>Ga0210409_10001268_pt1 | contig 33858 bp, 29 predicted proteins | sample IncBWH17MmetaG_FD_161649 | JGI IMG/M metagenome (GOLD analysis project Ga0210409, IMG submission 161649) | Forest soil microbial communities from Barre Woods Harvard Forest LTER site, Petersham, Massachusetts, United States - Inc-BW-H-17-M | ecosystem: Environmental > Terrestrial > Soil >... | reverse complement strand
GATCCTGCATCGAACCATCGCTGAAATTCCCTTGGGCGAATAGCTGCACAACTTGACCCAGCGGAATCGTGGGGGTCGTTGGTAATACCGTGATCGACTGCAGTGTCGGGCCAGTCGTGGTTACAGTCAATTGCGTCGTGCCCATGATGCTTCCGGAAGTCGCTGTGATCATCACCGGCCCGCCCGCAGTCACTCCCTTCGCCAATCCTTGACTGCCCGCGAGGTTGCTGATGGTGGCGATCCCAGTATTCGCAGACGTCCAATTCACCGAGGTCGTGACGTTCTGCATGGACCCGTCGCTGAATGTTCCAGTCGCCGTGAGCTGCAAGGTGCTGCCCAGTGTCACGCTCGCTGGATTGGGTGTAACGGCGATGGATTGCAAGGTCGCTGCCGTCACGGAGACCGTTGCCGATCCCTTGATCGAAGCCGTGTTGGCATCCGTTACGGTGATTGTCTGCGGTCCGACTGTATTCAAGGTCGCTGAGAATGTTCCCACGCCGTTCGTGAGCCCCACGTCGCTCGCCGGCAATGATGCCGCTCCGTCGGTGCTGCTGAAGTTCACCGTGTCGGCGAAAGTTGTTACCGTGTTGTTCGCTGCATCCTGCGCTGTCACCTTGAAGTTGAAGGCGGTTCCGGCTGTTGCTGCCGCAGGGGCGGTAACCATGAAGTGGGTTGCCGTGGCGGTGGTGACCGTGAGCGGGTCGTTTGGCGAAGTAACGCCGTCCAAGCTGGCGGTGATCTGCGTTACTCCGGTGTTGGTTGTACTCGCAGTGGCGAGGCCCAGGCTGCCCGTGATGTTGCTGATGCTCGCGATGGTTGTGTTTGTGGATGTCCAGATGACGCTATTGGTAATGTCCTGAATGGTGCCGTCGCTAAAGAAGCCGGTCGCCGTGAATTGCAGTGTCGCGCCTTGAGCGATTGACGGACTTGCCGGGGTCACGGTGATGGACTGGATAGCCGCAGCCCCTCCGGTGGTGATGGAAAACAAAACCATGTCGTCAAATGCCGGGGAGAGACCGCAACTGGTGCAGGTTTTCTGGAAACCGTTGACGACTGTTGCGGGGCTAGTGTTGGCGAAGAAATTTGAGGAAAGTGCGTAGCCCGAGGCATAGATGGTGTGATTGGCATCCACGGCCACGCCCTCGATGCGCTCACTGTCAACTGCCTGGCCTTGGGCCGCCGTGGCAACGCCGGAACCTATGAATGTGGAAAAGTAGAGGCTGGCGTTGAAGCTCTGGCCTGGCTGCGGCACCTTGAGAACCGAAACAAACGCGTCCTGAACACCCACAAACAACTGGAGGGGATTCAGGGTCGGAAAATCCGTGGAAGCCGTCGCTCCCCCGAGGATGATACGGAACGACGTGGGGTCCGCAGCGTCATAGGAAACTCCTTGAACAATGTCGTTCCCGCTGCTCCCTCCGAAATAAGTAGAGCAGAGCAAGCTGCCTAGCCCAGTCTTCGTCGTATCGAGGACGAGAAGATAGCCGGTTTGGCCATTGGTGCTGGCTGCGGCCAAGTTCGAGGATTGAAACGCGTTGTTGAGAGGGATGTCCGGGGAATTTGGGCCCGTCGTCGCGGAAGTAGTAGCGCCGACGATGGCCACGACACCATTGCCCAGATCAAATGAGCCATTCGCAGCCCGCGTCGCGCCGCCGCCTCCGAAGTAGGTGGCAAATAACAATTGGCTGACACCGCTCAGGCTCGGGTTCAGTTTCATCGCGAAAGTATCTTGTGTTCCCTGAAAGGCCGTCTGGAAGCCGTTGGCCAGGCTCGCGCCGCCCGGACCCAAATTGAAAGCTGTGGGCGAGAGTGTGTTTCCGCCGGCAAGGATATTTCCGGAAGAATCCTCGAAGGCGCCACATCCCGTACTCTTTATGTTCGTACTGTTTCCGCCTGTATTTAAGTAGGTCAAGTAATTCAGACTCAAGTCCGACCGATTTAGGCGGCTCACAAAGCAATCATCGAATGGGGGTGGCACCACGCCGTTGTTGAAATTGCTCACATAAGCATTTTTCGCCGGCAAATTCGTGGCCGCTGTTTCGCCGGAAAGGATTATGTCTCCAACACGGTTTACCGCAATAAAGCCTCCCTCCACATCGTTGTTTCCTCCGAGTGTCGCGGACTGATCGACAGCGTTGCCGCTGGGCGTCAGCCGCGTGGCCACGGCGCTAAGGCCTTGAATGTTCGCGCCACTGCCGGTGACCGGATTGAGTACCACTGTGGTCGGGAAATCACTACAGCTTGTTTCACCACCCAGGACGGGCTGCACGTTGGACGGCCCTTGAGATTTGTCCAGCGATAACCAAATAAAACCGCTGGCGCAGCTGGTTTTTGTACTAATCGAAGGCGTCTTGCCGCCGACGAAGGTCAGATAGATCAATGACGCGGATCCGATTGCCGAGGGATCAATCTTGGCGACGAATCCAACTTCAACCACATGGTTGGCACCGGTTGAAGTGCCTGAGCCTATTGTCGTACTCGATTCGGGAAAGGTGGTGGAATCGCTTGTGAATCCATCAACGTATAACTTAGGACTACCTGGGGTGGTGTCGTCTACGGCAATCCCGAGACTTTCCTCTATGCCATTCCCTCCGAGGAATGTGGCAAAGCTGATCGCCGGATCAATCACGAGCGGCTGGCTGCGATCGTAGGCACCGAGCCGGAACGCGACCTCGCGTTTTCCTTTCCTTACGAAGCCTCCCTCGACGGCGCGGCGTTCGGAAGAAATGGTCTGGTAAATGATGGGCTTGTGCATACGAAATTCCGAGCCTGCGGTATGCAGCACCAGATCTCCGTGCGCATCAATTTCCATCCGCGAGGCGCCGCGAATGCGGAACAAGATTTTCGAGGGATCGGCACGCGGAGCAACAACGAAGTCGTATTCCAATTCTTTTTCATCGCCGTGAAACACCAAGTCCACGCCCGGATACACTTCTTGCGTCTCGACTTTCGAAAACAATGAGACTTCGGTCTGCCACGCTGCCGGATCGTTCCCGATCAAATAATTCACTTTGCCCGGGAGTTCCTCAAATCCTGTCATTGATGGCGTGCGGTTCGCGCCGATCAGTTGCATCCTCAACGCGCGAGTGGGTGCCGACTTCAATTCCAGCGGGGCAACAAAACCTTTCTTACCGGTGCCAATACGAGTGCTAGCTTCTGCAAGCACCGTCTCCGTCGGGGTCAGCAAAAGCGTGTAGCCCTTGCTGCGAGTGAGGAATTTCACCTGCGAATCGGTCTGACCCTGGTTTGCCTCGAAAAAGAGCGGCAGGCCTAACGTTTTTGGGGCAATAGTGCCGAGAGGAGGCTTTGCCTCATTTGCAGTGAGAGGGGCGGCGACGGCGTGAGCAGGGGGAGCGGGCGGTACGGATTGCGCGAAGGAGGCAGGGGCGAGTCCGAAGAGCGTGAGAAGGGCGACCAGGGGAAGGCTGAATAAAGGGCGACCCTTACACATCATAGTGCCTCCTACAGGAAGAATGGCGGGCAAAACAGAAAATGTTTGCTCATTTTGACTGGCCCAATCGGATTGGGGCGGCATCCGGCAAAGCGATCCGCGCATGCCATCATCATGTCCGGATGAGACTTAGGACCAGGTTGTGGGCCTACGGCCAATAGACGATACACACGTTCACCAAATAAAATAGAGCAACTGCGAAACCAAAGAGCCGGCGGTGCGCTCGCGACGCAACCGCTTGTCCATAGGGAAAAACCCACGGACGCGGCCAGCTTGAGCGAACACAATGGAAATGAAGGGTGCGTTCAGAGACTCCTCACCTGGGGCAATGGGGTCAAGCGGGGTGAGCGAGGGCGGATTCTCCAACCGGCATCCCCACGGCGTCAAGCGAAAGTTTCTTTGACATTGAAAACGCGGGGGGTGGTCCCATATCATGCGGCGCATAGCAATCCGGCTCGATTCCAAAACCTACCGCAGAAAACAATCATTGAAGGGAAGTGTGCCCGTTTTGTGACCGCTATCCGAGCAGCAGTGACAAAGTTAATATCGCTGAGTGGGCAAACCGTCTGTTTTGCGTAAGTGGTTGAATCGAAAAGTCGGTTTTTGATCGGTCGGAGAATCCGGCTTACAGGCTCATCCGCCTATTTTCTATGAGTTACGGGCAGTGAAACGAGAAACTTGCCAAAACTCATCTGTACGAATCCATCAAAAAAAGTGAGGACGCGTAAATCCTGCACCAATCGCCGCCAAGTCCGGGTACGCCAAAATCCAATAATCCAGGTCCTTAGAATTGTCACGCGGATGTGACGCAAATCCCACGGACGCTCCAAGCTGTTACGATTAGGATCTGCGGATGAATCGCAACCTCGCTGGCAAAGAAACGGCAGCAAATCAGTGAAGTACCCGCTCAACCCCGACAGATCAAGCGCTGGGTTTGTCAGGGACCGGCTCGCTGGCGTAGAAATCGTTGTGGAAACGATTCGCATACGAATCAAGTAGCGAGGCGATTCGCTCGGCCTTGTTGGCGCGTAGCACGAATCCTGCGTGATGGTGTTTCGGGACGCGCAAGACGATTTCCGGATCGGTGTACGCCGAGGTATCCGGCGCCTCCTGCCTAGCGAGCGAAATGATGACGCCGGCATACTCGTGGCGCGGTTTCGGCAGGTGATACGGCACCTTCCCCGCGCCGACTTCCAGGTGAGCCCACTCGCGCCATAGATTGATTCCCGTGGCTGACTCGATCACATCGGCGATGTAGGCGCCGCCGACACGCGCCGCGATCTCGATGAAATAAAACTGGCCGTCTCCGTGAGCGCGAAGAAATTCCGCGTGCGTCACGCCCCGCACGAGCCCGAGCGCCTCGTTCAATTCTCGGTTGATCTTAAGCAATGCCTTTGCTTCCGCCGAGGCGCGCGGGAGTGTGCGGGTGGTGAAAATTCCGCCGTGGTGCGAGACGTCGAGAGGCGGCTTGCCGTAGGCGTGCGGCTCTGCAAACACCACCTTTCGCTCTGAGACTACGCTGTCCACGTGGAACACCGCGCCGGGAATAAATTCTTCAAGCAGGTAGAACGACTGTTGATCACCGAGTTGGTCGAGCCAGGGCCAGAGATCCTCGGCCTTCTCAATTTTCTTCATGCCGATGCCGGAAGCCTGCGAGCGCGGCTTCAAAAGCCAAGGCGGTTTTACGCGCGCCATAAATTTCTCGAGGCTGTCATAGTTGAGCACATGGATAAATTCCGGCACCGGGATGCCCGACTCTTTCGCGCGTCCGCGCATGGCGAGCTTATCGCGGAAATATCGCATGGTGGTCAGGCCCATGCCAGGAAGGCGCAGGTGTTCGCGGATCGCGGCGACGTTTTCCATATCGAACTCATCGAGCGCCACGATCCGGTCGATTGGCTCGGTGCGCGCCATGAAACTGACCGCGCGGATCAGGTCCTGGGTAGGCAAGTCTTCGGGAATGTAAAACGTCTCGTCGATGGCCTCTCGGGGCCAGTCCGCATTGCGATGTTTTTCGATGGTGAGCAGCACCACGCGGCAACCGAGCTCTCGGCAAGTCCGCAGAAATTCCTGCCCTTTCTCGTATGAGCTGATGCAGAGAATCGTCAGTGGAGGAGTTTTCGTCACCGTACCTGCTTGGAAATTGTTTCGCGCGAATCAGACTTCCCGAAGCGAACTGGAAACCGCGGATTATACAGCGGTCTCGCCGGCAGGGAAGAGGAATTGCAGAAATGGCCCAACGCGCTGCGCCCAGGCCGCTTCGTTGTGCTGGCCGCCTGGGATTTCTTCAAAGTGCAAGTCGCGGCCTTCCTTCCAGCCCCTGCGCAAGAGCACATCCCGAAGCTTTCGCACATCCTCAACTGTATGCATCCCCTCTTGTGTCCCGGTGTCGAGCCATACTCGCGGGCGCGATTTCAAGCGCCGACGAGCGGCAAAATTCAGTATCCAGCGCTGGTTCCACCACACCGAGGGCGAAAGCACGGCCAGCTTCCCGAAAACTTCGGGATAACGCAGCCCCAGCGAGATTGTCAGCAATCCTCCGAGCGACGACCCGCCTAACCCGGTATTATGCGGTCCGGCGAGGATGCGGTATTTCGATTCGATGAACGGCTGGATTTCCTCTACCAACATGCGCCCGTACCGTCCGGCTCCGCCCCCTCCGAGCTTTTTCGCGCGCGAAGGAGAGTATTCGCGAATTCGCTGTTTGCCGGTGTTGTAGATTCCGACAATCACGACTGGCTGGATTTGGCCTCCGGCAATCAGCCTGTCGGCCGTCCCGCCCACTCCCCAGGCAACTCCCGCGAATGAAGTCGCGGGATCGAATAGATTCTGGCCGTCCTGAAGATAGAGCACGGGGTAGTGCCGCTCGGGATTCCAATCATAGACGCCGGGAACATACACAATCACGTCGCGCGGGGTGGGCAGAAAACGGGAGCGATACTTCTCGTACTTATGTAGCGAGCCCGCGCCCGCCGCTTGCGATTTCCCGATTGTGCCTGAAGAAGGGGTCAATCGTGATTTGTCCGATGAGGTGCGCCGGCCGAAAGTGATATTGCAGCTCACTGAGTCGGTCGATTTGAGCGCGCCCTGTGCGCAGGTAGAATAGCAGAGACAAAAATCATCGCGAAATTGTTTCGAGTTTCGATGATGCGCAAAACCCGTATAATACGGCACGCTTCGCCCGCAACCGGCGACCACGGGGCGGACGCGCTCGCGGGAGAATCATGCGAAGGGAATACCACCGCTGGTATTCGCACCGGCTGGGACTCGAGATGGGGCTGGTAGTTTACGGCCACTGGGGACCGCCGCTCATCGGCTTTCCCACCAGCGCGGGCGACGAGTGGGAACTCGAAAACCAGGGTTTGATCGGGAGCCTCGATGACTTGATGGAGGGGGGACGCATGAAATTCTTCAGCGTCAACTCTGTGAATTTCGCGGGTCTGTATAATAAGGGCGCACATCCTTTTCATCGCAGCTGGGTGCAATCGCAGTTCGATGCCTACCTCCGCTCGGAAGTGGTGCCATTCATCTACGACAGCTGCCAGTCGCCGGGCATCGCCATCTCGACCATGGGCGCATCATTCGGCGCTTACCATGCCGCGAATTCTTTGTTCAAACATCCCGATGTCATCCGCCGCTGCTTCGCTCTTTCGGGCATGTACGATATTAGGGGCTTTATGGACGGCATGTACGACGACAACACCTACTTCAACAATCCCGTAGATTATCTCGCAAACATTTCCGACCCGCATGTTCTGGCGCAACTCGCGCAATGTGACATCCACATCGCCACAGGAAGCGGCCCCTGGGAAAATAGCGCGCCTTCCCACCGCCTCTCAGCGATTCTAGCCAGCCGCGGTATTGCGCATCATTTGGATGATTGGGGGCCGGAGGGTGGCCATGACTGGCCGTATTGGAAAAACCAGATGAGGCAGTACGTCACGCGGCTGTTTTGAATCAACTAGGCTGATTGCGAGCCCTCGAGGCCGAAGCGCTCGAGCATGTAACGCCCCTTCGCAATGACTTGTTCTTCATCAATCCACACGTCGCAGCGCCGGGCCAGCAAATCCACATGTGTCTGTGAACTCCAGGGCGCATGCGTCTGGCTGCCGTAGGGATCCCCGAACGCGATATGCACGCCCGGAAGCTTTTCATCCTGCAGCAGCACACCGATCATGTCCGAAAGCCCTAGATTCGTGCCGAATGCCAGTTCGCCGATGCGGTCGCTGTTCTCATCTGTGTGGCAATAGCTCCAAAATTCCTTCTCGAGATCTTTCCGCGAACAAGTAGCCTTCACCATTTTCGCGTCGCGAATCTCTACCACTAGCGGTGTGCGCTGCAGATCCCCATACTTTCCGCAGAAGTGATCGCCCGCCGTGCCGTCACACACAAAGGTGCCGTCCACGCGGGCCGGCGTCGTGAAAACTTCGCCCGCCGGAAGATTCGACCAATAGCGCCGGCTGATCAAGCCGCTTGTCTTCACCCAGTCGAGCGATGCATCAAAGCTCGCCACTAGCGAAGTTCCGGCTTCTGTCCGCACCGTCAGCGACCGCGCGGAAGGCATGCGGCTGCGCAGGCGCTCGCTCAATCGATCCACCAGCTGGTAGTCCGCACGCATTCCTTGCTGCATGATCTCCGGCGTCACACCCACCATGTGTGCGTAACGAATCTGCCGCCGTTCAACCACCGCTACGATGTCCTTTCGCGCGCCCAGCTCCCCTTCCAGTGGCTGCATGCACAGAATTGCGGCATCGGCAGATTCGAGGCCCGCAAGAATTTCTCGCGGGGCCGATCTGGCGGGACGCGCCGTGTAATCCTCGATTCGGAAAGTGACGGCATTCGCCCTGCGATCTTCGAGTGCTTGCTTTAGGCTCGTGGCCACTTCTTCGCTTGCTTCATCGAAGAGTAGCGCAACTTTTTCGCCGGGGAGAATTGCCAGGCAGGTTTCAATCGCGTTGCGCGCCCCCGGGCGGAGCGCTGGGTTTAAGGTATCTGTGTTCATCGTTCGCACTATTTATTTTACCCTGACGTGCTCGCGTGTGTCATCGCCCCATACCAAGGAAGGTTCGTGCACAGCCATCCAAATCTAAGACTCGCAACTCTGAAATCTGTAGCCTGCACGGATCAAGACCGCGGGCTCACTCGAAACGCCGGCACCTGCCCGCCCCCCGAAGTTACGTTTGCAAGTCCCGTAGCGCTGAGCCGGCACAAATATCCAGCCAGCCGCCCGCGGAAAAGATAGGGCGCGAAATCCACCAGCATATCGCGCATTGTGACTTTCCCTTGCGCACTAGCATAGGGAAAAATCTCGCGCCGCACCTTGATTCGTTCCTGCACCACCCAGGCCTTATCCGGCTCGGACACCGCGTTCTGTATGGCCGCATCCCACGCTGCGGGTTCCGTCTCCCAGCCTAGAGTGACACCTGAACCGCCATATTCGTCATTCGGCTTCATTACGAAATTATCGCGGTTCGCGCGGACATCTTCGAGCAGCTCGACTGATTCGCCATCTCGCGTGGTGCGTGTGTCTTCCAGGCGCCTGGTCCATGGCACGTGCTGGCGGATCAATGCATGCTCAGCGGAGCTAAACAGGTTTTCATTCTGTTCATCGGTAAGCACCGCGAAGAATGCTTTCTTGTGCGCTATTTTGCAGCGGAATGTATTGGCCACACAAACAGCGCGCGCTTCATACGCCGCTACGAGCGCCTTGCATTCCTCGGGATTCGCTACAATGTCGTTGATCAAGACGCGCCGGTACAGCAGATCGATTTTCTGCCCCTGCGCTGAAAGCGTCCGCCCATCGAACACCAAATCTCCGGGGTCGACGACCAGCGCCGGAATTCCTCGAGCCTCAAACCGTTCGCGTAGAATTTCAAACTCACTCCAGGTGGGCACTTCGCGCCAATCCACAATCGCGATCACGGGCTTTGGGGATTTACCTCCCCAATCGCGGTAGCTTGCCAGCAGCGCATCCAGGATGGAAGTCGAAAGCGGATAGGACTCCACGCGAAACTGTTCTTCAAAGCGCGCCATTGTGGGCAGGCCGCGAAACACTTCGGCCAAAGTTTCCGCATATCCGAGGCCAGCGGGGGACTCCGCGTTGTACTCCGCAAATTGCAGTGAATCGGGAAGCAGGAAAGCATCGAGGCGAGAAGCTGTACTGGCGGTCTTGTATCCCGGGTCGATGCGCGCGAGCCTCTCTTCTTCAGCACTCAAGCCAACTTGCGCCAGCAGCTCGGGCGAGGTCAGTGCAGCTTCCACCACACGTTCACCAAGCACAGCAATCGCTTCCGCCACGGAACGCACACGTGCCTCCTCAGCCTCGGAGATAAAGAATGGCCGAAGGAAGGGGCAGTGGACACGATCCCCGAACGTGAGCCGCTTGGCGCGCATCTGCGCCGCAAGCTGGGAGCAAAATGCGGGAGTCAATTCAACGTCAGGACGCAGCAGGGCATGCCATGCGTCCGTGGGAGAAGGCGAAGTCCGGGACTGCCCGACCGAACCTCCACTCATGCGCTCTTCGCTCCCGCGCGCGTTTTCGAGGGCGCGCCCGTGAATCCTGACGCCGCGCCCACGCCCAGCATCTCTTCCCAGCGCGGCCAGGAATTTGCCGGCGCGCCGTTGAGCGCGCGGTCAATGACAAGCTTGGCCATACGATCCACCACGTGCGTGAAATAGAATTCTGTAATTCTGTCGCGCTCGAAATCCGGCGCCGGATTGAGGAAATCAATAGCGTAAGGAATGCCCTCCTTCACCGCGAACTCGATTGTGTTCATCTCGTAGCCGAGCGCCTGATTGATGGTCTGCGCATCGCGGATAATCCGCGCGCCCAGTTCCGCTGACAGATAATCGTGCTTTACCAGGTATCTCCGCTCTTTCGGATCGTATGCGACCGGCAAGATATCCATTTTGCCGAACGTGAAGCAGCGCACGTACTCTTTAAAGTCGATGAATTCCTGCAGCGTCATGCAGTACGGCCCGGTGCCGTCGTACGCGGCGAGCAGTTCTTCGCGGTTGTTCACCTTATAGACGTGCTTCCATCCGCCGCCCGAAAACGGTTTCAGGATCGCGGGCCGCCCGACATAATCAAGCACTGCGTCCCAGTCGATCGGGTATTTCAGATTGCGCAGCGATTCGGAGTTAATGTCCACATCAGCGGGATATGATTTCTGCGGGAGCAGCACGGTCTTGGGGACGGCCACACCAAGTTTCGAAGCCACCGAATAATTGAAAAACTTGTCGTCCGCCGTCCACCAAAAAGGATTGTTGATCACGTAGGTGCCTTGCAGCACGGCATGTTTCAAATACCCGCGGTAGTAATCCACTTCGTGCGAGATACGGTCTACGATCACGCGGTATTCGGCGGGCTCGCCCATGCGCGTCCCGCCCAATTTCACGAATTCAGCCGTGATTTTCCTCGCAGCCCCCAACTCGTTTACTTTCTCGATGAATGCGGGAGGAAAGCTATACTCGCGCCCGCAAAGAATTCCGATTTTCATGGTTTTTGCTCCTTCGGATACAGGAAGAGGCCGTCGCCGAGTTATATTGTTTGAGCCGTACCCGCGGAAGACGCCTGCTCCTCCACTCCGCTGCGGGTCTCCGCCACGATGTGGCGGACGACCGCCTTCAAATCGCCGGTGTCCGCGAATACCCGTAACTGCCGCTCGGCGCTGGTGCCATCGCGAAGAATCCGGTGAATGGGCCGCACAGCTTCGCGACTGCCCAGATCGTCCAAGACATCATCCACAAACGCGAGCAGCTCCGCCCCCAACTCCCTCATGGGCACCTCGGCTTGCTTGCCGAAATCAATCAAGTTTCCTTCGACGCCCCAACGCGCCGCACGCCATTTGTTCTCTTCCACCAGCGCGCGAGGGTACATCCGGAATCCCATGTTGCGCGTGTACAGACGGTGCAGCTTCACGACGATCGCCTGCGTCAGCGCCGCAATCGCCACGGCCTCGTCCACGCGCGTCACCACATCGAAGATGCGAAACTCGAGGGTCCCAAATGTCGGGTGCGGCCGCACATCCCACCAGATTTTCTTTGCGTTATCAATGCAGCGGAGTCGTACCAGCAGGTTGATGTAATCCTCGTATTCGCTCCAGGAATTGAAGTGGTCTGGAATTCCCGTGCGTGGAAACCGCCGGAATACAGTAGTGCGAAATGATTTCAAACCGGTGTTGCGCCCCATCCAGAAGGGCGAGCTGGTGGAAAGCGCCAGCAAGTGCGGCAGGAAATATCTGGCCATGTTCATCAGATCGATCATGGTGGTGCGGTCAGGCACCGCCACGTGCACGTGCATTCCGAAAATCAGCAGCGAGCGCGCCAACTGCTGTAATTCCTCAACGATGTTCTTGTAGCGATCGCCAGGCGTGATCACCTGGTCAATCCAACTAGAAAATGGGTGCGTGCCTGCCGCGGCCACCTCCAGCCCCACCCCCGCTGCCGCGCGCACCAGTTCGCCACGAATGTGCCGCAATTCGTAGCTCAGCTCATCCACATCTCCGCAAATCTTTGTGCCAATTTCGACGATGGACTGGTGCAGTTCAGGTTTCACTTGCTCGCCAAGGCGAGACGAACTTGCCTCGACGAGGTTAGTTACGTGCGAGCGCAGCTCTGCCGTTGCGGGATCTATGATTTGAAACTCTTCCTCGACGCCTATCGTGAAGCGGTGGTTCATGAAGGGCCCCTTCCGCTCCGACCTGCGGGGACGCAGGCGCATATCATACTCTCACCCCCACCGAAATTGCACTCCCGCGGGCGCCGAGTTTAGAAAACTGTGCGGAAACCTTCGCCGCTGACAACACAAGGAGACGGGCAGTCCGTCCCGCGCGGCTCGGAGCTTATGCTTTCTGTGACGGTCAATCCCGGACAATCCGGCGGCTTGGACCGGGGCGCATCGATTCTGTTGTCGACCGATGTCGGCGCGCTTTACTGTCGCATCTTCGTGACCGACGCCGGCGGTAATGCAAGTACAGCTTTGACGCTGCCTCCGTCCCCCCGGCATAGTCCGCGTCACCGCCGAGGGTCCGTACGGCCTGTGCCATCCGACCGCCCAATTCACCGAAACGTCCCAGTAATTGCATTCGCAGGCTTGCAATCGCGCGTGGGACTTCGCTTGATGTCTCCAGATGATGCGCTGCCTCAGAAGTCCTCTGCGTCTCTGCGGTGAATGCTCTTGGGTTCTGATCCCCGGTGGTAGCGCTGCAGGCCGATTTGGATAGCTTCCCTCGCGACCTCCGGGATAAATTTTACTGATGGCGGCAATAAGAAATTTGAATTTCCCCGAACGGACGCCAACAGGTAGATTGTCGCGGCACGAATATGTCGGCGCCGTCGGAGATAAACAGGACTTGAGGCTCAAACACCTGGTCCCGCGGTCAGCACTGCTGCTCATTCTCATCTGCCTCTGCTCGCAACCACTTCTCGCGCAAAATTCTCCCGCCGCCACAACTGCCGCCGAATCCCAACGCATCGCCGCCCTGGAGCAGCAAGCTTCCGCCGCAAAAAGCTCTGCCGACAACGCCTGGATGCTCACCAGCTCCGCCCTGGTTCTGATGATGACTGGCCCCGGCCTCGCCCTTTTCTACGGCGGCCTGGTGCGAAAGAAAAACGTTCTGGCCACAATGATGCAAAGCTTTGCCATGATGGCCGTTATCACCGTCGTCTGGGCCATCATCGGCTACAGCATCGCATTCGGCCCGGGTAACAGTTTCTTTGGCGGATTCCAAGACATATTCCTGCGTCACGTGGGCCTTCAGCCGGACTCCGATTACGCCGCCACCATTCCTGCGCAGACCTTCATGGTCTACCAGCTAATGTTTGCCATCATCACGCCCGCGCTCATCACCGGCGCTTTCGCCGAGCGCATGAAATTCAGCGCCATGCTTCTTTTTCTAATTCTCTGGTCGCTATTTGTTTACGATCCCATGGCGCACATGGTCTGGGGCAAAGGTGGCCTGCTCAACGCTTCGCTCGGCGGCCGTTTCCCGACGCTCGACTTTGCCGGCGGCACCGTAGTCCACGTCACTTCCGGCGTTTCTGCGCTGGTGTGCGCTCTCTATCTCGGCAAACGTCTCGGTTATCCCAAAGTTGCCATGCCTCCGCACAGCGTGGTCCTTAGTTTCATCGGCGCTTGTATGCTGTGGGTCGGTTGGTTCGGTTTCAACGCCGGCAGCGCGCTGGCCGCGGGAAGTCTCACGACCAGCGCGTTTGTTGCCACTCACTTTGGCGCGGCTGCAGCAACAGTCGGATGGAGCGCCGCTGAATGGCTTCGCAATGGCAAGCTCAGCGTCCTCGGCGCAATTTCAGGCGCGGTCGCCGGGCTCGTCGCGATCACCCCCGCCGCTGGGTTTGTCGGTCCGTTCGCGGCACTTGCCATCGGCTTCATCGCCGGCGTCTGCTGCTTTCTGATGGTGACAAGAGTAAAATCCCGCTTCGGGTATGACGATTCGCTTGACGCTTTCGGCGTCCACGGTGCCGGCGGCACAATTGGCGCTCTGCTCACTGGAATTTTCGCCAGCAGCACAATCAACCCGATTTTCACGGACGCCAACGGAAAGGCCCTCCCCTCCGGCTTGCTCGAAGGCAACGCCCACCAGCTGTTCAATCAGCTCCTGGGCGTCCTGATTGCCTGGGTGCTCGCAATTGTGGGAACACTGATCATTCTCAAAATTATAGACATGCTAGTTGGCCTGCGCGTCACCGAAGATCAGGAAAGCCAGGGTCTCGACCTTTCACAACACGGTGAAGAAGGGTATTACTGGGATACATCCGCCTAGCCTAAAGTAGAGTTACTTCGAGCCGAACGAACATGACTAAAGTCGAAGCTATCATCCAAACCTCTAAGCTCGATCCCGTGAAAGACGCGCTCCACGAAATCGGCGTCGAAGGCATGACCGTGCTGGAAGTCCGCGGCCACGGCCGCCAGAAGGGCCACACGGAGGTTTACCGAGGCCGTGAGTACACCGTGGATTTGATACCCAAGATCAAGATCGAATTGGTCCTCGCGGATGACTTGGTGGAGAAATGCGTGCAAGCCATCGTCAACGCTGCCCGCACCGGAAAAATCGGCGACGGCAAAATTTTCCTTACTAAAGTGGACGATGCCATTCGGATTCGCAATGATGAACGAGGCGAAAGCGCTCTCTGAGCGGCGCCCCACCGGTGCCACTGGCACGCTTGCGCACTCAAGCACGAAATATCTCAGTGCAATCCAGCCCGTCGGAAGAGTGCGTTCAAATTCAAATGACTGCGAAAAGCACGCTGGCTGTTGAGCTCCGCGAATTCTACACCAGGGAGTTTGCGCGTCTGCAGCAGGATTTTCACGCTACCAACGATGGCCGGGCTGTTGTCCGCGGGCGCGCCGCGCTGGTCGAAGCAGTCGTTCTTCGCATCTGGAGTGAATTTATCTCGCCGCAATCCGACGGCCCAGCAGATTTTTCCCTCGTCGCTCTGGGAGGTTTTGGCCGCGGCACATTGCTGCCATTCTCGGACGTGGATTTATTATTTCTGCACTCAAGCGACGACGCGGGCGAGAAATTGACGGCGTCCATCCGCAGATTTTCTCAAGAGTTGTGGGATCTCCGCCTGAAGCTCAGTCCCGCTACACGTACCCTTTCCGAGTGCGACCGATTCGATCCCGACAATGTCGAATTCGCCATCTCGCTGCTCGATTGCCGCTACCTCGCGGGCGACCGCGCGCTGTTCGCACGCCTTCACGATACCGTCATTCGCCGACTCGTGTTACGCGACGCTCCGCTGATGATCAAGCATCTCGCGGAGCTCACTCGCAGCCGACATGCGAGGTTCGGCCACACAGTTTTTCACCTCGAGCCCAACCTGAAGGATGGCCCCGGTGGCCTCCGCGACTGTAACGTGGCCTGCTGGCTCGCGCTGATTTCCGCCATGGAATCGGTGCGCACATGGCCCGCTGAAAAGACTCCACTCGCTGCCTCCGTCCGCGACCCATTGGACGCGGCCCTCGAGTTCCTGTTGTCGGTCCGTTGCTTCCTCCATTTCCGCAACGCCCGCGACGACAATTCTGTCTCTTGGGACGCACAGGAAGAAGCTGCAGCCCGAAAAATCGGCGCACCGCAGTCCGCGAGTCTGACTCCCTCGGATTGGATGCGCATCTATTTCGGCCACGCCCGAAATGTCCATCGAATCTGTACGCAACTCCTTGAGGAACTGCCCACCACGCGCCCTTCGCTCTACCGCCAATTTCAGAGTATCCGCTCGCGCCTCTCGAATGACGAATTCTCCGTCGTAGGCAACTTGATCTTTTTCCGCCAGCCCGAAGGGCTCAGCGACCCGTATCTGCTCCTCCGTGCTTTCCGATTCCTCGCGCGCCACGGTCTCACTCTCAGCTCCACCACGGAAGCTCTAATCTCAATGAACATCCCGTCACTGTCCACCGACCCGCCGAGAGGCGCCGAACTTTGGCACCTGCTGCAGGACATTTTGATCGCCCCGCATGCAGCCGATGCGCTTCGCTCGATGCATGCGCTCGGATTCCTCACGCTTATCTTGCCCGAGCTGCGCGGAATTGACGCGCTGGTCGTTCGCGACCACGCCCATCGCTTCACTGTGGATGAGCATACTTTCGTCGCCATTGAAAATCTCCACGCGCTCCGCCAGTCGCAGTCGAAGTGGGACCAGCGCTATGCGGAGCTTCTCGAAGAACTCGAGCAGCCCGATGTTCTCTACCTCGCCCTCCTTCTTCACGACACAGGAAAAGGCGCCAAGGCAGAAAACCACGTCGCCGCAAGCGTTTTGATCGCCTCAGACGCTCTCGACCGCCTCGACTTGGATCCGCCCGATCGCGAGACCGTCCGCTTCCTCATCGGCTCGCACCTCGACATGAGCGCCGCGCTCCGTCGCGACATTTTCGATCCTCAGACCGTTCACACTTTCGCGGAAAAAGTGGGCACGCCCGAGCGGCTGAAAATGCTAACGCTGCTCACATACGCGGACATCAAGGCCGTTAATCCCGAGGCTCTTACGCCTTGGAAAGCGGAAAATATCTGGCAGCTCTATATCGCCACTTCGAATTATCTCGACCGCACTCTTGACGAACGGCTCGCCGTCGACACTCATGACGAAGTGATGGAGCATCTGCGCACGCTCGCGCCCGCAGCCGGAAATCGCCTGGAAAGTTTTCTCGAGGGGCTGCCCCGGCGGTACCTGCTCACTCATCCTGCCGGAGAAGTCCTTGGCCATCTGGCAATGGCCGCTCGGCTCTCGGAGGATCCCGTCCAGCTCGGGTTGCGGCGCGGTCGTCACTGGTTTGAGCTCACGCTCATCACCACCGACCGCCCGCGCCTGTTCGCCACCATGGCGGGCGTACTGGCTGCATGGGGAATGAATATCGTGAAAGCAGCGGCATTCTCAAATCAAGCAGGCATCGTGGTGGACACTTTCTATTTCACCGACCGTTTTCGCACCCTCGAATTGAACCTACCCGAATGGGAGCGCTTCAAGACCAACATTCATAACGTGCTGACGGGCAAAGCCGACCCAGCCAAAATGCTCCGCGATCGCCTACGTTCCGAAAAACAACATCCGCCGAGGGTAAGAGTGAATCCGCGGGTTGACTTCGACGACGCTTGCTCGACGCACAGCACGCTGGTCGAAGTGATCGCTCAGGATCAGCCCGGGCTGCTCTATCGTATCAGCTCACAATTCTCGGAACACGAATGCAACATCGAGATCGCGCTCATCGAGACCGAAGGCCAGACTGCCATTGACGTTTTCTACCTCACCTCCAAAGGCGCCAAGCTCACAGCAGGCCACCAAGCGCGCCTCCGCGCTGGTCTTCTTGCTGACTTGGCGTCTTAACTCAGGATTGGTACTATCGGCAGCGCCCAGAGTCTAATCCACGCCGGCCAGCATCCAATTTTGAATCGGAGGACTTCTATGAACTTTCAAGAGTACATAACGCTTGGACGTTCGGGCTTGAAAGTCAGCCCTCTTTCGCTCGGCACCATGACTTTCGGTACCGAGTGGGGCTGGGGCAACGAAGAAAAAGATTCACGCGCCATTTTTGACCGCTATCTTGAGCGCGGAGGCAATTTCCTCGACACCGCCGACGGCTACACTGCCGGCCACAGCGAAGAGCTGGTTGGAAAATTCGTCTCCGAAGGAAAATTGCGAGATCGCGTAGTCATCGCCACCAAATTCACTTTCAACGCACAGCCAGGCAATCCCAACGCGGGAGGGAATGGCCGCAAGAACATTTATCGAGCTCTCGAAGGCTCCCTCCGCCGGCTAAAGACAGACTACATTGATCTCTACTGGCTGCACGCCTGGGATACCGTCACGCCGGTCGAAGAAGTCATCTCCACGTTCAATGATTTGATCCGCGAAGGAAAAGTGCGTCATTACGGATTCTCCGATACGCCGGCCTGGTATGTCGCTCGCGCACAAACTATTGCCGAAAAAGAGGGCAAGGAGCGCCTGATTGCCCTGCAATTGGAATACTCGCTCGTCGAGCGCAATATCGAGCGCGAACATGTCCCAGTGGCACAGGAGCTGGGAATCGGCATCTGTCCCTGGAGCCCCCTCGCGAGCGGCCTGCTTAGCGGCAAATACAAGCGAGAGGGAAGCAGCGGGTCCGGTGACGGTCGCCTTGAAAAAACCAAGGGCCAGCCCAATCCCGTCTTCCAGAAATTTAGCGACCGCAATTGGCGAATCGTCGAGCGCCTCGTCGAAGTCTCCAAACAAATTGGCAAGACTCCCGCGCAGGTGGCACTCAATTGGGTTGCCACCCAACCTGGAATTACTTCGACGATCATCGGTGCCACAAGAGTCTCGCAGCTTGACGACAATCTCGCCTCACTGGATTTCGTCATTCCCACGGAATCGCGCAAGCGTCTTGACCAAGCAAGCGCTCTCGAACCAGCTCACCCGTATGTATTTTTCACGGAAGCGCTCCAATCCATGATTGCCGGAGGCACCACCGTTCGGCCCTGGACTCCGGCCCATGCAACTGGCGCCGCGGCCCCGCCTCCTGCTGTCGCGGCGAAGGCCGGCGGCTCGGAGAAATAGGAACATTCGGAACTGGCAGCACAACTCAGGGCGTGCGTGGTTTGTCTTTGGGATATGTAATGCGCAATCCACGCACGCGTGCGAATGGCGTCAATTTATGCGGCCTGGGTGCGGAAGGGCCCACGATGTGCAGAACCTGGATACTTCGAACCAGGAGAGCATCCGCAACCAGTGAGCGGGGACATCTCCAGGGAACTGCTTCCGCGCACAACAGCGCGCTCGGTCTCGCCTTCGCGAGCTTAATGGCGCGTGACAGCCCGGCGGCGAATTCTGGAGTTTCCATATAGTCCGCAAACCCGCGAAAACCCGAATGGTGCCAGCCCAGATTCTTCGAGTGGGGCTTCGCATCACGCAGACCGCCGAGTTGCTTCAAGTTCAGATAGGCGATGCCGTGCTTGCGCAGCGCCGGCCCAAGCGTCTCCCGGTTGAACTGCCGATTGTGCCGCGAGCGGGGAATGGTGCGGATGTCAATCACGCGCTTCACGCCATTCGTTCGGCACAATTCGATGAGCTTGTTGAGCGGCCGTGTTGAGTGGCCGATTGTGAAGATCGTAGACTTCTTATTGGGGGGCCGTGGGCTCATGCGAACTAGCCTTATCATGAGCGCGCTTTCTTGCCTGGCCATTCGCAATTCTGCTTTGGCTCGCGCCCTCTTATGAGGATAATAGTGGGCCCTTCCATCGTTCGATGGAAGCGCTGCGCTTGAATTTCGAATCGAGGATCTCATGGCCGGAATCGAGATGCTCTTCTGGGACAACGGGGGCGTAATTCTCACCAACGGCTGGGACCGCAGCTCGCGCAGGAAGGCCGTCCACCATTTCCATTTGGACTGGGAAGATTTTGCGGATCGCCATGAACTGATGTTGAACGCCTTTGAGACGGGTGAAGCCTCGCTCGACCAGTATCTGCAAAGAACCGTTTTTTACCGCCCGCGGTCCTTCACAACGGATGAATTCAAGACCTTCATGTTTTCACAATCACAGCCATTGCCGGAGTCTCTCGATTTCCTTGCGCAACTCGCCCGCACACGTCGTTGCAGCATGGCCGCTCTCAATAATGAATCACGCGAAATCAACGAATATCGGATTACGAAGTTCAACCTGCGCAATTACTTCAAATCGTTTTTCAGTTCCTGCTATCTCCATCTGCGGAAACCGGATGCTGAAATTTACCGCAGGGCCCTCGAGATTACGCAACTGAAACCGAAAGCTTGCGTCATGATTGATGATCGGGATCTGAATCTCGAATGCGCCCGTGAGCTCGGGATGCAAACAATTCAATTCCAGAACGCCGCCCAATTACGCGATGAACTGGCTCGCTTGGGAATCACGGCGGATGGCAAATAATCAGGAGGGATTTCGATGGACCTCGGAATGATCGGCCTTGGAAAGATGGGAGCATTCATGACGGAGCGCCTCGTTCGCGGAGGGCATCGCGTGGTCGGATTTGACCGCGATCCTGCGGCCGTCGCACGCGTCGTCGAGAAGGGAGCCGGAAGTGCGGATTCTCTCGAAAAAATCATCTCGCAGCTCAAGCCGCCCCGCGCCGTCTGGCTGATGGTTCCCTCCGGCGCGCCCGTGGATCAGACGATCGAAGCTCTGACGCCTCACCTAACCCCAGGCGATACCATCATTGACGGCGGAAATTCGAACTACAAAGATTCCATGCGCCGCTCCGCCGCTCTCGTCCCGAAGAAACTGAATTTCGTAGATTGTGGCACCAGCGGCGGAGTGTGGGGGCTCAGCGAAGGTTACAGCCTGATGATCGGCGGCGATGCAGAAGTAGTGAAACGCCTCGCTCCGATTTTCCAAACCCTCGCGCCCGGGCCCGACAAAGGCTGGGGCCGGGTAGGCCCAGCGGGCGCCGGCCATTTCGTGAAAATGGTTCACAATGGCATCGAGTACGGCATCATGCAGGCCTACGCTGAGGGCCTCGATCTATTCGGCCACAAGAAGGAATTCTCGCTCGACTTGCTTCAAATTTCCAGGATCTGGCAGTTCGGCAGTGTGATCCGCTCCTGGCTTCTCGATCTCACCGTGGACGCCCTGGCGAAAAATCCGAAGCTCGATGGAGTTGAAGCATTCGTCACCGATTCCGGAGAGGGCCGCTGGACTGTGATCGAAGGAGTGGAGCTTGGCGTGCCGCTGCCGGTGATCTCCGGCGCGCTGGAGGCACGTTTCCGATCGCAGGACCCTCAGCCGTTTGCGAATAAATTGCTTGCCATGATGCGTCACGAATTCGGTGGCCACGCTGTGAAGACGGCAGCGAAGAAGTAGGATTTGCGCTCCCGCGATGAAACTTGACACGCGAGTCTATCCCGATCTTGACGCGCTCAGCCACGCGGCTCTGGAAGAAGTGCTTCGCGTCGTTCGAGAATCCGTGGCCGCGCGCGGCCGATGCGCCATTGCACTCTCCGGCGGCCACACTCCCGCGCAGATGTACTCGCTCTGGGCCACACACTACATCGCGCACACTCCCTGGGACAAACTCCATCTGTTCTGGAGCGACGAGCGATTCGTGGCTGAGGATGATCCGCGGAGCAATTACCGACTGGCGCGTGAAACACTTATAGCGCGCGTTCCCATCCCAGCCGCCAACGTGCACCCCATGCTCACCGATTTTTCCCGGCCGCAGCAAGCAGCGGAAGCATATGAAGAAGTGATGCGAATATTCTTCGGCTCCGCGCCGCCCGCATTCGACGTCCAGCTTCTCGGCATCGGCGGCGAAGGCCATACGGCTTCTTTGTTTCCGGGTTCGCCGGCGCTCGAGGAGAAGCAGCGTTGGGTCCGGGCCGTCCGTGCGCCGGTCGAACCGCCTGACCGCTTGACGCTCACGCCAGTTGTGCTCCAGTGTGGCCGAAATACCTTCTTCCTTGTGGCCGGTGAAAATAAACGTGAGATTCTTGACGCCATCCGGAGTGAAGCCGACTCCGCACGGAGCCAATATCCCGCCGCAAGAATTCGCCCATCCGGACCAGTGCTCTGGTTTCTCGATCAGGCCGCCGCCGGCTAAGATTTTCTCATCACCGGGGAATCCGACTGCAGTCAGGCTTCGCCAATGTCCCTCCGTACAGGCGAAACTGTCTTTGCGTACTATCCGGCCAGTGTCGCAGCGTACCATTGACCACCACATTGCCCACTTCTAGGATTGTTACTGGGCGCAAACCGCGTCCCGGAATGTGGGAACCCAATCCCCGTGTTTCGTCCAGCTCCGGCGGGGGTCAATCAGGATGCCGTTCTTAGAGGATCTGCCAAGAGATATTCGAGCAAGGCGCAAGCGTCGGGGGCCGAGAATGAATTCGCGCGTTCCGGTGGCCATCGAGTGGAATGGCCGTGCAGGCCCGCTGCACTTCGAAACAGGATTCACGCGCGTCGTAAATAATTATGGCTGCTTGCTTGTGAGTCCGAAGGAACTCGACTTACAGCAGAGATTGCGCGTCACCAACCTGGCAACGCGACAATCGGCGGAAGCTGTGGTGGTCCACAAGGGCGTGCAACGGCCAGACGGATGGGATCTGGGCGTCGAACTTGTCGCTGCCGATCTGGATTTTTGGGGTGTTGAACTGTGACGGTCCGGGGTGCTGAACTGTGAAACTAAACACATTGAAGGTTCCGCTGGGGAAATCGCCTTTGCCGCAGTCGAAGTCAGTTCCGGCGCCGGCTAAACCTTTGCCAATTGCGGCGTACTCGGTTAGGCCGGCGGTGGCGCACAAGATCGCGGGGGAGGAACGCCGCGGCAGCCAGCGCGTATTATTGCGGGTGCATGCAAGCGTCCATGTGGCGCTGCAAGGAAAAGAGCTGACCATTGACGCCACAACACTGAGTGTCAGCAATCACGGCGCGCTCATGCTGATGAAACAAACAATACCCAGTGACGCCCGGCTCGTGCTCGAACACAGCATGACCAAACAGCGCATCGCGTGCAAAATTGCGCGCCCGGCCAGAGAAGTGCCGGAAGGGTTTCATATCCCGCTGGAATTTGACTCGCCCGCGCCGAATTTCTGGGGCATTGCATTTCCACCCACTGACTGGCGCCCACCGGATGATCTTTAGGACGAATTCTGCGAGGGCGGAACTCTGCTAAGCCTCCGAGGCGGGCGGTCGGGCGAACGGGAGATTGCGCAAATCCAAATTTCCGCCAGAAAGAATGATCCCTACCTTCTTGCCTTGCGCCCCGATTCTTCGCAACAGCGCAGGTGCTGCCGCCACTGCTCCGGACGGCTCGACAACAAGTTTCATGCGCTCCCAAAGCAATAGCATCGTCCCCAGAATTTCCTCCTCCCCCACGAGCGAGATCTGATCGACGCGCTCGCGCAGGATCGAAAACGTCAACGGGCAGAGCGTGGCACGAAGGCCATCGGCAATCGTTTCGTTAGGAGAAGCAGCTTCGATTTTTCCGGAAGCCATGGAACGAAAAACATCGTCTGCATTGCGCGGCTCGCCGCCAACCACGCGGATTTCAGGCCGCAAACTCTTCGCAGCAATGGCCGTTCCGCTCAGCAGTCCGCCTCCGCTCGTCGGCGTGAGAATAATTTCAAGGTCGGGCACTTCTTCCAGCAATTCAATCGCTGCGGTTCCTTGCCCCGCGATCACACGGACATCATTGTAAGGATGAACCAGATGCGCGCAGGTCCGTTGCATGACCGCGGCGGCCGTCGCTTCGCGTGAAGCTATGTTTGGTTCGCATTGAGTGATTTTTCCGCCATAAGCCTCCACGGCGCGGATTTTCACGGCGGAAGAATTGGAGGGCATGATGATCCAAGCCGGAATTCCACGCCAGCGCGCCGCAAGCGAAATTGCCGCGGCATGGTTTCCCGAGGAAGGTGCCACGACGCCGTGCTTTGCTTCTTCTTCTGTCAGTGAGAATACTGCGTTCGTCGCTCCGCGAATCTTGAACGAGCCGGATTTCTGCAAGTTTTCGCACTTGAAGTAGAGCCGCGCGCCAGCCATTTCATCAAGAGACTCGCTGGTGAGCACGGGCGTGCGGTGAATCCTTGGCGCGATGCGGCGATGCGCAGCGCGAATTCCTTCGATGTTCGGTTCATCAATCTTCATGTAAGTGGCCACGAATCAATCCCTGATGCATTATGGCACAGCCTCTGGGATCAGTGGGATCGTGAGACTCCAATCAAATGAATGAAATAACATTAGAATCCTTGACGCCGCTGTCGCGTGGTGCGACTCTCACATCACCCCTTCCGGTTCTAAATATCCAGACGATCAGGTCCTCAGGGCCCGAGGAGAACTTCTATGTCCAGCAAGGAACGCCGAATTTCCCCCAGAAAGTCTTGCACCATTCCGGTTCGGTTTCGCTTTAGCGCTGGCGGGAACGAGTTCATACCCGCCTCATTGGGAACCGCCACTTTGCACGGGTCCGGCAGCCATGTCCGCGGGACCGAACAGCGGCCCAACGCGCAGGAAATAATCGTCGGGGAAACAGTAAATCTATCCGAGCGCGGGATTCGATTCAAATCACCGTTGAAATTTAGCATCGGAGAATCCATCGAAATGTTCTTTACATTGCCGCGAGAATTGACGGGACGGAACCCGGAAGAGATGCGCTGCAGCGCGCGCGTGGTCCACGTCGAAAGTGAATTGGACGCACAAGGGATGACGCGCATCGGGGCAGCCGTGGAAAGCTTCGAGCCGATGAATATCAGGCGGAACTGGTCTAATTAACGCGCCGCGAATGGCTGACAATGGCTGAACTGTCGTGATTGCAGGCGCCGCGCGCGCAGAATGCTACTTTGCGGCGCGTGCCGGGGCCCCGATAGTCAATTTTGCAGCGGAGGTGTTTTCGAAGCGATCAAATATTTGAACGGCAATGGTGTGTTCGCCGCTCGAAATGCGGCTGATTTGAAATTGATAGCTCACTTTCGGCGCATCCGAAAGCAGGCCCGTGGGGAAAATAATCTGCCATTCGCCTGCATCGAGACTGTACTGTGCCCGCGCGATAGCGGCCGATGAGCTGACGGCGTCAAACGACACGTCAACGGCAGTGTCGCCAGGAGAACTCGCGCGCGTGCGCAAGTTCTCGATGCGCGGCGGAGTGTTGGCGATCACAAACCGCTCTGTCTCGCGTGCCATGGAAAGGGCCTCCCCAGCTGGATTCGAGGGAGAATCGGAAGCGATAATTTCCAGATAGTACGCGCCGTCGGGCATGCTGACAGTGTCCCAGGAATAGAAGCGCTGGGTAATTTTATCTTTCAAAAGCCGCCAATTCTCCTCACCCTCGCCGCGATAAAAAACCGAGAAGACCAACTCGTCCTCGTTGTCGTCGTGGGCGCTCCATAGCACGCTCTGAAAACCTCGATCCTCAAAACCCTGCGGCGGCACATCAATTCTCTGGGCCCTCAAACCGCCTTCCGGGTTTGGCGAGATCGTGGCGAGCGACGGAAAATTCTGGCCGGCGCGCTGGGGTAGGTGCAGTTGCACAGGCGTGGGAGGCGCGGCGCCTCCGGTCGGCTGCGCGAATCCCTGCACACGGATGCCGGGCTCTTGCACCACCACATCATCAATCACGGGCGCGACATTCTTGGGTAGGTAGGCCAGGCTGACCCAGGAAACGCTCGGTGCCCCGCCGTGGTCCGTGTCGAGAAACACGGCCTTCCATTGAGCGAACCGCGCGGGAGGGCAACTCACTGTTTCTCCCGCGGCAGTCTTGTACGGCCCGGCCCAGGGGCTCCAGTTTTTTTCCGGGCTGGATGTATTTCCGGAGCGCACATAAAAAGCCACCTTGCCCTGGGTCGCGCCGTTTTCGCCCCACCATGTCAAACGTCCCCAGCGTGAGAAAATCTTTGCATCGAAGGTGTCGGATTCGAAGCTGCCTTCGGGGTCAAAGCCCGGGCCAAGCGAAAATATTTTTCCGGGATTGGCAGTCGCAGCAAAAACTGTCCCTGTAGCTCCGGTCACCAGGCTGGTCACTTGCGCGGAAGCAGTCCTCGCGATGCTCGAGTGCACATGCTTGCCTTCGAGCTCGACAATCGCGCCCTTGTTACCGGTGCCGAGAAGAATCTTGCCGCCAGCTGACAACCCCATACTGAAAACCAGTTCCTCATGCGAAGTCCACAGCACTTCCGGTGAGCCGTCCGGAGAAATCTTGACTACTTCCGATCCGCCAGTGGTTGAAAGCGGGAAAGAAAATGATGTGGCAGCCAGCGTCGTCTGAATTTGCGCTACGGTTCCGGCCGACAGGTTGATCGGGGGCGGCAACGGTGCTGGTTGAATAGCAGGCACCGCGGGAGCGCCGCCGGGGGCGCGCTGTTTTTCTCCGATGGACGCGGCAAACACATTTCCACTCGAGTCTTCCAGCAGGGAGGTAACTTCTTTCTTGTTTGTCTCGTACACAACAAAGGTTGCGCCCGCCTCCGGAATGGCTTTCGGGCTCTTGCGAACGATTTCGATGCGCAGGATCAATCCGTTGGGATCCGTGCCCACCAACAGGTTTCCTTTGGAATCAAACGCCAGCGAACGGGCGTGCCGTTCGTCACTCTGATAAAGGAGCTGCCCGTTGCCATCAGGATTGACGGCAAAGACTTCGCCTTTGTCGCCCGTTCCCACATACAAAATGCCGTGCGGATCCACGGCCAGCGCCCAGATGTATTTCGTCTTAGTCTCGAAGAAGACGGTCTTCTGGCCGTCTGGCGTCACTTTATAGACTTTTCCATCCGGGGAAGTGCCGACGTAGAGGTTGTCGTGCGCATCAAAAGCCATGGTCTGTGCTGCCATTTCCGTCGATTCGAAGACTGAGATGGATTTCCCGGAATCGTCGAACCGAAGCACTTTCGCATCTGAGCCGCCGGCGGCGTATAGGCGTCCATGGGAATCCAGGCGAAGCTGCCAGAGGTAGGCGAGATTCGGGTCAGCAAATGAAGCAAAGCGAGGTGCGGACACCAGCTTGCCGTCGCTGCGAATGGCCACACCCTTCGCCGTCCCCTTATCGAATTCAGGAGAGTCGGACTGCCGCCAATAGCGCGTGTGTTCCGCGCGCAACGGAGCAGGCAGGGCAAGCGCGAATGCCACCAGGCAAGCTACCATGATTCGCCGAGTCATCAGTCAAACTCTCCTTTCACTGCTCGCCAGACACTCGAAAAACAACCCCGCCATGAATTTGAATGAGATATCGCTTCCCGTCGCTCGGCCGAGAGCCCCTGATTGCCGGAGGGTCACTTCACCGTGATCGTTAAGGTGTGCTCTCCCGCGATCACTTGGTGCATCTCGACCGACCACTCCCCAGCCTTCGATTGGTGCAGCAGGCGAGCTCCGCCGGGGTTCTGACGCTGGTCGAGGACATTTATTTCAGATAGCGGGGCGTTGGGCATTTCTTTGTCTTCGATCAGCAGAGTCGGAGTTGGCTGAAAAAGAGTGGCGTAGAGACGATCGTTTTGCCGCTCGCGGTTGAGTAGCTTGATCAGCTCCTCGAGGCCGGAGAGCTGCGACTGTGGGCCGAGAGCCTGAGGCTGCACATTGCGGTTTAGCGTGTCTGCATCGCTGACCACCAGCTGCAGAGTGCCGCGCGCGGATTGCAACGGAATCGTGACAGGAATCTCTTGAATAAACGGAGCGCCGCGATAGGGACGCAGCAGAACCTTTACGGCCACAGTCTCGCCCGGATTGACTTCGTTTTTTTCGATCCAAGCGCTCTCAATCGCGGCCACGCGCCGCTCGCTGAGCGCCGTAACGCGCAGGTTGATTTTCTCCACTTGCGGCGACTCGTAGGGATTCGAGTAGATCCGCGCAAAAGAGCGCTGCACTGAGAGCGCGATGCCAATGCCCGTGGCCATGGGTGCGTCCACAGGAGCAAAAAGATTTTCCAGGCGTACCGGCGTGTGTCCCTTCACCGCGATGGTGCCGTCGAGTCGCATCGTGTAGCCTTCGCCGAATGCAGGATTAGCGACGATGCCGTTGAAAGTGGCGATGGTGACAAGCAACGGCGTCAATTGCGCGCTTTCGATCACTTCGAAATGAAAAAGCTTCATGGCAGCAGGTGTCACCAGCTCCACTTCCATCGGAATCATGGGTGGTCCCGCGCCAAGTTTTCCCATCACCGCCGTGAGGCGGTCCTGTGTCAGCGTCCCAATGGTTCCGCCGTCGCTCATGATTTTCGTCGAGGCCAACGAGGAGGAAAGCGTGGTCAGCACGTGTCCCCGCGTAAGCGGCATGGCCACCGAGCCCAGGCCGAAAATTGGATGGCCGCACGCCAATATGTGGTCGGCGACAACGGTCGTGACCGTGCATCCAGGGCTGATGGTCAAATCGCCGCGGATCAGATCAATTCCAACCATGTCGCCGGGTTGCAGCTTTGCGTCGTCTGCGGATGGCGCGGTAGTGCCGCCCGCCATCGCCGACATGCCCCATGCGGAAAAATCCTTGCTGAATTGCGCGAGTGTTTCCGGGTAGAGGCCGGTGGAAATCAGCGGAGTCTCAATAGGAATCAAAAATTGTCCTGTGCCGGTGCTAGCCCGGCGAATTAAGTCTTCCGGGATGGGCACGCGTTCTTGTGGACCGATGAGCGCTGCGGGTGGCGATGGTGGGCCCGCCGTCGGAGCAGGCGCGGCGGAGGATCTTTCAACGTCCAGCATATTCTCGATCGGAGTGACGCCACCGATGGCGTCCTTATTGAAGATGCCGAGTTTCAAGGAGATAGCGCCCGCTAGCTTTCCGTCGAAATATACGGGGCTGCCACTCATTCCTGCCACGACGCCAGTACGTTCCACTTTCTCGCCAAGCAACTGAATCAGGATGATGTCCTGCTTTGGGCCCATCGCATTGTGCAGAACCCCGATTACCACGAGATCCATTTTTTCAATCTGGTCGCCCTCAAAAATCGTGTACGCCAAGCCCTTCATTCCGGGTTTGACCTGGCTAAGCGGAAAGAGTTCCGGATGGTCGGCAGCGCGAAGCGGGATAATAGAAACAAGTGGAAGGGCTGCCAAAGCAGCGAGAATCAGTCTCCGAAGCACTGATGGCATGAGATATTCATCATACCTAGCGGGTGCGAGGGAAGCAAATCACGGTCTATTGATATGGTAACTAAGTCTGCGCGCATCCATATTCCGGCGGCGGACTGCAGTACTTTGCAACAACGGTAGAGTTGCGATGCCCGTTCAAACCGCCATGCTAGAATCGCGCGATGGCGAAAAAAGCAATTTCACCCGGCGGGAGCGTAAGTGGAATTGTCGAGCTACCGGGCGACAAATCCATTTCGCACCGCTACGCGATTTTGGCGGCAGTGGCTGAGGGGCGCAGCGGAATCGCGAACTATTCGACTGCGGTGGATTGCCGAAGTACGCTCCGTTGCCTGGAGCGGTTGGGAGTCGAGGTGAAAATTGGGCGCGAGCGCGACGTGCAAATCACGGGAATGGGGCTTGCAGGACTCCAGGTACCAAAGCGGGCGCTCGATGCGGAAAATTCCGGTAGCACCATGCGCATGCTTGCGGGAGTGCTGGCCGGCCAGCCGTTCCCCTCTACGTTGACCGGTGACTCTTCGCTGCGGCGACGTCCGATGCGGCGTGTAATCGAGCCGCTCCGTCAAATGGGGGCGGAGATAAACAGCCGCGATGGGGATGTGGCTCCTCTTGAAATCCGAGGCGGGAAGTTGCGCGCGATTGACTACGCACTTCCGGTGCCCAGCGCGCAGGTCAAGTCCGCAATTTTGCTCGCGGGGATGTTTGCGGACGGGGTAACCAGCGTGCGTGAGGCGGTGCGCACGCGCGACCATACGGAACTCGCTCTGCGCGAATTCGGCGCGCGCGTAGAGGTCACCAAAGGCGCGTTGCGGATTCATCCAGGGCCGAAGCTCGAGGCCCGTCAGCTTGTGGTCCCCGGAGACCTGTCCGCCGCTGTGTTTTTGATCGCGGCCGCGCTGATGCTGACGAAATCTGCGCTGGTGATTCACAACGTGGGTCTGAATCCGACGCGAGCCAGGGTCCTCGACTTCCTTATCTCTATGGGTGCGGAAATCCGTGTGGCCGCAGTCGAATCTCGCCACAGCGAACTGGTCGGCGATATTTCCGTCAGGCACGCGGCGCTCGCGGGCGGCCAAATTTCTGGAGCGCAGGTGGCAGAGATGATAGATGAGTTGCCGATGCTCCTGGCGCTGGGCCCGTTCACGGAGAAAGGGATTGAGATACATGACGCGAAAGAATTACGCGTAAAGGAAAGTGACCGCATCGCAACCCTTGCCGAAGGACTGCGCCGGATGGGCGCACGTGTGGAGGAGTTTCCCGATGGCATGCGTGTCGCAGGGCGAAGCGCGGGGAAATTGCGCGGAGCGAAAGTGGATCCCGAGGGGGACCATCGGATCGCGATGGCACTATCGATTGCCGCGCTCGGGGCGGATGGCGATACGGTGATACACGATGCTGCGTGCGTGGCTGTCTCGTTCCCAGATTTCTTTGAGGTTGTTGATCGTTTGCGAGGGAAGAAGGGTTGGCTGAAGAGGCCTTGGCAAGAATAGATCAAAACCAACAGAGAATCGCGGGGCCGAAAGCGCGACTCAGATCCTCGATTAGGAGGAGCGCCGCAGGTAGATGGTGCCGTAACTCGTGACGATGTTGATCTTGGGGCCGTGCGTTCCGATGCGGCCGGTCACCCGACCCGTGTCACTGTCGTTGGCCTGTTTTAGTGAAGGGTCCTCGAAATCGCTTTGGACTTCGCCGGAGCGTGAGACAGCGGAGATTTCGAAGCTGGACTTAGCGGGCAGAGTGAGGTCCACCTGACCCGACTCATTCACCACGCTGATTTCTTCCCGCGGCGGTTGCGAATAATTCACATTGATGTCGCCGTGTGAATCCACAATTTCAAGCCGGCCCGCTATATTTTCCACCTCGATATCCTTATTGTGCGTGGTGATTTTGGCGAAGCCTGCAACGTCTGCAATCTGAATGTCGCCCGAATCGAGCTCCAGCCGTCCCGTCAGATGGAGCAGAATCAGATCCGTGCGTTGTGAGGTGTAATGCGTGGTTTTCGCGACATTTCGCACGCGAATCGGACCGAAGAAATCGCCCTGCAGCGTGGCATCGCCCTTTACGTCGGACACGTCAATTTCGCTTCCCTTGCCGGTGATGCGCACGTCGCCGGCCACGTCTGAAATGCGCGCATCACCCTTCTTCATTTCCACGCCCACGTCCGAGCCGCAGTCATGAACCTCGACATCGCCATTATCGGTGGTGGCTGTGACGTTGCCCGCAACACCGGAGATACTGATGTCCCCGTGCGGCGTGATCGCGCTCAACGTGATTTTCCTTGGGACCTCGACGTCCAAATCCACCGCCACGCTCCCCCGGAAGTCGTCCTGCTTCACCACGTGCAGCAAGTAACCTGATCCTGACTTCTCCATCACCACGCCTGTTTCCTTCATTCGCGCCTTCGCCGCGGACTCCGAGTGCCCGGTCGCAGTTTCGTTCAAGGTGACTCGAACTTCGTCCGTATCGCCCACGTGAACGGTAATATTTCCAAGCCCGGTCGCTACCGTCAAAAGCGAGCCCGCGGGAATCATCGCTGGTGGGATCACCTGGCTCTGGGAGTATTTTTGCGAGAACATATCCAAGTTCATCTTCATCCCCGGATGACGGTTTTCGATATGTTCGGCGACTGAAAAGGCGACGAGTACGACGATTACGAGTACGAGAAGAGCGGCGTCCCGGCCGGAGAGTGCAGAGGGGCGTGCAGCGCCCTCGCGCCGTGCCGCCTGATGTTCCACCAAGCTGACGATGCCCCAGAAAATCAGAAGCACGGGCCAGTACGTGCGAATCAGATGGCCGATGCCGAGGGCCGGCTGGAAACGATGAAGCAAAAACAGGACTCCAAGGAGAATCAGAAGCAAGCCCCTGAATGCGGAGCTGCGATCGCGGGAGCCGTTGCTCAAGAGATCCTCACCGGGAGATATGGCCTTCTCTCGAAGCGAACGATTGGGCCAGCATGATAATTCCGGGCACGATCAGGAACAGCGGCCAGAGGTCGCCGATCCCGAAGCGTGTGTATTGAGCGGCGAGGAAAATCACTCCGACAACGATAAGCATCAGTGGACCCATCAAACAGGCGACGCGGCAATGCGCGCAGTTGCATCTTGTTTTCGTAACATCGGCCATGGCACGTTCTCCTAGGAATTTGTCCTGCCCAGACGCCGCCAAAGAGTCCATCCGCCGAGCGCGATCAACCCCAGTGGCCAGACTTTGGCGAGCCAGTCATCATTCAAGAGCCCGAAATTCGCGAGAAGAAACATGACGCCGAGAAAGATCAAGACGAAGGCGCCAATGGGCTTCCCGCTACCGGGAACGGTTTCGGGTAGTGGTCCGGCCGGCGCCGGCTGCCCCGTGCGGCGCGCCTTGGCGACGCGGTAGGCGTCCACGGGCATGTAGAAGTAGAAGCACGCCAGAGCCACATGAATGAAGGCCATGGAGAGGCCATGCATGTCGCCGGACATCCTCTCACTATTGTGAACGGCGATGAGGCCCCCGAAAATGAGCACTTGGATGAGGGCCTTCATGTATTCGCCGTTGTAAACGGCGCCGAGTCCGGGAATGAAACCGAGAACAGCGGCGAGGCCCGGACTGGCGCCAGGTTCAGCGTGCGGGGTCGGGGGCTGCGGTTGCTGCGAGGCAACAAGTCCCGCCAGACAGGTCTCGCAATAGAGCGCTCCACGAACGTCGCGCGTACACGCCGGACACATAGCTTTCCCGCAATTGCGGCAATAACCGGTAGCATCCGAATCCGGATGAACGGCGCATTTCATCGCGTGCTCCTATTGAGTGTATCGAATAACCCGAGCGGCAAGGAATCCAGCAACAGCAGTGCAAACATGTTGCCGCCGCGAAGCTGGGTGCGGTCATGCGGCGATTTTTGCTCCGACTTTTCCTGCGGATTCGAAAGAGTCGGGCGCGTCGGCTCGACTGGCGACGGCGCGGATGAGGGAGTGCCTGCAGGCTCCTGCTCCGGCTGCAATCGCGACTGGATTTCATATACCACGCGGAGATCGTTCACAAACTTTGCCCCGCGCGCGTAGCTGAGATGCACTTGGCGGTTGGCAGACCGAAACAAGTTAGCCGGATTCAGGTCGATCTTCCTCAGCTTTGCCGGCGTGAGGCCCGCAGTGTGGAACACGATGACGAACGAAGCTGCAACCGTGAGCGCTCCCATCGCAAACCGCGGTTGCCAGAGGATCGGCGCCCATGTGAACCAGCGTTTCCAGCCCAGTTTTTTCGTGCGGGCCCCGAGCGTAGCATCCAGGATTCTCTGCACCAATTTCGGTGGCTCTTCCAGCGCTTCGAGTTGATGCATCCGGCTCACCAACGCGCCCACCTGCTCCACCAACTCCTTGCAACGGGCGCAGGAGGCCAGGTGTGCTAAGAACAACACGGCTTCTTCCGCGCCCAGTTGGCCGTCGAGATATTCGCTCAGTCGCTCTTCCGAGTTTGTGCAATTCCAGTTCATGGCAATTTCTCGTCGCATCTCAAGCCTCTAACACTCTGCTCCGGGATTCTGACTGTTATCTTTCAACTTCTTACTCTCAATGGGCCCTTATTCCCATTTCCGTCAGAATCCGACCCAGCTCAATGCGCCCGCGGTTGATTCTCGATTTCACCGTCCCCTCGGGCACTTCCAGCACCGCTTGAATTTCATTGTATTCCAGCCCTTGCAAATCGCGGAGGATCACCGCCTCGCGTAATTCCGGCGAGAGACGCGCCAACCCGCGCTGCAATTGCACGCTCAATTCCGCCGCTTGCGCCAGCCGGTCCGGCGTTTTCGCCGAGGATTGCTTCTGTTCGAGCCGGGGCATGGCGTCCTCGATCGAATCCGTGATTCGATCGCGACGAGTTCGCCGATAGTGGTCGACCAGCAAATTGCGCGTCACGCTTGTCAGCCACGTCGGAAACGCTCCGAAGGCAGGCCGATAGCTTGGGAGCGTGCGGTAGATGCGCAAGAAAACTTCCTGGCTCAAGTCCTCGGCTTCCGTCGAGTTGCCGGTGAACCGGTAACACAAGCCAAAAACACGCCGCGTGTGCCGCCGCACGAGTTCCTCCCAGGCCGGCCCCTCGCCCCGGAGACATTCCTGTACCAGTTGGGCGTCGGGCTCCAATCTTTCCTAGCCTCGCAAGTCGCATAGCCCTTTCGGCCTCACCCTATAGAACGCAAATACACGCCGAAAAGTTCCGTACAGTGTCCGCCTCCGGACGCTTCCGCGCGCATCTTAGCTGCGTTGCACAGTCAAAGACAAGTTCGACACACATGGCACCCTCCTCAATAGTTTGTCGCAGGGCACGCCCAATGCGGTCAGTACCGTGGCCCAGGCGATCCTGACTGTGCCCCTAGGAGCGACCCGCGCTCCGGCAGCTCAGCACGCCAGTCGGATCGCAAGTC
>Ga0210409_10001267_pt1 | contig 33898 bp, 32 predicted proteins | sample IncBWH17MmetaG_FD_161649 | JGI IMG/M metagenome (GOLD analysis project Ga0210409, IMG submission 161649) | Forest soil microbial communities from Barre Woods Harvard Forest LTER site, Petersham, Massachusetts, United States - Inc-BW-H-17-M | ecosystem: Environmental > Terrestrial > Soil >... | reverse complement strand
AGACGCCGATGACGCCGCGCTTGGTCATCTCTTCAATTTCGTGATAGGCCATCTCCTGCCACTCGCTGATGACGATGGGGTCGAGCCAGGCATTGTACGGGCCGGTGCCGGTCATGATGTAGAGATACGGAACGGATTCGTGGAGGTCGTGCATGACGGTAGGATGCCAGTCAAGGAAGGTCTTGAGCATGTTGCGGGAAAGCGCGAGGCTGACACCCAGATTGTCGCGATTGTTGTCGTGCGAGACGTAATGTCCCCACCAGATGAGCGGATAGGGCGGCTGGTCCGGGTGCTTTTTGTGCTGCATGTAAATGTCGACCATGCGGTCGTGGCCATCGGTTTCGACGATGGGAGTGATGAGCACAATGGCATCGCGGCGGATTTTTTGGATGAAGGGCGTGTCTTCCACGGCCAAACGGTAGGCGAGTTCCATGAGCATTTCCGGAGCGCCGGTTTCCGGGGAGTGGATGCTGCCGTCAGCCCAATAGATGGGCTTGCCTTCGGCGATGAGCTTTTGCGCTTCAGCTTCGCTAAGGCCGCGGGGATCGGCGAGGCGAGCGGTGATCTCTTTGTAGCGATCGAGCTTGGCGAGATTGGCTTCGTCGGAGACGGCCACGACGAGCATCTCCCGTCCTTCTTCGGAGGTGCCGATGCTCCAGACTTTGACCCTAGGGCTTTTGCTGGCGAGCAGGCGCAGATAGGCGTTGATGTCCTTGGTGTAGTCGAGAACATCGGGGGCGCCCACGATGTGATGGAGAAGAACATCCGGCGGGGGAACGCAAGAGCTGAGCGGAAGATGGTCGACGAGTTCGGTGCTGAAGAAGGATTCCGTAGTGAACTCTTTGATTTTCCTGGTGTACTCCACGTGGTCGCTGAGAGTGCACGTGGTGGACTGGGCAAGGCTGGAGGCCGCGAAAAAAGACAGAGAGAAGACAACGCCGAGCGAGCTGCGCATCATGGAACACCTCAGGGCAATAAAGCCGCGGGGGATTATACAGGCTGTTTGGCGCGGGGACACAACCCTAAGGTCGAGGAGGTCGACGATAGCAGGCGAATTGGCCTATGATGGCCGCCGGCGCTACCGGGACTTGAGGAGAGAGACGGATGGAAGAACAACTTAGCCTGGAATTTTTGCGCGTGGTGGAAAACGCGGCGATTGCGGCGGCGCGCACGATGGGATTCGGCGACCGGCACCACGCGGATGAAGTGGCCGTCGAGGCCATGCGCAAGACGATGGACTCGGTGGAGATCGACGGGACGATCGTGATCGGCGAAGGCGAGCGGGACGAAGCGCCGATGTTGTACATCGGGGAAAAAGTGGGGCTGGCGACGCACGCGCCGAAATCCCTTTTTCCGCAAGTGGACATTGCCGTCGATCCGCTGGAAGGCACCAACCTCTGCGCGACCGGGGCCGCAAACGCCATCGCAGTGTTGGCCGCCAGCGACCGCGGCGGATTGCTGCACGCGCCGGACCTGTACATGGAAAAAATGGTGGTGGGGCCGAGCTGCAAGGGCGCGGTCGATCTGGATGCTCCGGTGTTGGACAATTTGAAGTCGATCGCCAAGCGTCTGGAACGCGATGTGGAGGATTTGGTAGTGGTGGTACTGGATCGCCCGCGGCACGAGAAGCTGATCGAAGACATCCGCGCGGCGGGCGCGCGCATTCGGCTGATTGGCGATGGCGACCTTTCGGCGGGAATCTCCTCCGCAGTGGTCGGCACGGGCGTGCATGCGGTGATGGGCACGGGCGGCGCTCCGGAAGGCGTGCTGACGGCGGCGGCGTTGCGCTGCTTGAACGGGCAAATTCTTGCCCGGCTGGTGGTCAGCAAGCCGGAGCATGCGGAACGGCTGGCAAAGATGGGGGTGAAAGATCCCAAACGCATTTACGACACCGAGGACCTGGCTCCCGGGAAGAAAATGATTTTCGCTTGCACGGGCGTGACGGACGGAAACTTGCTGAAGGGTGTGCGGTTTTTCGGCGAAGGCATTCGAACGAGCTCGATGATTCTGACGCTGGACGAACGCCAAGTGCGCTTCATCGATTCGGTGCACCTGGAGAAGCGACCGGACATTAAGGTGCGGTTCAGCTGAGTCCTAAGCCAGTACTTTGCGTATTGTGATTTCTCGCAGTAATGGGCTGTCCGACCCGGTGACCGCATTCTGTCCTTCGGGACAGTAGCCACTTCCTTTGAATCTACTTATCCTCACGCAACCTAGCCGGAACGAAACCAAACTCAATTAGCGGGGCTCCACGGAGACAGGTGTTGGTGTCTCAAGCGGTTTTGGAGTGTTCGCTTGGGACATGCAATGGGGGAGCAGCCGTGAAACGTCACTTCGTCGCTCTTGTCGGAATTCTGGCGCTCCTTCTGGCGGGCTGCGCGGGCCTGACCAGCAGTGGGGGCGGCAACGTTCCCCCAGGTCAGCTGGTGGTGTCGCTGTCCAGCGCAACCATGCGCGGCGGAGACACACAGACGTTCACCGCGAAACTCAACGGGGCCCCAGTTGCGGTGAATTGGACGGTGAATGGCGTAGCAGGCGGCAGCGCCACGACAGGAATGATTACCGCGGCAGGCGTGTATACGGCGCCGGAATTTCCGCCATCACCTAATGCCGTCAGCATCGGCGCGACATCGACGACTCATTCAAGCAAGACGGGGAGCAGAAGCGTAACACTCGAGAATCCGGTGCCGCAGATTGCTTCCGTTTCGCCCACCTCGATTCCGGTCGGCGCATTCAATTTGACGGTGACTGGCGCGCATTTTGCGAGCGGCGCGACTATCAGTTTCGGCAGCACCACGCTAACCGCCACGCGCGTTTCCTCGACGCAGCTTACGGCGACGGGCACAGCGACGAGCGGCCAGGTCGGCGACATTACGATCGCGGTGAACAATCCCGGTCCAGGACCGGTTTCTTCCGGAACGATGACCGCGAAGATCATCGCCAGCAGCGGGATCAGCGTGCAAGTCACCCCGGCGACCGTATCGCTCCACGGTGGCGCAGTGCAGTTTTTTACCGCGACGGTGAACGGCAGCACGAACCAGAACGTGACCTGGTCGGTGAACAATCAAGGAGGGGGAACTGCGCTGACCGGCTTCATTACGTCTCAGGGAGCTTATCAAGCGCCTGCAACCGTTCCGACGCCGAATACGATCACCATTACCGCAACGAGTGCGGCCGATGCGACCAAGAGCGCATCGAGCGTGGTAACGGTGCAGAACCCGATTCCGGCGCTGACGGGAGTCAACCCAAGCAGCATTGGCGTGGGTGCATTCCTGATTACGGTGACGGGCACCGGGTTCGTCAGCGGGTCAACGGTAAATTTTGGCGGGCAAGCGCTAACGACCATGTTCGTCTCACCGACCGAACTGACGGCGACGGGGACGGCCACGGCTGCGCAGGCGCCGAGCGTGCAAGTGACAGTGACCAATCCCGATCCGGGTGGCTCCACTTCAGGCGCGCTGACGGCGCAGGTGGTGAACGCGGGCACAGTGATTTCAGCGGCGGCAGCGGTGCGGTTCCTCGAACAATCCACCTTTGGGCCGTCGATGGACCTGGTGAATCAACTTCAACAGACGGGATTCGACACTTTTCTGCAGAGCCAATTCGCGGAGCCAACCTCCATGTATCCCGCGCCAGCGCCGACGGACTCAGGCCTGGGCAACGTGCAGCAGCGATTCTTCTTCAACGCCGTCAACGGGACGGATCAATTGCGGCAACGCACGGGATTTGCGTTGAACGAAGTTTGGGTGGTCGGCGAAAACAAAGTGAGCGATCCGACCGGTTATACGAACTACATTCAGACACTGGAGAACGACGGCCTGGGAAATTACTACACCGTGATGCGGGACGTGACGCTGACGGCGGCAATGGGCCATTGGCTGGATATGGTCAACAACGACAAACCGGGCACCGGCCAGCACGCCAATGAAAACTATGCGCGCGAACTGATGCAGCTCTTCACGCTGGGGCTGAACCAGTTGAATCCGGACGGCACGCCGGTTCTCGACGGCTCGGGGAATCCGGTGCCGACCTACACGCAGGATGACGTGATGGCGCTGGGGCGTTCCTTCACCGGCTGGACGTATCCGACGCAGCCCGGCAAGACGCTGCAGAAACACAATCCGGAATACTACGGCGGGCCGATGGTGGCTTTCGAATCGAATCACGACAGCGGAGCAAAAACATTCCTGGGGCAGAGCGTAGCCGCGGGACAATCCTCGGCGCAGGAATTGGACAGCGTGCTGACGATTATCTTCAACCATGCGAATCTTCCCCCGTTCGTCTGCAAACAGCTGATCGAAAAGCTGGTGACCAGCAATCCGAGCCCCGCTTACGTGCAGCGCGCCGCACAAGCGTTCATCAGCGGCAAGTTCAATTCGTATGGCACCGGAAAGCGCGGCGATATGCAGGCGACGCTGGCGGCGATTCTGCTGGATCCGGAAGCGCGGCGCGGGGACACGGCGACCACCGCCGACCCAGGCGATGGCAAGCTGCGCGAACCGATCGTGATGATGGTGAGCGTGGCGCGCGCGTTCCACGCAACCAGCGACGGCTCTGGGTTCGAAAACAAGGGCGCGGGAATGTCGCAGGACATTTTCAATTCGGGGAGCGTCTTCAACTTCTTCCCGCCGGTCAACTTGATTCCGCAAACGACGCTGAACGGGCCGGAATTCGCGATTTTCAATACCAACACAAGCCTGGCGCGGGTGAACTTCATCAACTCGATCGTGTACGGCAACATCAGCGGCAACACCAAGCTGGATTTCAGTCCTGTAATCACCGCAGGCACGCCGGATCAGATGGTGGCGTGGCTGAATACTTTGCTGCTGCACGGGACGATGTCCGATTCGATGAAGCAGGGCATCTTGACGGCGATCGGCACGATTAGCGTGGCGACTCCGCCTTCGAACAGTGATTTGACGAATCAGGCCAAGGCCGCGATTTATCTCGTGGCTTCGTCATCGCAATATCAGGTGCAGCGCTAGCGCGCAAAGGGGTAATCGAACAATGACGCCTCATACACGAAGAGACTTCATGCGGCTGGCGTGCTGCTCGGCGGCAACGGCGTCGATTGTGAGCGGCTTGAGCAAATTCGGGCTGGTCAGCGCTCTCGCGCAAGGAACCACGGACTATAAAGCGCTGGTTTGCATTTTCCTATTCGGAGGCAACGATGCGAACAACGTGATCGTGCCGATCGACACGGCGGGGTACACAAATTATCAGAGCATCCGCGCAAACCTGGCGCTTGCACAGGGCTCTTTGCTTCCGTTGCAAGTTGGCGGGCAGGCAAACTTTGGCTTGCATCCGAGCCTGCCGGAATTGCAAGGGTTATTCAATACCAGCAAATCGCTGGCGGTGCTCGCCAACGTCGGTACTTTGGTGCAGCCAACGACGCGGGCAAACTATCAGAAATTTCAAAATTTACCGGAAAATCTTTTTTCGCATTCGGACCAGCAAGACCAGTGGCAAACCACGCAGCTTAAGGGCCTCCCCAATGCCGGGTGGGCCGGCAAGGTCGCGGACAAAATTGCACCGGTGTTCAACGGCAGCGCGCTCTTCCCTCCTATTCTTTCTGTCGCGGGCAATACGCTCTTCAGCACGGGTGACGTGACGCGGCCGTTCACGATGAGTCCAGGGAGCACGCCGGGCGCTCAGGGTTTCGATAGTTCTGCCGCGGGACAAGCGCGGTTTCTTGCATTGCAACAATTGCTGACGTTCGACACAGGAATCTCACTGGTGCAAGCCGCCAGCACAGTGACGGGCCAGTCGATTCAACAGGGCGTGACGTTGGCTAACGCGCTGAAGAATATTTCTCCGATCCAGACGGTGTTCCCGGCTAAGAGCGGTCTGGCTTCGCAATTGAAGCAGGTGGCGCAGGTGATTGCGGCACGAAGCGCGCTGAACATCAACCGGCAGATTTTCTTCTGTTCGATTGGCGGATTCGATACGCACAGCGACCAGCTCGGAACGCAGGCGGCATTGTTGACGCAATTGAGCCAGGCGATGTCCGCATTCTATCAAGCGACGGGGGAATTGGGCGTTGCGAACAGTGTATCGACCTTTACGCTCTCGGAATTCAGCCGGACATTCCAGCCGGGTTCGAATGCGGGCACGGACCACGCGTGGGGCGGCCATCAAATGGTGATGGGCGGCGCGGTGAAGGGCAACGCGATTTACGGAACATTTCCGACACTCTCGCTCAGCGGGCCGGACGATACGGGAAGCAATGGGCGGTGGATTCCGTCGACGTCGGTGGATCAGTACGCGGCGACGCTGGCGACGTGGTTCGGCGTTGCGGGTGCGGATCTTCCCAGCATTTTTCCGAACCTTGCGAATTTCCCAACCACGAATCTGGGGTTCCTCGGCTAGGGCGCTACACCAGTTTTCTTCGGCAGCCACGGCACCGGGCTCTTCGGAATTTTCGGGGAGCCTGTTTTTATTCCCGCAGCGCCGCGAGGCGGCCCTGGAAAAATCACGACAACAGGACTAATGCTGCTGGTTCGCGATGGCCAGAAAGACGCGATCGTCGATCGCTACCGAGCGCTTGAAGAGCGTCGCTGCATTGCCACCGGCGATGGCGACGTGATTGGCGTCGCCGCTCAACGCGGGTCCCGCGGGTTTCGCGCCACTGCCAGCACCATCACCGGGTTGGAGCGAGATGCGCGTCGTCTTCGGCGTGCAGTCCGCCGCTCCGAGGCAGGTATCGCGGATGAACACCTGGCGGTAGCCGCTGTTGATGGCATTCGCCGGCGTCTTGGATGAAGCAGAAGCCAGACTCGAGGAGTGGCTCGGTGTAATCGCCACAAATGCGACAAAGCGCCCGGAGGAGCTTACGGAAGGGAGAATGCTTTCCGTGCCCACGAGCGAGCCGCTCGAATCGAGAGAGATGAGAGTGGTCGAAGGTTTGCACGAGTCTGCCACACCGGCGCAAGTGTCGCGCAAATAAACTTGCCGTCCGCCAGGCGCGTTTTCAACCAGGTTGCTCGCGGCAGAACTGAACGCGACGTAGCGGCCATCTGAGCTCATCGAAGGCGCGTGGCTTTCCTCGTTGGCGGCGGTGCCGTCAGCGGCCGCAGAAAGCAGAGTCGTGCGCGGCAGGCAGCCCGCAGCTGCGCCTTCGCAGGTGTCCCGTAGAAAAACTTGCGCGCGCTCGTTTTGTACCGCGGTGTAGGCAACGTAGCGGCCATCGATGCTGACCGCCGGCGTTTCCTCGGCAACCGCCGCAGCGGCCGCTGCGCTGGCCGGCGACGTCCCGGTACATGGGGCCGTTGCGCAAATTGTGAACGTCAGTTGCGCCGTCGAGCCGCCACCTCCTCCACCGGTGCACAACGTAGTGCAACCCGGAGGAGGCGGAGAACCTGGACTGAAAACCCACACGCTGGCGGTGCCCGCGGCGGCGAGTAGCGCTGCCGGGACGGTGGCTTGAATTTGCGTGGAGGTGATGGTTCCCATGGTCAATTTCGTCGTCGTTGCTCCCGACGCCCAGTTCACTTGGGAAGCCAGTGTGGGGTCCGCATTCGTGATGAAGTTGCTTCCGGTCAAAGTAATGCTCAGGTCTGCGGCTGGCGCCGCCACCGCCGCGTTCGGGCTTACGCCGGTAAGCGTCGGAACGGGATTCTTCGGAGGATTGATGTTAAACGCCATCGGATTGGAGAGGCCATTCTGTCCGGCGCCATAGGCGGGTCCCAGCGTGTTGATGTTGACGACGCCGGGCTTGGCCACCAAATCTGCAGAAACATTCGCGGTAGCAATGTTCCCCAGAATGTTTCCCAGGTTGTCGGTGGGAAGGGTGGTCGGGATAGTCTTCCCATTCCATTGAATGACCGTCCCCTTCACAAATGTCCCGCCGAAAACGGAGAGCGTGAAACCGCCGTTGCCGGCGCTCCATTGAGACGGAGAAATCGAGGTGATGGTTGCGCCCGTGTTGCCCTGAAAGGTGTTGCCGTAATCATTGCAACCCGCCACCGCTAGAATCGCTGCTGCTGCGACAGCCAGTGCTGTCCAATACCGCATCATTGATACTCCTTGATCTCGATCTGGCGGCCCCCGACCGGAACGGGGTTGGCCTGTCCAGGCGAACGCCGGGGAACCCGCGACGCCAGTGTACTTTTGCACTTTGGGGGTGAGATGCCGATATCGCGCTGCGCGTTGACCGCCACAGTGCGGGGAACCGTGCCAGCTGACCTGCCCGTTTACACCCCTGCTTCCAGCCGCACTTTGCCCCGAATGGCGGGGCTCACGCAACCCTACATGATTATCATCCTGGCGGGGAAAAGGTCAATGCGCATTCCGGCTCCCAGGAGGGCAAGGGGGCGCCCGAGCAAGACCAGACCGGTGGTTAGTGCGGGCTGCTGGTAGCGATCCCGCCGAGAGCTTCGATGGAAACTCGGGCCAGGTCCCGGACATGTGTCTGGCATTCGGCGTCCTGGATTTTGAGGGCGGCGGCGGCGCGGTAGCAGAGGTGCGCCTTTTCCTTGCGACCGAGTTTCGCGTAGAGATCCCCGCGCGCCAGCTGAAAAATAGGGTTTGCGGGATACTTTTCCGCGAGGGGGCCGATGATCGCCAGTGCCTTCTCATATTGTTGATCGTAGCGGTGAAGATTCATTGCCAGATAGAAACGGGCGAGCTCGGTTGTCAGAGCCCCTTCAGCAACGGCGTGTTCTAGCTGGCGAACGCCGTCCTGCTTTGAGCCGCCGGGGATGCCCATCAGGAAACGTAGGACGCGGGCCATAGCGCTTAGGGTGTCGACATAATAGTTGTAGAGACCCAGGCCCATGTCGGCGTCGGCCAGACTCGGGTCCAGTGTTTTTGCGCGCAGGAGGTGTTCGCGCCCGCGGACTCCGGAACGGGCGGTGTTGCGATTCTCCCCGCGCAGGCCATAGAGTCGCGCGGCGGTAGCATCCGCCATTCCCGCGTAGAACTGCATTTCGGCGGTTTCGTGCTGCTTGATCTGGGCCTCGGCCAGCGAAGAAGCCTTCGCGGCAAGCTGAAAATAACGCTGGTCCGCTTCGAACTTTGGACGATGCCTGGCGTCGCTCATGCCGTATTTGAACTCCGTCGAGGTGCACCAGATTTTCCACCAAAGCGCTTCGGCTTCAAGCAAATAGCCGAGGGGATGCTCGGGATGTTCCAATTCCATGCGCTTTGCGGCTTCCACTGCTGCTTCGATGTCAAACGCGTAGATTTTTTCGAGAACGGCAGGTGTCTCGGGCGGGAGGGTGAGCTTGGCAGCGCCTGCAGACATGGGCGAAGAGGCCGAGAGGAGGAGAAACGCCATGCAAGCGTTGCGGCATGTTCGCACAGAAGCGCTGACCGGTTTCTGAAGAAGTCTATGCACCATTTGTTTTTGGCCTTGCGCTCAAAGAGTCTAAGCGGTTCGGCGAGAGATGCAAACAGAAATGGGCTGGTAAGGTATTTCGCGCCAATCCGGAGATTGGCGGTCCCAGGGGTTAGGAGGGACGCGGGGCATTTGTTATTCTCGGCGGGCCAATGAACACCGGTGACAAAGCGGGAGGAACGCCACTGGAGCGCGGTCTCGGCCTGAAAGAGGCCGTCGCGCTCAACATGATCGAGATGGTGGGCATCGGCCCGTTCGTGGTGATTCCCCTGGTCATCAAAGCCATGGGCGGGCCGCAGGCGCTCCTGGCGTGGGTTGCGGGCGCGGTGCTTGCGTTGCTCGACGGGTTTGTTTGGTCAGAACTCGGCGCGGCGATGCCCCTAGCTGGAGGCAGCTACGTTTTTCTGCGCGAAGCCTACGGTCCGGGGCGTTTTGGCCGCATGATGTCCTTCCTTTTCGTTTGGCAAACGCTGATTCAGGCGCCGCTTAGCCTGGCTTCAGGCGCTATCGGTTTTTCTCAGTATGCCTCCTACCTGTATCCACTCGGGAAGTATGGCGAGAAAGCGGTTTCCGGCGCGCTGGTAATTATTCTCGTCGCATTGCTCTACCGGCGCATTACGTCCATCGGGAAGATTTCGATGTTTCTGTGGCTGGGAGTTATCGGCACGATCCTGTGGCTCATTTGGGGCGGCGCAACGCATTTCGATCCGAAGCTGGTCTTCACCTACACGCCTGGAACGTGGAACTTTTCCTGGCTTTTTTTCGCCGGGCTTGGTTCGGCAACGGTCAACACCATTTATACCTACTGGGGCTACTACAACATCTGCCACCTCGGGGGGGAGATTCGCAATCCGCAGAAAAACATTCCGCGCGGTATTTTCATTTCGATTGCGGGAATCGCTCTGCTTTATCTGGTGATGCAGACGAGTATTCTCGGCGTTTTGCCCTGGCAACAGGCTCAGGATTCTCCGTTCATCGTCAGCGCCTTTGTCGAGAAGCTTTACGGGTCGGGCGCGGCGCGCTTCGCCACGCTGATGGTTTTGTGGATTGCGTTTGCGTCGCTGTTTTCTTCGATGCTGGGGTATTCGCGCGTGCCGTATTCGGCGGCTCTGGACGGAAATTTTTTTCGCGCCTTTGCGCGCGTGCACCCAGAGAAGAAATTCCCGCACATCTCGCTGCTGTTTCTGGGCGCGCTGACTTTTGTTTTCAGCCTGCTGTTCAAGCTCAGGACGGTGATCACCGCGGTGCTGGCGATGCGTTTGATCATTCAATTCATCGGCCAGGCGGTAGGCGTCATGCTCTTAAGGCGGCGCTGGCCCCCGGAGCGGCTGCCCTTTAAGATGTGGTTGTACCCTTTGCCTGCGCTGCTGACCATCGTGGGCTGGCTGTGGCTGTTTTCGCGCACAGGAAGCGCCATCTGGTGGGGCGTGCTGGTGATCGTATTGGGGCTGATCGTTTTTTTCGTGCAGGCGCGCGTTCGAAAGGAGTGGCCTTTCAGCGCGCCAAACTCCGAGGTTGCCGAATGAAAATCTTCGTGCGTTTTATCCAGCGCGCCGCCGCCTTCTTCTGCATGGTGCTGCTCGTGGCTCCTCCGCCGCGCGTGGCCGCGCAATTTGCACCAGCCCCAGGTACGGGCCCTGGCCTCCCTGAAACCATCGAAGCGATCGAGAACGCGCGCGTCACCACTCGTATTCTCTACATCACCGCGCACCCCGACGACGAATCCGGGGCCGTCCTCACCTACCTCGCCCGTGGCTTGCACGCGGATGTTGCCTTGCTCTCGCTCACGCGCGGCGAAGGTGGACAGAACGACCTCGGCCCGGAGCAAGCTCCGCAGCTAGGGTTGATTCGAACGCAGGAACTTCTTGCCGCCACGCGAGGTTATGGCGTGAAGTTGTATTTCACCCGCGCGAAAGACTTTGGCTATTCGAAAACGCCGGAGGAAACCGAGAAGGTCTGGGGCGACGAAGTCCTTCACGACATGGTGCAAGTCATTCGCACGTTCCGCCCAAACGTTGTCTTAAACGGCTGGGGCGGCGTACACACTGGCCACGGCCATCATCAGGCCGCAGGGCTTCTGACTCCTAAGGCTGTACAACTCGCCGCCGATCCCGCTTACAAGGTAGGCAGAACGAGATCCGAGGAACAAGATTTGGCATCCTGGGGCGATCGCAAACCAGTTGTTTTGCTGGATGTCGACCGGGGTGACACTCCAAAAGGCTACATCCTGCCGCTGGATGGTATTTCTCCCCTCTACGGAAAGTCCTGGCGCGAAATTGGACTGGATGCATTTGCCAATCATCGCACTCAAGGAATTACTGGATTCCTGGGCTCGCCTTTCTTGCGGCGTCCCATTGCCCTTAAGCGCGAGGATGGCGGTGATTTCGATCCGGCGTTGCTCGCGCAGCCCCTCGGCCCGCTTGATGAAGACTATGAAATTGGAAACATGGGCGTTGATCCGCTAATGCGAACCGTGGATGCAGCCCTCGTGTCCGCGCGTGACGCGGCACTGCGGCTGGATTGGAAAGCGGCGGCAGATTCCCTCGTCGCGGCAGGCAAGAAGATCGATGAAGTGCCACGGCCCACTGTTTCATCGCAGACTCCGGCTCCCGTGGTGTCCCTCGTGCGAAGCCTGGGCCGCAAGCGCGAAAAAATTGACCGCGCGCTGGCGCTCGTGGCCGGGCTGCGTCTTGATGCGCTTGCCGACCGCAGCGAGATCGTCGCCGGAGAATCGTTCACCGTCCGTGTAGAACCCCATCATCGGGAAGGCATCGTAGGAGATTTCCAGAAACCATCGCTAGTGCTTCCGTCCGAGTGGACCGCTGCCAAGGATGAAACAGAGGCAGGCGGGTCCATCCGCTTTACGATTTCTGCGGCGCAAATCCCACAACACGGCGCGGATAGTTCAGGAGCGATTCTTCCGGAGCCGCCGCCGCTGATGACCGCGAGCCAGGAAGCGTCGATCAACGGTTATTCCTTCACGATCACTTCACTGGTTACCAGCGTGCACGCGACTTCCACGCGGGTGGATCGTATCGCTCCGCGGATGGTGCCGGCATACTCGCTGGCTGTCGAGCCGAAGCAGGTCATCGAGATTGCAGCGAAGCTCCACAAGCCGTTCGATCTGCTTCTCCGAGTGCATATGTATGCCACGCAGCCGGGGCAAGTTCGCGTGGGGCTCACTGTGCCGAGGGGATGGCGGGCCAGCACACCGGTCTCGCTGAAATTCTCTGGGGCTGGAGACCAATATACCAAATTGACCGTGACTCCGCCGCTCAAGCTCGGCGCGGGCAATTACAAGATTGCAGCGTATGCGGAGCGAGGCGGCGCCCACGCACCGGCGGCAAAAGCAGAAAAATTCACTACTTCGCTTGAGCCGTTACCTACATTACCCACCCAGCTCTGGAGCGAACCAGCGCAATGCCTCGTGCACTCCTTTGCCGCCGCCGTTCCCCAGAATTTGCACGTGGGCTACATTACGGCGGAGAGCGAGCCGGTCCCCGAAGCCTTGCAGCACCTGGGCATCCACGTGGAGATGCTGGATGCGTCCGCGCTGGCATTCTCCAATTTGTCGCGCTTCGACGCAATCGTGGTCGGCGTGCGCGCGTATGAGCTGCGCCCGGAGCTCTCTGGAGCGAATCAGCGGCTGCTGGATTACGTTTCGAAGGGCGGCACGCTTGTCGTGCAGTATGAGCGCGAATTCGCCTGGGACAAATTCAAGTACGCGCCCTATCCAGCACTGATTTTCCCGCCGCTTCCGCCGGTGAAGGAAGGCATTCCGCAAACGCCGCGGCCGCTGCCGCGCATCACCGATGAAACTTCCCCGGTAAAATTCCTCAAACCGACGGACAGGCTGTTGAACGTGCCAAACAAAATCACCCAGGCGGATTTCAAGGGCTGGGTGCAGGAGCGCGGTCTCTACTTCTGGACGCAGTTCGATTCGAAATACACGCCGCTCTTGGCCATGAACGACCCCGGCGAACCCGAACTGAATGGCGCGCTGGTCTATGCGCGCTACGGCAAAGGCACCTACATCTACACCGGGCTGGCTTTCTTCCGCCAGCTGCCCGAGGGCGTCCCGGGCGCCTATCGTCTGTTCGTCAACCTCCTCAGCGCTTCGCGCGCCAAGTAGACCAACTGGGCACAGCGCCACCGCATTCGAATCGCCATGCTATTCTTTTCCTCCAGAGGAGCCGCACGCGAATGAAAAATCATTTCGCAATTCGCCTTTCCGCAATGAGTGTTCGTAATGTCTTTCTTTTTTTCGTGGCCGCAGCGCTCTTGCTGACCTGCGTTTCACCCGCCGACGCGCAGAAAGATAAAAAAAAGAAGAAAGACGCTTCACCCGCTGACGCTTCCACGGACGTTAGCGGCTTGCCCGATGAACAGCAGATCGAGTACATGCTTTCCGAGATGCTGGGCGCGTGGCAGTTAGGAGATATCGAGAGGCTACACAGAGACTACGCCGACGATGTCTCCGTCGTGAACGGCGCATGGGCCCCGCCGGTCTTTGGCTGGACTAATTATCTGGCGGTCTACCAGCAGCAGCGCACGCGCATGCAGCAAGTGCGCATGGACCGCTCCAATACCTTCATCAAAGTGAACGGTACAGTGGCGTGGGCGTGTTACCAATGGGATTTTGCCGCCGTGGTCGACGGCCAGCAGGCGGCATCACAGGGCCATACAACAGTGGTCATGGAAAAGCGCAACGGTCATTGGGTTATCGTGCACAATCACACGTCGCAGGTGCCGGGGCCTCCCCCCATGGCGCCTGCAAAACCAGCCGATCCACCCGTAAAGCCCGCACAGTCTTAGTGCCGGGGTTTCAGCTCCACGCCCAGCCGAGGACTACAGGCCCTTCAGCGCGGGGTATAGCCACATTCCGGCAAGCGCCAGCAGCAAAACGCCCGCCAGGATACCCAGCCCCATAATGGGTTTGGAGAGCGCGTTGATCTTGGCCACAAGTTCGCGCTGCTCCCTGGCCATGTGCTCTTGGGCAGAATCGAGAAAGATTTGATCATCCTCGTGGCTGGCGAGCAGGCTCCGCCGCAACAGCAAGACTAGGAATATGGCGGTTACAACCCCCCAGGCAATCAGCAGGTAAAGCAGTGGCCCCGTTAGTGGTGAAGGTTCCATGGTAACCTCCCGTTGGAACTGTTCCGCGGTGCCGGCCCCGACCGGGGCCGGCAAGGGGTATTAGGCTTGATAGCCGGAGTATAGCACTCTGCATTTGAAATTCCAGTCCCAGCTATTTGAGAAACTGATGATGGGGGCCAGTGAACGGGCTAACCCAAGGAGATCCTTTCCCTCGGCGACGGAAGCAGATATTTAGCCTTTCCCGCGGTGCGTGTTGCGGACCAGTCGATTTACGAGGAGTGCTGCGGTTGATCAAATCCGCCGCCTGGCGGCTCATCTTACAATCTGTGACTTATGTCCTGGGATACCGCAGCCGGCCGCTAGTGTTCGGCAGCCGGCATCAACCGCTTGGCAGCCATTGGGATGAAAGTTTGCCGAAGCAATCCTGTCGTGATCGACGATCGATTGCCGGATCGTTCCGGCCCGAAACGAATGGTCCGGATGCCGCCATCCTGCAACGTCGGACCGGCAAAGCCGGTGCGCGATACGGCGAGCCCTCGGGCGTGTTCCGCTAGAAGCTGTAGCGGAGAAGAATGCGGATCTGCCGGCCGCCGTTAATGGTGCCTGCTTCGTTCAAGAAGTTGCCTCCGGTAAGATTCAGGCTGGGAATTCCAAGATTCGGGTGATTGAAGGCATTCAAGAATTCGCCGCGTACCAGAAGTTGCTGCCGCTGCAAGTCGTGCATCGGTATCCTGAACGAACGTTGAACGGTAAGGTTATAGGTCTGGAAGCCGGGCGAGATAAAGGTATTTCGGCCAATATCCCCCAGGCCACTTGCGGGGATTAGGAAGTGGAAACTCGATGTCGGGCCGGCAACGCAAGTCGGTGCTCTGTTTATGCAGTCCTGAGGATTCGGGCCAAAGAAGGTGCCTGGGGTGTTGGTGAGGCCCAATTGTGTTCCATCAATACCAATTGCGGTGAGAGGTGCCGTAGGATTACCCAGGTTGGGCCGATCGTTGCCGCCATGGCCATCGCCATTGGCATCAAATCCATCATTGAACGTCTCTGGAGCGCCGGTGCTCCAGGTGAAAATACCCGAAGTCTGCCAGTCCCGGGTAATGGCTTTGAGAGTGGAAGAAAATCGATTGCCGGAGCCGTGCACAAAAGGAACATCCCACACGTAGGTGAGCACCATGCGATGACGGCGGTCATAGGCAGAAAGGCCTCGATCAGCCCCCTGGTTGAAAACGTTCTGCGCGAACGAACTGAGTCCGCTGGTGACAAAGACCTCGGACGTATCGTCGATGAACTTCGAGTAAGTGTAGGCTCCGCGAAGCAGCAAGCCATGAGAGAACTTGCGATCGAGCGTCAATTGTCCGGCGTGATAGATCGAGTCCCCGCCATTGGTTCGCACAAGAATTGAGCCGAGATTCGGATTCACACGGATGACGTTGCCGTTCGCGTCAAACTGGCCGGTGCCGGGGTTGAAGTCCTGATTGACGAAGAGCCGCTCGCCTCGGGTTCCAACATAAGCAGCAGTCAGGATGAAATTACCGGGGAGCTCGCGCTGAATATCCAGATTCCACTGATGTGTAAGCGGGTTGCGCAAATTGCTGGCAATCGTGCTGACGGAACCCGTCGGACTAGGCGAAGAAGAGAAACCGGCCAAAACAGCGGAGGCATTGGCAACACCACGGCCGGCCCCGGCATTGACGGTATCCTGAACTGCGTTCGGGGAACTGGTAGCGGTGTTATCGAGAATATTCGTAAAGAGCTGGTCGTAAAAGATGCCGTAGCCGGCGCGAATCACGGTTTTGTCGTGTCCGAGAAAGCGACTCCAGAAGCGGGGTGTATAGGCGAAACCTACGCGCGGCGCGAAATTATTTTTGTCTCCTTGCTGCGGGCTCGTAAAGACGCCAGGGAAGTTGCTGGTGCCACCCAGGCCAACACCGAGCCTGGTATCGACAGCAGGAAACTGCAGCGAGTTTTCCAATGTGCTCTGATATTCGTAACGTAAGCCGAGATCAACAGAGAGATTCTGCCGAAGATGCCAGGTGTCCTGAACGTATGGCGCGTAGGTCGCCAGGAATGGGAGGGTGACAGGGCTTCCGAATACTTTGTCGATCGATCCCCCGTCGCCCGTGAAATCGTCGATGAAATTGGCCAATCCGGTAAATCCACCGCCTGGCCGAACGGTAATTAGACCTCGGTTGTCGATTGGGCTTATGTCTCGGACCGTCAGGAGAGCCACGTCCGCGCCAACTTTGAAAGTGTGGCGGCCGACCGTGTAGCTCAAGGCATCCTGGAATTGATACGTCTTATGACCGCGCCCCTGAGGGAACCCCGTCGCAAATCCGAAAAACGGTGTTTGGCCAGTTGGCCCCAGCAGGTCTGCGATCTGGATTGCAGTCGAATTCAAGATGGGGTTCGCGAGCGTCTGCGGGGTGGGACCAAATTCAAGATCAAATTGGCCGTAAGAGAAGCGCAGTTCGTTCACCGCGTGAGATGACAATGTGTGCTGCCAGATGAAACCAAAGTTAAACGAGGGACCACCGACCTGAGAATCCAGTCCAGGAAGCGCACTCGGCTGGTTGAAGAAATCCGGCGCGGTATTATTGTCGTCCCGGAAATACCGTAGGGTTATCGTATCGGTTGGCGACGCAAGATAATCCAGTTTGACGCTCCACTGCCGGTCGTTCGTGGCAATACTTCCTTGGCTGCGTTGCACATCGCCTACCTGGACTGCCGGACGAGGAGCTCCGTTCGGACCATTGCCAAGGGCGATGTTGGTGACGCCGGTGGTGCCTCCTCGAAGCCCGCCCAGAGACGCAATCAGAAAATCGACACGAGGATTGGGGCCCAGCGATTGCAACGTAGCGATGCCCGCATCGGTCGGAAGTAGCAGCGTGCTCGTCTGGGCTGCAGCGCTGGCGCGCTCACGGTCCCACTGGGACGTTCCGAAGACGAAGAGTTTGTTTTTCTTGATGGGACCGCCGAAGGTGAATCCAAACGTGTTCTCGTTGTCAAACGGATTTGTGGTGATTCCTGCGAAACCACTTTGTCCGGGAACGGCGGCCAGTGCGGAGTTGCGATTGAGTTCCCATGCGGAACCGTGAAAGTCGTTTGTTCCACTCTTATAGATAACGTTAGTAACCGAGCCGCCCCCGCGGCCGAATTCCGCACTGTAAGCGTTGGTAAGCACGGTCACTTCTCGAACTGCTTCCTCGTTTGTCTGGAGGAACGCCTGGCCCTGAATACTGTTGTCGTTATTATCCTGGCCGTCGATCAAAAAGTTGTTGGCACGCGGACGCGTCCCATTGACGGAGAAACCCACGCCGTTGGTTACGCCGTCACGGTTGGCTTGCTCCTGGACGCCGGCCACGGTAAAGGCGAGCTCGATCGGATTGAGGCCAGCGATGGGAAGATCCTTGAGTTCCGTCTGTCCAAGATTGCTGCTGAGTTCGCCGGACTGTGTTTGTAATTCTGCCCCGGTAGAGGCTTCGACAGACACTGACTCATTTACGCTGCCGATAACCAAAGATGCGTTTACAGTTGAAGTGAGAGACGCCTTCACCGCAACTCCGACCTCCACGAATTCCAGCATGCCGGAGGATTGGATGGACACTCGGTAGTTCCCCGGCAGGAGGCCATCGACACGATAGCTCCCCGCGGAATCCGTCTTCGTGGTCCGTTTGAAGGCGCCCAGGTCGGTGTTTGTAACGGCCACTGTCGCCCCCAGCACAGCGGCCCCCGAGGGATCCGTTACGCTGCCTGCAATCGCGCCATTGCTCGTCTGCGCGTGCACCGATGCAGCCAAAACGACCATCGCAAGCATGACTGCAAGAACGATTCGCCTACAATTCCACTTCGAGTTCATGACAATTCCTCCGAGAATTTGCAGCGGTCTGTCGTAGTGTTAGAGGAGTACTGACCGAATAGGTTGCAGAATTTAAATGTAATGATCCTTACAAAAGTACGGAGGTGTTCAAGCGGAATTCTATTCCTGCGAGGCGCGCTCGAGCCGTTCCCGGTGAAGAATGCGTATTGTCTTTCGTTCTATCGTGATAATGCCCGCCCGTCGTAGTTCACCCAATGTGGCAGTTATGGATTCCCTGTGAACGGCGAGGTGGTCGGCCAAATCTTTGTGCGTCATACCGGCCACCACCCCGTGCTCCGCCTTTTCCAGCAGCAGGGTCGCGAGACGTGGAATCAGGCTCTTACGCGCGAGGGTCTCCATCTTGCGGAGAAAGTGCACGCATCGCTCGCTCATCAGGTCGACAATCTTGTGTGTCACATGAGGAGCACATTCCAGAAGAGATTGGATACTATCGCGCGAAATCATTCGGACACGCGAGTCCTCGAGAGCTTCTGCGGAAGAAAGGTATTTCCCTTGGCCAAAGCAGCCCATTACGCCGAATATGGCAGGAGGTTGCAGCACCGTGATCGTTAGCTTTCTATCGCCATACGATTTGAAAGTGCGCACCGAGCCCGTCTCCAGAACGAAGAGTACTCTGCCCGTCTGTTCGGGCTGAAAGAACAGATGTCCAGCACTGCAATTCAATACATTGCTGTCTTTCTCAAGCGCCTCCAGGCAAGAATCGGGCAGATGTTTGAAAAGTTCGATTCCGGAGAGGGAACTGACTTCGAGCATACTTGATTTTCTTCGGGCTGATGGTGCGCTAAAAGTGTGGGCCCTCGCTGGATCGGGCACGCATCTTCGCCGCTGCCAAGCGCTCATCGCGCGCCTTATCGCGCTGATGTTCGTGGAGTTGTTCGCGCAACCGCGTCCGGGCCTTGTGCAACTGCGACTTCGAATCGCCTACCGAGCGTCCCAATATCTCCGCAATCTCGTTGTGTTCATACCCCTGAATATCATGCAGGACAAATATTGTGCGGTACCCCACGGGCAATTGCCGAATACAGCGTTCGAGATTTATTCGGTCAATCGATCCCTCCAGCAATAAGTCAGGCGCCCCAATATCAATGCTTGGTGAGAAGGTTTCATCGTCGGAGTCAGGAGTCGCTTCGATCGAGACGATTGGTGGAGACTTCTTGCGGAGGCGCATCAGCACGAGGTTAACCGCCAGCCTGTGGAGCCAGGTGGAGAAGGCCGATTCGCCGCGAAACGTGTGGATTTTACGCAGCAAGAGCAAAAAAGCTTCTTGAGTCAGATCTTCTGCTTCGGTGGTGTTACCTACCATGCGCAGGCATAGCGCATAAACACGCCGGCTATGTAACCGGTAGAGGTATTCAAATACCGACCGATCACCGTTGCGGGCTCGCCGGAGGGCCTCCGCCTCGCTCAGCATTTCGCTGCCGATCGTGGAGACTGGCGGCGCAGCCTTCTTAGAGATGCATTCCGTGCTGGGACGCGCATCCCGGTTTAAGCTACGCCGCTTCTCTACAGTGGGCCTTGCCAGTGATGCAACCACCATCTTTATGAATGTACTATTTGCAGTGACTGGCATGACTTCTTTCCTTAGCGACCCGCAGTGCTGACTTGGATGGATGTTCTGTTTTCACTGACCTGCGATGCAGGCGGCGTCTGTGGCGCCATTTTTTGCCGGGCTTGCTTGCGTCCCATGTGCTTTTGTGTGGGCGTTGAATAGATAAAGGTTAGTCCCAGCTGCGGCACCTCGAATGTCTCGACGTTCTGCACATCCGCGATGTCCACGAGGTTCAATTGCGCGTGGCCTGAAACGACCCTGCTGTCAGTTGTATTGGCCCTGATGATGGCGTTGCCTGCCTGTCCCTGGATGTAAAGTGTGTATGGAGAGCTCGCGGATGCCAGAGTAAAAGTGTAATCGCCTGCCGGCAGTGTGGCGCCTCCCCAATGAGTCTCAAATGGCAGCGTGAACTTGCCTTGGAGTGCATTCTGCGCCTTCCCGCTAGTCGCCAATGCGCCCAGCGCGAGAGCAGCTATGCCTAGCTTTTTAAATAACTTCAAATGCCGAGCCCAGATCATCTCAAATCTCCTTGTTCGATTCAGTTTTAAACTGCGAGACATTTCATTGTCTTCAGTGTGTAAGACCACGCGTGCTGCTGGATAATTCCCCGATCCAGCGCCGTTTAGATGGAGGGAATAAAATTGTGAGTATTTCGGTCCCCAAGTTATGACCGCTTTTCTCAGCGCACCTGCGTAGCGAAGGAACTGATGGAAACGTCTCTATCCGTTTTTGCCGCTCATCAAACGCCCGTATCCCATCAGTAGATGACCGAAGAGCAAATAAGCGCGCGGTTTGCCGCGCCGCCAAAACAATGACTGCGGAACTGCAATTTCCGCACACTCCCGCGCACTCATGCGTTCACATCCACGATTCGCCGTGAACATGGCATCGGATCTCTATTCATAAGAGTTGCCAGAACTTGACGAAGGCGGCCGCGCGCACGCGACAAGCTCGACATCACCGTGCCCATAGGCATGCCCGTGATATCTGCAATCTCTTTGTAGGACATTCCCTCGAGCTCGCGCAGAATGAGAACTTCGCGGGAATTCGACGGGAGCATCTCCAGCGCTTTTCGTACCAGAGTGTCGCTGTCGTTTTGGAGCACAACTTCTTCTGGATTGGGAGCGTGAGAATCAGGCGGGAAAGCATTCTCGTCAAATTCGGCGGCGTCTTGCAGTAGCCGGTTTCCATGCGACCAGGTATAGAAAGTATTCCGGACGATCTTCAGGAGCCATGCTCGCGCGTCGCCGCCGCGGAAGCCGGGAAAGAATCGGAAAGCGCGCAAGTATGCTTCCTGGGCTACGTCTTGAGCATCCTGCTCATTGCGCGTCAGCCAGCGCGCCAGGTTGTAGGCGGCATCAAGATGCGGCAGCACGTCCTGCTCAAAATTCGGAAGCTGGTTGTGCTCGAACATTGAAACCTCCCTGCGACGGAAAGCGCCCCAGCACTTCGCTTGACGACATCACAATGGTTCGCGCTTGAAATCGATTCAATGGACAGACGGTTCTTTCCCGCGGGAATGGGAGTCCCCTGGCAAGTTCTTCTCTATAAAAGACTTACGGGAAGATGTCCCCGTCTCGGTCCCTGCGAACTCTGCCTGGTGGTGCACTTAGTTTCGCGGGCATTCATACTTCCATAGAAGCGGGGATCTTGAATGCCGCATTGGTCCCAATCATTAAACTGGACAATTTGAGAAGCGAGGCTAAGATGCGGCTAATTACTGGCGAGGAACTCTCTGGCGTGCGACAGTTCGAGACGCTGCGAGGACGCCTCACAGCTCTTGAGGAGTTGAGCGTAGTAGGCAGCAGCTGTCCGTGGTTGTTGGAGTAATTCGGCGGAGCGTGCGGCACCGGAGAGACCATTGAAACGGTTAGGGTCAGTCTTCAACGATTTCTCGTACTCGGCCAGTGCCTCCCGCGAACGACTCATTTCCAAGAGCATGTCTCCAAGCATTTCGCGCGCGGGCAGCTCAACTTCTCCCTTGCCTTCGGCGTCCTGTTTGCCCGCGACGGAGCGCAAAAGCATGAGAGCTTGGTCATTTTTTCCTTCGGCGAAAACCAGCCAGGCATGAGCCTCGTCGTGGTTCGCGCTCATGTAATCAGCTCTATAAGGACGGCTCGATTTCCGAACAGTGTCGAGCATGGCGTCGTATTGCTGGACGGCATCACGGGCGGCGGCTACATCGCTCAGGTGACCGGCGGCGAGGGCGCGTGCCCAATAGGTGATCGCCTGGGCACTGGGTTCCGCGCCCGTGGGAGGCTGGAGCGCCACCGCTTCTTTCCACTGATGCGTTTCGAGTGCATACATCGCGGGCATTTGCGCGCGCATTCTATCCAGATATCCATCGAGACCCGGATCGACATCGTCCGCGTGTATAGCAGCCAATTGATCGACGATGGCTTTCGCTTTGCTGTTTTCAGCGATTTGCAGGTAGGCGTACTCCAGGAAATCCATGGCGTGAATCTGATGTTCGGCTCCGACGTGCATTCCAGTGGATTTGCGCGTTGCAGCGAGGGAGGCGAGGTTCGATTGAATGTCTTCTTGCCAGAGGCCGAGACGAGCAAAAATGTGAGAGGGCATGTGCAGGGCATGAGGCGAAGCGGGAGCGATTTGCGCGTAACGGCGCGCGGCCAGCAGACCCAAGTCGGCAAGATGAGGATTGTCGGCAGCGTGGATTAAATAGTGGGCTACGCCGGGATGGCTGGGTTCCTCCTTGAAAAGTTCGGCAAGGATGGCGATTGCTTTCTTAGGATTCTCAAGCTCGCTGTCGTTGTCGGGCTGCGACCCAAGCAATGATAAGGCGTAAAATACAGCGGCTTCCCGATCTTCAGGATATCGGACGAAAAGTTTTTGCATTGCATGGCAATAATCTGCTGAGCGTTTTTGATAGTCGCGATTGTCGTCGCCGTAGAAGACTGCGAGGCTATCAATGTAATCGCGCTCCCGCCGTGAATTGCCATCAATGGTTTGAGCCGCTTGAATGAGCTTCCTGCCATTTTGAACATCGGAAGCGGTGGGACGGTTCCAAAGGGGACGATAGATACTCATGGCTTGGCCCCAATAGGCGATGGCACAAAGAGGATCCTGATCGATTACCTCCTTGAAACTTTTTTGAGCCTCTTCGTACCAGAAGGAATGGAGAAGAGCGAGTCCGCGCTCAAATTCCTTCTGAACTGACTGGTCGCAGGTGTTGGGAAACGAAACTTTGCCGATCTTCTCGAGCGGTTCAGTGTGGTGATGTTGTTCTTGCGTGAGGAGTGGGCAAGAGAAAAGAAGTGACGCCAAGCTTACCAAAAAAACGCATTTCTTCATGTTTTTCGCTCTACAGCTCTTTGCACGAACGAGCTTAGCTGTTGTCAGCGCTGAGCAACAAAGGCCCCTTCGCTTGGCGACGAACGCGTCCCGGTTCAAAGACTGCATTGGCCAAGCGAAAGAACCCGTCCAACTGGTACCCGGACTGGCAGCCCTCGCGCGGAATACGCTAGGCAGAACCACGCCAGAATGGCCCGGAGATTCAAATGCTCATTGGTCATGAAGCCGTTGATCGTGCGCACTAACTAATCCACAACAATCTGGCCTTTCATCCCTTTGTGGCCAAGACCGCAAGTATGGCAACACTTAAACGTATAGGTGCCTGGCGATTGGGCCAAGAAGTCAATCGTCGTCGTTTCACCCTTCTTGAGCTGCCAACAGTCTTGTGCCGAAGTGAAAATCAGGCCAGCGGTGCCGTTCGGCTGGGCGCCGTCGGGAACCGTTGCAATTTTGAAACCGTGGTCGTGGTCGGTGGCTGTGATCTTGAGTTGAACTTTGGTGCCGGCCTTCACATGAATTGGTGAGATCGAGTACTCGTACTTCTTTGCGGTGATTTCGATGACTTGTACATCCTGATTCTGCGCCCGAACCAACCTTGACATCGGCAGCGAGAGAAACATCGCCAACGTCAGCAGAGGTACGGTGAGAATGGACAAAGGAAAACGCTTCGCAATCTTTTTCATTGACCCTCTTTGTCGTGCGAATAATCAAATATCGCTATTAATGCAGTAAGAGCTGGCTCACAACACAAAGCATAGAAATGCCGCTTTAACCGTGAAACTCCAAGAGCTGGCTAGGATGGACGCGCCGACTAATGGAGCATCGACCTTCGGGGTCAAGATGCCCTGATTGCCGAGGTGACGCGCCCATCCCAGTTGGTTGACATCCAGAAAACCGCCGACACAAGGAAGTGCGGCGGCTTTCTGTCGCTACTATACTTTCTTGCTTTTAGAAGCTGCGCCGCGCTGCGTCGGCCGCTTCCGCTAGCCGCATCAGCACGTTCACGATCCCCGTGTTCTGATTCGTGCCGGGGAGCAAGAACAGCCCGTCCTCGACAAAGCTGACCACCGACGCTACCGCGCCGCCTTGCGCATCCGAGGTCGGCCGCAGGATCGAAACCGGGCCCAAGCTCGGATTCAGGAACACCGTCGGTTCCGGCATGATCAGGTTCGCCTGGAACGCGTTGGCCGTTTGGGGTTGCACCGCGGACTTCGTGTTCGGATCGACGCTGCCATCAAACGGGGGGAACGTCAGGTTGCCGTCGGTGAGCGGAGGTGCATTCCCTGCTTTGTCGTGCCAGGTCTGGAAATGCATAATTTCGGATGCGCCGATGCTCAGCAGCACACGTAGCACTTCCAGGTTCGTCACCTTCTGCGCCAGCGCCGGGTACAAGCTGCTTCCGCCCTGTTCGATAAACGCAAAGTGGAATCCGGCCGTACTGGCAATCGCCTGCAGGTGCGTCGAAATCTGGCCTTTGTCCAACGCCAAATCGTTATCGTCCAACGGGATCGCCGTATGCGGCGCTTTCGCCAGATCCGGAATCACATTCTCGAACTTTTTTCCACCCAGGTCCGGATTCTGCGTCGCGCTGCGAAGCCGCGTCCACCACGAGGTATCGATCGTCAGTTGCTTCAGGTTCGTCAGCCGGCTATGGGTTGGAACACCGCTTACTTGGCTCGGCGGCAGAATGGCGAATTCGCTCAGGTCAACCGGATCGGCTCCTTTCGACTTCAGGTAGTTGTTCAGAAATCGGTGATGGCTGATCTCATCATCCGTATTGTCCGCAATGTACTGCGGCATATCCCCATCCAGCACTTGCAGTGCCGTGATGTAGTTGGGCGCCAGTCCCGTCGTTATCGGCTTGTTGTTCAGCGATAGATCAATCGGCGAGAGCCCTTGGTTCGTCGCGCCTCCCAGTTCCGCGTACTGAATCCACAGATCGGCCTCGACCTGTTCCAGGGCACTCAGGAAGGTTAGAATTGCAATGTCGCCCTTTGTGAGTGGTGAGCGGTCGTGGTCGTCGTCCTCTCTGCCAAAGGCTGAAGACGTACCCGGCAACATCGCCGCGCCCATCGTTGCCGCCCCTGCGGCCACCATACTGCTCTTCAGGAATGACCGACGATTCTTGGCCCCACTAAAGACACTTCCCTTTTCTTTCATTACTGTCTCCTTGGCAAATCGAGTTCCCAATTGAATTGCGTGTTTCGGTGAGCTGTTCTGGACTAGCCCCGCGTTCAGGATGGAACAATCGAACCTCAAATGTTCTCTCTCGATCGACAGGGCAGTGGCGAAGCGCATGTAGTTTCTGCGCTACACGGACCACGAGCATCAAAATCACGATGCTCTGATGGCAGTGACTAAACCTAATGCTGGTTTATTCCTCTTGGGAGTAGAGAAAAAATCCAATGGAATATTTTCGCGTCGGGAGAGTCTATCTATCGGTATGGACCGGGGTTTCGAACGGTATGCGGTTTCCGCAGATGTCGTTTTATGGGAAATTCAATGGTTAATGTTGTGCCTTTGCTGAACCGGCGTGCCGTTTTGCGATGAAGCGTAACCTTTTCAGGAAATCTGCGCGTCCAATGACGTCTATCTACTGAAGCTTCTGTTACGAACTGGTGAATTCAAGTCGGGGGCGCAGCGTGCTGCGCCCCCAAAGCAGATCAATCCGCCGCGCTAACCTGTCTTGCCTTAGCGACTATCGATTCGATGTTCAGTCCTAACCCCTTTGCCACGCCTGTTCCGTAAGCCGGATCGGCCTTGTAGAAGTGCTGGATTTGCAGCTCCTGGATGCGTTGCGGCACGCCGTTGCCGAGGCTTGAGACGATGTTGTCAATCAACCGCTGCTTGGCGTCCCCGGGCATTAGCCGGAAAAGATTCCCAGGCTGTGTGTAGTAGTCGCTATCGGTCCGATGATCGTGTCGTGCGACGGTTCCACTAATCGCATGTGGCCGTTCGACATACGAGCGGTCCTGCGTCGGGCCGCCGAAGCTGTTCGGTTCGTAATTCACCGACGGCCCGCCATTTCCATCAAAACGCATAGCGCCGTCTTTGTTGTAGGTGTGGTACGGGCACTGCGGCTTGTTCACCGGCAGAGAATCGTAGTTGACGCCCAGCCGGTACCGGTGCGCGTCCGGATAAGAAATTAATCGCGCCTGCAACATTTTGTCCGGCGAAAAGCCCATGCCCGGCACAACGTTGCGCGGTTCGAACGCGGCTTGCTCAACTTCCGCGAAATAGTTTTCAGGATTGCGATTCAGCTCCAGTTCACCGACCTCATGCAACGGGTAATCCTTGTGCGGCCAGACTTTCGTCAGGTCGAACGGATTGATGTGGTACGTCTCCGCATCCTTTTCCGGCATGATCTGCACGCACACGCGCCATTTCGGAAAGTCGCCCTTCTTAATCGCGTGGAAAAGATCTCGCTGCGAATAGTCCGGATCCGTTCCTTCCAAAGCGCCTGCCTGCTCGCGGAAAAAATTCTTGATCCCTTGCTTGGTCTTGAAGTGCCACTTCACGTAGAACAGCTCATTCTTCGCGTTAATCAGGCTGAAAGTGTGGCTGCTGTAGCCGTTCATGTGCCGGTAGCCGTCGGGTGTGCCGCGGTCGGAGAAAAGAATGGTCACCTGGTGCAGCGATTCCGGCGAGAGAGACCAGAAATCCCACATCATCGTTGGTGACTTGAGATTGGTTTCCGGATCGCGTTTTTGCGTATGGATGAAATCCCCGAACTTCAGCGGATCGCGGATGAAAAAGACGGGCGTATTGTTTCCCGTCATGTCCCAGTTGCCTTCCTCGCTGTAAAACTTCAATGCAAAACCGCGCGGGTCACGCGCCGTGTCGGCCGAGCCCTTTTCACCGCCCACCGTCGAAAACCGAATGAAAGTAGGCGTCTTCTTGCCTACAGCATTGAACAGCCTAGCCGTCGTGTACTTGGTGATCTCCGCGCTCGTACAAACGAAATGCCCGTATGCGCCTGAACCCTTCGCGTGCACCACGCGCTCCGGGATTCTCTCCCGATTGAAGTGCGCCATCTTTTCGAACAGCAGAAAATCTTCGAAGACCACCGGCCCGCGCGGCCCCACGGTGAGTGAATTCTGATTGTCGCCCACGGGACGACCCGCGTCTGTGGTCATGATTCTCTTTTTTTCTTCCGCCATCTTTCCTCCTCAGTTGGATCACTGCAGCGGCCCAGAGCAGGTCGCCTGTGTTCCCACTCCAAAGGTAGCCAGCCGCGACCTATACATCCAATATATAGTTCGGATACGATGGATAGGTATAGCCTATGGAGCTCCATCAACTTCGTTACTTTTGCGCCGTGGCCGAAACCGGCAGCTTCAGCCGCGCCGCCGAGCAGTCTCACGTCTCTCAGCCATCCCTCTCCCAGCAGATCATGAAACTCGAAGGTGAGCTCGGCGCGCGTCTCTTTGACCGCTTGGGCCGCTCGGTACGGCTTACCGACGTCGGCAAGACATTTCTCCCTCGCGCCCGTTCCGTTCTCCGTGAGCTGGAAGTCGCTAAAGGCGACGTCGTCGAGCGCAAGGACTCCATCAGCGGCCTCGTCACCGTTGGCGTCATCCCCACGGTTGCTCCCTACTTCCTCCCTTCGCGTCTTACTTCTTTCTCGCGCAAATTTCCTCAGGCCCTTCTGAGTGTGATGGAAGAAATTACGCCCGTACTTCTGGAGCGTCTCCGTTCGGGCGCCATTGACGTCGCCATCCTGGCGCTTCCCATCCGTGGTCACGAATTCGAAACTGCCCCGTTGCTTACTGAGCGCCTCTTCGCTGCGCTTCCTAAAAAACACAAACTTGCCAAGCGTCGCTCTCTCGTCCTAAAGGACCTTGGCTCCGAGCCCTTCTTGCTGCTTCGCGATGGCCACTGCTTTCGCGACACCGCCGTCGCCGCCTGCGATCGTGCGCGCCTTCATCCCCAAATTGTTTTCGAAAGCGGCCAATTTAGTAGCCTCCTAAGCATGGTTGGCGCCGGCATGGGAGTCTCCATCGTTCCGGAAATGGCAATCGAGAAGATTTTGCTGTGTCGCTACGTGCCCATCGCCGACGAACAAGCAGCCCGCACCATCGGCACGGTCGTCCTACGCGGTCGCTCTCTCACCCGTGCTCATCACGCCTTCCTCTCCCATCTTCGCGCTCAATCCCCTATTCGCCCTTAGTAGTCACCCGTATCGCGCCGTTCTCTTGGCCCCAGCCCTTGTTGTTCTTCTTTGGCAAGTAGACGTGCAACAGCCCGTCCACGGCCTTCACGTCTGCCTGAGCTGGATCAATTTCTTCTGGCAAAACATGGACGGATAGCACGCTTGGGTGATTATTCGCTTTGCTGACAAGTCGTGCATGGCTCCGAAAAACTACCAAGCTGTGTGTCGTCAAGCTCAGGATCGTAGTCACCTCCGGGACTCGTGGGTACTCAAGAAGAAAGTGAAATGCGGACGTATTCCCGTCAAAGTCATCGCGTAAGAGTTCCTTTTCTGCAGACATCCAGTCCTCGAGGTCAAAGCCATGCTTGCACCCACGTTTCTCAAAAATTTCGTACGCGCGTTTAGCGACTGTCGATTGGATGATCTGCTTGTGTCGGTCCTCGCTGCTCTCGATAGTGATCACCCAATTGTTAAGATGGTCTTGAGCGAAGCTGTCCATGCGAGTACACCTTGGCATATTCGTTTGCGTGACTAATTCGTGAAAAGCCGCTGGAGCTGTTGAAGGTCGGACGTGGGCGCATCGGAGACGGCGCAGAATTCTATTCTGCCTTTTCGCCAATCAACCCATCGATAGCCCTGCCGGGATCCCAGGCGCGGGGAGGTGTCCCTTTCCCGTGTGGGCCAGATAAATACGTTAAATAGATGTCCGGCACGCGCATAGACGAGCACGGCGAACGAGCGGTCTTCCACTACGTCAAGGCGCGCCCCCTGTAGCGCGAATCCGTCGTTCGCGAAATCGCGTGCCGGGAGTGTAAATGCAAGTCTGCCCTTGAACCATCCTTTCACAGCCTGTTCGTCGTTGGAACTGATGCCCGTCAGGTGGCCTGGCTGCAGCGAGTGTACATGCGCATCGACAATCTCCTCGGCAAGTTCGACTTGATAGTCGTCGGGGCTTGGCACGGAATTCATTTTCCATCCCGCGATTGCGAGAAGAAGGAGGGCGGCCGCCGCGGCCAGCCAGTGCCAAAGGAGGGGCCGGGACATAGCAGTCGCGGGCGCTACGGGGCGAAGATCGGCGTAAATCTTTTTCCTGAGCGAGGCCGGCGCGGGCTCATAGAGTCGCGCGAGCTGTAATCGCTCACTTAGCAAGTCCATGTCCACGAGCTCAACGGAACAGTGGACGCAATGCTGGAGGTGGCGCTCAAATTCGGCAGCACTGGCAGCACTTAGCTCACGGTCGAAATAACCCTGAAGGAGGGAGTCAGCAAAGTCACACCTCACGGGCAGCCTCCTTGTGATAGGAATTTGTCAGCACGGAATACAATTGGCGGCGTGCACGAGAGAGCGAGGACATCACGGTACCAATGGGCATCGACGTGATCGCAGCGATCTCCTTGTAGGAACAGCCGTCGAGCTCTCGAAGGACAAGGACTTCGCGGAAACGCGGCGGCAGGCTCTCGAGGGCACGGGTGAGGCGCTCTCGATCTTCATCGGCCATCGCGATGGATTCGGGAGTAGCAACGGGTTGCGGGTGCAGTTCTTCGTCAAATTCGACCATCAGTTCCCTCGGACGATTTTTTTCCAGCCAGGAATAACACGCATTACGCACGATTTGCAGCAGCCATGCGCGCGCATCCCCACCGTGAAAACCACGAAAGAAGCGGCACGCGCGAAGTAGGGCTTCTTGAGCCACCTCTTCGGCATCTTCGCGCCTACGCAACAACCAGCGCGAGAGGTTGAAAGCAGCGTCGATGTGCGGCAGCACAAGCTGTTCGAAGCGCAGCCGGTCTTCGGCATCCAAATCGTTCAATGACTTCCCCCGATCAGTGATGCTTCATTTGTCAGAACTATCTGACCGGCAATTTTATTCTCGACGGCCGCCCTTTTCTGACGAACAAGTAAAGACATGAACGCGGAGGAATTTGGAATAAGACGGGCGCTGCCTCGGTCTGGATGAACGCAAGCACGTTTAAATGGCGGTGCGGAAACCCCCATCCCGCGCCGCCACTCCCAATGGCAGGTGGAGATCGTAAAGAAGGGGTAAAAATCCTACGAAGTGAGGAGCACAAAGATGTCCGAGAAGAAGAAAGATGAGCTTCTGAATGATCACAATCACGACGGAGTTGACCGGCGGGGATTTCTAAAGTGCATGGCCTGGGCAGGTACGGGTGCCTTTTGTGTGATGAAAGGCGGGGTGCTGAACTCTTACAGCTTGAGCCGACTTTCGGAGATTAGCGCGCCGGACATGATGGGCGAGCTCAGCTTCGTGCAGATCAGCGACAGCCACATGGGATTCAACAAGCCGGCGAATCCGGACGTCGCGGGGACCCTGAAAGCAGCGGTGGACAAAATCAACGCTCTATCGAGAGCGCCGGAATTCATGCTGCACACCGGCGACATCAGCCACCTCTCGAAGCCCGAAGAGTTTGATACGGTAGACCAGATCTTGAAAAGCGCGACGCCCAAGGATGTCTTCTACGTACCCGGTGAACACGACGTCCTGAATGACGATGGGAAACAGTTCATGGAGCGTTACGGAAAAGGCAGCAAGGGCGCGGGATGGTACAGTTTCGAAAAGAAGGGCGTGCACTTCATCGGGCTGGTCAATGTGATGAATCTGAAGGCCGGCGGGCTCGGAACGCTGGGCCATGACCAGCTTGAGTGGCTGGAAGACGATGTAAAACACTTGAAGCACAGCACACCGATTGTTGTGTTTGCGCACATTCCACTCTGGTCGGTCTATCCGCAGTGGGGCTGGGGAACAGACGATAGCGCACAGGCGCTGGCGTATTTGAAGAAATTCGGTTCGGTGACGGTGCTCAATGGGCATATCCACCAGACCATGCAGAAGGTCGAAGGAAACGTGACGTTTCATACCGCGGCGTCGACGGCGTTTCCACAACCGGCGCCAGGCAAAGCCGATTCACCGGGCCCGATGAAGGTGCCAGCGGAGCAATTGAAAAGCGTCCTCGGCATCACCGATGTGAACTACAAACAAGGGAAACAAGCTCTGGCAGTGGTTGATTCTTCGCTCGCGTGAAGAAGACCCAGCCAAACGCAGAAAACAATTCGAACTTGAAACAGAAAAAGGAGAAAAAGCATGAGGAGAAGTGTGTCTATTGCAGGACTGGCAGCGGCACTGGTGCTCGGAACGCTGGGTTTCGGCACAGGTCAGAAGAGTCATGTCGCAAACGCGCAGGAGAAGATGTCGATGATGGAAGTGAAGATCGATAACTTCACGTTCGGGCCCGCCGCGCTGACAGTGTCGGTAGGAACGACGGTGACGTGGATCAATAAGGATGACATCCCGCACACGGTTGTCAGCACGGATGATCCGAAAACGTTCAAGTCCAAAGTGCTGGACACGGACGAAAAGTTCTCCTTCACCTTCAGCAAGGCGGGAACTTATCCCTACTTCTGCTCGATTCACCCGAAGATGACCGGCAAAGTCATCGTGCAGTGAGTAAGGAGCGCTCTTGCATCCGTTCGACATTAAAACAGTAGTTTTCGCAAAGCACGCGCAACACGTCGTGCTGATCCACTTCCCGATTGCGCTGTTTATCATTGGCGTCCTCTTTGATTTCCTTGCGCAATGGAAGAAGCAGCGCCTTCTGGCTGCGGCGGCTTACTACAACTTGCTCGTCGCGGCGATCGCAACCATCCCTGTGGTAGCCACTGGAATTCTCGCGTGGCAGTGGGAACTCGAGGGGCAGAAACTGAAAGGCATCCTTTTGATGCATCTACTCATGGGATGCCTGTCGAGCCTCCTGATCTGCATTGTGTGGTTCATTCACATGAGAACCAGACGCAAGCAAGAGGAGGTCCTGCCCGGCTACCGCTTGCCAATCGAAGCTGTGGCCGTAGTCATCGTCGCACTGACGGGACATCTCGGCGGCTTTCTCAGTGGAGTGAATGGGCCGGGATAGACGCTTTCCAACACTCGCTGAGAGAAGGATTCTCTAACAACTCAAAGATGCATTTGCAAGATGACGATCCTGTTTGTCGACGAAGTGGCCACCTGGATCAGGGCGCCACAAGGAGCAGTTATGAACCATCAAGTCCCAAAATATGTCACCCGGGCCAGAGCCTCTTTGATGCTCGGCATATCTGAAGCGGAGCTCAACCGTATCTCGAAGGAATCAGGACTAGGCCACGTGGAGCGTGCCGGCAAACAGGAAGAAGCGTACTTCACTTACGACGAATTACAGCGGATTTGCATGCTCGCGGCGAACCAAGTGCAGGGCATCTTAGGCTGACGCGGCGGGATGGGCAAAACGGAAACTCTGAAGGTGTTTGCAAAGAAACGCGCGGAGAAAGTCTATGAGCATAAAAGGAGAAGCAAAATGAACACCAAACTTGTGTTGGCACTTGCAGCGCTTTCATACGCGCCGTTAGCGGTGGCCGGGAATGAGGCCGCATATCCCAAAGAAAAGGTGGCGGCGTTCGTGGTCGAGAAACTGGATTTGACTTCACTGCCGTCCACGTTCCGGCCGAAGAAGGAAAAAGGAAAGAAGACATTCGCGGATTACGGTTTCACGGCACAGACAGTAGACGAAAATGAAGCCGTTATCGAAGCCTCGGGTGGAGGGAAAAGGTTGGCGATCAAGGTTCTAGAACAAAAACCCTCGGGAATCTACGTGTGTGTTGTGGAGCCCGGAGAAAACGGCGGCCAGGCGAAGACGCAAAGTGTAATCCTTCTGAAAAGGAGGGATTCGAACGCGTTGTTAAGGGGCCACGAATCCTTTCGAGAATTTGCTGCGTGCCCAACGATTGGCGGTAGCGGCTCTTCGTCAAACTCGTATTGAGGAAACTGAGGAGTTACGTCGAAACACAGTGTTCCAATCGCGTTTGTGGCTTGGGTGTTGTCACCCCGAAGGACCCAGGAGATGGGCCACACAGCTGTGAGAGCTTAGCACCCCCTCCCAATTGGCGGAATGAATTCTGCCACACGCGAGATTCTTACCTAAACATGAATGGAACGCAGTTGGCGGTCTGCGTGGAGACAATCTGTTGAGAGAAGCATTCTTTGAATCGGCTGCTCCGCGCGCTGCTGACTTAGTCCTCATCCTCGAAATCGCCATGGGGATAGGCCTGTTGGCCGGCGCTCGGCTCGCTCGCAAGGGGCGCTTTCGGCACCACGCCTGGTGCCAATCCGCCATCGTGCTTCTGAACCTGGCCGTAGTTGTGGTGATGATGATTCCTTCATTCCGCGTTCATGTGCTTCCCAGGATTCCGGCCAAGCTGGGGAAGGCTTACTACGCTCTGGCAACGACGCACGCAGCGCTCGGAACGTTCACCGAACTCGCGGGACTGTACATCTTACTGTCTGCGGGCACGGGCGTTTTGCCGGAGAAATTTCGCATCACTAAATACAAGGCCTGGATGCGAACTGTGCTCGTGCTCTGGTGGGTCGTGCTCTTGTTGGGGTTGGCAACCTACGCCCGCTGGTATGTTCCGCATTCATTCCGGAAATAGATTTGCCTTTTGTGATTAAGAGGAGGGAGATTGAAGGTCGCCCCAATTTGCTTGCTTTGCATCTTGAGCGTCTTTGCTCAACTCAGCCGGGCACAATCG
>Ga0210409_10001266_pt1 | contig 33902 bp, 38 predicted proteins | sample IncBWH17MmetaG_FD_161649 | JGI IMG/M metagenome (GOLD analysis project Ga0210409, IMG submission 161649) | Forest soil microbial communities from Barre Woods Harvard Forest LTER site, Petersham, Massachusetts, United States - Inc-BW-H-17-M | ecosystem: Environmental > Terrestrial > Soil >... | reverse complement strand
AACTGTTTAAGTCGGCGCTGTGCGCGCACCTCGGCGCTCGCGGTCAAAAACACTTTCACGCAGGCGTCGGGAAACACGATCGTGCCCATGTCGCGGCCGTCGGCCACCAGTCCGGGCCAGCGGCGGAACGACCGCTGCAGCTGCAGCAGCTCGCTGCGCACGGGCGCGTGGGCCGAAACGCGCGAGGCGGCCCGCCCGACCTGCTCGGTGCGGATCGCATCGGTGACGTCCTCGCCGTCGACCTGGACGCGCCCGCCTTCGAACTGCAGGCGCGCCCCGCGCGCCAGCTGCGCCAGGCGCTGCGCATCGCCGGTGTCGATCGCCTGCCGCAACGCCAGCAACGCCACCACCCGGTACAGCGCGCCGCTGTCCAGGCAGGCAAAACCGAGCGCGCGCGCCACCGCATGCGCGATCGTCCCCTTGCCCGAGGCGGTGGGCCCGTCGATGGTGATCACCGGCGGTTCACTCATATGTTAGGTCGAAAAATCATAAGGGCCCCTCACCCCCGGCCCCTCTCCCCAAGGGGAGAGGGGTGGGCGATCACCGTAGCTCACCCTCACCCCCGGTCCCTCTCCCCAATGGGCGAGGGGTGGGCGATCACCGTAGCTCACTCTCACCCCCGGCCCCTCTCCCCAATGGGCGAGGGGTGGGCGATCACCGTAGCTCACTCTCACCCCCGGCCCCTCTCCCCAAGGGGAGAGGGGTGGGCGATCACCATAGCTCACCCTCAGCCCCGGCCCCTCTCCCCAAGGGGCGAGGGGCGAGCGACGATCCGAAGCCGTTCGAGCTCGACGAAGTAGCGCGGAAACGTCTTGGCGACGCAATCGGGGTCGCGCACATGCACGGGCACCCCGCCGCACGCGGCCAGCGCAAAGCACATCGCGATACGGTGATCGTCGTAGGTATCGATCCAGGCCTCGCGCAGTCGTGCCGGCCCCTCGATCGAGATCCAGTCTGCGCCGCTGTCGACCACCGCGCCCAGCTTGCGCAGCTCGGTGCCGACCGCGGCGATCCGGTCGGTCTCCTTCACTCGCCAGGAGCCGATGCCGTTCAGGTGCGTGGTTCCACGCGCAAACAGCGCAACGATAGCGGCGGTCATCGCCGCATCCGGAACCGCGGTGCAATCGGCCGTTACGGCCGTCAGCGGCCCCGAGCGCGCCTCGATCCAGTCCGGGCCCAGCTCGACCTGTGCGCCCATCTGCCGCAGCAGGGCGGCAAAGGCCACGTCGCCCTGGATGCTGGCGGAGCCGACTCCCAGCACGCGCACGGGTCCCCCGGCGAGCGCGCCGAGCGCCAGAAAGTACGACGCGCTGGACGCATCGCCTTCGACCGCAAAATGGCCCGGCGAGTGGTAAGGGGCGGCCGTCACGTGGAAGTGCCTTTCCTGTTGGTCGACCTGCGCGCCGAAGCGAGCCATCAAGGCCAGCGTCATCTGCACGTAGGGCTCTGAAATCAGCTCGCCTTCGACCTCGATGTGCAGTCCCTGCTGCGGGGCGATCAGCGGGGCGGCCATCAGCAGCGCGCTCAGAAACTGGCTCGATACGTCGCCGCGGATCGCGACGCGCTCGCCGATCGCGGCGCCTGTGGGCTCGATGCGCAGCGGGGGAAAGCCTGGCTGGCCTTCGTACCGGATCTTCGCCCCGAGCGCGTTGAGCGAATCCACCAGGTCGCCGATCGGGCGCTCCCGCATTCGGGGCGCGCCATCGAGGCGGTAGGCTCCACCCTTGAATGCGAGCACTGCCGCCAGCGGGCGCATCGCGGTTCCCGCATTGCCGAGGAAGAGGTCGGCCCGGCGTTGCGGGAAGCGGCCCTCACACCCCGATACGACAGTGCGATCGCGACCGGACTCGACCTGCACGCCCAGGGCGCGCAAGGCCTCGACCATCACGCGCGTGTCGTCGGCCTCCAGCACGCCGGTGAGCTCGGTGCGGCCCTGCGACAGTGCCGCCAGCAGCAGCGCCCGGTTCGAGATGCTCTTCGATCCGGGCAGCTTCACCTGCCCGCCGGCGCGCACGATCGGGCCGACCGTGAGGACTTTCTGCGGCGTCTCATGGTCCATCGCCGCCTCCGTTCATCTGGCGCCGGGTGCGGCTGGCCAGTTCGAACAGCTGGTGCAGCCACGGGGCATCGCCCCCCGCCATGGCCTGGTCGACGCGCTGCAGCAGCGCGATCAGCGCGCGCAGTTCCTGGCCGATCGCATCGCGGTTGGCCACGGCGATGTCGCTCCACATCACCGGGCTGCTGGCGGCGATCCGGGTGAAATCGCGAAACCCCGGGCCTGCCAGCGACAGCTTGCGCTGCCCATCGGGCTCGCCGGCGATCTGCGCCACCAGGGCGAAGGCCAGCACGTGCGGCAGGTGACTGACCGACGCCAGCAGGCGGTCGTGGTCGCCGGCGTCCATCCGGGCGACGCGTGCCCCGCACGCGCGCCACAGCTGCTCCACGCTCGCCAGCGCGGCGGCCGCCGTCTCGCGCGCGGCGGTGATCACCACCGTGCATCCTTCGAACAGGTCCGCATCGGCGCCTTCGGGGCCGGAGCGCTCGCCACCGGCGATCGGGTGGGCAGCAACGAAACGCGCAAAGGCCGGCCCCAAGGCGGCGCGGGCGGCGGCCACGACGTCCGTCTTGGTGCTGCCCAGGTCGGTGACGAGCGCGGCCGGTTCGAGCGCGCCGGCCACCTGCGCCAGCAGAGCGGCCATCGCGCGCACCGGCGCGGCCAGCACGACCAGGTCGGCACCGCGCACCGCATGCGCGCAGGTCGGCGCCGTCGCGTCGAGCAGGCCTGCCGCGAGCGCACGCGCACACGCGTCCGGGTCGTGGTCGTAGCCGACCATCGATGCGGCCAGATTGCGCTGACGAAGAGCAGCGGCTACCGAGGCGCCCATGAACCCGCAGCCGATGATTGCAACCTTCATGGCTTCGACACCGGCGTAGCCTGCGGGGGAAAAGCAGGAGGATCGGCTTCGAGGGTGGGCTGCGCCCCCCCTCGAGCACCCCCCGCGGCATTCACAGGCGTCGCAGTTGCGAGCATTCAAGTTTCCGCGGCAGCCGCGGCGATGGCGCCCGGCAGCTCGAGCAGGAAGCGGGCGTTTTCTTCCGGCAGGCCGACCGTGACGCGCAGCCACTGCGGCAGTCCGTAGTTGGCCACGGGGCGCACGATCACCCCGCACTTGAGCAGTTGCTGGAAGACGGCGGCGGCCGGGCCGATCCGCACCAGCACGAAGTTGCCGTTGGCCGGCGCCAGCTCCAGTCCCATCGCGGCCAGCGCCTGGGTGAGTTGCGTGCGGCCGCGCTCGTTGAGCTCGACGCTGCTTCGCACGAATGCCGTGTCGTCCAGCGCGGCCCGGGCGGCCGCCTGCGCGACCGTGCTGACGTTGAAGGGCTGGCGGATACGGTTCAGAAGATCGGTCATGTCGTGCTGCGCGACGCCGTAGCCGACCCGCAGTCCGGCCATCCCGTACACCTTGGAAAACGTGCGCGACACGATCAGGTTCGGGTGCCGGCGCACCCAGGCCAGGCTGTCGTATTGCAGATGCGGCGGCAGGTACTCGTTGTACGCCTCATCCAGCACCACCACCACCTCGGGCGGCACCGACTTCAGAAAATCCTGCAGCGCCTCGCCCGCCAGCAGCGTGCCGGTCGGGTTGTTCGGGTTGGCGATGTAGATCAGGCGGGTGTCGGCGTCGATCGCTGCCCGCATCGCGGCCAGGTCGTGGCCGAGCTCGTGCGCCGGCGTAACGATGGCGCGCGCCCCGCGCGCCTGGGTCGCCAGCGCGTACACCGCGAACGAGTGCTGCGAGTACACGCAGCTCGCCCCGGGCGCCAGCATCAGCGAGGCGGCCAGCTCCAGGATGTCGTTGCTGCCGTTGCCCACCGTCAGCCACGAGGGCGGCACGTTCAGCCGTTGCGACAGTGCCGCCTTCAGCGCCGCGCCGTTGCCGTCCGGGTAGCGGCCGGCGTCGGCCAGCGCGGCCGTGGCAGCGGCCCGCGCCGCCGCGGGCATACCCAGCGGATTCTCGTTGGACGCGAGCTTCACGATCGACTCGGGCTTGCACCCCAGCTCGGTTGCCACCTCCTCGATCGGCCGGCCGCCCTGGTACGGCGCGATGGAGCGCACATAGTGGGGCACCGCCCCTGCCGCGGCGCAAACCGGGGCAGGGGCGGTGGCCTCCGAAGCCTCGGCGAAGGAGGCCGAAGCCTTGGCGAAGGAGGCCGAAGTCTTGGTCGGGGAGGATCTCATGTCGCCCTCGGATAGGAGCCCAGGCACCGGAAAAAAGCGCACGCCTGCTCCAGCTCGGCCAGCGCTGCCGCCACGGCCGGGTCGGTCGCGTGTCCCTCCAGGTCGACGTAGAAGTAATACTCCCAGGCGTCGGTGCGCGCCGGCCGCGACTCGAAGCGCGTCATCGAGACGCCGTGCCGCGCCAGCGGCGCCAGCATGTGATAGACGGCGCCGGCGCGGTTGTGGACCGAAAGGATGAGCGAGGTCTTGTCCCGGCCGGTGGCGCCGCAGTCCTGCTGACCGAGCACGATGAAGCGGGTGCGGTTGTGCGGGTCGTCCTGGATCTGGCTCGCCGCCATTTGAAGTCCGTACCGCAGCGCCGCATGCTCCCCGGCCACGGCCGCGGCCGCCTCGTCCAGCGAAGCCAGGCGCGCCGCTTCGGCGTTGCTGGCCGCCTGCACGCGCTCCAGGGACGGCAGGTGCCGGTTCAGCCAGGTCAGGCACTGGGCCAGCGCCTGCGGATGGGCGAACACGCGCGTGACCCCGTCGAGCGTGCCGTGCCGCGTCAGCAGGTGATGCTGCACCGGCAGCGAGATCTCGGCCACGATTCTCAAACCGGTCGCCAGCAGCAGGTCCAGCGTGCGGCTGATGGCCCCCTCGGTCGAGTTCTCCACCGGCACCACCGCATAGTCCGAGCGGCCGGTCTCGACCGTCTGGAACACATCGTCGATCGACGCGCACGGCTCCAGCCGGACCGCGCTGCCGAAGTGCCGGATCGCGGCCAGCTCGGAGAAGGTTGCGGCCGGCCCGAGAAAGGCCACCGCCAGCGGCCGCTCCATCGCGCGACAGGCCGAAATGATCTCGCGGAAAATGGGCTCCAGCGCGGGCGCGCTGAGCGGCCCCGGGTTCAGCGCCGCCACCGAGCGCAGCACGTCGGCCTCGCGCTCCGGCCGGTACACCAGCGCGCCATCGGCCATCTTCAACCGGCCCACTTCGTCCGCCAGGCGCGCGCGCCGGCTGATCAGCTCGATGAGCTCGCGATCGATCGCGTCGATCTGCGCCCGCAGCGGGGCCAGTGCCTCGTCGTTGGAGTCGTTGCCGTCGGCCATGTCCGTGGTCCGCCCCGTTGCGCGCCTTACCCGTTGCGCTGCGCGAACTCGTGCAGGTAAGCGGTCAGGGCCTGCACGCCGGCCAGCGGCATGGCGTTGTACAGGCTGGCGCGCAGGCCGCCCAGGCGCCGATGCCCGCGCAGATTCGCCAGGCCTCGCTCCGCTGCGCCCTGCAGGAACTGGTCCTGCAGGGCCTGGTCGCGCAGGAAAAACGGCACGTTCATCCGGGAGCGGTCGGCCGTCCGTACGCGGTTCTGGTAGAAGCCCTCCGAGCCGTCGATGGCCCGGTACAGCAGCTGGGACTTTTCGATATTGCGCCGTTCGATCGCGGCCACGCCGCCCTGGCGCTTGAGCCAGCGCAGCACCAGACAGGCGAAGTACACCGAAAACGTGGGCGGGGTGTTGTAGCCGGAGGCCGCGCGCGCGTGCGTGGCGTAATCGAGCATGGTCGGCGTCGTGGGCCCACAGCGCCCCAGCAGGTCCTCTCGCACGATCACCAGGCACAGCCCGGCCGGGCCCAGATTTTTCTGGGCCCCGGCGTAGATCAGGCCATAGCGGGCCACCTCGAGCGGCCGCGACATGATGTGCGAGGACATGTCCGCCACCAGCGGCACCGCGCCGGTGGCCGGCGTGTAGCCGAACTCCACGCCGTGGATCGTCTCGTTGCTGCAGTAATGCACGTAGGCCGCGCCCGGATCCAGCCGCAGCTCGGACTGCGCCGGCACCGAGCCGTATCCCCCCTCGGCGCTGGAGGCGGCGATGTTGACCTGGCACCAGCGGCGCGCCTCCTCGATCGCCACCTGCGACCAGGCGCCGGTGTCCAGGTAGTCGGCCCGGGTCGAACCCGCCAGCAGGTTCAACGGGACCATGGCGAACTGAAGGTGGGCGCCGCCCTGCAGCAGCAGCACCTGGTGCGAGGCCGGCACGCCCAACAGCTCGCGCACCAGGTCGACCGTCTCCTGCATCAGCGCGAGGAGCCGCTCGTGGCGATGGCTGCACTCGATCACCGAATAGCCCAGGCCCTGCCAGTCGAGCATTTCGTCGCGCGCCTGCACGAGGCATTCCTCGGGAACGACGCCCGGTCCGGGGGAGAAATTAAACACGCGCGACATCAGCCCTCACCCCCTCCCCTCTCCCGCTGCGCGGGCGAGGGGCGATACGGTGTGCCCGTGCGAATGCGTACTGGCTTGCTGCGCCGGGTCGCCCCTCGCCCGCGCAGCGGGAGAGGGGAGGGGGTGAGGGCCACGTGCGAAGGGCGACCGCTCGGCAGATCGTTCAGGCATTTCCGGAGGGCTCGTCAGGGGGCGGCTCCGCCTCGGCCGGGGCGGCCGGCGGGGCGCCCGCAGTGCCATTGCCGGCCGACCCGTTGCTCGCCGGATGCTCGGCATCGGTCTCGACCACGCGCTGCAGGCCGGACAGGCGCGTGCCTTCGTCCAGCGCGATCAACGTCACGCCCTGGGTGGCGCGCCCCATCTCGCGGATCTCGGACACGCGCGTGCGGATCAGCACCCCGCCCGTGGTGATCAGCATGATCTCGTCGTCCGGGTTCACCAGCGTGGCCGCCACCACCCGCCCGTTGCGCTCCGTGGTGGCAATGGCGATCATCCCCTTGGTGCCGCGGCTGTGGCGCGTGTACTCGGTGATCGGCGTGCGCTTTCCGTAGCCGTGCTCGGTCGCCGTCAGCACGGCCTGCCGCTCGTCGCCCGCCACCAGCAGCGCGATCACGGCCTGGCCGGTGTCCAGCTGCATGCCGCGCACGCCGCGCGCCTGCCGGCCCATCGGGCGCACGTCGTTCTCCTCGAAACGCACCGCCTTGCCCGCGTCCGAGAACAGCATCACGTCGTGCCGACCGTCGGTGATCGCCGCGCCGATCAGGAAGTCGCCCGGATCCAGGTCGACCGCGATGATGCCGGCCTTGCGCGGATTGGCGAACTCCGGCAGCGGCGTCTTTTTGACGGTGCCGTTGGCGGTGGCCATCAACACGAAATGCTCGGCATCGAAGGTGCGAACCGGCAGCACCACTGTGATCTTCTCGCCGTCGGCCAGCGGGAACATGTTGACGATCGGCTTGCCGCGCGAGGTGCGCGAGCCGTGCGGCGCCTCCCACACCTTCAACCAGTACAGGCGCCCGCGGTCCGAGAAGCACAGGATCGTGTCGTGCGTGTTCGCGATGAACAGCTGATCGATCCAGTCGTCCTGGCGCGTCACCGCGGCCTGCTTGCCGCGCCCGCCGCGCCGCTGGGCCCGGTAGTCCGCCAGTGGCTGGCTCTTGATGTAGCCGGCGTGCGACAGCGTGACCACCAGGTCCTGCGGCGCGATCAGGTCCTCGGTGACCAGGTGGGTGCCGTCCAGCACGATCTGCGAGCGCCGGCGGTCGCCGGCGGCTTCGCCGTGCTCGCGGCGCAGCTCGACCAGCTCGTCGTGGATGATCCGGTTGATGCGCTCGGGGCGCGCCAGCACATCGAGCAGGTCGCCGATCTGGGCCACCACCTCGCGATACTCGGCCACGATCTTGTCCTGTTCCAGGCCGGTCAGGCGCTGCAGCCGCATCTGCAGGATCTGTTCGGCCTGCTCCTCGGACAGCTGGTAGCGGCCGTCGTGCTGGATGCCGAACTGCACCGCCAGCCCCTCGGGTCGGTACGAGCTCATCGCCTCGGGGCCGGCCCGCGCCAGCATCTCGCGCACCAGCTGCGAATCCCACCGGCGCGCCATCAGCTCGGAGCGGGCCACGGGCGGCGTGGGCGCGGCACGGATGATGGCGATGAACTCGTCGATGTTGGCCAGCGCGACCGCCAGGCCCTCGAGCACGTGGCAGCGAGCGCGCGCCTGGCGCAGTTCGAAGCCGGTGCGCCGCATCACCACTTCGCGCCGGTGCGCCAGGAACGCCTCCAGCATCTGCTTCAGGTCGAGCAGCCGGGGCTGTCCCTCCACCAGCGCGACCAGGTTCATGCCGAACGTGTCCTGCAGCTGGGTGAGCTTGTACAGGTTGTTCAGCACGACCTCGGGCAGCTCGCCGCGCTTGAGCTCGAACACGACCCGCATGCCGGACTTGTCCGACTCGTCGCGGATGTCCGAGATGCCTTCGATCTTCTTGTCGTTGACCAGCTCGCCCACGCGCTCCAGCAGCGCGCGCTTGTTCACCTGGTAGGGCAGCTCGTCGACGATGATGGCCGTGCGCGCGCCACGGTCGATTTCCTCGGTGTGGGTCTTGGCGCGGATCACGATGCGGCCGCGCCCGGTGCGGTAGCCCTCGCGCACGCCCTCCAGGCCGTGGATGATGCCGGCGGTCGGAAAATCGGGCGCCGGCACGCACTCGATCAGGTCGTCGACGGTGGCGGCCGGGTTGGCCAGCAGCAGCAGGCAGGCCCGCACCACCTCGCTCAGGTTGTGAGGCGGAATGTTGGTCGCCATGCCGACGGCAATGCCGCCGGAGCCGTTCACCAGCAGGTTCGGCAGCCGCGCCGGCAGCACCGTGGGCTCGCGCTCCTTGCCGTCGTAGTTGGGAACGAAGTCGACCGTCTCCTTGTCGATGTCGGTGAGCAGCTCGGAGGCGATCTTGTCCAGCCGGCATTCGGTGTAACGGTAGGCGGCGGGGTTGTCGCCGTCGATCGAGCCGAAGTTGCCCTGGCCGTCGATCAGGGGGTAACGCAGCGAAAAATCCTGCGCCATCCGCACCAGTGCGTCGTAGGTTGCGGTGTCGCCGTGCGGGTGGTACTTGCCCAGCACCTCGCCGACCACGCGCGCGCATTTGACGTACGAGCGATTCCACAGGTTGCCCGCCTCGTGCATCGCGAACAGCACCCGCCGGTGCACCGGCTTCAAGCCGTCGCGCACGTCCGGCAGCGCGCGGCCCACGATCACGCTCATCGCGTAATCCAGATAGGAGCGCCGCATCTCCGCTTCGAGCGAGACCGGCAGGGTTTCCTTGGCGAAGGGTTCCATGCTTTCCTGCGGGCAAACAGCAAATTTTAGCAGTGCCGCCGGCGCGGGCGGCCGCGCCTTGGTATAACGGCGCACTCGGACTTTTCCGGTCGCGCCGCACGATGCAAGCCGTCGAAACCCTGATCAGCGCGCGCTGGGTGGTGCCGGTGGTGCCGCGCGGCGCCGTGCTGGCCGCCCACTCGGTGGCCATCGAGCGAGGCCGCATCGTCGAGGTGCTGCCGACCGCGCTGGCGCACACGCGCTTTCAGGCCGCGCAGCACGTGCAGCTGGAGCGGCACGCGCTGGTGCCGGGCCTGGTGAACGCGCATGCGCACGCCGCGATGAGCCTGTTGCGCGGCACCGGCGATGACCTGCCCCTGTCGCGCTGGCTGACCGAGCGGATCTGGCCGCTGGAGCAGGCGCTGGTGAGCGAGCGCTTCGTCTATGACGGCGCCCGCCACGCAGCGGCCGAAATGCTGCGCGCCGGTATCACGTGCTGCAACGACATGTATTTCTTCCCCGAGGCCTCGGCGCGCGCCTTTACCGACCTGGGGATGCGCTGCGTGGTCGGCATCATCGCGCTGGAGTTTCCGAGCGCCTACGCGACCGACGCCGACGACTATCTGCGCAAGGGTCTGCGCACTCGCGATGCGCTGCGCGAGGAGCCTCTGGTGAGCTTCGCGCTGGCGCCGCACGCCCCCTACACGGTCGCCGACGCAACCTTGTCGCGCATCGCGATGCTGGCCGAGGAGCTCGATGTGCCCGTGCACACGCATCTGCACGAGACGCAGGCCGAGATCGCCGCTTCGGTCAAGGAGCACGGAGCCCGCCCGCTGGCGCGGCTGGACCGGCTCGGCCTGGTCACGGAACGGCTGCTGGCGGTGCACGCCGTGCATCTGCAGCCCGACGAAGTTGCATTGCTGGCGCAGCGCGGCGCAAGCGTCGCCCACTGCCCCACGTCCAACCTGAAGCTGGCCAGCGGAATCGCGCCGATCGCGGCGTTGCTGCGCCAGGGCGTGGGTGTCGCGTTCGGCACCGACAGCGCCGCCAGCAACAATCGGCTGGACCTGCTCTCGGAAATGCGGATGGCCGCCCTGCTGGCCAAGGGCGCGGCGCAGGACGCTTCGGCCCTGCCCGCGTGGCAGGCGCTGGAGTGCGCGACCATCGCCGCGGCCGGCGCGCTGGGGCTGCGGGATCGGATCGGATCGATCGAGGCGGGCAAGCAGGCCGACCTGATCGCGGTCGACCTGTCGCAGCTCGAGACGCAGCCCTGTTTCGACGTCGTATCGCAGCTCGTCTACTGCGCGGGACGTGAACACGTCAGCAGCGCCTGGGTCGCGGGCTCGCGCGTTCTGGACGACCGGCGGCTGCTGCGCGATGGGCACGAGGTCGACGTGGGGTCGATCGCGGCTGCTGCCGCATCGTGGCAGGCGCAGATACACCGGCGCATGGTCAACCCGCCCGCTTGAGTTGGCTGCGGTATATTGGCCCGCAGGGCTGCCACGCGGCGGGCCATGGCGAGCGATGAACGTCGATCCGGCCGAGCTGCAGAAGTTCAGTGAACTGGCACACCGCTGGTGGGATCCGGCCGGCTCGTTTCGCCCGTTGCATGAGATCAATCCGCTGCGCCTGGACTGGATCGACCGGCGCGCCGCGCTGCCGGGCAAGCGCGTGCTCGATGTCGGCTGCGGTGGCGGCATCCTGTCGGAGTCGATGAGCGCGCGCGGGGCCGACGTGCTGGGGATCGACCTGGCGGACAAGCCGCTGCGGGTGGCGCAGCTGCACGCGCTCGAAAGCGGCGCGCGGGTGCGCTACCGGCCGGTCAGCGCCGAAGAGCTGGCGCACGAAGCGGCCGCCTCGTTCGATGTGGTCACGTGCATGGAAATGCTCGAGCACGTGCCCGATCCGGACTCGATCGTGGCGGCCTGCGCGGCGCTGGTGCGGCCTCAGGGATGGGTGTTTTTCTCCACCATCAATCGCAATGCGCGCGCCTTCGTGATGGCGATTGTCGGTGCCGAATACGTGTTGGGCCTGCTGCCGCGGGGCACCCACGAGTACGCCCGCTTCATCCGCCCCAGCGAGCTGGCGCGTTCGGCGCGCGCCTCGCTGCTGCAGATCGATGAGCTGTGCGGGCTGTCGTACCTGCCGCTCACCCGCAGCTACCGCCTCGGATCGGACACGCGTGTGAACTACCTGATGGCGTGCAGAAAGAGCCGTTGAGCGCTGCCGCGCCGGCCTCGGGAGCGCCCACGCGGCTGGTCCTGTTCGACCTGGACGGCACCCTGGTCGATACAGCCGACGACCTGGCTGCGGCATTGAACCGGTGCCGGCTGCAACGCGGCCTGGCGCCCACCCCGCCGGAGCAGCTGCGCCCGTGGACCAGCCATGGCGCGCGCGGCCTGATCCAGCGCGCCTTCGGACTGCAACCGCAGGACGCCGGATACGTCGAGCTGCGCGCCGAGTTCCTCGACTACTACGAGCAGGCCTTGTGCGTGCACTCGCACCTGTACGAGGGCATCGAGCAGACGCTGTCGGCGATCGAGGCGGCCGGCCGGCGGTGGGGCGTGGTCACCAACAAGCCGGCCCGCTTCACGGTGCCGCTGCTGCGCGCGCTCCAGCTGCAAGATCGTGCCGCTTGCGTGGTCAGCGGCGACACCGCGGCCCGCGCCAAGCCCGACCCGGCCCCGATCCTGCATGCGCTTGCGCAGTGCCGCTGTGAAGCCGGCGCCAGCATCTATGTGGGCGATGACCTTCGCGACGTTCAGGCCGGTCGCGCTGCGGGCGTGGGAACGGTGGTGGCAGCCTACGGCTACTCGGCCAGCATCGAGGACGTCAGCACCTGGCAGGCCGATCTGGTGATCGACCGCCCCCAGGACCTGCTGCCCTGGATCCTGCCGCCGTAACACAGACGATGAAGTCGGCCCTGACGCTGCTTGCCCTGGCCGCCGCGTTGCCCGCCGCGGCGGCGGGCTTGGATTTCGAGATCTCCGCCCACGACATCGGGGGCCTGGTGGCCGCCCAGGGCGGCCCCGAGGCCGGCGTCTGGGTGATCGCGGAAACCACCGATCTGCCGACCCGGTTCGCCCGGATCGTCGTCACCGACGATGCCGGGCGGTTCCTGATACCGGATCTGCCGCACGCCCGCTACCAGGTCTGGGTGCGCGGCTACGGCCTGGTCGATTCCCCGAAAGTCGCGTCCTACCCCGGCCAGCGGCTGAACTTGAAGGCGGAGCCGGCGCCGTCCGAGCGGGCGGCCGCCGCGTACTACCCGGGCGTGTACTGGTACTCGATGCTGCGCATCCCGCCGCCCACCGAGTTTCCCGGAACGGGCGACAAGGGCAACGGCATCGGCGAGACGATGACCGGCCAGCCCGCCTGGATCGACACGCTGAAAAACGGCTGCCAGTCCTGCCATGCGCTGGGCACGCGGGGCATGCGCGAGGTGCCCGAGGTGTTCCGCAAGCCGGGTGACTCGTTTTCCGCGTGGGCCCGGCGCACCCAGGCCGGCCAGGCGATGACCACGATGGCGACCATCCTGGGGCGATTCGGCGCGGAGCATGCGCTGAAGCTGTTTGCCGACTGGACCGATCGGATCGCGGCGGGCGAAGTGCCGTTCGACAAACCCGAGCGTCCCAGGGGCGTGGAGCGCAACGTGGTCGTTTCGATCTGGGACTGGTCCTCTCCCCGGTATTACCTTCACGATGCCATCTCGACCGACAAGCGCCATCCGACCGTCAACGCCAACGGCCTGATCTGGGGCTCCACCGAAGAGAGCACCGACCTGGTTCCGACGCTGGACCCGGTGAAGAACGTCGCCGCCACGGTGCGGCATCCGTACCTGGACCCGCACACGCCTTCGGCTGCGGACCTGCCCCACGCGGAGTCGGCGTACTGGGATATGCAACCGATCTGGGACGGCCACACCAGCGTTCACAACGTGATGATGGACGAGCACGGCCGGGTCTGGTTCACGGCCCGCATCCGCTCCGCCGCCAATCCGGATTTCTGCAAGGCCGGCTCCAGCCTGGCATCGACGAAGGTCGCGCCGCTGGCGGAGTCCTCGCGCCAGCTTTCGATGTACGAGCCCGCCACCGGTCAATGGCACCTGATCGACACGTGCTTTACGACGCACCACCTGTATTTCGCCCACGACGGCGACGAGACGCTGTGGACCAGCGCCGGCTCCCCGGCGAGCGGCGTGGTCGGCTGGCTCAACACGCGCCGGTACCTGCAGACCCATGATGCGGCCCAGGCTCAGGGTTGGACGCCGCTCGTCGTCGACACCAACGGCAATGGCCGGCGCGACGACTACGTGCCGGCCGGCCAGCCGCTGGACCCGCGCAAGGACGAGCGCGTGATGGCCGCCTTCTACGGCGTCATGCCCAGTCCGGTGGACGACGCCGTCTGGGGGCAGTCGATGGCAGTGGGACTGTACGGCGTGGAGCAGCCCGGCTACCTGATCCGCCTCACGCCGGGCAGCGACCCAGCTCGGACTTCGCTCGCCGAGATCTACCAGCCCCCGCCCGGCGCGTTCGGTCCGCGCGGACTGGACGTCGACCTGAACGGCGTCGCCTGGACCGCGCTCTCCAGCGGACACCTGGCCAGCTTCGACCGGCGCCGTTGCAAGGGGCCGCTCAATGGCCCGACCACGGCCGACGGCCGCCAGTGCCCCGAAGGCTGGACGCTGTACCGCTTCCCCGGCCCGCAATTCAAGGGCGCAGACCCGAACGGTAGCGCCGACCACGCCTACTACGTCTGGGTGGACCGCTACAACACGCTCGGGCTTGGCGCCAACGTTCCGATCGCGATGACCAATGGCGGCGAGGCGCTGCTGGCGCTGGCCGACGGCCAGCCGGTGCGCCTGCGCGTGCCGTATCCGATGGGCTTTTTCACGAAGAACGTCGACGGCCGCATCGACGATGCCGGCGCCGGCTGGAAAGGCCGTGGACTGTGGACCACCTCGGGCACCCGGGCCAACTTCCACGGCGAAGGCGGCAAGGACGCCTATCCGAAGGTCTACAAGATCCAGCTGCGTCCGAACCCGCTGGCGCACTGAAGGGCCGCCGCTGCCGGGCATCCGCCCGCGCCGAGACCTCGAATCAACCCCAACTCAGGGGGTGGCCTCCAGCCTCAAGGTTCGAATGTCGTTCAGCATCACGTCGGGTTGGAGGAAGTCGAGCGCATAGATCTCGCGAACGGTACCGCCGGCGTCGATCAGGAAAAGCTTCAGCATATGGTGGATCGTTCGGGCAGCTCCCCCCGCGCGGGGCGGCTCGACGCGCGTGTCCTGACCGAAATCGTCGAGCAGCGGCTGAAGCCGGGCCGTCGACGCGGCCGTCAGGAACTCCCATTCGAACGGTGCCCGCGCCGACAGGTCGCGCGCATAGCCGCGCAGCTGGGCGGGAGCATCGCGCGTGGGATCGAAGCTGATGCTCACGAAGCGCACGTTCGGGCGCAGCTCCGGGTCTGCCATCAGCCGGTCGCGCAGATCGGCCATCAACCCGAACGCGTACGGGCATCCGAGCGGGTCGGTGCAGTGCGTATAGAAGAACGTCACCAGCGAGATCTTGCCGCGCGTCAGCTCCGACAGCCGGCGCGGACGGCCCGACGAATCGAGCAGCTCGCCGTCAGGACAGGCCTGGATGCGCTGCAGGCGATAGGTGCCGGCCGGCGTCGGCACGAACTGCATCTGGGGCGCGCGCGGCAGCCCGGGATCGGCGGCCGCCATCACGCCCGAGCACAGCGGCAGCGCGCCGGCCAGCACCGCGCTGCGAGCCGCCGCTTGCCAGGCAGCGCGCAGCGCAGCGGCCTCAGTAGCCGACGGCCGGAACCGGTGTCGCATCGTCCGCGGCCACCCCGACCGGACGCGCCGTGAACTTCATGTGGTGGGCCCGCCCGAGCTTTTCCTGGGCGAAATCCACCTCGAAGGCGGGCGTCAGATCCTTACCGTCCCAGTTGAACGCGCGCAGGAACTGCTCGTTGTCGGCGCCCGCTTTGTCCCAATGCGCGAGCAAGCTCGATGTGATGTAGACGCGCTTTCCGTCCCAGGACTGGCTGATCATGTTCACCTGGCGCCCGGTCTGCTTCGCGTAGATCTGCCGGGGCGCCTCAGGATTGGTGAGGTCGAAGTAGCGCGTGGTGCCGTCCATGAAGGTGTTCACCCACAGCCCCTTGCCGTCGGCGCGGATCGAGATGTCCACCGGCAGCGGAATCTTGGCCGGATCGCCGATCGTGCCCACGTCCTTGGCCTGCCACTCACCGCTCGCGTCCTGCCGGACCAGCCACAGCTTGGACGTCAGCGCCGTGGCGGTGATAGCCCAGTGGTCGTCCGGATTCAGCGACCAGCGGATCTCCAGGGGCGCGCCCGGCACGCTGAAAATCCGGCGCGGCTGCATCGCCTTCAGGTCCCACAGCACGATCGTGTTGCCGAAATGCTTCATGGCTGCCTCGTCCTTGATCAGCGATCCGAGGTCGCGCATGTAATTGCTCCGGCCCGAGAAGCTCGACGTCAGCAGCACGTTCTTGGCCGGATCGATCGCCACGTCGTAACCGTAGCCGTCGCCCTGCACGCCGTTGACCCGATCGGTCGGCAGCGGGTATTGCTGCACGAAGTCGCCCTTGTTGTTGTAGACGGCCAGGCCGGTCACGCCGCTGCCGTCCCTGGTGTTGGACAGGTTTCCGATCAGCATGCGGCCCGGCAGCGCATAGAACGTATGCGGCCCGACCAGCCCGGCGCGGGCCGGCAGATCCGATATGGTCTTTACGAGCTTCGGCTTGGACGGGTCGGCGCCGACGTCGAACACGAAGATCTTGCTGTCGTCCAGCCGCCCCGCCCACAGGTACCGGCGGTCGTCCGTGAAGCCCATGTGGTGCGCTTCGCCGCGTCCGTCCACGGAAACCTTGTGCACCACCTTGCCGTAGGTTTTGGAGCGGGGATTGGCGTCGATCGTCACCAGCTTGTCGGAGCCGTCGCCCCAGCCTTCCACCCCCAGCGTCCACACCTGCACGTAGTCTTCCTGACCTTTGATCAGCCCGGCCATGTAAGGCGAATTGCAGGTCTCGTCGGCCAGGGCGCCGATCGGAATCGCCGCCGCGGTCAACAAGCCCAGCCGGACCATCAGTGTTCGAAGCGCGAAATGCCGTATTGTCATTTTGGTCTCCCCGTCGCGGCCCGGCCGACTTCCGAGCCCAGGTCAAATTGCGGCCACCCCGGACCGCAATCCAGCATCTTGCAACAAGCGGCCGGCGCCCGCATCTACGGACTACAATATCGAAATCGACACTGGGGGCGACCTGGTTTCGACGCAGGTTGTGAAGCAGCGCGGTGCATGCCGAGGGCCAGTCACCTCGTAAATCCAACTGGAAGCCAAACAAACGCCAACAACGAGCGTTTCGCTCTCGCCGCCTAAAACCGGTGAGACGCTGCACTAGCCGGCCACTGGGCTAGGCCGGGCAACCGGCAGCAGCGCCATTTTCAGTGGCTGGATCCAGGCGAGGTCACGGCGTCCGGATCGAGATCAAGTGACTGGCTGTGCGTCGGCCTGCCGGCTGGCTAAACGCACGGCGAGAATCAAATAGGCCGGCTACGCACGTAGAGCCGTCTGTGAATCGCTTGCGGACGCGGGTTCGATTCCCGCCGCCTCCAATCCTAACCCTCTCGGCCGCTTTTGCGGCCGTTCTGTTTCCTGTATTTACAATGACTTAGCTTCCATTGACTTCCATGGCAGTCCGGTTATTATTGTGGTAACGATCGTGGTAAAGACGGACTGCGGATTTTGGATGCAAAAATGGAACGTGGTAACGCAGCATCGCCCAGAGGCAAAACCCGGACGGGAATCGAACGTCTGTCCGACAAAACCATCGCGTCCTGGATCAAGGCCGGAGGCAACGCCGGGCAGAAGCTCGCCGACGGCAAAGGGCTGTACCTGACGCGTCTGCCCTCGGGCTCGGCGTCGTGGCAGATTCGCTACCAGATCGGCGACAAGCAAGGCACGTTCTCGCTCGGCGTCTATCCTGAAGTGCCGCTGGCCGAGGCCCGCGAGCACCGCAAGCGAATCAAGGATCAGGCGAAGCAAGGCGTTGACCCGGTGCTGGTGCGCAGCGCCAAGCGCCTCGAAAAGGTTGAGGCCAATGAGCACACGTTCGCCGAGCTGACGACGGAATGGCTGCAGCACGACAAGCGCGCGGATTGGGCCGAGTCGCACCGTGTTAGGAGCAAGCGAGCGCTGGATCGCGACGTTCTACCCACGCTCGGCAGGTACCCGGTGGCCGACATCACGCCCGCGATGGTCACCCGCGTTATCGAGAAGATCCAAAGCCGCGGTGTGTTCGACACGACGCAAAAGATTCACCAGCATGTGCGCGATATCTTCACGTACGGCATGGCCCTTGGCCTGGTCAAGAGCCGCGAAAATCCAGCGCAGCCAGCGGAAGCGATCATCAAGAGTGCGCCCGACGCCGGCCACCACCCTGCCCTGCTCACGTTCCCCGAGCTGGGCGACTTGCTGCGGCGAGCAGAGACCTGCAACACCACCGCGGCCGTGCGCCTGTGCCACACGCTGATCGCGCATACGGTGGTTCGCATCAGCAACGCCATCGAGGCTCGATGGGAGGACTTCCACCTCGACGCGAAGCCTGCGCTATGGGTCGTCCCGCGCGAGCAGATGAAGATCCGGGGCAAGGGCCGCACGCACCCCCACAAGGTCGTGCTCACCGACCAGATCGTCGCGGAGCTGAAGCGCTGGCAGGAGGCGTCGGGCGTCAGGAAAGGGTTCGTGTTCCCGGGCAACGCGGAGCGCGAGTTCATCAGCCGGGATAGCGTGAGCAAGATGCTGCGCGAGACGTTGGCCCTGGCCGACAAGCACAGCCCGCACGGGTGGCGCTCCTCGTTCAGCACCCTCGCCCGCGAGGAGACCGACTTCGATCCCGAGCTGATCGACTTGGCCCTCGACCACATCCACAACAGCAAGACCGCTATGGCCTACGACCGGGGCACTCGGTTAACGAAGCGGATCGAGCTGATGAAGTGGTGGGGCGACTCGCTGCAGAAGGCCATGCGCGGCGCCGAGGTTGTGCAGTTCAAACGGAGTCGGGCGTGACGCTGGTTGTGAAAATTACAACCGAAGGTTGTTGAAACTACAACTTTAGGAAGGAAGGTATGCCGCCGATTAATTGAGTACCGACGCCGGCCGGTCGCCGGCAAGTCGCCCGAACCGGGTGCGTGAAACACCCGGCTCAGGCTGAACATTCACGAGATCGGAAGGGATCCCGCAAATGTCTGCTGAAAATTCTACCCCAGCTCCGACCGACGGAGTGCTCGATGCATCATGGATGCAAGGGCTGCTTGACTTCGCTGGCGCGAACTACTTCCTTGAGATGGACCACAGCGGCCTCGATCGGCTGAACGACCTGTTCTGCCGGAACATCGGATTCACGTCCCCCTACAGCCGAGTGAGCCGCGCTGCCTTCGATGAGTTCCAGCGGGCTCTGATCGTCGAGGTCGCGCTTGCGATGGGCACCGTGGGTGGTGCGAGAGGCCGGGAAATGGCCGAGGCCGTGATCGCACGCGCCCGCAAGCACTGACAGTCACCAGCTCGGCAACGGGGCGCCAGTCGGCGCCCTTTTTTACACCTCGTTGGTTGCTTGGGTTTTGCTTAAGGATGTATTGCTACAGCGCGGTACATCGTTTACCCTCCCTCAATCGTTTCGAAGCAGTAACTATCAAACCGCCGCGCCGATCTTGGGCTACCGATCGGTTCTACGGGTGAAGCTCCCCGCGCAGGCCACCGCCAGGTGGCGATGCGAAAAGCGAGAGAAGCCAGCCTCCGGGAAAGCACCGACCCCGGGAACCTTCTCCTGCGGCGACAGCCGCAACAGCTTCTGAGAGACGACGCCCGGAGCCGTACTGCTGCCGGTCGTCCACACCAAATGCGCGACACCCGGCGGAGACTCGCAAGGAGTCCTGCTCGTGGAGAACAACCAAGGCGAAGGCGCCCGCCGTCGCATTTTTCTCAACACCGAAGGCGCTGCGCAGGTACTCGGCCAGACCGTGCGCTGGCTCGAGGCTGACCGCATCGGCAAACAACTCGTGCCGTTCTACAAGATCGGCGGCGCCGTCAAGTACGAGCTGCGCGAGCTGCACGAATTCCTGGAGTCGTGTAAGCGCGGCGGCGCGGGGAGCGGCGAATGAACGCTCCCGCCTACGTACTGAACACCGACCCGGACACAAAGGCACTGTGGCGATGTGCGGACGGCACGTGGTCACAGCTTCCGATCATCGCCTGGAAGATCGAGGGCGACCGCTCCGTGACCTTCGCCATGCCTGTCGTAGCCGCGGCTTTCCTGAATGCCAACGTGCACGGGGTCATCTATCCGAACGGCCACTGCACCGATCTGACCGGACACGTGTATGGCTCCTTCAAGGAGTTCTTAGCCGTGCGGGGCTCGAAATGACGCCCGATCTGCTGCCGATCGGGGTGGTCGAACAGCGCACCGGCTTAAAGAAATCCCGGATCTACCAGTTGATTGCAGCCGGCGCGTTCCCGCAGCCGGTGCGGGCTGGTGCGCGCGCCATTCGATTCGTCTCGACCGAGGTTGACGCCTGGGTTGCGGCACGCATCGCCGAGCGCGACGCCACCATCGGCAAGACCAAACGCATGCTGGTCAAGGAGGCCGAGGTTGCGGCAGCGATCGGCGTGAGCGTGTCCTGGCTGCAGAAGGACCGCGGCCGCGCGGACGGCCCCCGCATCCCTTGCGAGCGCGTCGGCCCGCACGTGCGCTACGACATGGAGGTGGTTAGGGCTGCCGCGAGAGCGCAGCAGATCGGCGCGGGGGTGGCAGCATGACAGCCCGCGAGGAGTTGCTGCTCAACCGAATCAATTGCGCACTCTGGGACATCGACGGTCATTGGATCGTGCCGGCGCGGAGTCCTGCGGAACTAGAGCAGGTCGGCAGGTTCGTCCGGCTATCCCGCGGCGGCCGGCTGATTGGCGCCGCTGATCTGCAGGCGCTTGCCAAAGAGCTTGGCGTCGTCCGGGAGTGATGCGATGGACGACGGCCGAATGGTCGGTCAGCACGATCCGCGGGGGATGCCCGTCTCCTATACGGTGTTCGACGACGTGTTTGCGAAGACGGCGAAGCGCAAGGAGCTGACCTGGGGCGTGATGGCCGATGCTTTCACGAGCCGACCACCGGAGTACCCAAGCAAAAAAGCTTGCCCGCTCCTCAAGCTCGCGACGTTCGGCGATGCGAAGACCGCCAACGGGTCCCTGCGCCACGACGCGAACATGCTCGAGGTGCATGGCGTCGAGGCCGACTACGACGGCGAGAAGGTGAGCGTCGATCAGGCTGTCGAGATGCTCAGGAGTTACAGCATCGAGGCCCTGGTCTACACGAGCCCGTCGCACAAGCCCGAGGCGCCCCGCTGGCGTGTCCTTGCGCCGCTGGCGGTCACGCGCAAACCTGAGGAGCGCGCCGGCTACGTGGCGCGGCTGAACTGGGCGCTGGGAGGCATCCTCGCCCCTGAGAGCTTCACCACCTCGCAGACCTACTACTTCGGCCGCGTCAAGGGTGCGCCGTACGAAGCGCAGCGCTCGGCTGGCCGGTTCCTGGATCAGTTGCCCGACCTCGGCGAGACGTGGAGCGCCGAGCGCAAGACGAAAGCCACCGCGGGCAAAGCGCAGAAGCTGTCTGATGCCGCTGCGCTCGATCCTGTCGCGCAGCACTTGCTGTCCCACGGCATGGTCAAGCGCACCGAGAAGGACGGCAGGCTGCACATAACTTGTCCCTTCGAGGACCAGCACACGGCGCAGACGGCGGACAGCTCCACATCGTACTTTCCAGCTCACACAGGTGGCTTTGTCAACGGTCACTTCGCCTGCCTGCATTCGCATTGTCTGGAGCGCACCGACGAGGAGTTCAAGGCCGCGATCGGGTACACCGAGCAGTCGGTGCTGTCGCAGTTCGAGGTTCTGGCGGCCGAGTCGGCGCCGACAGTCGAGCGCCCGCGCTTCGGCAAAACGACGCGCAGCGAGCTGCTCACCCGACCCGGGCAGCAGTGGTTCATCGAGGGCGTGCTGCCGAGGGCCGAGGTGGTGATGCTCTTTGGCGCGTCCACGGCGGGCAAGTCCTTCATGGCGTGGGATATGGCCCTGGCGGTTGCCAGAGGCGCCTCCTGGCGCGGCTTGGACGTTGAGCAGGGGAAAGTGGCTTACGTCGCGCTGGAGGGCAGGGACGGCCTGCCCTACCGCTGGAAGGCATACGAAGAACACCACGGACTGCAGATCGATGATTCCCGGTTCTGGGTCATCGAGCGGGACGCGCCGAACCTGCTTAAGGCGGCGGACGCCATAGAGCTTGCGCGGCAGATCAAGGCTGAGGGCGGCGCCGATCTAATCATTGTGGACACGTTGGCGGGGTCTATGCCTGGTGGCAACGAGAACGGGGGCGAGGACATGGGCCTGGTCGTTCACCACTGCAGAGGGATCCGCCGAGCCACCGGGGCGACCGTCATGCTGATTCACCACTCCGGAAAGGACGAGGCCAAGGGCGCCCGCGGCTGGAGCGGACTGCGCGCTGCGGTCGATGCTGAGCTGGAGGTGGTGCGCTCGGACCAGGATCGAGCGCTCATCATCGGCAAACAGAAGGACGCAGCAGACGGGGGCGAGTTCGGGTTCAAGCTGGTGGTGGTCGAGGTCGGCGTGAACGAGAAAGGCAAGCCGATCACCTCGTGCGTGGTGCAGCACAACGACCAGGCCCGGCCGGTGCAGCGGGCAAGGATGGGCACGCACGAGAAGCAGATCCTGCGAGCGTTGGACAGGCTCCTGGGGCTGACGGACGAGGCCCCCGGCTCAGCCGAACTGCTGGATGAGGCCAAGAGCCAGATGGGCGAGCCCGCCAACGGAAAGAAGGATCGCCGTGGGTTTGTGCTGGGGCGAGCGCTGGCTGCCCTGACATCCGATGGCGTGCTCCGGATCGAGGCCGGGCGAGTATTCCGGGGACAGCAATGAAGCACGAAAAACAAGGGCACACGGGCACACACACGCAGCCTACTAGGCTGCTGTGTTGTGTGTGCCCAATCCCGGCGCACACGGAGTGCACATGTGTCCGTCGTGTGCCGTGTGCCCGCAGTTTTCTGCAAGGTGGGGGTGGGGGCCGGGCGCCGAAAAAGCGAGGCCGCGAATCCAATTTGCCCATTTCGATGCGTACACGCGCACGGGGCAAAAACGGCCAAGCGGCCAAGCGGCGCCCCCGGCCCGCGCGACCGGAATCCGGCCCGCGATTGCTCGTTCAGGAATCGAACTGCTCGCCCAACACAGAGCGAGAGACGAGTGGAAGTCTATGGAATCTGACGCCGTTACCACACTGCTTACCACCTGCGGGCCGCTGACGTGACCGAAACCTGGACGTTGGACGACATCGAGAAGCTGCAGCAGCTCGCGCGCGTCGGCTACGGCAGCGAGCCGGAAACCTGCGCCCGCATGCTGGCCGCGCTCGATCAGGCCAAAGAACGGCTGGTTGTGCCCGTGATCTTCCGCAGCGTGTCGCCCGAGCGCCTCATTGCCCACCGGGAGGGCGAGCCCGAGCGGGAGTTCGGATTCGACGCCGGCGGTTGGTTGTCCTGTGCGTTCACGGTCGCCTGGCTGGCGATCGAGTATGGGTCGGTCACCCTGCGCGACTTCAGCATGCCGGAAGACCGCAACCCTGAAGACCAGATCCGCCGCACGCTGCGCGGCGCCTGCGTCAGGTGGTCCAGGGACGCCGACCTGCCCGAGCTGGTTTCTGTGTTCGAGTCGATCGTGGTGAAGGACGACCGCGCGATCTACGGCCGCCGTGCGGGCCATCCGACCATCCGCACCGGCTTGTAGTTGTCGCTCGAGTGTCGCTGGACCCCGTTTCGTTGCACCCGCGCCCGCTGGCCGGGAAGATGACCAGACCAAAGGAGCAAGCCCGCATGGCCCGAACCGCAACCGCGCAGACCAAGTCCGCACCAGCCGTGCCGGCTGTCGCAGCGATCACAACGGCCGAAGCCCGCGACATGTACGACGCTGCGCTCGCCGATGCTCAAACCGAACTGGCTGCGCTCGATCGCCAAGAGCGCGAGATTCGGCGCGATCTGCTGAGCGATCCCGCCGGCACCCGCAAGAAGCTCGGCGAGATCGCGCAGGATAAGGCCGGCCTGCAGTCGTACATCGCGGGCCTTGCGAGCCAGATCGAGCAGGCTGCAGCGGATGCGCGTGTCGCGGTCGCCAAAGCGCAGCTCGAAGCCTCGGCCGCAGATCGCGCAGCGGTCGTCCGCGTGGCTCAGGAGCGCGTCGCGCTCGGCCAGGCCATCGACGATGCGCTCACTACCATGCTCGCGGCGGTCGTCCGCTACCGCGAGGCCAGCAACGCCATCACTGGGCTCGCACAGCGCTCGCTGCAAACGCTGCATGCGGGCAACGAACTGCACCTCGGCGACGCGCTGACCATCGCGCTGCCCCGTACCTCCGGCGCTGGTCCCGACGTGGCTGTCGCTGCCGCACACGGCATCCGGCGTCTGATCGCCACGCTCGGCTCACCGCACCTGCAGAAGGTGGTCGAGCTGGATCCGTTCCTGCCCCGCGGGCCGACAACCCTCGCTGCGGCTGCGCAAGCAGATGCCGACTGGCTGCAGACACGCTTCGGGAGCAGACGATGATCGACACCGCAGCACCCGCACCGGCTGCTGAGGCGGCGCTGATCGAGACGGCCGGCGCACCGGTGCCGTTGCCGACACCAGCCGTCGAGACGCCGACCTCGGCAGCCGACGAGGCTGAGCTTGAACTGGCTGGCCCCGACGAAGAGGGCGAGCTGGTCGAGGCCGACATCGAGATCGAGCTACCCGAGAAGCTGTACGAGCTGCGCACGTCACCCCAGCGAATGCTTTACGCCCCGGGCGTTGAGCATCGGGATTCGTTCAAGGACACGGACCTCGTCGGTGTGCCCGCCGAGCTGCAAGCGGTGGTGGGCCAAGAAATCCGTGAAGTTCTTACCGATCTGGCGCTCACGGGCTCCGAGTCCAAGGAGCTGGTGGCGGACTATCGCGCCGCGGTCCGGAACGCCGACCCGGCCCCGACGAAGGCCGTGGTGCACGACGCGATCATCGAGAAGCTCAATTCGGAGTTCGGCTACTCGGCGACCACCGCACTAAAGGCTGCGCAGGCTTTGATCGCCAGAGATCCGCGCCTGGCGGACATCGTGAACAAGTTGCCCGACGGCCCCAAGACCGCGCAGATCATCGCGACCATCGCACGCGGCGCCATGCGCCAACGGAGCAAACTTTAGAAGGGATGCACACATGAGCAACCTGACCATCCGACAAGTCCCTGGCCTGCACGATCCGAACACGATGGCCCTACTTGGGCTAAAAGGCGCAGATGGCCTTGAGTACCGCATCCCTGCACTCGATGCCAACTGGCTGGCCTTCCAGGACGCATCCGGCACCCCGGGCAGCGCGACGGTCAACGCCGACCGAGGCCGGTGCGCGTTCGCGTCGGGACAGAGCACCCTCACCATCACGAACAACGTAGTGACGGCCAATAGCGTCGTGATGGTGCGGCTGGAGACGATGGACGCCACGCTCACGCAGATACTGCTCGTGACGCCTACGGCTGGTAGTTTCACGCTGACCGGCAACGCGGCCGCGACGGGCAATCCCATCGTTCGATTCTTCGTAGTCAATTAGGAGCAGAAATTGGCAAGGTACAGGGCTTTGAGCAGTTATGTGAGCGCCAGCGGCCACGTATACCCGGCAGGGTCGGTGGTTGAGACCGACGAGCCAAAGCTGCAGCCAGGTCAGCATCCGCAGCACGCGGCCGGCGCTACGAACCTGGTGCGGATCGCGGATGACGCGGAAGTAACCAAGCCGCACGAGACGCAGCCGGGACACCCGACACACCGCAACCTGAACCAACGCGAGCCGTACATCGGCACCGAGACCACCCTCAGCGTCCGCGGTGGCATGACGCACGGAGCCGAGTGATGTCCGGATCCCGATATCGCATCGTCGAAGAACCCATCGAGGGCAAGCAGGCAGCCCTGCTGCCGCTGCTGGCTGCGCACAGCGAGGAGATGACCACGGACAAGGCGCTGATGCAGTTAGCCCCGGACTTCATGCAGTTAGCCCCGGACTTCCACAAGTACATCGAGGCGCAGAAGGCCGGCCACCTGCTGGTGCTGTTCGCCTACTGCGGTGATGAGCTGGTCGGGTACTCGTGCACCGTCATCGCAATGCACATGCAGTATCGGTATCTGATGTACGCGCACAACGATCTGCTCTTCGTCGCGCATGAGCATCGCCGAGCAGGGCTCGGCGCGCAGTTGATCAAAGAGACCACGCGCCACGCGCGCGAGCGCGGCGCGCATATCGTCGCCTGGTCGGCCAAGCCCGACACGGCACTTGCAAAGCTGCTACCGAAGCTCGGGTGCCGCGTGCACGAAATCGTTTTCTCACAGGAGGTTTGAAATGGGATTTACCTCAATAGGAGCTGCCGCCGCATTCCTCGGATCGGCAGCGTCATACGCTAGCACCGGGCTGAGCATCGCGAACGCGGCGAGCGCCGCCCCCGCCATGCCGAAGCCGGCAGCGCCCGTGGCCCCTCCGCAGGCCGGTCAGGCGCCGAATGTGCAGGGGACGGGAGCGGGGCCGAATGGCCTTCCAGCCCCCGGGGCGGGCGGTCAGCCCGGTGCGGCGGCCACATTCCTGACCGGCGGCAGCGGCGTGGATCCCGCGACGCTGTCCCTCGGCAAGAGCACGCTGCTCGGGCAATGACGTGAACCCGGTGCTCCAGTTCGGTGTGTACAGAGGGCGTCGGCTCAATGACACGCCGCCCGAGTACTCGAACTGGTTGGTATCGAGTTACCGGGGATTGCATCGGGAGCATCCGGAAGTGTTCGCCGCGGTGCTGCCGCGCGCGATCGAGTACCTGGAGCGGGTTCAATCCGGGGATCTGCCGCCCTTGGAGCGCATCCCGAAGCGTAAGGGTAGGCGCGGTCCCTTCCGTCAAATCCGACACTGCGACGGCTCGAGTGAGTACCGGCCCTTTCATGATTTGATCTGAGGACACAACATGACGAACATCACCGATCCATTCCTGCGGCAGCAGGCGACGGCCGTGCTGCCTGTCGAGTCGGCCGTCGCTGTGACGGTAGGCGGAGGCGGCATCACGCCGCCCACCGGCAACCCGAGCAAGGCAACGCGTGCTTTGCTGATTGGGGGCGCCGGCACGCTAATCGTCACGATGGCCGACGGGACCACGGCCACGCTTACCTTCCCGACGACTGCTTGCGGCCTGGTACTGCCTATCGCCATCACCGGCACAACCGGCGGCACGGCTACGGCCGTTGTCGCGTTTTACTAGGAGTATCAAATGTCAGACTTTGCGCAGTCCGGATTGGCGCTCAAAGGCGCCGGCACCGCTCTATCTACGGCGGGGTCCTTCAACCAGGCCGAGACGCAAAAGGGCGTCCTCGACTACGAGTCGCAGGTCGCGGGTAATAACGCCATCTACGCGGGCTACCAGGCGACCGTCGCCAAAGAGGTCGGCGAGCAGCAGGTCCAGACCTCCGAGATGAAGACGACGCAACTGGAGGGCGCCCAGACCGCGACACTGGCAGCCAACGGGGTGAGCCTCGGGTCGGGCACGGCGCAGGACATCCTCGCTAGCACGAAGTACATGGGCGCGCGAGACGCCTTGACGATTCAGGACAACACCAATCGGCAGACCTGGGCGTTGGGCCAAGAGCAGAAGAACTACCTGAGCGAGAGCGCGCTGGACAAGTCGTTGAGCGACCGCGTTAATCCGCTGATGGCTGCGGGCAGCTCTCTGTTGACTGGGGCCGGATCGGTTGCCCAGAGCTGGTACAACATGAAGAAGGCCGGGAGCGTCTGATGGCTGAGACGACCCAGCCATGGGCGGCCGAGATCATTGAGCCGGCACGCCCGCCCGATCCGACGAAGCCCCCGCCGGCATCCAGCGGCGTGCTCTCGAAGGAGAACGGCGCGCAGGCGCTGCCCGAGAACTCGTGGGACGACGCGATGAAGCAGGTCGGGCCGAATGCTGGAGTCTCGTGAGAGACGGAGTGCGCCTGTGACCGATGACAGCACCGCTGTCGCCCCTGTGCGCGACGAGCAGGGGCGCCTGCTGCCCGGCCACCCGGGACTCCCCGGCGCCGGCCGCTCGCGGCAACCGAGTAACGCCGACAAGATCCGGATGCTGCTGGAGCCCCAGCGCGAGCGGCTCATCGGCAAGGTGCTGAAGAACGCCCTCGATCCCGACGGCCACGTCTCCAATCGCGCACTAGAGCTGGCCCTGAGCCGGCTGGCGCCTCCTCCCAAGCAGGACAGCGAGCGCGTTTTCATCCCCGGCTTTCGCGATGCGCCCGACCTTAAGGGACGCGCGGACGCCGTGATCGCGGCTGCGGCCGAGGGGCACATCAGCGCGGAGGCGGCCGAGCGGCTGTTGCGCATGCTCGACACTTACGGCCGAGCGATCACCCTCTCCGACCACGAGGAGAGGCTGAGAGCCATGGAGGCAGGACGGCGCCCCGCAGTGGTCACCATCGACGCTACCGACGCCACCGAAGCCGGCAGCGACCTGGTATGAGCATCGAGACGAACAGCCGTAGGCTGGAAAAGCTCGAGACCTTCGCTGCGACCGCGGCCTCGACCGCGCCGGTATGGAGCCCGTTGCCGGGGCCGCAGGCCATGGCCTTCGAGTCGGTCGCCGACGTGGTCGGATTCGGGGGCGCTGCCGGCGGCGGTAAGACGGACCTGGCCGTCGGCAAGGCCCTCGTCAAGCACAAGCGCATCGCCATCTTCCGGCGGTACAGCACCGAGATGCTGTCCATCATCGACCGCGTGGCCGAGGTGCTCGGTACGCGCGACGGGCTCAACCAGGTGCAGGGCATCTGGCGCATGGGCGAGCGCGTGATGGAGTTCGGCTCTGTGCCGAACCCGGACGACGTGGTGAAGTACCAGGGCCGCGCCAAGGATCTGCTGGTGCTGGACGAGGCGGCCAACTTCCTAGAATCGCAGGTGCGCTTTCTGATGGGCTGGGTGCGGACCACGGACCCGGACCAGCACTGCCAAACCCTTATGTGCTTCAATCCGCCGACCACGGCCGAGGGTCGCTGGGTCGTCAGCTTCTTCGCGCCGTGGCTGGACCCCAAGCACCCGAATCCTGCCAAGCCGGGCGAGCTGCGGTGGTTCGCGATGATCGACGGCGAGGAGCGCGAAGTCGCCGACGGCACGCCGTTCGAGCACGATGGCGAGGAGATCCGCCCGCAGTCGCGCACGTTCATCCCGAGCCGCGTGACGGACAACCCGTATCTCGCCAAGACCGGCTACATGGCGACGCTGCAGTCCCTGCCCGAGCCGCTGCGCAGCCAGATGCTGCACGGCGACTTCAATGCAGGGATGGAAGACGACGCCATGCAGGTGATCCCGACCGCGTGGGTCGAGGCCGCCATGGCGCGGTGGGCGCGCAAGGACGTGAAGCCGCGTATGGACTCGGTCGGCGTTGACGTGGCGCGCGCCGGCAAGGACTCCACGACCATCTCCCGCCGGCATGGCTGGTGGTTCGATGAGCTGCTGGCCTACCCCGGGTCACAGACGCCCGACGGGCCCAGCGTCGCGGGCTTGGTGGTTGCGGCGACGCGCAACCGGGCCCCGATCCATATCGACGTGATCGGCGTCGGCAGCTCGCCCTACGACTTCCTGGCGGAGGCTCGCCAGCCCGTCACGGGCGTGAACGTCGCAGAGGCCGCTCGCGGCATGGATAAGTCCGGCCGGCTGCGCTTCGCGAACCTGCGCGCCGAACTCTGGTGGCGCATGCGGGAGGCGCTTGACCCGAACGCAAACAACGGCATCGCGCTCCCATCGGATCGGCGCCTGCTGGCGGATCTGTGCGCGCCCCGGTGGGGGTTGCGCGGCGCCGCGATCCAAGTCGAGAGCCGCGACGACATCGTCCGGCGCATTGGCCGCTCGCCCGACTTCGCGTCGGCCGTGATCCTCGCGATGATGGAGTCGCCCAACCTGGACGAGTGGAGCGACCAGCTCGACGGTCCGAGATGGGACCGACCTGTGAAACAGCGGGAGCGCCTCGACTGGGATCCGATTGAACGATTTGAGCGCCACCAACGCAAAGAGGCACTGATATGAACGAGCAGACCATGCCGGCCGGTGTGCCGGAGCACTTGAACCCGGAGCAGATGCCGGCGCGGTTCTGGACGGCGATCGACTTCGGCTTGATGACACTCGAAAAAGCGCGCGCGGAGTGGGCCACGCAGCAGGCTGCGGGCGTCAAGTTCGATGCGGTGGGCTAGTGAAGCGTTCGACCGAACAGCAGGCCGGCTACCTCGGCCGCAGCGAGCTGCGTTAGGCCGCCAGCGTGCTGCACGCCCTCGGCCAGGAGCTGGGCGTAGGTCTTGCTCGGCGCCGACCGATCGGCGAGCAGGGATTCAAGGTCCATGGTAGGCATTATCCGCTGGACGGGGGGCCTGCGTATGGGGGCACCGCCTGACCGTCCTTCTGCAAGGCTTGTTCGTAGCGCCTCTCGATCACGCTCATTTGAGCGACTACGTCGCTCATTCGTTTACGAACCACTTGGCGTTCTTTGCCCGCGAAATATAGGCACACCGCCCCCGTTATCAACGTAGTCGCAAACACCGCCCAAGCGGCGGTACGAGAATCGTGCTGCGTCGCCCCATCGAAGGCCCCCAGCAGAATAGAGATTACCGTGGTCACCGCAGCACCGAGGAGCAAAGATCCGATCGTGAGACAAAGCCAAGGCTCAAAAACAGCTCCGGAAATGTTTCCCTTCAATAGCAGCCACTCATCGCACGGGATTGGGTACGCCTTTCCGGAGCGCGGTTGAATGATCTCCAGCCCCTGGGACATCTGAATTGTTGGCTGGGTGCTCATTTTGGCGGCTCCGGCTTGGCGGTCGGAGCCGCATCGATCATGTGTGCGATGATTCCGTTAACGAGAACGGTATTGCCACAATTGACGCACACAACGGGGATCACTGGGATGACCGGGCCACCGATCACCATTCCACCTTGGTTGAACTCGGTAAGCTGGAACGAGCTATCTTGAACGTTCCAAGGACCCGATCCGCACATCGGGCACGGCCTGTTCTGCCACTTAGCCCTTAGGTGTGCGATCATTTTCTGGTTTTCGATTTTTGCCATTCCGCCTCCAATTCGGTTCCAAGTACCGGCGCGCAGAGTGACGCTTCGCAGAGGGTAGCGCGTCGATGCGAGCCGAGAGAGCGACAGAAAGGCGCCGAAGCGCCCCTGTTTTCGAGTGCGGGGCAACGATGGGTCTGGTAACTAACGTGGTAACTGCTTTGCACGCTCGCGCGAATCGGAGCGTATTTCCCTCTATAAATCGGCGCGGGTTCGATTCCCGCCGCCTCCACCATTGCGCGACCCAAAGACCGCGCGAGCGGTCTTTTTTTTCTACGGACACTCCACCGGCATTCTTGTATAGCAGCGGGCGGGTGAACCTGCGAACCTGCTCCGAACGAGACGTTCAGGTTAGAGCGGAGCGGACACTTCGAGCCAAATGACTACTGAGCCTAATACGCCGCCGCCATGAGCGGCGGCGGCGTTGATCGAAGGTCACCGATCTTGACTGGCCAATGCGGCAGCAGCCCTCTGGATCACAAGAGCCACGTCCTTTGGCTTCGACATGTAGATTGCGTGACTTCCTGCGACCTCTGTCAAGGTAGCACCGGCGCGCTTTGCCATCGATCGCTGCGCAGGCGGCGGTATCATGCGATCTTCCGTCGAAACCAGATACCAGCTCGGCTTAGTCTTCCAGGCGGGAGACGTCACCGCTCCATTGAGCGCATCTAGCCCCCAGGGCACCTGCGAGTTCGCCAGGAACTCAGCGCGATCTGCCGGAATGTCGGCTGCGAAGCTGTCCGCGAATTTCGCGGGGTCGAGGAACAGGAACCCATTTTGCGGAGGCAGAATGGGTGGGACCGGTGCACCGGGAGGCGCATTCTTGATCAGGGACGACACCGACTCCCCTTTGTCAGGTGCGAACGCTGCGATGTATACGAGCGCCGCCACCTTGGGGTCATTCCCAGCTTCGGTGATGACCGCTCCGCCGTAGGAATGACCGACCAGAACGACCGGCCTCGTCTGCGCCGCAATTACTTGCTTCGTAGCCGCCACATCGGCGTCCAGCGAAGTGGTTGGGTTCTGAACCACGGACACTCGGTAGCCATCCTTTTTGAGAACGCGATAGACCTCGTCCCACCCGGAGCCGTCGACAAAACCGCCGTGAACTAATACGACTGAAACAGCTGATGCGAGAGTACCCATAACTGATTCTCCTGGTTGAGTTGCGCTCTTAGCGAGCGGAGAAGTACTGCTTCAGGCCGAACACGAGGCCGGCGAAGGGCATGCCGAGCGCGGCGTAGACGGCGTCGGCTTCCGGTGCGGCGTTGTCGGCCAGGATCTCGATGGCGGCGTTCGAGTAACCGACGGGAATCACGCCGGCCTGCTGCATGCGCAACACGCCCATCTCGACCTGGGTCTTCGTGAAGCCGCCGGAGGCATCGACCACCGCATAGCTGCTGTAGCCGTCGGCGATCGCCAAGATCGCCGGGAAGGCGAGGCAGGTGTCGGTCGAGATTCCGGTGACGATCAGCTTCTTGCGGCCGGTCGCCTTGACCGCATCGACGACGCGGCGCTCGTCCCAGGCGTTGACGGTGGTTCGCTCGATGCGCTTTACGCCCGGCAGCGCTTCGGCGAGTTCTGGGATCAGCGGCCCCCACATCTTCTCGGTCGTCGTGGTGACGATGACCGGCACCTTCAGCGCCAGCGCCGCCCTGGTCAGGCCGACGACGTTGTGCTTGAGCTCCAGTGTTCCGATGTCGCGCACGCCGGTATAGAGGCCGACTTGGTGGTCGACCAGCAGCAGAACGGCGTTGTCGCGGGTCAGGCGTTCGTAGACATGTGGCGAGTTCATGGCAAGGAATCCTGTGTTCGAATGCGCTTCATTGGAATGGTCCGCTTGGTTGGGGATGTCACGTTCCGATTGCGCAAAGATACGGGCTTGACCTGCTCGTCAGAAGACTGGAGATTTGGGACCCATCGTCCAATGCATTGGACGGCTATGCAGCGCCGCCAACGGGGTGGGGCCGATGCTCGACCTTAATGACCTTTTCTACTTCGTGCAGATCGTCGACCGGGGCGGCTTCACAGCCGCAGGTCGAAGTCTCGGCATGCCCAAGTCCACATTGAGTTATCGCATGCAACAGCTGGAAGCGGCGCTCGGCGTTCGCCTGCTCAATCGCACCTCGCGGCACTTCGGCCCGACGCAGGCAGGCGAAGACTTCTACCGGCACGCCCTGCTCATGGTCCGAGCGGCCGAGGAGGCCGAGTCGCATGCGCGGCAGAGGGTCACTGAACTCGTCGGCGTCGTACGATTCACAGCGGCGATAGGTACGGCACAATTCGCCCTTCGCGACATCGTCATGCGCTTCATGCAGGAATACCCAAGGGTCGACCTCGTCGAGTACGTGACAAGCCGACAGGTCGATTTGCTGGCCGAGAATTTCGATGTCGCCATCCGTGCGCACTCGGGTGAGCTGCCGGACTCCACGCTTGTCCGCCGCAGGCTGGCCGTCGCCCCGTGGATTCTTGTTGCGGGCAGCGAGTATCTCAAACGCGCCGGATCTCCGGAGACGCCTCAAGAGCTGAAGCAATTCCCTTGCGTTTTCGTATGGAGAGCGAACAGAACTGCCTCTTGGCACCTACGCCGGCACTCGACCTCGCGGCGGGGAGGTAGCAGCGAACTGATTCAGCCGCCGGCGCCCCGACTGGTCAGCAATGACATGTCCAGCCTTAAGCGAGCATCGATCGAGGGAGTCGGAATCGTCGCTCTGCCTGCCTACGTTTGCAAGAGCGAGCTAAGCACTGGCGAACTGACGCAAGTTCTGCCGGGATGGTTCGCTGACGAATCGACCTTCAGCGCGTTGCTGCCCTATCGGCGAGGACTATTGCCGACCGTAAGAACCTTCGTCGATTATCTCGCGCGCCATCTGCCTAAGTACGTCGCCTCCTAGCTCCAGCGACGGACTTCGCTTTCGGCGTCAGACGGACCTCGAGCCACGAACGATCTGGACGCGCAACCCGAGCACCGACAGCAAGTTCAACACGTGCGAAACGCCCAGGTCGGAATCCCCAGTACAGAACTTGTACAACATCTCGCGACTGATTCCAGCACGGAGCGGCCGCCGGACTCAGTGCGCTGCGAGGAAGTCCTGCACCGCGGCGATCGTTGCCGCGGGCGCTTCCTCCATCAGCCAATGGCCGGCGTTCGGCACGATGACTTCCTGCACGTTCGTCGCCGCGTTGCGCATGACGACCGCCACGTTGGCGCCGAAGGCCTTCGCGGCGCCGATGGCGAGCACCGGCATCGCCAGCTTCGTCTCCATCGCCTTGAGGTTGTCGGACTCGTCCTTCTGGCCGATCGCAAGGAACTGGGCGAACGCGGAATGCATCGCGCCGGGCCTGCCGTAGATCGCGGCGTAGTGGCGGCGGGTCGCTTCGTCGATCTTCGACGGGTCGCCGGCAAACTCGTTCCAGAAGCGGTCGAGATAGACGCGCTCGCGGCC
>Ga0210409_10001265_pt1 | contig 33902 bp, 31 predicted proteins | sample IncBWH17MmetaG_FD_161649 | JGI IMG/M metagenome (GOLD analysis project Ga0210409, IMG submission 161649) | Forest soil microbial communities from Barre Woods Harvard Forest LTER site, Petersham, Massachusetts, United States - Inc-BW-H-17-M | ecosystem: Environmental > Terrestrial > Soil >... | reverse complement strand
TGGGTGCCGCTGGCAGCGATACGGCTCTGGAAACCGCCGATGTGGCATTGATGGATGACGATCTGCGCAAGATTCCGGACTTTATCCGCCTGAGCAAGAAGACTTACGCCGTGCTGATGCAAAACATCACGCTGGCGCTCGGCATCAAGGCGATTTTCCTGGTGCTGGCGCTGAGCGGCGAAGCGACGTTGTGGATGGCGGTGTTCGCCGACATGGGCGCCAGCCTGCTGGTGGTGTTCAACGGCTTGCGGCTGCTGCGGGCATTACGTTGAGATAGGCGCCGCTATGGTTGCTCTTTGGAGGCGGGGGACTTGGTGAGCCACTCGTGGCCTTTCAGCATCAGGCTCCAGTAGACCCAAGGCAGCACGGTGGTTTTCAGGAACCAGTTGCTGCGGCGGGCGACTACCGGATCAAGCGGAAAGGTCGGCAGCAGTTTGCCGCCATAGCCGAATTCTGCGAGTATTGCCTTGCCCTTTTCTACCGTCAGCGGGCAGGCGCCATACCCATCATAGTGCGCATCCAGGGGTTTTCCTGCGCAAGCCGCCAACAAATTGACAGCTACCACCACGGCTTGCTTGCGGATCGCGGCGACCGTTTTGGCGTTGCCGGTGGAGCTGACGTCGCCGAGCGCAAATACATTGCGATAACGGACGTGGCGCAGCGTTGCCGGATCGACTTCGCACCAGCCGTCGGCATTGGCCAGCGGACTGTTGCGGACGGCGTCGGGAGCAAGCTGGGGCGGCACCACGTGCAGCATGTCGAACGATTTTTGCTGGCGCACGATATTGCCGGCATGATCCTTGACATCAAACCAGGCCAGCTTGCGCTCGCCATCGACCTTGACCAGCTGCGATTCGAACACCAGCTGCGCCCGGTATTTCTTGACGTAGGACATCAGCGCCGGCACAAACACGGCGACGCCGAATAAGACGACGCCTGCATTGTGGAATTCAACTGTAATCTTGTCCAGCACACCCTTGCGCCGCCAGTGGTCGCACGACAGGTACATGGCTTTTTGCGGCGCGCCGGCGCATTTGATCGGCATTGCCGGCTGACAGAATAAGGCTTTGCCTTGTTTTAACTGCGACACCAGCTGCCAGGTATACGGCGCCAGGTCGTAGCGGTAGTTGGAGGTGACGCCATTGCGGCCCAGGGTCTGTTCCAGGCCCTCGATTTTTTCCCAGGCCAGGCGCAGGCCGGGACAGACAATCAACTGCTGGTAGGCAATCAGGCTGCCGTCGTCGAGCCGCAGGCGGTTATGGTCAGGCAGGAATTCCGCCACCGAACGCTGCAGCCATTGCGTGGATTGTGGGATCACCGAGGCCATCGGCCGCACCGTTTTTTTCTGCGAGTAGACGCCGGCGCCGACCAGGGTCCATGCCGGCTGGTAGTAGTGCCGGCTGGCGGGATCGATCATGGCGATCTGGATATTCGGCGCGCGCCGCAGCAAGCTGGCGGCGACGGCGATGCCGGCAGCGCCGGCGCCGACGATGACGACTTCAAATTGACGCGGCTTGTCGTGCGCTGTTCCTTCCGGCAATGCAAGACTGCTGGTCTCGGCCGCATTCGCCAGGCGGAAGATATTGGTCGAGCGGTTGCCGGTGCGGCAAAAAGCCAGGATAGGGGGCGGCATGCTGATCAGCAGCCGGCGCAAGGCGGCGCCATGCTCTTTGCTGAGATGGGTGGCGTCTGCCGGCAGATAGCTGAACGCCAGCCCGAATTTTTCGCAGGCGGCAGCCAGCTTCCCGCTGGAGACATGACGGCCGCCGTCTTCGCTGTCGGGGCGGTTGCAAATCACGGATCGGTAGCCGGCGGCGGCAATTTCGCGCAAATCTTCCTGGTCGATCTGGCCGGTAGTTGAAAATAACTCGCTATGCTTGATGATATTAAGATTCATAGGTGATGCTTCCATCTTCACGGGTGATTGGCACTGCTTGCCTGCGCAAGATCCGGCTGCGCGATATACCGACAGATGAGACATGACACGACACTGGCGGCGCATCCGGTATCGCTACGCGACGCTATCGCCCCAGGTCGCAAATGTTAAGATGGCAAGGTAGAAGCACGCATCATGTCCGCACAGCCTGGATGGCGTGGCGAGTGCGGGGAATGGCCTTCCGTGCGTCAAACCATGTAACAATTCGCGGTTAGTTCGGGGCAGTTCGTGCGTATTGAATGCTCCTGTGAAACGTTGTGTTAGTTGCTTTATTGCTACTTATTTAATTGTTAATAATATAGAGATAGATTAAGCAATTGTCAATGTTATATATATTTAAATATAGTTACCTATTGTTAAGTTTAAGGAAGTGATTTGATGCCTAGTCCTCAGGTGGAAGTGATTTTTGATCAGGGTACGTCGACATTTACCTATGTCGTCTACGAGACGGCCGGCAGCGAATGCGCCGTCGTCGATTCGGTGCTTGACTACGATCCGGTGGCTGGCCATACCTCGACCGCTGCTGCCGATCGCGTGATCGAATTCGTGCGCGCCAAGAACCTGAAAGTGCAATGGCTGCTGGAAACCCATGCGCATGCCGACCACATTTCCGCGGCGCCCTATTTGCGCCGGCAGCTCGGCGGCGCCATTGCGATCGGCGACCAGATCCGGGTAGTGCAGGGAGTGTTCAAGAAAGTCTTCAACCTGGAGTCGGAATTTTTGCTGGACGGCGCCCAGTTTGACCGCCTGTTTGCGGCCGACGAGGTGTTCTATATCGGCAAGCTGCGCGCGCAGGCGCTGCATGTGCCCGGCCATACGCCGGCCGACATGGCTTATCTGGTGGAGCAGGAGACGGCGTTTGTCGGCGACACCTTGTTCATGCCGGACCTGGGCTCGGCGCGCTGCGATTTCCCCGGCGGCAGCGCTAGCAGCCTGTATCGTTCGGTGCGCAGCCTATTGTCGCTGCCGGCGGCGACCCGGCTGTTTGTCTGCCACGATTATCCGCCGCCGGGACGCGCGCCGGCCTGTGTCGCCACGGTAGCAGAGCAGCGTGCAAAGAATATCCATGTCCGCGACGGCGTCAGCGAAAGCGAGTTCATCGCCATGCGCACCGCGCGCGACGCCAGCCTGGGTCTGCCGACCTTGATGCTGCCGTCGATCCAGCTCAACATCTGCGCCGGGGTATTGCCGGCGGCGGAGAAGAACGGCGTCAGCTACCTCAAGATTCCCTTGAATGTAATGCTATAGAGTTCTTAGAAGGAGGAGCCCGGCTGCTGCAGGAATAGCTGTTCCTCCGGCGTCGATGGCCGCTGCAGGATACGGTTGCGATGCGGGAAACGGCCGAAGCGGGCGATGATGTCGCGGTGGCGTACGGCAGACGACAGGTAGCCGGCAAAGCGCTGCTTGTGACTGGCCGGGACTTGATCGGCCAGCGCGGCGCAGAGCGCCACGGCTTGCTCCTGGTCTACCGGCAATTCTGAATGGGTCAGCGGCAGATGCACGAAACTGCGTTCGATCGGGCGCAGGGCATTATAAAAATCAGGCTGCAGGCCAAGTCTGCAAAAATGGCGCGCCTGCGCATCGAAGGCGAATGAGCGTGGCGTATCGCGGTACATATTGCGGGGAAACTGGTCATGCAGGATCACCAGCGCCAGCACGCCTTGCGCTGTGGTCTCCCAGCCGGATAACTGCTGCTCTCCGGCTGCCAGCAATGTGCTTTCAAAGCGTTCCCTGATCAGCAGGTCGACGGCCGGCTTCTTGCTCCACCACAGACCCGCTTGCTGGCTGGCGACAACGCCGTCGTCCGGATGGTCGCCGAACCAGAACTGCCTGATCGTCACACTATCTTCCGCCATTCTGTCTGTCCCCGATGCGTCAGGCGTGGCCGGCTTGCGCGGTTTCCCTGCCGCGCTACGGCGCAGGGAAATGCCGTTCAGTTTGCCGCGCGCCGCGGCAGCACGTAGATCAGCAGGTCGCCGATGGTGACTTTTTGTCCAGCCACGATCTTGCAGGTCTTGCGCAATTCGACCTTGCCGTCCACCGATACCACGCCGCTGGCGACCAGCGCCTTGCCGGCGCCGCCGCTGTCGCAGACGCCGGTCAGCTTGAGCAGTTGATTGAGTTCGACGTAATCGCTGTTGAGGCGTAATTCCAGTTGTTGCATAGCATTCCGATGAGGGTAGTGATGAAAAGATTAAACGCTGGCGCTTTTTTGCAGCGCCAGCTGGGCCTGATCGAGCCAGGCGCCAAGATGGGTAAGCAGGTCTTGCTGGCTGTATGAGCAGCTTTCTTCCGAAAACAGGCTGGCGGCTTCCAGCCGGCCGAGGATATCTTCCGCCACTTCGGCAAAACGCGGCGGCAATGCCGACAGCAGAGCGGTCTGCGCACGCCAGGTCCGGCACAGGCCGGCGATGCCGGCTGGGGTGTTGCGCATGGCGCTGACGGCGCTGCGCAGCAATTGAACGGTTTCTTGATGTGGCATGCTGATGAGTCGCGATGAAGGAATTGGGGGTAGTGTCTGAGCTGGCGGTTGGCCCGGTCGCCGCGGATTGGCGCTGCCGGTCACTTGGACAAGCCGGGTGTGCCGGCTTGTCTGGTGCAATCGATTACAGCGTCTTTACTTCAAAGGTATTGCAGGATTTGACTTCACCGCTGCTGACGCCTTGCTTGAACCAGCGCACCCGTTGCGCCGAGGTGCCATGGGTGAACGAGTCCGGCACCACATAACCCTGTTCCTGTTTCTGCAAGGCGTCGTCGCCGATGGCGGTGGCGGCATTCAGCGCGCCTTCGACATCGCCTTGTTCCAGGATGCTGCGCGCCTGGTTGGCATGGAAGGCCCAGACCCCGGCCAGGCAGTCAGCTTGCAGTTCCAACCGTACCGACATGGCGTTGGCCTGGGCCTTCGACATCTGGCGCTCGGCGTTGTTGACCTTGTCCATCACGCCCATCAGGTTTTGTACATGGTGGCCGACTTCATGGGCGATCACGTAAGCCTGAGCAAATTCGCCGGAGACATGAAAGCGTTGCTGCATCAGCTGATAGAAGCTGAGGTCGATGTAGACTTTACGGTCGCCGGGGCAGTAGAACGGTCCGGAAGCGGTCTGGCCGGTGCCGCATGCAGTCTGGGTGGCGCCTGAAAACAAGACCAGCTTCGGCGGTGCATACGTCTTGCCGTTGGCGCGGAAAATCTGGGTCCAGACATCTTCGGTGTCGGCCAGCACGGTCTTGACGAACTTGGTCTGGCGGTCTTCCGGCTGGTTGGCGCGGTTGGGCGCAGGCGCCTGCTGGGATTGCGGCTGGGTGACCGGACCGCCGCTCAGCAGGCTGATGACGGTAGTCGGGCTGATGCCGAAGAAGTACGAAGCCACCAGGGCAATCGCAATGGTTCCGAGGCCGATCGAGCGGCCGCCAAATCCGCCGCCACCACCGCCATCGCCGCGGCGGTCTTCGACGTTGTCACTTTCCCGATTGCCTTCCCATTTCATGGTCGTTACCCCTGGTGATTTGTTGTCCTGAATAGAAGGCAATTCTAACGGAAAGCAGCAGCAATTAGGAGCAAGCGACGAATGCCGGAAACAGATGCGGTGCGACAGGACGGCTTATTTAAAGTCCCATTTCATCTGTTCTGCAATCGGGATGTGCTTTGCCGACTCGACGCACAGCGCGACGTAGTCGGTAAACATCGGCGCCGGACGGATTCCTTCGGCCAGCAGGTTGTTGTTGTCGAATACATAATTGAGGCCTGCGAAGGCGCCATACAGCTTGAGGGCGCGCAGCAGCAGGCGGTCATTGCATTCCGGCACGCACTCGCGCATGCGCGGCAGCAGGGTGGCGATGGCGTCCGGCGTGATTTGCTTGTAGGTCGCGCCGATCGGTTCGATGCCGCGTGCCGCCGCCAATGCCAGGTCGATCTCGCGGAACGAGACGCTGGAACCCTGGCCGGCCGAGATATGGAAGACGTTGTGCGTCAGGGTTTTCTTTTGCGCCAGATCGATGATCGCTTGCGCGCACCAGTCCACCGGCACCACGTCCACTTTTTCATCGAGGGCGGTGGTCAGCGCGCCGAGCAGTTGCCACACCATGAAGACCCAGAAAATGCTTTGCGACGGTGCGCAGCCGAGCAAGGTATGGCCGACGATGATCGATGGCCTGACGTAGATCACCGGCAGGTCGGGATACATGTCGCGCAGTTTCTTTTCACCCATTGCCTTGGAGCGGGTATACGCCACCAGGTGCTCGTCGCCCAGAGGCAGGTCGATGTTTTCCTTGACCACGGCATTGATGCCGGCGCCTTCGCCGCAGGCCATGGCGGTGCCGATGTACATGAAGCGCTTCAGTGCCGGGCGCCGGTGCATCAGCTTGCCGAGCGCCACGGTGCCGTCGACGTTGATCTTTTCCAGCGAAGGATGATTCGAGAAAGTTGCCAAGGCCGCGGAATGGACGACCACCGATACCTGGTCCAGGCGTGGGTCGCCGGCGACGTTGTCGAGCTCCGACAAGTCCGAGCAGAGAATCTGTTCGACGCCGATTTGCGCGATATCGGCCGCGCTGGCGCCCAGCAATTTCAAGTTCTTGATAACCCGGGCGTGTGCCGCCGCAGGAGTGTCTGCGCGTGCCAGCAACAGCAGATTCTTGCCTAGTCCACGGTGAATTGCTTCGACAGCGTTGGCGCCACCCAGAAAGCCGGTCGCACCGGTCATCAAAATTAAATTATTCATTAAAGGCTAAGTGCTCTTGTAACTAGTTTGCTACGGGTTGATGACTGGCCGCTGGTGGGCCGGCTACGTGGTGCACATTGCAGTATGGGCTGAGCCGCTCAGGCTCGGCATTTGGTTTTCTACGTTTTCCCACAACAATGCGCAACAATGCGCAACTATGCATGCAATGTAACGCGCGATTCTATACTATGGTTGACAGATCGATACAAAGATTTACAAAGGGTTGCATGTTGTTTATTCAGTATCTTCATACTTATTTCCAAAGCGCCGCCTAGAATAAGCTAACACATTGTTGTTTAACATTTAAATTTGCTGTTCGTGAACTTTTCTCCTTTGAAAAGTGACCAAAGGGTAAAGAATTACTCTATTTCCTTAACTGGGCCATGGTGTTCCAGGCAACGCATTTGCCTGACATGCCCACCTACATTCGGTGACGTCCTGTCTTCTTGACCGTGTTCCGCGCTGGCGGCGGTCATGCGCAAGATTCGTCGCAAGGACAACCGTCAAATTGGGAGCAAGCATGTTCTATTGGATTGCAGCGTTGCTTATCGGCGCTTTGGCATTGATGCAGCTGCGTGTCGGCGCCTGGGTTTGGCTGGGCGCCATATTGGTGTGGATCGCCGGCGGCTTCTGGCTGGCGGGCATTGGCGCACTGGCGGCGATATTGCTGTCGCTGCTGCTGCTGGTTCCGGCCCTGATCGTGGCGCTCAAGCCGCTGCGTCTTCGCCTGCTGAGCGGGCCGATACTGCAGATGTTCCAGCGCATCCTGCCGCGCATGTCGCAGACCGAACGCGACGCCATCGAGGCCGGCACCACCTGGTGGGATGCCGAACTGTTTTCCGGCAAGCCGGCGTGGGACAAGCTGCTGCAGCTGGCGCCGCCCAAGCTGACGGCGGAGGAGCAGGATTTTCTTGATCATGAAGTCGAGCAGCTGTGCGGCCTGGTCAGCGACTGGGAGAGTACTGAAATCTGGCAGGACCTGTCGCCGCAGGCCTGGCAGTTCGTCAAGGACAAGGGTTTCCTCGGCATGATCATTCCGAAGCAGTACGGCGGCAAAGAGTTTTCCGCCTACATGCATTCGCAGGTGATCATGAAGCTGTCGTCGCACTGTTCGGCGGCGGCGATTTCGGTGATGGTGCCGAACTCGCTCGGTCCGGCCGAGCTGTTGCTGCACTACGGCAGCGAAGCGCAAAAAGACTATTTTCTGCCGCGGCTTGCCGCCGGCGAAGAAATCCCGTGCTTCGCGCTGACCAGCCCCTATGCCGGCTCCGATGCGGCTGCGATACCGGACGTCGGCGTGGTATGCATGGGGCAGTACGATGGCCAGGACATGCTTGGCTTTCGTCTCACCTGGGACAAACGCTATATCACCCTGGGTCCGGTCGCCACCGTGCTGGGGCTGGCCTTTCGGGTGCAGGATCCGGACCGCCTGCTGAGCGCCGGCGATAGCCAGGCGGAAACGGATCTCGGCATTACCTGCGCCTTGATTCCGACCAACCATCCCGGCGTGGTCACCGGCCGCCGCCACTGGCCGCTGAATGCGGTGTTCCAGAATGGTCCGACTTCCGGCAAGGATGTGTTCATCCCGCTGGACTGGGTGATCGGCGGCCGCCAACAGATCGGCAAGGGCTGGCGCATGCTGATGGAATGCCTGGCTGCCGGCCGCGCGATTTCCTTACCGTCTTCCACCGTCGGTTTTTCCAAGCTGGCAGTGCGCGGCACCAGCGCTTATGCGGCAATGCGCCATCAGTTCCGCATCCCGATCGGCAAGTTTGAAGGCATCCATGAAATGCTGGCGCGCATGGGCGGCAACCTGTACCTGATGGATGCCGTGCGGCGGCTGTCGGCGCTGGCAGTAGATGCCGGCGAAAAGCCATCGGTGATTTCCGCGATCTCGAAATACCATGTAACCGAGCGCGGCCGCATCCTGGTGAACGCCGGCATGGACGTCTTGGGCGGCAAGGGCATCTGCATGGGACCGAACAATTTCCTGGCGCGCAGCTACCAGCAGATGCCGATCGCCATCACGGTCGAAGGCGCGAATATCCTGACGCGCTGCCTGATCATCTTCGGCCAGGGCGCGATCCGCTGCCATCCCTATGTGCTGAAGGAAATGGCGGCGGCGGGCGAGCCGGACCGGCAGAAGGCGCTGGCCGATTTCGATGAGGCATTCTTCGGCCATATCAGTTTTGTCTGCGCCAATTTTTCACGAACCCTGGTGGCGGGCCTGTCGGGCGGCAGTTTCCCGGCGGCGCCGAGCGCGGCGCCGGCTGAGCTGCGCCATTTCTATCGTGCCGTCAACCGCATGTCGGCGGCGTTCGCCCTGCTGAGCGATCAGTCGATGTTCGTTTTTGGCGGTTCGCTGAAATTCCGTGAGCGGATATCCGGACGCCTGGGCGACATCCTGTCGCAGCTCTATCTGATTTCCAGCGTGCTCAAGCGCTATGAAGACGACGGCCGTCCGCAAGAAGATCTGCCTTATGTGCATTGGGCGATACAGGATGCCTTGCATCAGGCCCAGGAGGCTTATCTTGGCGTGCTCGACAATTTCCCGAACCGGCCGTTGGCGCTCTTGTTGCGGGTCATTACGTTTCCTTTCGGCCGGCCTTATCACAAGCCGTCGGATGCGCTCGACAGCGCCGTGGCGAAAGCCATGCAAACCAATGGCGCCAGCCGTGACCGCCTGGTTGGCGACATCCATTTGCCCAGCGCCGAACAGTCGCCGCAAGCTTTTGGCGAGCTGGCTTTCCAGCTGATTCCGCAAGTGAATGCGATCGAGGCACGGCTCAAGCCCGCCCTGAAGGCCGGCACCTTGGCGCCGATGCCGCAAAGCCTGATCGAGCTGCATGGCTGGGCCACGGCGGCTGCGGCCTCAGGTGCGATCACGCAAGAAGAGGCGCAGGTGCTGCAGGATTTCGCCCGTTACGGCGATATCAGCGTGCAGGTGGACGATTTCCCGCAGGACTTCAACCGGCTCGAATCGGTGCAGGCCCGAGGCTAGCCTTGAATTTCCAATAACGACAATATTTGCAACAAAGAAGAAAGACGTTTTATGACGACCCTCGTTCAACCGGGCCTTAAATTGCGCCCGCTGGAGCGCAACGATCTGCACTTCGTGCATCAGCTCGACAATAACAGCCACATCATGCGCTACTGGTTCGAAGAGCCGTACGAAGCATATGTCGAGCTGACGCAATTATATGACCAGCACGTGCACGACCAGAGCGAGCGCCGCTTCATCCTCGAAAGCGATAACGGCGAAATGGTGGGACTGGTCGAACTGGTCGAGATCACCCATATCCACCGCCGCGCCGAATTCCAGATCATCGTGGCGCCGAGCGCCCAGGGCCGGGGCTATGCCGAACGGGCCACCCGGCTGGCGATCGAGTACGCGTTTTGCGTACTCAACCTGTACAAGCTGTATTTATATGTCGACAAGGAAAACCATAAGGCGATCCATATTTACCAGAAGTGCGGCTTTGAGCTGGAAAGCGAGCTGAAAAGCGAATTTTTCATCAATGGGGTGTATCGCGATGCGATCCGCATGTGCATGTTCCAGCCGGAATACTTGGCCAAGCGTCCGCGCTGATGTTGTTTTCTGGTGGATTGGCCGGCCTGGACCTGCCTGTGTCGGCAAATAAAACATAACTCAATCTTGACTTAGTAGTTTCTAAGATATATCTTATTATCTCATTCAACGAGATAAGGAAGAACCATGTTTGGGCATCGAAGAGGCTGTGACCACAGCCGCATGCATCAAGGTCATGAAAGGCAACATCGGGGCGGCGGCTTGTTTGAGCGTGGCGGCCGGCGTGAAGGCGGGCGTGGCGGCCGCATGTTTGAGCAAGGAAGCCTGCGGCTGGTGATACTCAATCTGCTGCAGGAAAAGCCGCGCCACGGCTACGAAGTCATCAAGGCGATCGAGGAACTGGTCGGCGGCGATTACAGCCCGAGCCCGGGTGTGATCTATCCCACCCTGACCCTGCTGGAAGAACTGGGCTACGCAGCGATCGAAGCGGAAGCGGGCGGCAAGAAGCTGTATCGATTGACACCAGAGGGCGCGGCGTTCCTGGCGGCCAACAGCGAAGCCTTGAATCTGGCGCTACAACGGCTGGAAGCCGCGCAACGCGCATCGGGCAGTTCAGCGCCGGAATTGAAGCGCGCCATGGTGAACTTCAGGATGGCGATACACACCCGGCTGGAAAAGGGCGAACTGACCCAAGAGCAGATCCACGCCATCGTCGATGCCATCGACCTGGCCGCGGTGAAGATCGAGCGCGTCTGAGAGCGTCCGGCGACTGTAAGAACTGTCTGGAAAAAGGAGTCACCATGCGTGAACACCGCTACCGCATTACCCTGGAGCACCTGGCGACGCCGAAGCAGGGCGAGCCGACCAACGCAGCAATCCATTTTGAAACCGGCAATCACGACGATCTGTTCGCGATTATCGGCAAGGTGCGCGCCAGAGGCCAGTTTGACGACGATACTGCGGCGTCGCTGGCGCTGGGTTTGAAGCTGTTTACCGAAGTCATGCTGAAAAACCGTAGCGATCCGCTGTTCGCCGAGATTCACCAGCCGATGCGCGATTTCATCCAGAAATTGAAAGCGGGGCCGCAGGCAGCGGCGCCGGCGTCGGAAACCTAGAATTAAAGTAGCGATTGCCCCGGCGGGACGCCGTCCGGGCAATGTGTAAACGAGCGGGGCCAGGATAATTTTCGTCTGAACAGTCGGAAATTATCCTGGCCCCGCTTTGTCGTGTGCTGTTTTCATCACACCGGCAGTACGCTGCCGGCAGTGCTGCTAGCCGCGCGCCGGCGCAATCATCTCGGCGTATTCGTAGAGCGTGCCGAGGATTTCTTCGCCGCGCTCGTCGGCGGTCTCCGACAGATTGTCGATTTCTTCAAACAGCATGTCGACCGTACGCGCCTTGCCTTCGCCGTCGAACAGGCGCGCCGCGCGGTGTTCTTCCCAGCGCTCCTGCTCTTCCGGGCTCAAGGTGTCGGGGAAATTACGGGCGCGGTAGCGGAAAGTCAGTTCTTCCAGGCGCTGGTCGTCGAAACTGATATGCGCTGCCGCCAGCTTTTGTGGCGTCATGGCGCGCAGATCGTTCAGCTTGCGCCTGTCGTTGTTGCCGACAAAGCCGCCGTACAAGTCTTCGTCGACATCGCTAGCGCCTTCGTCCGGACGCTGGAACACCTGGCGCCACAGGCCGCTCAGGTCGGGCGCCTGCGCCGCGATTTTCGCATGTTTCAAGGCTTGCGGAATGTCGATGCCCCACTGTGCCGCCATGGCGGTCGACAGGGTTTGCAGCTTGTTGATCACCATCGGCGATTTGTTCAGGTGCACCGATTTCAGGGGTAGCCGGGTCACGCCTTCGGGCAGGTCGGCGGATCTGCTGAACAGGCGGGTGCGGACGGTGTCGGCGTCGAGCGCAAACAGTTCGCTCGGATCGTAGGCCAGGTCCCAGGCCAGTATTTCATTCTTGTTGGTCGGATGCACGCCGAGCGGCCACATGACGGCCAGGCAACCATGCTCGGCCGGGAACATGCCGGAAATATGCAAGAAGGGACGTGGCGTCGGCAAGCCGATTTCAGCGCCGGCGCGATCTTTCTTGTGCAGCGCCAGACAGAAGTCGAACAGCTTCGGCTGGTGCTGGCGGATCAGGCGCGCCAGGGCAATCGTCGCCCGCACGTCGGACAGCGCATCATGTGCGGCTTCGTGGCTGAGGCCGTTGGCCTTGGTCAGCAGTTCGAGGCGGAAGCTGGGCCGTCCCTCGTCGTTGTGCGGCCACTGGATGCCGTCCGGCCGCAGGGCGTAGGCGGTGCGCACTACATCCAGGATATCCCAGCGGCCGCACTGGTTCTGCCATTCGCGCGCATAGGGATCGATCAGGTTGCGCCAGAACAGGAAGCGCGTGACTTCATCGTCGAAGCGGATGGTGTTGTAGCCGACGCCGATGGTGCCGGGTTCGGAAAACGCTTTTTCAATCTGGGCGGCGAACTGATATTCCGGAATGCCGTGCTGCAGGCAATGCTGGGGTGTGATGCCGGTAATCAGGCAAGACTGTGGATCCGGCAGGAAATCATTGGCCGGCTGGCAATACAGCATGATCGGTTCGCCGATCTCGTTCAGCTCGGCGTCGGTGCGGATCGCCGCAAACTGGGCCGGACGGTCACGGCGCGGCTGCACGCCGAAGGTTTCGTAGTCGTGCCAGAGGAAGGTGTGGTTAGACATCAGAGCTAGGCTGGTAAGGAAGGTGCTGCAGTTTACAGGCATCTTTCCTTGCCTGTATAGCAGTTTTACAACACATTAAGACAAATCCTAGGATGTGCTGGAAAACCGCGTTTAGCCCCTTAAATTCACAAAACTGATAACTGCTATTGGCAATCGAAATTGGATATTTGATGGGGAAACGCTATTCTGATTGTGCGACGCAACAATTGGCTTGCGGTGAACGCAAAACGAAAGAGGAATTCATCATGTCTACAATGACAATCAGCAACAGCTCCAGCATTGCCCGTCCAGCACCAGCAGTCCGTGCTGCCGCAGTTACCCGTCCGGCCGCGCCAGCCGTGCAAAGCGCCAGCGCCCTGAGCAAGGTCGCCGCATTCTTCAAGCGTCTCGGTACCGCCTACGAACGTTCGGAAGCGGCACGCAAGGAAGCCTACCTGGCAGAAGCTGTCGACCTGTACGACCTGGAATACCGCATGCAACGCCTGGACCGTGAAAGCGCCCAGACTGCAGCATGGATCAAGGGTTTCTAAGACTGCATCATAGTCTGAAATCTTGCTTGGGCGGAATTGCCGGAGTTGCCGGCAATTCAAGGTCAGCAGTAGTTGTTTGCAGTAAGTAGTACAGTTTTAGCAGTTGTTCCAACATCTCGTAGTACATTGCCGCTGCGTAGCAGTCGGGCATCCCGCCGGCACAGGCCGTCAGACCGGGTTGCCCTGCTGCTCACACAGTGCGCGTCTTCTTGCTTCCCCAGCCTGCAATCAATGTGACTCTGTCAAGAGCGTAAAATGCTCGACGGTCGGCGCCACGGCGAAAAACGGCCCTACCAGCGCGCGCCAGTCGGCAAATGCCGGCGATTCGCGGAAATCCACGGTGTGGTTTTCCAGGGTTTGCCAGAGTATGGTCAACACATAACGCTCCGGCGACTCGATTCCCTTGTGTACCTTGTAACCGGCAAAGCCAGTGGCCTTGCTGATGATCTGTTCGACTCCGCGCTGGATGGCGGCGTCGAACTCCTGTTGCTTGCCCGGCTGGATACGGATATCGGCTAATTCTAGGATCATGGGGTTTCCATCATGGTTGGTTGGCTGAATGGCGATTGTCGCATTTTTCCCATTTCCGGGTGATGGCGGACGGAATGACGGCAATCAGACTTTGTGGATTCCATGCCGATTGACTATGCTGAAGGCATAACCAGTCCATAGGAGACCATCATGTTGGGAAGACAAAGGCTTTACTTCATGTTGCCGGACGTTTCCAGCGCGCGCAGCATGCTGGACGAACTGTTGCTGGCGCGGGTAGGGATACGGAATATCCACTTTTGGGCGGCAGACGGCAAATTGCCGGCCGATATGCCAGAAGCCAACGTGTTGCATAAGACTGATCTGGCCAACGGCGCGGAAGTCGGCCTCCTGGCGGGCGGCGTGATCGGCCTGCTGCTAGGCATGTGGCTAGTGTATTTCCCGCCCGAATGGGTGCATCTCAACTGGCTGGCGCTGGTGGCGCTGACGCTGGCTGGCGCGGTGCTGGGCAGCTGGATGTCGGGCATGGCGGCGGCGGCCTTGCCGAATTCGCGCCTGAAGGCCTTCCATGCCGGGATCGAGGAAGGCAAGATACTGCTGCTGGTCGACGTGCCGTTCAAGCGCGTGCCGCAGATCGAGGAAATGCTGGAAAAACGCCACCCGGAAGCATCTTTTGCCGGCGTTGAAAAACATATTCCGGTTTTTCCATAACCTGCTTGAAGTGACGATGCAAAGGCACCGCGCCGCTGGCCGGTGCTTTTTTATGTCCGTTACGTCGTTATTCCAGCTTTCCGTCTGATTTCTCCTGATCGCGATTGTTATTTTATGCCCGCCTTCGTACACTAGCCTCCGGTTAAAAACAAAATCAATCACAGACGATTCAGCTAGTCTGGCCATCCCGCAGGCAGGACTGGCTGATCGGCATACAGGGAGGAATTCATGGCAGGATCTTATTTTCCCACGTGGCGTTTGCGCGCAAGCACGGCGGATGGAAAAGGGCAGGTCATCGCCGCCGATGAGCGCTTGCCTTGGCCGCAGACCTTTGCGATGGGTGTGCAGCACGTGGTGGCGATGTTCGGTTCGACTGTGCTGGCGCCGTTGCTGATGGGCTTCGATCCGAACCTGGCGATCTTCATGTCGGGCATCGGCACCTTGCTGTTCTTCGTGCTGGTGGGCGGCCGGGTGCCGAGCTATCTCGGTTCCAGCTTTTCCTTCATCGGTCTGGTGATCGCCGTCAGCGCCTATGGTGGACATGGCTTGAACCCCAATCTCGGCGTGGCGCTGGGCGGCATCATTGCCTGCGGCGTGCTGTATGCGCTGATCGGCGTGCTGGTGATGGCGATCGGCACGCGCTGGATCGAAACCCTGATGCCGCCGGTAGTCACCGGCGCGGTGGTGGCGGTGATCGGGCTGAACCTGGCGCCGATCGCGGTCAAGGGCGTCAGCGGCAACAATTTCGACGCCTGGATGGCCTTGGGGACGGTGTTGTGCGTCGGCGTCGTCGCGGTATTCGCGCGCGGCATGCTGCAGCGCTTGCTGATCCTGGTCGGCCTGATGCTGGCCTATGTCATCTATGCGCTGCTGACCAACGGCGCCGGCCTCGGCAAACCGATTGACTTTGCCATCGTTGCTAACGCGGCGTGGTTCGGCATCCCGCATTTCTCGGCGCCGGTATTCAAGGCAGACGCCATGGCTTTGCTGGCGCCGATCGCCATCATCCTGGTGGCGGAAAACCTCGGCCACATCAAGGCAGTGGCGGCCATGACCGGGCAGAACCTGGACAAGTACATGGGCCGCGCCTTTGTCGGCGACGGCTTGGCGACCATCGTCTCCGGCAGCGTCGGCGGCACCGGCGTCACCACCTACGCGGAAAATATCGGCGTGATGGCGGTCACTAAAATCTATTCGACGCTGGTGTTCGTGGTGGCGGCCTGCCTGGCGATCATCTTGGGCTTTTCGCCGAAATTCGGCGCCGTGATCCAGACTATTCCGGGCGCGGTGCTGGGCGGCGTCTCGATCGTGGTGTTCGGCCTGATCGCCGTCTCGGGTGCGCGCATCTGGGTCGAGAACAAGGTGGATTTTTCCGATAACCGCAACCTGATTGTGGCCGCAGTGACGCTGGTGCTGGGCGCCGGCGACTTTACCCTGAAGCTCGGGCAGTTCTCGCTGGGCGGCATCGGTACCGCGACTTTTGGGGCGATCATCTTGCACGCGCTGCTGCGACAGAGGAAAGCTTAGGATGGATTTTTAGATCGTCGCGCAACCAGAATTTCATCATGCCGCGGGGCCGTTCAGTCAACGACTGAACGGCCCCGCGCACGTTTACGCTAGATTTCCACTGACGCCAGGGTGGTGAAATTCTGGATTTTTACCGCGCCGTCAGGAAATCGGGCGATGATTTCGAGTTCGCCACCCATTGCTTCAATATGGGCGCGCAGCGAGGAAATATACATATCGGCGCGACGCTCAAGTTTGGCAATCGCCGGTTGTTCGACGTGCAGCACTTCGGCCAAAGCCTTTTGTGACAGGCCGCGAGCGCGCCGCAACTCATGCAAAGGCATTTCCTCGAGCAAAGCGTGGAATTTGGCATTCGCGCGCGCGCGCGAGGCCGGCGACATCTTGGCCTCCAGTTCGGAAAATTTCTTAGCCATCTGATGCTCCTTCCTTTCGTAATGCAGCTAAATGTTCGTCATACAGATGATCTGCAAGAGGCACATGTATGTCGTACCAACGCTGGCTGCCGGTTTTGTCACCCCCTATTAGCAAGATCGCACAGCGGCGCGGATCAAAAGCGAATAAGGTGCGGTAGGGGCGACCGGCATGCTGAGTGCGCAGTTCTCGCATGTGTGAATGCTTGGAACCATGTACGCCACTGGTGTAAGGAAAGTGTAAATCCGGTCCCAGAAGTTGCAGCAACTTAACACTGGCATGGACCGATTCCTGCTCATTCTCGCTTAGGGATTCCCACCAGCCGCCGAATTCGTCTGTATATTCAATTTCCCATTCCATTTCAAGTATTCCATAAAAGGCATATTCCATCAATGGAATATTCGCAATTTTTGTCAGGTCCAAAAAAAACGACCCGCCACGTAAGTGAGCGGGTCGTTCAGTCTAATCGGCAATCCGGGTAGCCGGTCAGCGGGAAAGTCTTAAAACTTGGTTTCCATCTCAGGTCTGCCTGGCGATCTTTGTCGCGACTTTGGGAGCAAGCGCAGGTTTGAATTCCATCCGCAGACTTTTCAGCAGGCAAACCATATACAGCACCAGCACCACTGAAAACGGCAAGGACGCCAGCACGATGGTGGTCTGGATGGCACTGATATTGTCTGCAAACATCAGGCCCACCGTCACCGCCATGATCAGCGCCGACCAGAAGATACGCAGCCAGTGCGGCGCGTCGCCTTCGTTGTCGGTACCGCGGACCGACAGGTTGGCCAGCATCACCGCACCGGAATCGGCCGGCGTCAGGAACAGTACGAAGCCGACGAAGATCGCCACGCCCGACATGGCCGTGCCGAACGGATAGTGCGCCAGCAATTTGTACATGGTCATGGCGGGTTGCTGCAGCGCGGTCTGGCTCAGTTCGGCGGCGCCGTGATTGATCAGCAGGTCAAGCGCGCTGTTGCCAAACACGGACAGCCATACCAGCGTGAACGCCAGCGGCAGCAGCAACACGCCGGTCACCACTTCGCGGATGGTGCGGCCGCGCGAGATGCGGGCAATGAACAGGCCGACGAATGGCGCCCAGGAAATCCACCAGGCCCAGTAGAACAGGGTCCACTTGCCGAGCCAGTCGCTGGGGCGGTCGTAGGCGTACAGGTCGAAAGTCTTGCCGACAAAGTTGCTGACGTAGTCGCCCAGGTTCTGGATCAGGGCGTTCAGCAGGTGCAGCGTTGGTCCCATAGTCAAAGCGAACAGCAGCAGGCTGGCAAACAGCACTACGTTCAGGTTAGACAGGCGGCGGATTCCGGTCTCGATGCCGGAAATGGCCGCCAGCGTGGCGACGATGGTCATCACGATGATCACCGCCAGCAGCGAGCTATGGCTGTTTTGCAGTCCGAACAAATGTTCCAGGCCGGCGCTGATCTGCAGCGAACCGATGCCGAGGTTGCTGACCAGGCCCAGCACGGTCACCACGATGCCGAAACAATCCACCGCGTGGCCGGCAGCGCCGTGCACGCGTTCTCCTAATAAGGGATACAAGGCTGTGCGTAAAGCCAGAGGCTGCTTGTGGCGATAGGCGAAGTAGCCCAGCGCCACGGCGATCAGCGCATAGATGGCCCAGCCGTGCAGTCCCCAGTGGAGAAAGGTCAGGGTCATCGCCTGGCTGGCCGCCGCCGGCGTGGCGGCTGCGCCCTGGGGCGGATACAGGTAGTGGGTCAAGGGTTCCGAAGCGCCGAAGTAGAGCAGCGAAATGCCGATCCCGGAAGAGAACAGCATGCCGGCCCAGGCGCCGTAGCTGAAGGCCGGCTGTTCGTCATCGGCGCCGAGTTTCACCTTGCCGTATGGCGAGACCGCCAGCCAGATGATGAAGCCGAGGTAGGCGGCTACCACCAGCATGTAATACCAGCCGAAGCTGGCGGCCAGCGTCACCTGGGCTTGCGATAGCCAGGCGGTCGACGCTTGCGGGAAGGCGATGATGACAATGGTGAAGGCGATGATCAGCAGGGCTGACGAAAAGAAGACTGGCCGGTTGAGGCGGATCTTGGCCGGCACACTGCCGGTGATGGTGGCCGCCGCGCTCATTTGTTCTGCCCGCGGGTTGATCGCATGGATGGTTGGTGTCTCGTTGCATCCATGTTGGATTGTTGTTGCATTTGAATAAACCTCGTTCCGATTCTGTTGCCGGGTATGGATATTGTTGTCAAAAGAAAAATCTTGTGTTGTCACTGACATCACAATGAGAGCCTAATCTTAAATTGATTGAACGTCCAATCAATTTAAATTATACTGCACACCCAGCGGACTGACGGACCGCTTTCCGCGAACGCAATGGGAGAGTGAGTTGAGGAAAAGAAACGAGATGCTGCCGCTGCGCCGCAAGCAGCTGATCCAGGCGACGCTGGAAGTGATCGACCGGGTCGGCCTGGCTGACGCCACGATTGCCCTGATCGCCAGGCAAGCGGGCTTGTCGACCGGCATCATCAGCCATTACTTCGGCGACAAGAGCGGTTTGCTGGAAGCCACCATGCGCCAGATCCTGCACGACCTGAGCGCGGATACCCGCCGCCGCCGCGAGGAACTTGGCGACGACCGCGCCGCCGCCCACCTGCGCGCCATCGTCGACGCCAATTTCAACGACCGCCCGGTGAGCGGACCGGTCATGAAAACCTGGCTGGCGTTCTGGTCTTCCAGCATGCATCAGGAATCTCTGCGCCGGTTGCAGCACGTGAATGACCAGCGTCTGCGTTCCAACCTGTGCTGCCAGTTCCTGCGCGAACTGCCGCTGGCGCAGGCGCGCCAGGCTGCGCGCGGCCTGGCGGCCATGATCGATGGACTATGGCTGCGCGGTTCCCTGGCCGGCACGGCTTTCGATGCCGATGCGGCTCGCCGGCTGGCTTACGAATATCTGGATTACCAACTGGCAAAAAGCACCGGCGCCAACGCTGCGGCCTGATCTTTGACCTATCTGACAGCAACCCATTGAGGAGAATCTGCATGCCTGTTTTCAAGCAACAACAAATTTACATCGGCGGCCGCCGTGTCGACGCCAGCGGCAGCGATACCTTCCAGACCATCAATCCCGCCAACGGCGAAGTGCTGGCGGAAGTCCAGCGCGCCACCAAGGAAGACGTCGACCGCGCCGTCGCCAGCGCCAAGCAAGGCCAGCGCATCTGGGCCGCGCAAACCGCGATGCAGCGCTCGCGCGTGCTGCGCCGCGCGGTAGCTATCCTGCGTGAGTGCAATGATGAACTGGCTGAGCTGGAAACCCTGGATACCGGCAAAGCCTTGTCGGAAACCCGCGCGGTCGACATCGTCACCGGCGCCGACGTCCTCGAATACTATGCCGGTCTGGTGCCGTCGATCGAAGGCACGCAAATCCCGCTGCGCGAAAGTTCATTCGTCTACACCCGCCGTGAACCGCTGGGTGTGGTGGCCGGCATCGGCGCCTGGAATTATCCGATCCAGATCGCCTTGTGGAAATCGGCGCCGGCGCTGGCGGCCGGCAATGCCATGATTTTCAAGCCGAGCGAAGTGACGCCGCTGAGCACGCTCAAGCTGGCCGAAATCTACACCGAAGCAGGCTTGCCTGACGGCGTCTTCAACGTCCTCACCGGCAGCGGCCGCGAAGTCGGCACCTGGCTGACCGAACACCCCGGCATCGAGAAAATTTCCTTCACCGGCGGCACTGCCACCGGCAAGAAGGTGATGGCGAGCGCTTCCAGCTCGACCTTGAAAGAAGTGACGATGGAACTGGGCGGCAAGTCGCCGCTGATCGTGTTTGCCGACGCCGACCTGGAACGCGCCGCCGACGTCGCCGTCATGGCCAACTTTTACAGCTCGGGTCAGGTCTGCACCAATGGCACGCGGGTATTCGTGCACAGCTCGATCAAGCAGGCGTTTGAAGCCAAGGTGCTGGAGCGGGTGGCGCGCATCCGCCTCGGCATGCCGCTTGACGCCAACACCAATTTCGGCCCGCTGGTCAGCTTCCCGCACATGGATAGCGTGCTGTCCTATATCGAATCCGGCATCGCCCAGGGCGCACGCCTGCTGAGCGGCGGCAAGCGCGAAGTCAACGGCGCCTTTGCCCAGGGCGCGTTCGTGCAGCCGACCGTGTTCACCGATTGCCGCGACGACATGAAGATTGTGCGCGAAGAAATCTTCGGCCCGGTCATGTGCATCCTCGGTTTCGAAGAAGAGGACGAAGTGATCCGCCGCGCCAATGACACCGAATACGGCCTGGCGGCCGGGCTGATGACAGAAAACCTGAGCCGCGCCCACCGCGTGATTCATCAGCTGGAAGCCGGCATCTGCTGGATCAACACCTGGGGCGAATCGGCGGCGGAAATGCCGGTCGGCGGCTACAAGCAATCCGGCGTCGGCCGCGAAAACGGCCTGACTACGCTGGAACACTACACACGCATCAAATCGATCCAGGTGGAATTGGGCGCTTATACCTCGGTATTTTAAAAAAGACCATCGCGTCTTATCACGATACCGCACCCTGCCGCGTAAGCGGCAGCGGCAAGCAAGGAGCATCATGCAACAAGCAAAAGAATACGATTACATCATCATCGGCGCCGGTTCAGCCGGCAATGTGCTGGCCACCCGTTTAACCGAAGATGCCGACACCACCGTGCTGCTGCTGGAAGCCGGCGGCCCCGATTACCGCTTCGATTTCCGCACCCAGATGCCGGCGGCGCTGGCGTTTCCGCTACAAGGGCGGCGCTACAACTGGGCCTATGAAACCGATCCGGAGCCGCACATGAACGGCCGTCGCATGGAGTGCGGCCGCGGCAAGGGCCTGGGCGGTTCGTCGCTGATCAACGGCATGTGCTATATCCGCGGCAACGCGCTCGACTACGATCACTGGGCCAAGCGCGAAGGCCTGGAAAACTGGTCTTACCTGGATTGCCTGCCTTACTTCAAGAAGGCTGAAACGCGCGATATCGGCGGCAACGAGTATCACGGCGGCGACGGACCGGTCAGCGCCACCACGCCGAAGAGCGGCAACAACGTGCTTTACCATGCGATGGTGGAGGCCGGCGTGCAGGCTGGCTATCCGCGCACCGACGATCTCAACGGCTATCAGCAGGAAGGCTTCGGTCCGATGGACCGCACCACCACGCCGAACGGACGGCGCGCCAGCACAGCGCGCGGCTATCTGGACCAGGCGCGCGCGCGGCCCAACCTGACCATCGTCACGCATGCCTTGACCGACCGCATCCTGTTCTCCGGCAAGCGCGCTGTCGGCGTCGCCTGGCTGCACAACGAACAGCCGCAAGCGGCGCAGGCACGGCGCGAGGTGCTGCTGTGTTCCGGCGCAATCGCATCGCCGCAGATCCTGCAGCGCTCCGGCGTCGGTCCGGCCTCGCTGCTGCGCCAGCATGACATTTCGCTGGTGCTGGATTTGCCCGGCGTCGGCGCCAACCTGCAAGACCATCTGGAAATCTACCAGCAGTACGAGTGCAAGCAGCCAGTATCGCTGGCGCCTGCGCTGAAGCCGTGGAACCAGCCGCAGATCGGCGCCGAATGGCTGTTGATGGGAACCGGCGTCGGCGCCAGCAACCAGTTTGAAGCTGGCGGCTTCATTCGCAGCGACGACAGTTTCGAATGGCCGAACATCCAGTATCACTTCCTGCCGGTAGCGATCAATTACAACGGCAGCAATCCGATCAAGGTGCACAGCTTCCAGGCGCACATGGGGTCGATGCGTTCGCCTAGCCGCGGCCGCGTTCATCTGCGTTCGAAGGATCCGCGCCAGCATCCGAGCATCCTGTTCAACTACATGTCGACCGAACAGGACTGGCAGGAATTCCGCAACGGCATCCGCATCACGCGCGAGATCATCGCCCAGCAGGCCTTGTCGGCCTATACCGGCCGTGAAATCTCGCCGGGCGCGCAAGTGCAGAGCGATGCCGAGCTGGACGCCTTTGTGCGCCAGCATGCGGAAACCGCCTTCCATCCATCCTGTTCCAACGCCATGGGCTACGACCAGATGGCGGTGGTGGATAACCAGGGACGGGTGCACGGCCTGGATGGCTTGCGCGTGGTGGATGCCTCCATCATGCCGCTGATCACCACCGGCAACCTGAATGCACCGACCATCATGATCGCCGAGAAAATCGCCGATCAGATCCGCGGCCACGATCCCTTGCCGCGGGTCGACGTGCCGTATTACGTTGCAGGCAGCAATCCCGCCAGGAATTAAGCGGCGCGCATTACTCAAAGTAATAGCAGCAGGGCGGGCAAGGAGGTTTGCCCACGCGAATCTGTTGAGCATTTCATAAAAAACGATAAAACCGTCACCTGGTTTTCGTCGCGCTTCACACATGTAGCTAACTGGGGTCAGAGTGAACTTTCTGCGCGCTTTTTGCAGAAACTTCACTCTGACCCCACTTGGCGGGCTACGGAGCGCATGCTTCGCGATTGGAAAACAACGCAATCAATGTGCTCTGCCCCGCATGACTCCGTCCATTTTCTGTGATGATGTCATGGATCATGAGACTCTCAATAACTTGTCCACGCTGCATGCCCACAGCTCAATGTTTCTGCAGCACGCCAATCACCAGCGTAGCCACCGCGTAAGCAATCCCCAGCAGGCAAACCGCAGTCCAGCCGCCATGGACCCAGGCCAGCGCTGCGCTGGCCGCGCCTAGTGCGCCGCCGACGAAAAATATCCCGACAAACAAGCCATTCAATCTGCCGCGCGCTTCCGGCTGCAGCAGGTTGATGGCGCGCCGGCCAAGGGTCTGATCGGTGGTGACGCCGGCATCCAGACCGATCGCTGCCAGCACCAGCATGGCGATCGCAAGCCAGGGATGCGCGGCCACTGTAAAGCCGCCCCAGCCAGAGCCGGCGACTCCGGCCAGCAGCAGAGCTGCGATCATCGTCAGATGCGCTGCATGGCCGGCAGGGCGGGTCCAGCCGCGGTCGCCGATGCGGCCGGCGAGCGGCGCGGCGATGGCGCCGGCGGCCCCGGCCAGCGCAAACAGGGCGATATGGCGCTGATCCAGATGGAAGGGTGCTTGCGTCAGCAGCAGGGCGACCGCGGTCCAGAACAGGCTGAAGGTAGCCATCGCCAGCGCCGCGGTCAGCGCCCTGCGGCGCAGCACCGGCTGGCTCAGCAGCAACTGCCACAGGGATTTGATCAAAGCCAGGTAAGACAGGCCGGCCGCCGGCTGCCGTCGCGGCAGCGTGCGGCTCAGGGTGGCCGCCACCAGCGCCACCGACAGCGCCAATACCAGATACAGCAAGCGCCAGCCGCCGAGATCCACCAGCAGGCTGGCCAGCGGCCGCGACAGCAGGATGCCCAGCATCAGGCCGCTCATCACATTGCCGACCACGCGGCCGCGGTGGGTTTCGGGGGCCATCAGGGCGGCCAGCGGCACCATGATCTGGATCGCGCTGGAGGCGCTGCCGGCCAGGAAGATCGCCAGCAGGAACAGCCAGCCGGAAATCGACACCGTGGCCGCCGCCAGCGCCAGTGCGCAGCACGCCAGCAGGCTTACGATCAGGCGGCGGTTTTCCAGCAGGTCGGCCAGCGGCACCAGCAGGATCAGGCCGGCAGCGTAGCCCAGCTGCGGCAGCATGGCGACCATGCCGCTCAGGCGGGCGTCGAGTCCCAGCGCCGCTGCGATCGGGGCGATCAGGGTCTGGGTGGCGAACAGGTTGATCACGGTGATGCCGACCGCGGCGGCAAACAGCATCTGCAGCGCGGCTGAGATGCCGTCGCCGGCGGCAGCTGGAGCGGCGGGGCTTGCGGCTGGATAGGCGGTGTTGGAAGGCAACGGTGCGTTCATGGCATTTTATGCGGCGAGGCTGGCAGCGGGAGCGGCGGAGTCCTATCCCTGGCCAGCATTGTTTCGATGCAATGATTGTGCATTACCGATCTTTATGCTACAAGTGAATTATTGTCATAACTATTATGCGAGTTTGTTGTGAATACCCATGACATCGAAGCATTCGTGGCCGTGGTCGAGACCGGTTCGATCATTGCCGCCGCCGCCCGCCTGCATCTGACCCAGCCCGGCATCAGCAGGCGCGTCCAAAGCCTGGAAGAGCGCCTGGGAGTGGCTCTGCTGGAACGGCAGTCGAAGCCGCTCAAGCCGACTGCCGCCGGCAAGGAAGTCTACGAGCGCGGCCGGCGCGTGCTGGGTTCGGTCGCCGATCTCCTCGCCGGGGTAGAGCCGGGATCGCAGGCAAGCGGCGAATTCCGCCTGGGAGTGGCGCCGTTCTTGGCGGAGCTGGCGCTGACGCATCCGATCGATTGCCTGCGCAGCGAATTCGCCAGGTTGACCTTGCGTATCACCACCGGCTGGTCGCCCGCCTTGCTGACGCTGTTGGAAAGCAATGCGATCGATGCCGCCGCCGTAGTGCTGCCGGACGATGTCATGCCGCCGAATACGCTGACGACGCATCTGCTGGGGCATCAAATCCCCCTGATTGTCGCCAGCAAGGCATCCTCGTTGTGCAGCAAAGGCAGCGTGTCGCTGGCGCAACTGGCGCAGCATTCCTGGGTGATGAACCAGGATGGCTGCGGCATACGCCGGTCGATCCGGCATGCGCTGGATGCGGCGCGCTTGCCGATCGATGTGGCGGTGGAAACCTTCGGTACTGAACTGCAGCTGTCGCTGGTGGCGCGCGGCGTCGGCATCGGCATGATCATGCCCGGCGCCTGGGCGCGCAGCGCTTTCCGCGATCAGCTGAAAGTGCTGAACGTGCCCGAGTTCAAGGGCGGCGTGAATACCTGGCTGTTGCATGCCCGGGCACCCGGCCGGCTGGCGGCGCCGCTCGAACGCTTGCGGCTGGATATGAGCGCGATGCTGGAGGAGGAGCTGAGCTTGCTGCCCTGAGCCGTACGGAAAGCTGTCGGCCCCAAAGAAAAAGCGACCCGTATGGGTCGCTTTTCACATCGACAGAAAATCCTGTCTGAACCGGCTTAGTAAGCGCCCATGAAATCGCGCTTGCCGATTTCCACGCCGTTGTGGCGCAGGATGTCATAGGCGGTGGTGACGTGGAAGAAGAATTGCGGCAAGCCATAGCCCAGCAGGTAAGTCTGGCCGTTCAGTTTCTTTTCTTTCGGCGTGCCAGGGCGCAGGACGATTTCCAATGCTTCGCTGGCGTCGATTTTTTCTGCCGACAGGCCGTCGATGAAGGCCAGCGTCTTCTGGATGCGGGCATGCAGGTCGGCGAAGCTTTGCTCATTGTCTTCATAGGAAGGGACTTCAGCGCCGGCCAGGCGTGCCGGCACGCTCTTGGCGAAATCGGCGGCGATCTGCACCTGGCGCACCAGCGGGAACATGTCCGGGAACAGGCGTGCCTGCAGCAGCGCATTCGGATCGATCTTCTTTTCGGTGACGTGCGCTTCGGCTTTTGCCAGGACGTCGCTAAGGGCGTTCAGCAATTGCTTGAAGACGGGAATGGAAGTGCTGTACATGGAGATGCTCATGAGTATTCCTTGGTTGGTGGTCGTGCAATGCGGGAGGAAAGGTGCATGATTATAGTGCTTGCCTGCCGAGTCCGCTGAGCGCGGCCGAATTGCCTAAAGACCAAGCAGTTTGCGTTTGGTGGCGACCCATTCGGCGCGCGAAATCAGTCCTTGCTTGTATTGTTCCGCTATCCGGTCCAGCTGGTCGAAATCGACCGGCGGCCGTCCTGCGGGGAGTACCGGCGGGACGGCCGCAGGCGCCGCGATCACAGGCGTAGTAACGGCCGACGCTGCGATAACAGGTTCAAGCGTTGCTGATGCAACAATTGCGGGTTCAGGCATTTCAGGTTCAGGAACTGCAGGCGCTGCGATGACAGGTTCCGGGACTACGGTTTCAGGAAGCGCAGGTGCGGGCAACAGCAGTATGGGCGCAGGCTGGCCGGCCGCGATCTTTTTTTCAATCGCGCTCTTGAGCAGAGTGAAACGGGAAAGTTGCCGGCTGCTGAACAATATCGTGTTGGCATCGCTGGCGGCGCGGATCAGGCTGGCGTCGACCGCCTCGCCATTGACCAGGAAAAAGCGGATATAGCCGTTGCTGAGGAGGTTGGGCAGCTGGATGCGGACCCCGCTCAGCTCGCTGAGCAAGATGTCCTTGCCGCCATTGCGGGCCTGCGTCAGGCGGGCCATGGCGCCCGCGCGCTTGATCTGGATCCGGTCACTGAGTAGCGTTACCTGGCCGTTAACGCCCCGTACTTGCATCTCTACCTGTATAACCGCTAGCCCCACGTCTGCTTACCCTGTATTTACTGTCTATTTGGCGTCATCTCAGCACATAACGCTGATACTTATAGTCAGTTAATGTAACACCGGCCGCAAAATGAATAAAGACGCCAGACCGAATTTACGGCGTGGCGTCTTTGTTTGTTTCTGTGTGGAAATTTCCTGGCGGCTTTTACTTGCTCCAGCCGTCTTTCAGGGTCACGGTCCGGTTGAATACCGGCTTGCCTGGCTGCGAATCGATGCGGTCGGCGATGAAATAGCCGTGCCGTTCGAACTGATAGCGCTCTTCCGGCTTGGCATCCTTCAGGCCAGGCTCGAGGTAGGCGGTGATCACTTCCTTGGCGTCCGGATTGAGGGCGGCCTTGAAGTCCTTGCCGCCGGCATCCGGATGCGGATCGGTGAACAGGCGGTCGTACAGCCGCACTTCGGCCTCCAGCGCATGGGCGACGCTGATCCAGTGGATGTTGCCCTTGACCTTGTAGTTGGCGCTGCCTTCGGTGCCGCTCTTGCTGTCAGGGAAATAGGTGCAATGTACTGCCGTGACCTTGCCATCGGCATCTTTGTCGAAGCCGGTGCACTCAACCACGAAGCCGTGGCGCAGGCGGACCCGGCTGCCCGGCTTGTCGGCGGTCGGCGGGAACAGGCGGAAATAGCCTTTTACTGGCGTTTCCATGAAATCTTCCTGCTCTATCCACAACGTCTTGCTGATAGGAAAATGACGCAGCGCGGTAGCATGTTCCGGATGCGCAGGCGGATAGACCGGCGCATTGCAGGCCACGGTTTCGCCTTCCGGGAAATTGTCGATGATCAGCTTCAGCGGCCGCAGCACTGCCGAGGCGCGCGGCGCTTTCGGGTCGAGGTCTTCGCGCAGCGCGCCTTCGAGCGAGCTCATGTCGATCCAGCCGTCCGATTTGGTGACGCCGGTGCGCTCGCAAAACAGTTGCAGCGATTCCGGCGTGAAGCCGCGCCGACGGATGCCTACCAGGGTTGGCATGCGCGGGTCGTCCCAGCCGTCGACGATGCCTTCGTCCACCAGCTGGCGCAGCTTGCGCTTGCTGGTGATCACATAGGTGACGTTGAGGCGCGAGAATTCGTACTGGTGCGGCACCGGCTTTTGCAGGAAACCGGCGCTGCTCAGGTGTTCCAGGATCCAGTCGTAGAACGGCCGGTGATCCTGGAATTCCAGGGTGCAGACCGAGTGCGAAATGTTTTCCAGCGCATCGGAAATCGGGTGCGTGTAGTCGTACATCGGATAGATGCACCACTTGTCGCCGGTACGGTGATGGTGGGCGTGGCGGATGCGGTAGATGGCCGGGTCGCGCAGGTTCATGTTGGGCGACGCCATGTCGATCTTGGCGCGCACGATGTGCTCGCCATCCTTGAACTCGCCCGCTTTCATGCGGCGGAACAAGTCCAGCGACTCGGCCGCAGAGCGGTTACGGAACGGCGAATCCTTGCCGACTTCGCCGAAATTGCCGCGGTTGGCGGCCATTTCCTCGGCGCTCTGGCTGTCGACATAGGCCAGGCCGGCAGTGATCAGGTACTCCGCCATTTCATACAGCTTGTCGAAATAGTTGCTGGCGAAGTACAGATGCTCGCCGCTGCCGTCTTTCCAGTCGAAGCCGAGCCAGCGCACGCTGTCGATGATGGTGTCGACGTATTCCTGCTCTTCTTTTTCCGGATTGGTGTCGTCGAAGCGCAGATGGCAACGGCCGGCGTAATCGCGCGCCAGGCCGAAGTTGACGCAGATCGACTTGGCGTGACCGATGTGCAGGTAGCCGTTAGGCTCCGGCGGAAAACGCGTGACCACTTGCGGCAACGGCTGACCCTGGCTGTCCTGGCGGCCGGCATAGGCGCCAGCCGTCAAATCGGTTTCGATGATGCCGCGCAAGAAATTGGACGAGGCTGGTGCAGGTGGGGTGTGGCCGTTGGTGTGGTCTGTGCTCATGGAAGATTTATTTATACGCTTTGCAGAATGAGGTGATGACTCATTTTACCGTAGCGTGGCGCTTTGCAGGCGTCACCTGCGGGATTTTGTTGCACTGCGATCAGGAGAGCGATAAAAGGACGGTGCCGGATGCTCTTTTGTTGCCAAAAACAACATTGGCGCCGGCGCCGGCCGCGCGCTCCTTACATCTGTTTGAAAAGATGGGCGAATACCCGGCTCACCGCCAGGCTTTCGCTGCGGCCGCGCAGTTTCAGCGACAGCTTGCCGCTTTCGTCGCGTATCGCCATCTGGATGCATAGGTGATTGACGATGGTCCCGCGGTGCACCTGCCAGAACTGGCGGCTGTCGATCTGCGGCAGCAATTCCTTGAGGCTGGTGCGGATCAGCGATTCGCTGTCGGCGGTGACCACATTGATGTATTTGTCGCTGGCCTCGAAATAGATCACATCATTGATCGGGATCATGCGGATCTGGTTGCCGACCGCGGCGCGTATCATGGTCAGCGGCTCGGCGCTGCTGCGCGCTTGCATATTGTGCAACTGGCCGATCAGGCGCTCCAGCGCGGCATCGCCGTCGCTGTTTTGCTGCAGGCGCTCCTGCAGGCGGACTATGGTCTTGCCCAGGCGCGCATCGCTGATCGGTTTCAGCACGTAATCGGCGGCGGCATGTTCGAAGGCGGAGATCGCATATTCATCGTAGGCGGTGACAAACACGATCAGTGGAAACGCTTCGTTCTCCGGCCATTCCTCCGCCAGTTCCTGGGCCGCTTCCAGGCCGCTCTTGCCGGGCATCTTGATGTCCAGGAACAGGATGTCGGGACGCTGCTTCAGGGTTTGCTCTACCACCGCCTGGCCGTTGTCGACGCTGGCGATGACCTGCAGTTCCGGCCACAGCCGCTGCAAGGCTTGCAGCAGGGCGGCTGCCAGGATCGGTTCGTCTTCGGCTATCAGGGCGCGCAGATTGGATGGTGTAGTCATGACAGGACAGGGAGTTGGAGTTGGGCGATGACGCCATGCGGCAGATTGGGTTTGACGCTCAGGCTGGCGCGAGAACCGTATAGCGCCTGCAGCCGTTCGTGGATATTGCTGAGGCCGATATGGCTGCCTTGGCTGGCGGGGGCTTGCTGCCCGATGTCGGCAAAACCGGCTGCCAGCCCGAGGCCGGTGTCGCTGACGTCAAGCAGCAGCAGCTGGCCCTGGCGGCTGGCGCTGACTTCGATGCGGCCGCCTTCGATCTTCGGTTCCAGGCCGTGCTTGATGGCGTTTTCCACCAAGGGCTGCAGCAGCATCGGCGCAATCACGGTATCGCGCAAGGCGGCCGGCAGTTGCAGATCGAAGCTGAGGCGGCTGCCCATGCGCAGCGACATCAGTTCCAGGTAGGCTTCCATCAGGCTGAATTCCTGCGCCAGCGTGGTGTGCTCGATGCGCGAGGAAGACAGCGAAGCGCGCAGGAACTGGATCAGCTGGTCCAGCATCTGCTGCGCCCGCGGCGCATCCAGCGCAATCAGGCTTTGCAAGGTGGCCAGCGTATTGAACAGCATGTGCGGTTCAATCTGCGCCTGCAGCATCTGCAGTTGCGCCTGCAAGGCTTGTTTCTCGACGGCCGTGGCGCGTGCTCTTTCGATGGCAGCCTGGTTACGCAGTTCAGCGAGCGTGCTGAGATTCCAGAAAAACAGGGTAGCGCCGACGCAGACCGAAACGGTCAGGATAATCAGGCCGAGGCCATTTATATTCATATACATAGAAGAGAAATTGTCTGCGGACAATCCGAGCAGCTTGCCGGCCAGGCGGATGCCGAGGTATTGGGCGATGCTTGCCGCCACCAGTATGTAAGCCAGGAAATGTACTTTGGGCGGCGTAGCGTTGCGCCAGACCAGGGAGCGGCCGGCTTCTATCAGCACCATCGCCGTCAGGCCGATGCACAGCGAAAACACCAGGTTGGGCAGGAACTGGTCGCTGATGCGCATCACGTAAGTCACGATCACGGCGCACATGACGTCGATGGCGAGGTTGAAATACAGGGTGCGCAGCAGACGCCGCGCCAGCGGTTCGGCGGTGAGCGGCAAGACTGTCTGTGGAGCTGGTTTCATGGTGGGGGTGTGGGTTTATGTTTTTCTAGTTCTCGTTCTATCATGCGCTGCTTCCACTGCGCGCCTGGGTCCTTGAGGAATACGGCAACGCCGTGAAACAGCAAACCGATGCCCCAGCCCAGGATCGGTCCCAGCGCCCAGGGGTGACCGGGATTATGCAAGAAATTCAGCAGCAACAGGCCACTGTTTACAATCAAATATGCCGCCAGGTGCAGGTAAAAGCCGATTTTCCGTTCGACCTGGCGGCGGGCGTCCTGCAAGCTTGGGTTGGCATCGTTCATGGCAGTTCTCGCTGGAGTGGGAATGAGGCTATTCTGGGCTCGCTCTTGATCGCCAAAAAGCGGAATGCGACGAAAGCGGGATTGCGTGGCGCGAGTCGCCGCCGGCAGTCGCCGATTGCCAAAATACTTAAATCCATTAAGAATGAGACTAATCACGACCGGCTGGCAGCAAAAAAGCATGCAAAACACGCCTGTCATTCTTGTTTATTAGATAGAAAGAGACGATTCATGTGGCCTTATCCTAAAATAGTCGCGCATCGTGGCGGCGGTACGCTGGCGCCGGAAAACACCATCGCAGCCATGCGCTGCGGCCTGGAGCATGGCTTCCATGCGGTCGAGTTCGACGTCATGCTGTCGCGTGACGGCGTGCCGATCCTGATGCACGATCCTGTGTTCGGCCGCACTGTGCGCGGCGTCGGCAAGGTTGCCGATTTCAATGCCGATCAGCTGACGGCGATGGATGCCGGCAGCTGGCTGGGACCGCAGTTTGCCGGCGAGCGCATCTGCACCTATCGCCAGGTGCTGGATTTTTGCCGCCAGAACGCCATCTGGATGAATGTGGAAATCAAGCCGGCCGAAGGCTTTGAAATAGAAACCGGGCGCATCGTGGCGCAGGTCACCGAGCAAGTCTTCGAAGCCGAGCTGGCGGTGCACGTGGCGGCCGACCAGGGCACCTGGCCGGATCCGGCCTTGCCCTTGTTCTCCTCATTTTCATTTGATGCGCTGCGCGCGGCCCAGGTCGCCGCGCCCGATATTCCGCGCGGTTTCCTGAGCGACGCCATCGAAGACGACTGGCGGCAGCGGCTGGAACAGCTGGATGCGGTGGCGCTGCACACCAACCACAAATACCTGTCGCCGATGCAGGTGCAGGCGGTCAAGCAGGCCGGCTATGGTCTGTTTTGCTATACCGTGAATAAGCCGGAGCGGGCGACGGAAATACTGGACTGGGGCGTGGACGGTTTTTGTACTGACCGTATCGATCTGATCGCCGCCGATTTTGCGTAGGGTGGGCACAAAGGCGTGCCCACCCTACAGGGCTACCTGGTTTTACGATTCGTTACATGGCTTACAAGTCCCTTGTCGGCGTATGGCGACGGCTAGCGTTGAAGGTCACATGAGCAAGCTGCTCATCAGCCCGACCAGCCTAACCGAAAGGATTACCATGAAAACCACAAGATCAATTTCCTTCCTGCTGACCGCGCTCGTGGCCACTTTGCTGGCAGCGCCGGTTTTTGCCCAGAGCACCGCCAGCGAAACACAGCGCGACGTCAACCAGCAGAACCGGATTGAAAGCGGCCTGCAGTCCGGCCAGCTGACCACCCGCGAAGCCGGCCAGCTGGAACATCAGGAAGCCAAGGTCGACCGTACCGAAGCCAATGCGCTCAAGAACGGCAATCTGAGCCCGGCGGAAAAAGCCCGCATCCAGGGGATGCAGAACAAGGTCAGCCAGGATATCAGCGCCGACAAGCATAACGGCGCGGTCGGTAATCCCAACTCGGTCTCCAGCCAGCGCATGCAGGCGGACGTACAGCGCAACGCCAACCAGGAACAGCGCATCGAGAACGGCATCAAGTCCGGCAGCCTGGACAAACGCCAGGTCGGCAGCCTGCAGCGCGGCGAGGCACATGTCGACCGCAGCGAAGCGCGGGTTGCCCGCAACGGTCATGTCAACGCAAATGAACAGGCCCGCGTTAATCGAGTGCAGAACCGAGTTTCAAGCCGTATTCATCGTGACAAGACGAATGGCTGATCATGTGTTATCTTTAGTGCAACACATTTGTGTACTTTTACCTCACTGAAAAGGATTTCCAAATGAAGATCAATAAATTGCTGGCTGCCTTAGTCGTCGCTGCTTTCGCTCTGCCAGTCATGGCGCAAACCGCTGCTCCAGCCCCGGCTCCTGCGCCTGCCGCACCGATGGCCGCTCCTGCTGCCGCTGCTCCGGATGCAGCTGCGCCAGCCAAGGCAGTGAAAAAGCACAAAAAGCATCACCACAAGAAAAGCCACGCTATCACAGCTACACCAGTCAACAAAGGCGCTTAATAGCGTGCAGCAAGGCTGATACAGGGCCGGATTCGGGCCGGATTTTACTGAATTCCTTACCTGATATCATTAAAAGCCCGTCGGGAGCGATCCCGGTGGGCTTTTTTCATGCGCCTCCTGCTGAATCGTGCGGCAGGTATCACGTATAATCGAAGGTTTGCAAAAGTACCTATTTAGCAACGCCGTATGGGCCGGACCCGGTTTTTTGCGTTGCGGTATGTCGATTGCCCTTATTCCGTTTCATTTTTTGCCCAAGAACATGAACTCAGCCGAAATCCGCGAAAAGTTTCTCAAATTCTTTGAATCCAAGGGGCACACCATCGTGCGCTCCTCCAGCCTGGTGCCCGGCAACGATCCGACCCTGCTGTTTACCAACTCCGGCATGGTGCAGTTCAAGGACGTGTTCCTGGGCACCGAAAAGCGCAACTACGTGCGTGCTACTTCGGTGCAGCGCTGCCTGCGCGCCGGCGGCAAGCACAACGACCTGGAAAATGTCGGCTATACCGCACGCCACCACACTTTTTTCGAAATGCTGGGCAACTGGTCGTTCGGCGACTACTTCAAGCATGACTCGCTGGTCTGGGCCTGGGAGCTGCTGACCAAGGTGTACGGCCTGCCGGCCGATAAACTGTGGGCCACGGTGTATGAAACCGACGACGAAGCCTACGATATCTGGCACAAGGTGATCGGCCTGCCGAAAGAACGCATCGTGCGCATCGGCGACAACAAGGGCGCGCCTTACGCATCGGACAATTTCTGGCAG
>Ga0210409_10001264_pt1 | contig 33927 bp, 29 predicted proteins | sample IncBWH17MmetaG_FD_161649 | JGI IMG/M metagenome (GOLD analysis project Ga0210409, IMG submission 161649) | Forest soil microbial communities from Barre Woods Harvard Forest LTER site, Petersham, Massachusetts, United States - Inc-BW-H-17-M | ecosystem: Environmental > Terrestrial > Soil >... | reverse complement strand
GCGATGGCGAGGGCGTTGACGAGGGTGACCCCTTCCGCGAGCGTCGGGCGCAAGACGCCGTTGACGGCCGCGGAGAGAATGGGCTTGGCGTCGAACTCGCGCAGGTCGCCGTAGAGGCCGAGCTCGATCCGCTCCAGCGAGCCCCGGCAGACCTGGCCCAGGAATAGACCCAGCCGCTCCGCGAGCTCCATGGCCGGCCGCACCTGATCGTAGAGATCCCCGGAGAGGGAGAAGAAGTTCACGGCCTGCTGGATGACGCCTCCCTTGAGGAAGTCGCGCACCTGGATCGCGATGTCGGTACCCACCCGCTCCTGGGCCTCCCGGGTGGAGGCCCCGATGTGGGGCGTGGCCACGACCCGCGGATGCTGGGCCAGCCGCCAATCTCGGGGTGGTTCCTGGCCGTGGACGTCGAGGGCCGCCCCCCCCACCCGCCCGCTCTCCAGCGCAGAGAGGAGCGCCTCCTCGTCGATGAGCTCCCCCCGGGCCGCGTTCACGATGCGGATGCCGGGCTTGGCCAAGGCCAACTCCTTCTTGCCGAGAAGATGGTGCGTCTCCCGGGTGAGGGTGGTGTGCAGGGTGAGGAAATCAGAGCTCTGCAGGAGCTCGTCCAGGCCTCTGAGCTTCACGTGGGCCTGCTCCGCGACCGCCGGGGCGACGAAGGGATCGTGGGCCGCGACCTCCATCCCGAGGGCGCGGCAGCGAGCCGCCACCTCGCGCCCGATCCGGCCCAGCCCGACCACCCCGATGCGCTTGCCGCTGAGCTCCACCCCCGTGAAGCTCTTCCGGTCCCACTTGCCGGCCTTCATGGAGGCGTCGGCCTGGGGGATGTTGCGGGCCAGGGCCAGGAGCAGGGCCATGGCAAGCTCGGCGGTGGAGATGAGGTTCCCCCCCGGCGAGTTCATGACGATGACGCCCCGCCGGGTGGCCGCCGCCAGGTCCACGTTGTCGACCCCCACCCCCGGACGGCCGATCACCTTCAGGCTCGTCGCGGCCTCGAGGACCTCGCGCGTGACCTGGCTGCCGCTGCGAATGAGCAGAGCCTCGTAAGGGGGGATCCGCTCGGCCAGCTCCGCCGGAGAGAGCGCCTTCTGCACGTCCACCGTCCACCCCTCGGCGCGTAGGATCTCCAGGCCGCGGTCGGTGATGCCCTCCAGGACGAGAATCTTGTAGCTCAAACCAAAGACCTCACGAAAAACGCGAGCCGCCGCGTCCGCGGCCCGGTCGCTCGTAGTTTAATCTGTACCCGCTCCCAAAGCGGCTCGGGTCCGCTCTCGCGGGAGCGAGCCCTCGCCTCTCCTCCTCCGAAGGGAGAGAGCGGGAGACGCCGCGGCGGCACGCCGGGCCTGCCTTCCCGGCCCTAAGGTCCTTTCCACAGAAACTGTGGAAAACCCTGTGGAAACTCCGCGCAAGGGCCTGCCTAACTCGCTGTGACACGGCTGTTTGGAGCGATCTGCACTCTGTGACAGCAGCATGACGAGGGCACGCGATTTGCGTGATTGGAGTTTCGCGCGAACGTGGTGTCGAGCGGGGGGCCGGACTTCCGCTTGCACCCTCAGCCGAAAGCGGGTGTGGCCCGTGAGCGGGCCCCGTCCACGGCTTCTCCGAGCGCGCCGACGACGTAATCGATTTCTGCGTCCGTCGTGAACCGTCCCAGTCCGAAGCGCAGGGCGGTGTAGACCCGCTCGTCGGGGAGGCCGAGGGCGCGCAGCACGTGAGATCCCTTGCCTCCCGCCTCCGCGCACGCCGCTCCCGAGGAAATCGCGACCCGGCCCTGGAGGGAAAGGATCAGGGTCTCCGCTTCCGCACGGGCGATGGAGACGTTCAGGTTCCCGGGAAGGCGCGGCTCGGCCGCTCCGTTGAGCTCCACCCCGTCGACGCGGGCGCGCAAGGCGGAGAAGAGACGTTCCCGCAGGGCGCGCACCCGCTCCGCCTCGCCCGAGGCCAGAGCCTCCCCGGCCAGGCGCGCGGCGGCGCCAAAGCCGACGAGGCCGGGCACATTGAGGGTCCCCGCGCGCAGGCCCTTCTCCTGCCCGCCGCCCTCGATCTGGGCCCGGAGCCGCACGCGCGGCCGCCCCTTGCGGACGTAGAGCGCGCCCACGCCCTTGGGGCCGCACATCTTGTGGGCGGAGAGGCTCATCAAGTCCACATTCCAGGCCGCGACGTCCACGGGGACGCGCCCGAGGGCTTGTACGGCGTCGGAATGGAGAAGGATGCCCCGCTCGCGGCAGAGCTTGCCCACCTCGGCCACGGGCTGGAGGGTTCCGATCTCGTTGTTGGCGGCCATCAGCGAGACGAGAACGGTGTCGGGGCGCAGGGCGGCTTTGACCGCCCCCACCTCCACGACTCCGTCCCGCCCCGCCTCGACCCGCGTGACGGCAACGCCTTCGCGCTCCAGGCTGCGGCAGGGTTCGAGCACCGCCGCATGCTCGATGACGCTGGTTACGATGTGGCCGGCGCCTGCGGCCCGCCCCCCCACCACGCCCTTGAGCGCAAGGTTGTCCGCCTCCGTCGCCCCCGAGGTGAAGACGATCTCGTCCGGAGAGGCGCCCACGAGCGCCCCCACCTCCGCGCGCGCCTCCTCCACCGCCCGGTGCGCTTCCTGCCCGAAGGCGTGGGCGCGTCCGGAGGGGTTGCCAAAGCGCTCGGTGAAGAAGGGCAGCATGGCCGACAGCACGGCGGGATCGACCGGCGTCGTGGCGTGGTAGTCGAGGTAGATCGGCCTCATCGAACGATCATAGCGGAGAAACACCCGAACGCGCCAAGTCCAGCAAGGGGACGACCTTTCCACCTGTATGCCCAATCACAACCCTCTCTTGCCCGGGGTCGTATAATCCATCGAGGGGGAGAAACACAATGCGGAAGAGAGCGGCGTTTGCGATCCTGGCGGTGGCGGTGACGGGCGTGGCCGGGGCGCAGGAGGCGCGCGACGACCAGGATACCCGGTCGGAGCCCGTGCGCCAGATCCGGGTCCTGCAGAACCCCTACGACATCGCATCCTTCTATCGCTCCGCTCCGAGCTCAAGCTACTTCGGATACCAGGGCCCCGGCCTCGAATATCGCGGGCCCTACTCCCTGGCCGGCTTCTACCGCTCGCAGCACTCTCCCACCTACCCCCCCGCGGAAGGTCCCTACGCCTACGGGCGGTTCTGGAACAGCGGATACGGGCGGGGCGGAGTGGTCGTGGGCTTCCGCCGCCGGATCGGCCAGAACGGCGACCTCTTCCTGCTCGCCCCCACGATCCTCGCCCCCGTGGGGCCGCTGGCGGGCGCGTTCTTCGAGGGGCGTTAGCTAGATCGGTCGAACCCGAGGACCTGCCCCACCGTCCGGCCCACCTCGCGCAGAAAGCGATCCGCGTAGCTCGTGAGGGGGCCGACCGTCTCGTCCCGCTCCATCCTCTCCACGCGGCCCATGGGATAGAAGACGGTGGTCAGCCCAATCACGGTCTCCTCATGACGGGCCAGTTGCCGCATCCAGTCGTCGAAGGTTGCGAGGTCAAGGCCGCGGACCACGACCCCCGCCGGCTGGAGGGAGAGGAGCAGACCCCACACCCTCTCCTTGGGGCTGTGGAGGTAAAGGATCACGGGCGCGCCTTCGGGCAAATCCAGCCCCGTCATTCGGCGGGCGGCGCCTCCCCCCGGCGCTCCGCCAGGAAGGCGGCGATCCTCTTGGCGCCCTCCCGCAGATCCTCCAGCGAGCGGGCGAACGAGATCCGGATGTAACCGGGGGCCCCGAACCCCTCCCCGGGCACGACGGCTACGCCCTTCTCCTCGAGCAGCCGGCGGCCGAGCTCGAGGCTCGTCGGCATCTCGGGGGTCAGGTAGCGGGCCAGGTTTGGAAAGAGGTAGAAGCCGCCCTCGGGCTCCACGCACGTCACGCGGGGGAGGGCGGCGATGGCGGGATGCAGGAAGTCGCGGCGGCGCCGATACTCCGCGACCAGGCCCTGCACGAACTTCTGGGGGCCGGTGAGGGCCTCGACCGCGCCCAGCTGGGCGAAGGTGGTGGGGCTCTGGGTGCTGTGGGAGGCGAGGGCCGCGCAGGCGTCGACCAGGGCCCGGGGCCCCAGGACCCAGCCGATCCTCCAGCCCGTCATGCAGTAGGTCTTGGAGGTGGTTCCGATGATCACCAGGCGATCCCCCACGGATTCGCGAAGGGTCTGCAGCGCGGAGGAATCGGGGCGGTTGAAAACGAGCTGGGAGTAGGTGTCGTCGTAGAGGAGGGTGAACTTCCGCCGCTGCGCCATGTCTCCGATCACCAGGAGCTCGTCGGGATCGATGAGCATGCCGGTGGGGTTCCCGGGGCTGTTCAGCACCACCGCCTTGGTGCGGGGTCCGGTGGCCTTGCTGATCATGCGGGCCGAGACCTTGAAGCCGTCCTTCTCCTGGGCGGGGACGAAGATCGGGCGCGCCCCCGCCAGGCGCGCCGCCTCCGCGAAGGTGGGCCAGTAGGGCGAGGGAATGACCACCTCGTCCCCCTTGTCGAAGAGGCATTGGCCGGCGAGGTAGAGGGCCTGCTTCCCGCCCACTGTGATGGCCACCTCCTCGGGGGCGAAGGAGAGCCGGAAGTCCTTCTTGTAGCGGCTGGCCACGGCCGCGCGCAGCTCGGGCAAGCCGGCGGAGGGAGCGTACTTGGTCTTTCCCGCCTCCAGGGCGGCCACGGCGGCGGCCAAGATGTGAGGGGGGGTGGGCTGGTCGGGCTCCCCCACGCTGAAGTCGAAGACCCATACCCCCTTGGCCTTCATGGCCGCGGCCAGCTGGGACACCGCCACCGTGGGGGAGGTGTGCAGCTGGAGCGCGCGCGCGGAGAGGTCGGTCGCGGACCCGCTGCCCGTCATCGGACCCGCCGACGCCGACGCCGGCCCAGGGGGGCGATGGAGGCCAGGCCCTGCTTCTCCCCCAGCCGGCGCTCCACCACCGGCGGCACCAGCCCCCGCACCGAGCCCCCGAGCTGGAAGACCTCTTTCACCAAGCGGGAGGAAACGTAGGAATAGCTTTCGGCGGCCATGATGAAGATGGTCTCGATGCCCGGGTTCAAGCGGCGATTCATGAGGGCGAGCTGGAATTCGAACTCGAAGTCCGAGATCGCGCGCAGCCCCCGCACGATGACGGAAGCCCCCGCCTTCATCGCGTAGTCCACGAGGAGCCCGGAGAAGGTGTCCACCCGGACCCGGGGATTACCGCGGTAGGCCTCGCGGATGATCTCCACCCGCTCCTCCACGCTGAAGAGGGGCCGCTTGTCGGCGTTGTTCAGGATCGCGATCACCAGCTCGTCGAAGACGGAGAGGGCGCGGGCCACGATGTCGATGTGGCCGTTGGTGATGGGATCGAAGGTGCCCGGGAAAACGGCCAGCGATTTCGCCTTGCGGTTCACGGCGCCCCCCCCGGTGCCCGCTCGCGGTAGAAGCTCAGATGCTGATCGCCTACCCGGACCAAGCGGGTCCGAACGAGGCCCCCTATTGTCTCCGGGAGAGCGCGCTTTTTGAAATGCTCGGCCACCGCCACCCCCTCCGCGGCCAGAAGGCCCAGGGAGGCGAGCCCCTCCAGAAGCGGCTCGTAGAGCTCGCTCGCGTAGGGCGGGTCCAGATAGACGATGTCGAAGCGCGCGCCTTGGGCGGCGAGGCCGGCCAGGCAGAGCCGGGCCTCTTGGCGGAGAACCTGGACCTCGCCCCCCGCCCCCTGCAGGGCGCGGGCATTCTCGCGCATCGCCGCCACCGCGGCCGGGTCCCCGTCCACGAGGACGACCCGGGCCGCCCCCCGCGACAGCGCCTCCAGCCCGATGCCGCCGCTGCCCGCGAAGAGGTCCAGAAAGCGGCAGCCGGGAAGGGCGGGGGCGAGGATGTCGAAGAGCGTCTGCCGGACCCGGGCGCCCGTGGGGCGCGTGGTCAGTCCCTTCGGGGAGGCGAGTCGGCGCCCCTTCTCGCGGCCCGCGATGATCCTGGGCACGCCGGATACGATACCGCCGGCGGGCGACGGCGTCCACGGTTGCGGGCCGCCGCGCGCTACCCGACCTGGGCGAGCCCGAACCGCCGCTCCCAACCGCCCTGCTCGAGGAAGGCCCGCAGGGGGCCCTGGGGCGGGGCCTCTTCGAGGCAGCGGAAGGCCTCCACCCGGGCTCGCTCCAAGAGGTCGCGGTCCCGCAGCAGGCGGCCGACCCGGAACGCGGGCAGCCCCCACTGGCGGGTGCCGAAGAAGTCGCCCGGCCCGCGGATTTCCAGGTCCTTTTCCGCGATCACGAACCCGTCCGTGGTCTCAACCATCACCCCCAGGCGGGCGCGTGCCACGTCGGAGACGCGTCCATGGGAGAGGAGCACGCAGGTGGAGGGCCCTCCCCCTCGGCCCACCCGGCCCCGGAGTTGGTGCAGCTGAGCGAGGCCGAAGCGCTCGGCGTGCTCGACCACCATCACGGTGGCGTTGGCCACGTCCACCCCCACCTCGATCACGGTGGTGGCCACCAGGACCTGGATCTCGCCGCGGCCGAAGGCGGCCATCACCGCTTCCTTCTCCCCGCTCTTGAGCCGCCCGTGGAGCAGCCCCACCCGCGCCCCGGGCAGGGCCGCCCGCCACTCCGCGGTCATCTCCACCGCCGCCCGCACGTCCTCGAGCTTCTCGGACTCCTCCACCAGCGGGTAGACCACGTAGGCCTGGTGCCCGGCCGCGATCTCGCCCCGCACGAGTTCCAGCACGGCCCGGCGCTCCGAGGCCGGGCGGTGGAGGGTGCGGACGGGCGTGCGCCCGGGAGGCTTCTCGTCCACCACCGACACGTCCAGGTCCCCGTAGGCGGTGAGGGCGAGCGTGCGGGGGATGGGGGTGGCGGTCATGACCAAGACGTCGAGGGCGTGACCCTTGCGCATCAGGTCCTCGCGCTGGAGGACGCCAAAGCGGTGCTGCTCGTCTATGACGGCCAGCCCCAGGCCACGGAAGACGACGCCCTCCTGGATGAGGGCGTGCGTGCCCACCGCGATCTGCGTCTCCCCCGAGGAGAGCCGGGCGAGGGCGGCCGTTCGCTCCTTGGCCGTGAGGGCGGAGGTCAAGAGCTCCACGCGGTAGGGGCTCTTGGCCAGCAGGCGGCGGAAGGTGAGGAAGTGCTGCTCGGCCAGGATCTCGGTGGGGGCCATGAACGCGGCCTGGTGGCCGTTCTCGAGGGCCACCACCATGGCGAGCAGGGCCACCATGGTCTTGCCCGAGCCGACGTCGCCCTGGATCAGGCGGTTCATGGGATGCAGAGACCGCATGTCGTCCGCGATCTCGCGCAGCACCCGCTTCTGGGCCGTGGTGAGGTGGAAGGGGAGAATGCGCTTGACCACCTCCCGGGTGCGGTCGGTGATTTGGAAGGAGATGCCCTTGCGGGCCCCCCGGACCCCCTTCCTCCTCCGGGCCAGGCCGAGCTGGAAGAGAAAGAACTCCTCGAGGATGAGGCGGAGGTGGGCCGGGCTGCGTGAGCGGTTCAAGGCCTCCAGGCTCGCCTCCGGCCCCGGCCGGTGGACGCCGCGCAGGGCTTCCGCCCTCCCCAAAAGCCCCAGCCGCTCCCGCACCTCCGGGGGCAGGGGGTCCTCGAGGTCGTCCGGGATTCGCTCGGCCAGGTGGGTCAGAATCCGGCGCAGCATCTTCCCGGAGAGCGGCCCCCGCTTCTCGTAGATGGGAACGATGCGGCCGGTGTGGACGCCGGAGGCGTCGTCGGCGGCCACCACCTCGTACTCGGGCGAGGCCATGAGGAGGCCGCGCCCCCGGGCATCCCGTTCCACCCCTCCGAAGAGGACGACCCGCTGACCGCGCGGGAGCACGTCCTTGAGGAAGGGTTGGTTGAACCAGAGGGCCTTGAGGCGGCCGCTTGTGTCCTCGACCCGGACCTCGTAGAGGGTCATGCGCCGGGCCCGGCGGAGGCCGGCCACGGTGATGGTGCCCGCGATCGCGACCTTCATCCCCGGAGCGAGATCGGCGATGCGGGCGAAGCCCCGCCGATCCTCGTAGCGCAGGGGGAGCTGGTAGAGCAGGTCCTCGAGCGTGCGCACCCCGCCCTGGGCGAGCGCGATCGCACGTTGGGGCCCCACCCCCTTCACGTACTGGACGGCTGTCCCCAGGTCCATGTTCGCCCGCCCGATCATCCCACGGGGGGGGCGACGGCGGGGTCCGGCGTCAGAACTCGAGCACTGCCTGGCCGGGCTGGAGGCGAACCCGCTTGAGCGCGTAGGGCAGGCGGAACGGGGACTGGATGTCGAACCCCTGGGGGTTCTCGGGGGTGCGGGTGGCGGAGGAGATGATCTGGGCGAGGAAGGAGACCGGGATCGGGAAGGCCCCCAGGCGCACCTCCTCGAACTGCAGGCTGGCGAAGCCGTCCCTGCTGGGGAGACGCCCCTTGAGCGCGGCCGGCACCGTGCCGCTCAGGAGCGACAGGGGGTTGAAGGGGCCCTGCGCGGGCAGTCTCCCCTGCACCCGGTCCAGGTCGACCAGAGCACGGGCCAGAAGCCTCTCCGCATCGAGGTGGATCTCCAGGTTGGAGACGCCGGGCGGCATCTTGAGCACCAGGTTCAGGTACGAATTCAGCTGCGCCTCCGTGACCAGGACGCTCTGGGCAGGCGCGGGCGCGCCGGCCCGGAACCGCCGGTCGAGCTCCTCCAGCTGCCGGGCGAGGGCATCGGCGTCGGCCCAGGAGAGGCCGGGCCGGGGCGGAGCCGGCCGCAAGGGTTCTGCGTTCTGGGGGGCGAGGAGAAGCAAGAGAGAGAAGCCCGCGAGCGTCATCGCTGCTCCAGATTATAGGCGGCCCGGCCGGAAAGGGCCTACCCTCAAGGGGTCTCCAGAAGCCGCCGGGCGGCCGCGTTGTCGGGCAGGGCCTGGAGGACCCGGCGGGCCTCGGCCCGCGCCTCCGCCCCCCGCCCCAGCTTCATGAGCAGGCCCGCCAGTTCCAGCCGCACCGTCGCGTCGTCGCGGCACCAGAGGGCCATGCGCAGCTCGCCCGCGGCTTTGTCGGGGTCGCTCTCGCTGGAGAGGCGCGCGAGCAGGACGTGGGCGCGGGCGCTGTAGGGATCGAGATAGGCCGCGCGGGTCAGCTCGGCCAGGGCCCCCTCCCGCTCGCCGGCCTCCGCCAGCTTCTCCCCCCGCGCCGCGTAGGTAGCCGCCATCTCCGCGCCGCTGCGTCCTTCGCCCTCGGGGACGAGCGGGCGCTCGGAGGCGAGGATCCGCTCGAAGCGGCGGCTCGGGTCGGGGGAGGCCAAAGGCTCGTAGGACGGGCTCAGGGCGGCCGCGATCCGCCACTCCTCCACCGCCTCCGCCTCGCGGTCCGCCTTGCGCAGGGCCCAGGAGAGCACCAGGTGGGCGGCCGCGTCGCCCGCCTCTCGGCGCGTGAGCCCGCGCAGCCAGAACGCGGCCGCCGCCGGCTCGCCCGCCAGGAGCAGGGCCCAGGCCAGGTTGAAGGAGAGGTCCGGGAAGGCGGCGCCCTTCTCCAGGGCTTGCCGGAACACCACCGAAGCGCGCGGGCTGGCCGTGCCCAGGCGGAGGAGGGCCACGCCCTGGTTGGAGAGCGCGGCCGCGCTCGCTTCCTCGCCGACGAGGCGCTGGTAGAGGTCGGCGGCCTCCCGGTAACGCGCCAAGTGCAGGAGGGCGGCACCGCGCAGGAACTGGGCCGTGCGCGCAAGGGGCGAGGTCGGGGCCACCCTCGCCAACGTTTCCGAGGCGGCGGCGTCGTCGCGGGTCTCGATCTCCAGACGACCGAGGGTGAGCCGGGCCTCATCGTAGCCGGGGGCGAGGGCCAGCGCGCGCTTGACCCGCTTCAGCCGCAGAGCGGGATCGGAAGCCGCGAGCCCTTGCGCGTACGAACGGAAGGCCTCGAACGGGACGCCCGCGCGCAGGGCCAGGAACTCCTCGCGGGTGCGGGAGGGCCGGGTGGGGCCCGAGAGGGCGATGTCCCAGGCCAGGCCCTGGATGAGGGCGGGCAGCGTATCCAGGGGGCCGGAGGCCATGAGGGGCGCGCTCAGGGTCGCGCGCTCCACATCCAGGAGCCGCAGGGCCAATCGGACGACACCCCCCTCGAGTTGGCAGGTGCCGACCACCAGCCGAGAGGCGCCGAGGGCCTCGGCCACGCGGATGCTGGTGGCGCGGCTCAGGGTCAGGGGCGGGATTCCCAGCGCCTCCTGGGCGCGCAGCCGATCGGCACGATCCACGGCGGGGACGGCCAGGAGCCCGAGGGCCCGGGGGAGGCCTTCCGCCACCGCCTGGGCTACCCAGGCCCCCTCGGGCGTCGGCGGACCCTCCGGGGGCACGACCATCACCGCGCCCGACGCTGAGGAAGCGAGGGCCAGCGCGAGCAGGACGTTCAAGCGGGCAGGTCGATCCGGGCGGGAGGCCGCACCCAGGCGTGGGCCGCGAACTGCTTGCGGAGTTGGAAACCGAGCGTGGTGTAGAGGCGGTGGGCGCGCACGTTGTCCACCGTCACCGAGAGGCTGGCCGTGGACAGGCCCTGGGAGCGAAAGGCGGCGAGCGCGCTCATCACGAGCACGGTGCCCAGGCCCCGGGCCTGGGCCTCCGGCACGACCGAGACCTGGCAGACGTGACCGTTGGTGTGGGAGAGGTGGCTAGCCAGAAGGACGCCGATGGGCCCCCGCGGTCCCTCCGCGAGAAAGGAGGCCTCGGGATCGAAGCGTCCACAGCCCGCCCGCAGCACCAGCGTCTCCACAAAGCCACGGCAGAGGGGGGCGGTGGCGTAGGTGAGGTTGAGCGCAGCATCCAGGCTCCCCTGGTGGCTGCGGTGGATGATCTCGGCGGCCACGGGAAGGTCGTCCCGCCGCACTCCCCGGAGGTCAAAGTCATGGGAAGGGGGCGTTCCCACATCGCGCAGGTCGCGGACCAGGTAGTGCCGGGCCCGGCTCGTGAAGCCGGCGGGAGCGAACCGGCCGTTGGCCCCGGGGGCGGTGGAGAAGAGGGTCTGGCATTCCACGCGGTCGTTGCCCGGCTGGGCCTTGGCTTCGGCCAGGACCCTGTCGAGCAGCCCCTCCTCGAAGCCCTGGCCCCGGAACGGCTCCGCGGCGAAGAGCGACCCCACGATGGCCCGCCCCCCGTCCACCATGTAGTAGCAGTAGGCCACCGCCCGCGGCCCATCGTGCAGCACCTGCCCGGTCAGGGCCCGACGCTCCAGCCCGCTGGCTACGGCCGAGGAGACGTCCGAGAAGTCCCAGAGGAGTTCCCCCCCCCAGTGCTCGGTCTCTTCCTCGAGGAGCGGTCGGAGCTCCCGCGCCGAGACCTCATGGAGCGGGCGAGTGCGCACTCCGCCTCCGTCGCCGCTCCGCCTCCAGGAACCTTCGCAACTGGATCGCCGCCGCCGCGGGCATGCCCAGGAATCGGAGGCCAGCCAGGAATCCCGGGGCCTGCGCGTTGAGCGACGCCCCGTCCACGCACGCCTCCGCGACCTGGACCTTGACCGCGAATGGCGTGGCGTCGATCCGAATGCTGAGGTCGAGGACGGTCCCGCGCTCCAGGAGGGCGTCGCAGCGCACGAGACAGCCGGTGAGGCTTAGGTCGATGACCGTCACCGGACGCGAGGAGCGGCCGGAGAGGGAGGCCTCGAGCTCGATGGAGAGCCGCGGTGACCGCCGTATCCCCTCCATCGCCTTCGCGCTGAACACCGGCCGGCCCTGGGTCATCTCGTAGCCGCTATCCATTCTAGGTCCGTGCACGGCCGCCCTCAAGGCACCTCGAGCGCTTGAGCGACCGCGACGCGGACACCGAGGAGGGGCGGCCTCGGGCCGACTCGGCCTCCGCTCGTAGTAGCATAGCACTCTGGCTCGCTCTCCCACGGGAGCTCCGGCCAAGAGGGTCGGACGAAAAGAGCGTGGCGGGGGCGAGAACCGGCCCACGTTTGGCGGATCGTAAGCGGCACGAGGACGCCGACTCCGATTGATCACGACAGGGCGCGCTGACGCCATGCCCATGCCCGACGGGCGGTCGCAAGGGATCTCCTGGAGCGTGGGCTTTTTTGCCGTGAGCGGTGTCGTGGAGATCGCTCTCGGCTTGTGGGAAGCGCCCCGCCCGCTGGCTTTCTGGCCGGTGTGGGAGGCTCTCGGACGCGGCCTGCTCTATTTCTTGCTGGCCGCAGGCCTCTGGCGGCGGCTGGCGCTCTGCCGCTCGATGGCCATGGTCTACTGCCTCGCCACGCTCGTGACTTACGGGGTGGTGCTCGGTCTCGCCCTTCTTCGGGCGCCCGTGGCGTTTCCGACTTCGGTGGTGGTGGAGAGCCTGTTCCAGGTCCCCTCCTGCGCCATCCTCTTCCCCTACCTGCGGTCGCCGCGCGCCTCTGTTCTCTTCCCGAGACCGCTTTTCGGACCCTGAGGGGACTTGTTCCGTCCCGCCCTCCGGCCTATAATCCGTGGCCTCAGAACCGTTTGGGGGGCCTGTGGCCGTCACTGGGGTGGGGGTCAGGACGCAGGAGAACACGAGGCGGCCCGACCTCGCGGCCGCTAAACGTCACCTCCCGGCCGTCGGCAAAGACTTCGTCCTCGACCTCGAGGAGAAGAGCCGCGCCATCCGCGATCCGGTAGAGAAGCTCCGCTACATCCGCGGCTCGCTCGCCCGTTACCAGGAGGCCGACCGACGGTTGCAAGCGGTGCGTTTTTCGCCTCTCCGCCGGCTGCTCTACCGCCTGTCTCCGCTCCACGGCATGCGCCACCTCCTGACCAACAATCCCTTGGGGGCGACGCGGGAGGCCGCCCCCCAACCCGTGCGGCGGAGCAAGGCTCCGGCCCTGACGGCTGCCCTCCTGGCCACGATCGCCGGCGTGAGCGCCACCGGTTACCACTTTTCGCGCCCGGCTGCGGCGGCGCCCGCGCTGTCGCCCGCCCCCGCTCCCGCCCCCCTCCCGGTGGCGGAGACGCTGCCTCCTCTGCCCGTGGGCGTGAGCCCGGCCGCCATCTGGATGGTGGAGAAGGGCGAGGGCTGGGAGCAGTACAGCAACGGTCTGCGCATCGACACCAGCTTTGCGGTTTCGGGCGAGCCACGGCGCTTCCGGGTCTTCGACCGGGCAAGCGGCATGCAGGAGGCCGTTCAGACGACGCCCGTGGGTATCCTGTTCCACACCTCGGAGAGCGACATTTGGCCGCTCGATGAGGCCCACAACGAGAGCCTCCGCACGAGCAGCCACGGCCTCCTCAAGTACTTGCAGCGGAACCGGGTCTACCACTACCTCATCGACCGCTTCGGGCGGGTGTTCCGGGTGGTGGAGGAAACGGACAAAGCCAATCACGCCGGCATGGCGGTCTGGAGCCAGGGGGACCGCCTCTTCCTCAGCCTGAACAACGCTTTCCTGGGGATGTGCTTCGAGACCCGATGGGAAGGGGGACGCGCCCTGCCCATCACCCAGGCCCAGCTGGCGGCCGGGCGTAACCTCACCGACTACCTGCGCAGCCGCTGGTCCGTCCTCCCCGACATGTGCGTAGGCCACGGCCTGGCCAGCGTCAACCCGAAGAAGCACCTCATCGGCCACCACCTGGACTGGGCCCGCGGCTTCCCATTCGAGGCCTTCGGCCTGCCGAATCAGTACCTGCGCCCCGCGCCCAGCGTGGCCGTCTTCGGTTTCCAGTACGACGAGCAGTTCATGGGCGTTATGGGCGAGCCTTGGGCGGGGGTTCGCGCGGCGGAGCAGACCTTCCTAGCGGAGGCCGCCACCAAAGGCAATAGCGTGGAAGAACTCCGGCGGGAGAGACAGGACCTCTTCGACCGCTGGCTGGCGGAGCAAACCAAGGACCAGGAGGCGAGCTCCGCCGCGGTGGGACCCGGGGCCCAGAGCCCACCCGGCGAGGGCCGGCGTCCTGCCCGAGCGACGCCGGCTCGGGGACGCGCCACCATTCATGGAAGCGGAGGATAAGAGCATGGTAGAGAACAAGGACCACCTTTGGAAGGTGGCGACGGAGGCGGCCCCGGAGCGGATCGAGGACCTGGTCAAGCCAGGCGCCAACCCGGTGGGGCTCGACGTGGGTACGAGCAAAGTGGTGGTGTCCCGGAGGCAGGCGCGGGAGATCCATTCCGCCGCCCAGCTCAACGCCTTCTTGCCCGTGGCCTACACCCCGTTCACCGAGCGCACCCTCCAGCAGCAGAGCGACATCCACTACTTCCGGGACGGGGATGAGCTCGTGATCTACGGCACCGCCACCGAGCGCTTCGCCAACATGTTCAACGCCGAGGCCCGTCGGCCCATGGCCGACGGCTTGCTGAACCCCCGGGAGAAGCAGGCCATGCCGGTGCTGGAGGCCCTCCTGGAGAGCCTGGTCCCCAAGGCGCGGACCGCGGGCGAGATCCTGGCCTTCTCGGTCCCCGCCGCCATCCCGGGCAAGGAGGCCGAGCTCACGTATCACGAGGCCACCCTCCGCCGCTATTTCCAGTCCCACGGCTACAAGGCCGTCCCCATCAACGAAGGCTTGGCCGTGATCTTTTCCGAGCTGGAAGACCAGAGCTTCACGGGGATCGGGATCTCCTGCGGGGGCGGGATGTGCAACGCCACCCTCGCTTACCTGTCGATCCCCTCCATCATGTTCAGCATCGCGAAGGGCGGCGACTTCATCGATCGCGCGGTGGGTTCGGTGGTGGACGAGCACGCCACCCGGGTCAAGGTGACGAAGGAGGAGAGCCTGGACCTGTCCCGTCCCGCCCGCGACAAGCTGGACAAGGCCCTCCACATCTACTACGAGGACCTGGTGGAGACCCTGGTGGACGGCCTGCGCCGGGCCATCTCCCGGGCGGAGAAGCTTCCGAAGACGGAGAGGCCGCTGCCCATCGTGCTCTCGGGAGGGAGCGCGAAGCCGCGGGGTTTCAAGGAGCTCTTCGAGCGCATCCTCAAATCCCGCTCCCTTCCCATCCAGGTCTCGGAGGTGCGCCTGGCCTCCGATCCCCTGACCGCCACCGCCCGCGGGGCCTTGATTGCCGCCATGTACGAGAAGTGACCGGGGCGCCCCGGGGTTCGCCCGGGGCGGCCTGCCTCCTAAGTGACGGCCATGGGACGACGCGCCCCCCTCCTGGCCGGCTTGGTCCTGTTGCTCGCCGCGTCCCCGGCCTTCGCCGTCCGGGAGTGGTACGACTACTACCTCGAGGCGAGAGACCACCTCATTCCCGCCGGCCGCTACCCGGAGGCCTTGAAGGCGCTGGAGGAGGCGATGCGCCTCAAGCCCTCCTCGGTTCTGAACGAGCAGACCTACGGCCTGCAGTTCGTGGACTACCTGCCCCACTACTACATGGGTGTCTGCTCCCTGCGAATGCGGGACTTCAAGGGTGCCCTCGAGCACTTCCGTCAGGAGGAGAACCGGGGCGCCATCAAGAGGGTCGAGGCCTACAAGGACCTGCTGAGGCTTCGGGCGGAGGCCACCAACGGCCAGGCCGAGGAAATGGCCCGGCAAGCCCGGCAGGAGGCGGAGCGCCTGCTGCGGGAGAGCGCGGAGTTGGCCCGCAAGCACAGCCCCGAGGACGCCCTGGCCCGCCTGATCCAGGCCGAGCTCCTGGCCAAGAACCTGGACCCGGACCTCCAGCGCCGGGTCACGGAGGCGCGGGAGAGGATCCGGGCCGATCAGAAGGAAGTCGCGGAGGCGGCGGCCCGCGCCCATCAGATCGAGCAGGGCCTGGCCGACGGGACCCGCCTGCTCGCGGAGGGCAAGGCGGGGGAGGCCCAGCTGGCCTTCGAAGCCGTCCTCCGCCTCGATGCCCGGAGCGGCCCCGCCCTCGAGGGCAAGAGGGTGGCCCAGGAGAAGATCCTCGCCTCCACCACGCGGGAGAAACGGGCCCAGTCCTTCCGCGAGGGCAAGGCCCTGTTCGAAGGGGGCCAGTACGAGCCCGCCCTCGCCCCCTTGACCGACGCCGCCGCCGATCCCGGCAACCCCGAGGCTCGCGACCTCCTCGACCGGGCCCAGAAGATCGTGGCCGGGATGCAGCGGCAGAAGGAGCTCAAGGTCGAGATCGACCGCCTCTTCGCCAAGGGCGAGGGCTTCCTGGCCGCGGGCAAGTTCCCCCAGGCCGGAGTCGCCTTCGAGGACGTCCTGCGCCTCGACCCCGGCAACGTGAGGGCCAAGGAGCGGATGGGTCTGGCCGAGCGGCGGACGGGAGAGGCCCTGTTCGCAAAATGGCTCCCCAACGAGCCCCCCCGCTTGAGCTTCTTCGAGCCGCGCCCGGGCCGGGACACCATCGAGGGGCCCACGGTGGCTTTGGTGGGCATCGCGAACGACGACCGGGGCATCGACAAGGTGGAATTCCGGGTGGGGGGCAAGCTGGTCGCGGAGCAGACCCCGAGCCCTCCCCTGGACCCGGGGGAGACCCCGCGCACCCTGACCTTCCAGCGGGAGTTGCCCCTCGAGCCGGGGGCCAACGAGATCACGGTCACCGCCATCGACAACACCGGGCTCACCTCCTTCGAGATCTTCCACTTCACCCGGCGCCTCCGGTTCTACGAGACGGCCTACTTCCTTCCCTCCGCCCTGGGGGCGGCGGTGGGCATGATCGGGCTGGGCTGGGGCGCGCAGCGGGCGCGGCGGCGGCGGGCCGTGCGCCGCCGGTTCAACCCCTACATCGCGGGCGCTCCCGTCCTCGACGAGGACATGTTCTTCGGACGCCAGAAGCTCATGGCCCGCATGCTCAACGTGCTCCACCACAACAGCCTGATGGTCACGGGCGAGCGTCGGATCGGAAAGACAACGTTTCTCTATCACCTCAAGAAGACGCTGGCCGAGGACGAGGGAACCGACTACCGCTTCTTCCCCGTCCTCACCGACCTCCAGGGCGTGCCGGAGACGGCGTTCTTCCACGCCCTGATGGCGGACGTGGTGGAAAGCCTCGAGCTGTCACCCGCCACCCTCGCCGCCCTCCGCCACCGCCCCTCCGCCGAGGGCTACGACGGCCGTGACTTCAGCCACGACCTGCAGCGGGTGATCGAAGAGCTCAAGACCCGCACGCCCCGGAAGATCAAGCTGGCCCTGCTCATCGACGAAGTGGATGTGCTCAACGAGTACTCCGAGCGGGTCAACCAGCGCCTGCGCGGCATCTTCATGAAGACCTTCTCCGAGAACCTGGTCGCGGTGATGTGCGGGGTGGGGATCAAGCGAACCTGGAACAGCGAGGTCAGCCCCTGGTACAACTTCTTCGACGAGATCGAGCTCAAGGCCTTCTCCCGCGAGGAGGCGGAGGCCTTGATCCGCACCCCCGTGGCCGGCATCTTCAGCTTCCAAGGAGAGGCGGTGGAGAAGATCCTCGAGCTCTCCCAGCTCCGGCCCTACCTCATCCAGAAGTTCTGCGTCCACGCCGTCAACCGCATTCTCGAGGAGAGACGCACCACCATCACGGGGGCCGACGTGGAGGCGGTCCGGGAGACCGTGCGCTTCGAAGGCGGGAGCGACACCCGGGAGGCCCTGACCCTGGGGCAGACGGCCTCCGCCTGAAGTAGACTAGGGGCCCTCGCATGCGCAACCCCTTCATCGCCGGGAGCTGGGTCCGGGGGGACAACTTCTTCGGGCGCTCCGGTATCCTGCGCGAGATCCTGGAGGGCGAGCGCCACTCCGTCTGGATCCTGGGGGCCCGTCGGCTGGGCAAGACGAGCCTCCTGAAGGAGCTCGAGCACCGCGTCCAGCAGAGCTCCCAGACCCCCTTCGTCCCCCTCTACTGGGACCTCCAGGGCAGCGGCGACGCCCGCGGCCTGGCCGAGACCTTCCTGGGCAGCGTCGAGGACAGCGAGGCCTTCCGGCGAGCCACCGACATCTCGGTCGAGGATCTGGAGAGCCTGCCCGCGAGCGAGATGCTCACCACCCTCGTGCGCCGGACGGTTCGCAGCGGCTGGCGACTGCTGCTGCTGGTGGACGAAGCGGAGGAGCTCCTGACCGTGGCCCGCGTCGACGCGGGCGTGCTCCCCCGCCTGCGCCGCATCTTTCAGAAGGGGGCGGAGGTGCGGACGGTGCTCACCTCCACCCGAAGGCTGGCCCGCATCGACGAGCGGACCGACTTCGCCACCTCCCCCTTCCTGCAGGGCTTCATCCCGCCCCTGTACCTCACCCCCCTCGCTCCCGAGGAGAGCCGGTCGCTATTGGCCCGTGGGAACTTCCGCGGCGACGAGGTGGAGGTGATCATGGAGCGCACCGGGAACCATCCCTTCCTGGTCCAGCTCATTGCCAGCCGACTCTTCGAGAGCCGCGACCTCGCGGGGACCCTGGACCAAGTGGCGTCGGACGAGATGGTCTCGAACTTCTTCTCCGTGGACTTCCAGACCCTGGAGGAGGGGGAGCGGGCCATCCTCGAGGAGGTGTCCCGGGAGGGCCGGCGCACGCGCCGGGAGCTCGCCCAGGCCCTAGGCAAGGGCGAGGAGAGCGTGGAGCCACAGATCTACGGCCTCCTCATGCTCGGCTACTTGGCCGCGGAGGGGAAGGAGTACCGGGTCGGCAACTGGTTCTTCGACCGTTGGCTGCGCCGGGTGGCCGCCACCCGCGCCAGCGAAGCGAGGCCGGTCTAGGAGGGGCGGTCCCCGTCGCCGAGCCATCGGCGGCGCGACGGGCTTGAAAAGATGCTGGCCGGGGTCAACAAGGTCTACGAGCACGGCGGGAAGGAGTACCACCTCCAGGCCGAGGACATGGGGGTGGAGCAGGCCTGCTTCGAGGTCCGCGTCTACGACAAGGGAACCGTGCTCTGGCGCAAGCGCGTCCCCTACGCGGAGGTGCTCCAGAAAGCCCTCCCCAAGCGGGAACAGGAGGAGGAGCTGCTCTCCCTGATGGAGAAAGCGCTCCACACCGTGCAAGCCGCGATCGCCAAGGGCAAGTTGGCCTGAGAGCCGGACGCGAGTCGCGTTGGGGCGTCGCCCTTGCCTGGGCCCTCGTCCTCGCCGCGGGGTTCCTTTCCCCCCGCTACGTTCCTTTCGACATGGACGAGTTCACCGCTTACCACGCCCTGGGGTGCGCGGCTTATCCCCTGAGTCGGCAGTACAACGTGTACCGCGAGGGATGCCAGGAGTATCGGCTGCGGCCGCCGCTGGTCCCGGTGTTCCTCCCCCTGCGGTCCTATGTCTACGTGGGAAGCCTGCCTGTCGTGTCCTTCTACCCCTTCTGGCGCCTGTTCCGGGACCCCGTCTCCGTACGCGTCCAGGGCGCGCTGTTCTTCCTTGTCGCCCTGCACCTCGTGGGTCGGCTCCTGGGCGTGGGCTTTCTGCGCGCCCTTCTGGCCGGGCTCGTCTTCCCCCTCTTTGCGGGCGCGTTCTTCGTGGATACGGGACCGGTGGGGCTGTCCCTCGTCCTGCTGCTGGGCGCCCTGCTCCTCATACGCGCCGCGGGGGAGGCGAGGGATGCCGTCCGCCGAAACGCGCTGGCCGCGGCGGCCGGGTTTCTGTGCTTCCTGGGGGTGTGGATCAAGCTCGTCTTCGTCTGGTGCCTTCCCGCGCTCCTCCTCGCCATCGCCGCGCGGGCCTACGGGGGGCGGAGGCCACGGACAGAGGCGCCGCCCCGCCCCTGGCTTGCGGTGGCCGCTTTCCTTCTCGCCTGGGGCTTGCCCACCGCCTGGCTCCTCGCCTCCGTCACCGTGGAGGGCACCCCCTACTACGAGGTCCTGCGCCAGGGACGTTTCTCGCTCGAGCCGGAGGCGGCGGGGGCGGTGGCGGCGGGCCTGGCTGCCTACCTGAGCAACGGCTCGTCCGTCGTGCCGCGTTCGATGATCTGGCCGCCGAGCGGGCTCGACCTCCTTCCCGCCCTCCTGGGCCTGGGGCTATTGGGGCTGGGCCTGGCCGGGCCCCGACGCCGGGACGTCCTCTTCTGGCTGGGCGCGGCGCTTCTCACCTTTGCCGTCACCATCCTGAGCGGGCGCGCCCTGTCCGCGCATCACCTAGTGTTCGCGCTCCTCTTCCTGGTCTTGGCCCTCGCCTCCGCCCTCGGGCCCCCCGGCCACGGCCTGATCCCGGCCGGGGCGAGCGCCGTCCTCGTCGGGCTCTTCTGGGCATCCCTCCTCTGGCGCGCGCCCGGCGTCCTCATCGACCCCCGCAGCAACTTCGCCAAGGACCGCCTCCTGGCCTGGGTGCGGGAGTCCGGCCTCGACCGGAGCACCGTGGAGCTCCACGCCTCCTGGGGCACCTACTACATCGCCCACCTCTTCGGCGACCCCGCCCAGGCCGTCCTCTTCAGCCGGAAGTTCGCACGCGATCCGGGCTACCTGGCCCAGGCCCGCGAGCTCGCCCGGAGCCAAGGCCGGGGGATCCTCCTCATCACGGGCGAGCCGGAGCGCCTAGAGAAGGAAGTGGTGGAGGGAGCCTGGGGGCCGCCCCTCGCCACCCACCGCTTTGACAACTGGTGGGCCTGGGAATATTTGAAGTGAGGACCGCTCCCTAACGCCAGCGGCGGCGCCTATGGCCTCCGCCCCCGTGGTGTGGAGGGGGGGCGGGCCGGGCCGGCTCCTCGTCGTCCGCCTCCACCGCCGGGGCCTGGAAATACCGGCGCAGGAGGAGGGCCAGGATCCGGTCCCGGTGCTCGTGGTCCGACACCCGGCGGGCGATGGGGGCGAACTCCGCGAAGTCCTCCAGGGGAAGGGTCTGGCCCTCCGCGGCCAGCCGGGTCACGATCCGCTCCTCCTTGCGGGCCTGCACCTCTTCATCCGAGGGCACCGCGAGCTCCCCCACCTCCACGTGGTACCGTTTCACCAGGCGGTTGAAGTTCATGAGGTCGTGGGCGGAGACGAGGCTGATCGCCCGCCCGCTCTTCCCCACCCGTCCCGTGCGGCCCGCGCGGTGGATGTACTGCTCGGGGGAGTCGGGGGTGGAGAAGATGAAGACGTGGGAGAGGTCCTCGATGTCGATTCCCCGCGAGGCCACGTCGGTGGTGACCAGGTGCCGGATTTCCCCGCCCTTGAACCGGGCCATGACCGTCTCCCGCTTGCGCTGGGGCAGGTCGGAGGAGAGCATGGCCGCGGGCAGGCCCTTGCCGGTCAGGAAGGTGTACACGAGCCGGGTCTCCTCCCGGGTGTTGCAGAAGATCATGGAGGAGGCGGGGTTCTCGTACTCGAGGAGCTTGTAGAGGGTGCCCTCCTTGTGCAGCTTGGGGGTCAGGCAGTAGAGGTGCTGGACCTCCTTGACGTAGATCTGGTCCTCGGAGAGAAGCACCCACTCGGGATCCGCGAGGTAGTGGTAGATGAGGCCGCGGATGCCCAGGGGAACGGTGGCGGAGAAGAGCAGGGTCTGCCGCTCGGCGGGCATGTACTCCATGATCTGGCCCATCTCCACCGCGAAGCCCATGTCCAGCATGCGGTCGGCCTCGTCGAGGACCAGCATCTTCACGCTCTCGAAGCGCAGGGTCTTGCGGCGGAGGTGGTCGAGCACCCGGCCGGGAGTGCCCACGATCACGTGGGCCCCCGCCCGGATGCCCTCGAGCTGGCGGTCCATGGAGTCGCCCCCGTAGATGACCTCGACCTTGACCCCCCGGCCGCGGCCGATCTCCGCGATCTCCTGGGCCACCTGTAGGGCCAGCTCCCGGGTGGGAGCCAGCACCACGGCCTGGACTCCTTCCCGCCCCGCCTCCACCTTCTCCACCATGGGGATTCCGAAGGCGGCCGTCTTTCCGGTGCCGGTGCGGGACTGGACGACGAGGTCCCGTCCGGTCATGGCCCGGGGGATGGTCTCTGCCTGCACGTCGGTGGGGGCCGCGTAGCCCTTGGCCTCCAGGCTGGCCAGCGTTTCCGCGGAGAGGTCGAGAGCGGCGAAGCTACCCTTCGATGTCGATGCGGCGATTTCCATAACCGTTCATTATCGTATGCGGAGGGCCGCCTCGCAAGGCGCCCCCGGGCGCGATATAATTTCTAGTTTGGGGGAGGAAGGCATGGCCATCACGTGCAGCCGCTGCGGAAAGACGGGCGAGCCCCCGCCCCCCCACCGGGTCGGCTTCTCCGGGCCCGACCGGGAGCGGGTCCTCTCCTCGATTTGCGCGTCCTGCTGGGGCGAGTGGGAGGCCACGGAGATCAAAGTCATTAATGAGTACCGTTTGAACTTCCTCGACCCCCAGCACCGGGAGATGCTCAAGAAGGCCACCCTCGATTTCCTCTTTGCCCAGCGCAACCTGAACCTGCCCGAATGATCCACGTCGAGGGCCTCGGCAAGCGCTACGGCGAGAGAGTCCTCCTCGAGGACGTGTCCTGGCACGTCCGGAAGCAGGACCGCATCGGCCTCTCCGGGCCCAACGGCAGCGGGAAGACCACCCTCCTCCGCATGCTGGCCGGGCTCGAGGAGCCGGACGCGGGCTCGATCCGAATGGCCACCGACACCACGATCGGCTACCTCCCCCAGGACGGCCTTGTCCACCATGGGCGGACGGTGCACGCGGAGGTGATCCAGGCCTTCGCGGAGCTTTTGTCCCTGAAGGAGGAGCAGCACCGGATCGAGGACACCCTGGCCAAGGCCACCCATGATGACGGCGGCGAGCATGAGCGCCTGCTCGTGCGCTACGCGGAGATCACGGAGCGCTTCAAGCATCTGGGCGGCTACGAGATGGAGGCCCGGGTGGCGGAGGTGCTCAAGGGTCTGGGCTTCTCCGAGGAGGACCAAGCGCGGCGCACGGAGGAGTTTTCAGGCGGCTGGCAGATGCGGATCGCCCTCGCCAAGCTGCTTCTGGCCCGGCCCAATCTCCTGCTCTTGGACGAGCCCACCAATCACCTGGACCTGCCCGCGCGCAACTGGCTGGAGGAATACCTGGCCGACTACCCGGGCTCGGTGGTTCTCGTGTCCCACGACCGTTACTTCCTGGACGCCACCGTGAAGCGAATCACGGAAGTGGGCTTGCGCACGCTCACCGACTATCACGGCAACTACTCGAAGTACGTGGTGGAGCACGAGGCCCGCATGGAGCGGCTCCGGGAAGCGCACCGCCGGCAGACGGAGGAGATCGAGAAGGTCACCGCCTTCATCAACAAGTTCCGCTACCAGGCCACCAAGGCCCGCCAGGTCCAGAGCCGGATCAAGCTGCTGGACAAGGTGGAGCGGATCGAGATCCCGCCCCAGCGGAAGAGGATACGCTTCAAGTTCCCGGACGCTCCCCGTCCGGGACGGGTGATCCTGGAGCTGAAGGGGGTCCGGAAGGCCTACGGCGACAACGTGGTCCTGCGCCAAGTGGACTTAATGGTGGAGCGCGGGGACCGGATCGCGCTCGTGGGTCCGAACGGGGCCGGGAAATCGACGATGATGAAGATCCTGGCCGGCGTGGACCGCCCGGACGCGGGAGCCCGCATCGAGGGCCACCGTCTGACCCTCGACTACTTCGCCCAAGACCAGGCCGCGGCACTGAACCCCGCCCGCACCGTCTACGAGGAGATGTCGAGCGCGAGCCCCACCACCATGGTGCCCCTGATCCGCAACATCCTGGGCGGCTTTCTCTTCTCGGGGGACGACATCAACAAGCGCGTGGCCGTCCTCTCCGGGGGGGAGCGGAACCGCCTGGCCCTGGCCAAGATGCTTCTGAACCCGAGCAACCTCCTCCTCCTGGACGAGCCCACGAACCACCTGGACCTGGATTCGAAGGAGGTCCTGCTCGACGCCCTCAGCGATTACGGGGGCACTCTCGTCTTCGTCTCCCACGACCGCTATTTCGTGGACCGGCTGGCGGGCAAGGTGATCGAGGTCGGGGGGGGCGAGGCCCCCCTCTACCCCGGGGGCTACGAGGACTTCCTGTACTGGAAGAAGCAGCGGGCGGCGGGGCTCGCGGTCGGGATGCCCGGCCGGGCGAAGGCCCTCGGGGATGCTGATGAAGAGGCGGAGACGGTCTTGGGCGCGGGCAAGCCCGCGGCCGCGAGGTCGACCCCCCCCGCGCCGCGGCCGGCCAAGACGGCTCCTCCGCCCGCCGCCTCCGCGAAGGGCGGCTCCAACGGCCGGCCCGCGGCCGCGCCCCCCGCGAGATCGGAAGCGGTCCGGCCGGACCCCCTCGCCCCTCGCCTACGGCCGAAGGGCACCCTGCCCGACCGCCAGGCTCGCGATCGGGAAGCCAAGCGGATGAAGGCCCGCCTGGCGGACCTGGAGCAGCGCATCTCCGAGAAGGAGAAGGCGGTCCGGGATCTCGAGGCCCAAATGGCGTCCCCCGGCTTCTACGAGGACCGTACCCGCGCCGAGGAGGCGGCGGAGGCGCACAAGAAGCTCATGTGGGAAGTGGGCGACCTTCTCAGCCAGTGGGAGGCCCTCCAGACCGAGGTCGAGGTCCGAGGCTAGGGCCTCCTTGGATCAGCGGCCGGCGACCCCCGCTCCCTCTCCGGACCCGGCCCGGTGGTGGGTGGCCGCTCCCCTGGCCGGCATTTGGCTCCTCCTTCTCACCATCCTCTCCCTCCGGGGCCACGTGCCCCTGACCTACGACGAGGCCTGGAACTTCACCGACATCGCCTCCCGCGGTGTCGTCTACGTGATCAGCCACTACCCCAATCCGAACAACCACGTGGCCTTCACCGCCCTGCAGGCGCTCCTCCTGCCGGCGACGCTCGTGGAGACGTGGCCCCCGCTCTTGAGGATCCCGAACCTGCTCGTGGGGGCGGCGCTCTTGGCCCTGCTCGCGCGGGTCCTGGGCCGGAGCCGGGGGCCCGCGACCGCCACCCTCCTCGCCCTCTGCGTGCTCTTGGTCTCTCCCCTCTTCACGACCTATCTCCTGGTGGCGCGCGGCTATCTCCTCGGCACCCTCCTCCTCCTGGCCTCTCTGGTCTGGGCGGCGGAGGGGCGGTCTCTGGGGGGCACCGTGCTCCTGCTCGCCCTTGCGACCTGGACCGTGCCCACGTTCGGGTATGCCGTTCCCGGAGCCCTGGCCGGGGCGGCCCTTTGCGGGCGCCAGCCGCGGCGCGCGGCCGTCGCGGTGGCCGTGGCCGGCCTGGCCTACCTGGCCCTGGTTCTCCTGCTCTACGCTCCCGTCCTTCCCGCGATGCTCGCCCAGCGCCAGAGCTGGCGGGGGGCGGCGCTCCCCGGCCGGTTCTCCCTGGGCATCGTGGGTCGTCTCGCGAACGTGCCGATCACGGGCGTTGGGGTATTGGCCCTGCTCCTGGCCGCGGGGGCGGCGCTCCTCGCCCGGCGGCGGCCCGACCGCTCGCGCGACCGGCTCCTGCTCCTCGCCCTCGCCGCGAGCGCGTCCTTCCTCGTCGTCGCGGAGACCCTGACCGCCCTCCACCTGGTGGGCACGCCCTTCTGGCGAAACATGCTGTTCGCGCCGCTCTTCCTGGCCCTGGCTCTCGGTCTCGTGCTGCCCGCCCTGCCCCGGGGGGGCCAGGTCCTGGTCTGGGCGCTCCTCCTCTCTAACGCCGCTCTCGGCGTGCGCGACCTCGGCGCAAGCTTCGTGACGGGAAGCCCGGCCGACTACCGGGGTCTCCGGGCCCTCGGCCCCACCGGCGTCGAGCGCGCGCTCAGAGCGGAAGCGCCCTTTTGGAATGTGCGCTGCGATCGCCTGGCCGAGGCCGTCTGCCAGGCCTACGCGGCCCACCTGCCCGGGCTCTCGTTCGGTCCCAGGGAGGCGGACTCGCTCCCCTGCCTGGCGGGGGGCTCCCCCCCGCCCGACGGACTGGGGATTACGGTCTCCGCGGGCGGGGGCCGCCGGCAGATCTGCTACTGACGCGGCCTCGCCGGACCACTCCCCGGCTTAGACCGCCGCCCGGCCCGGCTTCTTGCGGGCCCGGCGGGCGACGTCCTTGATGAGCTTGACCGCGCCCGCGGCGTCGGGCTCGGCGGGGTCCGCCTCCGGCAGGGGCTCATCGATCGCTTCGAACTCGAGCCCCTCTTGCGGCTCCAAGGGCTCGCGCAGGGACGCGGCAAAGGCTCTGACCGGCTCGAGCTCGTCCATGGCCGACCGGAAGCGCTCGGCCAAGAGCTGGGCGAGAGCGATTGTGAGCTTGGCGAAGAGGGCGGAATCGCCCTTCACGAGATCGAGCAGCCCCTCCCGGGTCAGCCGGCGAAGACGGCAGGCCCCCTGCGCGCGGACGTGATGCGTGCGGGGCTGGCCGTCCACGAAGCCCACTTCCCCCACCACCCCCCCCGGGCCCACGGAGGCGAGAACGATGGCCTGGCCCATCACCTCGTCGAAGACCTCGATCTGCCCCTCCTCGACCAGGAGAAGGCTTCGCGACGGGCTCCCCTTCTGGAAGATGAGGTCTCCGGACTCGGCCGTGCAGGGCTCCATGGCCCCGAGGAGGCGTGCGTGCTCCTCGTCCGTGAGGGTGCCCACGAGATCCCCCACGCGAAGGGCGGGCCACCAGCTCTCCACAGAATCCCCCTCGGGACAATCGGGGGCCGGCCGGCCCCCGCCGGGCCCTACTGCCCGGCTCGACGGACGCGGGTGGTACTCCTCGCGCCCGGCCTCTGCGTCGGAGACGACCGCGGGCGCGACGGCGGGATCATAGCATGCCCCCCTCGGTCACAACCCCCGCGCCCCCAGCCAGCCAAGGACCGCGTCGTGGACCTCGGCCCGAACCTCCTCCGGCAGGCGCCCCGAGCGCTTGCGCACCGCGAACGAGTGGTCGCCGTCCTCGATGCGGTGGAGGGAGACCCGGTCGCCCAGCCGCGCGAGCAGGCCCTCCAAGAGGTCCCAGCGCGCGAAGGCGTCGCGGGTGCCCTGGACGAAGAGCATGGGCGCGGTGATTCCGGGCAAGTGACGGTCCCGCCGGACCGGGCGGCCCGGCGGATGCAGCGGATAGGCGAGGAAGACCAGACCGTCCGCGGGGGCGCCCGCCGCCACCGCCTGGGAGGCGATGCGGCCACCCATGGACCTCCCGCCGTGCACCAGCCGCTCCGCGCCCAGGACCGCCCGCGCGTACTCTCCCACCGCTCGCGTGGTTGCTTCGAGCACGGCGGCCGGATCGGGAGCGCGCCCGCCCCGGTCCTTGTAGGGGAAGTTGTAGAGCAGGGCCCGCCGGCCGGAGGCGGCGAGGGCCTCCGCCAACTCCAGCAGGCGGGGGTGACGACGGTCGCTTCCCGCCCCGTGGCCGAGGATCACCACGGTCGGGCCGGCGCCGTGGACCGACGCCGTGACCGCCCCCTCCCCGACCGGTATCCGGATCTCCTCCATGCCCATGCTCCGCCCCAGGATAGCCGGGAAGCGCGGCCGCCGCTCTGGCCGGGTGGTACACTCGAAGAATCGTGTACGAGGCGTATTACGGCTTCGTGGAGAAGCCCTTCAACCTCACCCCCGACCCCAAGTACCTCTATCTCTCCCGGCGCCACGCCGAGGCCTTCGCCCACTTGGAGTTCGGCCGGCGCGAGCGGGGCGGCTTCATCCTCATCACGGGTGAGGTGGGAACGGGCAAGACCACCCTCGCCCGCTACTTCCTGGGGCGCCTGCCCCCGAACACCGCCACCGCGGTCGTTCTCTACCCGGCGCTGACCGCGGCCGAGCTGCTCCGCTCGATCCTCGAGGACCTGCACGTCCCCGCTCCCGGGACCTCCCTCAAGGAACTGGTGGACACCCTCCACCGCTTCCTCCTGGACTCCCGCCCCCGGGGTCGCGAGGTGGTGCTCCTCATCGACGAGGCCCAGGACCTCTCCGCCGAGGTGCTGGAGCAGATCCGCCTCATCTCCAACCTGGAAACGGACACGGAGAAGCTGATCCAGATCGTGCTCATGGGGCAGTCGGAGCTGCAGGAGCTCTTGGCCCGCCGCGAGCTCCGCCAGCTCGCGCAGCGGGTGACCGCGCGCTACCACCTCTCCCCGCTTTCGCGGCCGGAGACGGAGGAGTACGTCCGCCACCGCCTCTCCGTGGCGGGAGGCACGGGAAAGGTGACGTTCACCCCCGGCGCCCTTGGTGCCGTTCATCGCCGCGCGGCCGGGATCCCCCGCCTCATCAACCTCATCTGCGACCGGTCGCTGCTCGGCGGCTTCGTCTCCGGGACGCGGGTGATCGACGCCGGCATGGTGCGCCGGGCGGCGGACGAGGTGAAGGGGGATTCTCCCGCCCGCCGGCTCTCATCCCGTGGCTACGCCCTCCTCGCGGGGGGCGTGGCGGTGGCCGTCGCGCTCGCGGTGACCCTGGCCGCGCCGCGGCCCTTGCGCGCCCCCGAGCCGGAGGCGCCCGTGGCCGCCCCTGCCGTCTCCCGCCTGGAGCCGGCGCTCCTGGCCATCCCGCACGACGCCTCGCGGGAGGCCGCCCTCGCCCAGGTGCAGGCCCAGTGGGGGAACGAGCCTCTCGAGAGGACCTCCCTGCGCACCCACCTGGACCAGGTCCGCCACCTCGACTTGCCCGTGATCCTCGAGATGTTCGACCCCTCCCGGCGGGACACCTGCTTCCTGGCCCTGCTCGGGCTCGAGGGGGACGTGGCCCTCGTGGCGGTGGGCACCGACGCCCCCTTCCGGGTCACGGTCGCGGATTTGGATCGGTTCTGGACCCACGAGGCCATCTTCCTCTGGCGCGACTTCCAGGGCCTCGCCCGCCCGGAGGGGAAGGCGCGGACGGAAGCGTGGGCCAAGGACACGCTGGCCCACCTCGGCTATGCCGGCTCCGAGGCTGACTTGAGCGAGGTCGTGGGTCGGTTCCAGCGCGACTCCGCGCTCATCGCCGACGGCGTGATCGGGAGTCGCACGCTCATGACCCTCTACAGCCTCGGACCCTACCCGAGGCCGCGCCTGAGGGTGTCCGTGCCCCGCCCCGGAGGCGCCTCGTGAGCCTCATCCTCGAGGCCTTGAAGAAGGTGGAGCGGGAGAAGGGGGTGCCGGACCGCGGCTTCCTGGTCCTGGCCCACCTCCCCTGGGCGCGCTCGGGCAAGGCGGGGGCGCGCGTTGCTGGCCTCGCCGCCCTGGCCCTGGTCCTGGCCGCGGCCGGGTTCCTCGCCTGGCGCTCCCGGCCGGCGCCGCCCCGAGCCGCCGCGCCCGCCCCCGCCCCGACCCCCGCCGCCCTCCCGTCGCGGGCCGGAGTCCCGGCCCTTCCCTCCCCGACCCTGGCCCTTCCCTCTTCGACCGCCGCCCTTCCCGCCCCCGCGGCGGCGGCGCCCCCGGCCGCTCCCGCCCCGGCCCTCCCGCTCCCCAGCCCCCCCGAGGCCGTCGCCGAGTTCCGTCTCAACGCCATCACCGTGCAGGACGGCCACCCGGTGGCGGTGCTCAACGACCGGATCGTCCGCGAAGGGGACAGCTTCGAGGGCGTGCGCGTCCTCCGCATCGGGGAGACGGAAGTCGAGATCGAGGTGAGGGGAGAGCGCCGGGTCATCCGGTTCTGAGCCCCCCGCCCATGCACCTCCGCAACCACACGCCCCGAAGCCTGGCCTCGCTCTGGCCCGACCTCGGGATCGACCCCGGCGTGTCCCGGCGGGTCGTGAGCCGCCTGGTCTGGGAGGACGGGGACGACCTCGCGGGCGTGCGCGGGCTGTCGAAGACGCTGGCCCGCGAACTCCTCACCCGCGGCCGCACCACCCGGCTGGAGGTGCTCGATCGCCGGGAGAGCGCGGTCGATCCCTTCGTCAAGTACCTCTTCCGTTCCCCGGACGGCCGTTCCTTCGAGACCGTCCGGATCCCCCTGGATCGGCCGCGCTGGAGCGTCTGCGTCTCCTCGCAGGCCGGATGCGCCCTGGCCTGCGCGTTCTGCGAGACCGGGCGCCTGGGCTTCGCCCGCAACCTGGAGCCCTGGGAGATCGTGGAGCAGGTCCTGACCGTGCGCCGCGAGTCCCCGGAACGGCCGGTGACCGGGGTCGTCTTCCAGGGGCAGGGCGAGCCGCTCCAAAACTATGAGAACGTGGTCCGGGCGGCCGAGATCCTGCGCGATCCCTCGGGGGCGCGCATCCGCGGCGACCGCATCACGATCTCCACCGTCGGCCTCCTCCCCCAGATCGAGCGCTACACGGACGAGGGCCATCCCTACCGGCTGATCCTCTCCTTGACCTCCGCCTTTTCCGAGAAGCGGGCCCAGCTCGTGCATCTGACCCGCCGCTACGACGTGCCCGCCCTGGCCACGGCCATGCGGCGGCATGCCGCCGCCCGGGGGGGGCCCGTGAACCTCGCCTGGGTCCTGATGGCGGGGATCAACTCCGGAGCCGACGAGGCGCGGGAGTTGGCCCGGCTCTTCTCGGGCGTCCCCGTCCGGCTCTCCGTCATCGACGTCAACGATCCCCACGGGTGCTTCCGGCGCGCCGACGCCGAGGAGCGCGGCCGGTTTCTCTCCGCCCTGGCCGCGAACGGCATCCCCTTCGTGCGCCGCTACTCCGGCGGCCCCGACATCCACGCCGCCTGCGGGATGCTCGCCTCCCGGGCCAGCGGCGGCCGGACGCTCGCCGGGCCGGAGCCGCCCTGACCGCGCGGGTCCGGCGGGCCGACGAGCCGGGCGCGATCGCGGCCGCGGCCGCGATCCTGAGAGGCGGGGGGGTGGTGGCCTTCCCCACGGAGACGGTCTACGGCCTGGCGGCCAGCGTCTTCGATCCGCGCGCGGTGGCCCGCGTGTTCGAGGTCAAGGCCCGGCCCTCCTTCGACCCCCTGATCGTCCATGTGGCGGAGGCGGAGGAGGCCTCACGCGTGGCCGCAACCGCCGACCCCCGGGTGGCGCGGCTGGCCGCTCGCTTCTGGCCGGGTCCCCTGACCCTGGTCCTGCCCCGGCTGCCCTCGGTGCCCGACCTCGTGACCGCGGGCCTGGAGACGGTGGGCGTGCGCGTGCCCGACCACCCCGCCGCCCGCGCGCTGATCCGCGAGGCGGGGACGCCGCTTGCCGCCCCCAGCGCCAACCCCTTCGGCTACGTCAGCCCCACCACCGCCGACCATGTGGCGGAGCAGCTCGGGGAGGGAGTCGACCTCATCCTGGACGGGGGCCCCTGCCGGGTGGGGGTGGAGTCAACCATCCTGGGGCTCACGGTAGAGCCGCCCGGCCTCCTCCGGCCGGGCGGGGTCAGCCGGGAAGCGCTGGAATCGACCCTGGGCCAGGCGCTCGCGGTCGCGGTTCCCACCGGCCGGCTCACCGCCCCCGGCCAGCTCGTCCGTCACTACGCGACGCGCACGCCGCTCATGATCCTGACCGGTCACGCGGGACCGCCGCCCGGAGCCGGTCGGGTGGGCCTGCTCGCCTTCGCGCGCGCGCCGGAGGGCCCGCCCTACGCGGCGGTGGAGGTGCTAGCGCCGGACGGCCAGGGCACGACCGCCGCCGCCAACCTCTTTGCCGCCCTGCGTCGGCTCGATGCCCTCCGCCTCGACCTTCTCCTCGCCGAGCCCTGCCCCGAGATCGGCATCGGCCGCGCCATCATGGACCGGCTCCGGCGCTGCGCGGCGCCCCGTCCCTGACTCCGGCACGGCGGACGCACGGCGGGGCTGCCCTGGGATGGGAGACCCCTCCCCGGGCTGGCCCGAGGAGGGGTCAGCCCCGACGGGCCCGCGCCACGAAGGCCGCGTGGCGGGGGTCCCACTGGTAGGTCGCACCCTCCACCGCGAGCTGGAAGTTCGAGGTCCCCCGCCCGTGCCGGCGGTAGGCGTGCCGGATCTGGGCATCGCTCATGACGGGCCCGTGGTGTCCGGCCAGCACCAGCACGCGCGGGTGGGCCCGCGCCATCTGCGCGGCGTGCTCCTGGGAGCCGTGACCGTGCTCGTGGTGCTGGATGTCCGCGAAATGGGCATCGTAGACGGCGAGGTGGGCCTCCTCCAGCAGCGCCCGCTCCACGGTCTGGGTTCGGTGGTTCGGCTCGTGGTCGCAGAGGTAGGCCACGGTGGCGCCGTCGGGGGCCGTGAGCTGGTAGCCGAGGGTGTCGAGAGCCCAGACGGAGCGGCCGGCCCCGCTGTAGTGGCGCAGGGGCTGGGTCACGAGCCGCCAGTTCCCGAACCGGCGGCGCTCCCCCGGCTTCAGGGCCTGGTAGCGGACGCCTCTCACGGTCCCCGCCCCCAGCAGCTCCAGGGCCACATAGAGGGGATGGCCATAGGCGGTGCGGATTGCACGCAGGGCTTGCGTCGACCCCAGGACGCGGATGTTGAGCCCATTCCCCTTCTCCCAGAACCAGTCCGCGTCCTTCAGCCCCTCCCAATGATCGAGATGGGCGTGGCTCACCAGCACGTGCACGTTGCGGACCACCGCGAAGCGGGCCCGCCGCTTCATCGTCCAGCCGAGGGCGGCCAGTCCGCGTCCCGCGTCCAGGAGGAACAGGTCCTCCCCGTGGAGCACGGAGTAGCAGGAGGTGTTGTTGGCGATTCGAGAGCGGCGCGGGAGGAGGCTTCGCGATCCGCGGCTACCCCAGACGTCGAACTGGGTTGGGCGGACGGTTCTTTTCCGCGCGGTCACTCTCCTCATGGGTCGGTCATCGGCCCGTCCGTCGCATCCTATCAAAAATCGGCTCCCAAGCGGGCCCCCTCGCGTTCGCTCGCGTCGCGGGTGGCAAAGGACCGCGGGCCGTATCGCGGGGCGGATCCCGTGGAGTAAACTCCGGGGCCGTCATGCCCGCGCGCACGGAAACCCGTTGGCTCGCCCGCATCGTGGCCTTCGCCGCCACCCTGCTCGCCCTCGGGGTCGTCCTCGCGCCCCGTCCGCCCGCGCGGCCCTCGCCCCGTCTGGCCGCCGTCGCCCTGCGCCACGACGTCCGCATTCTGCGCGACAGCTGGGGCGTACCCCACGTCTTCGGGAAGACCGACGCCGACGCGGCCTATGGCCTGGCTTGGGCCCACGCCGAGGACGACTTCCCCACCATCCAGGGCGCGCTCCTGGCCGCCCGCGGCCGACTGGCCTCCGTTTTCGGCCCTAAAGCGGCGCCCAACGACTACATGGTCGCGCTGCTGCGGGTCTGGGACGTGGTCGAGGCACGATACGCAAAGGACCTCTCGCCGGAGGCGCGGGCGCTCTGCGAGGCCTACGCGGACGGCATCAACCACTACGCGGCCCTCCACCCCGGGGCCGCCCTTCCCGGCCTCTACCCGGTGCGGGGGCAGGACGTGGTGGCCGGCTTCGTCCACAAGCTGCCCCTCTTCTTCGGCTTGGACCGGGTGCTGAGCGGGCTCTTCGGACCGACGCGCCCCGAGCCCCCCGTCCGGCGCGCGCGGGGGGGTCCCCCCGGGGAGAACGGGGCTGCGCTGGGATCGAACGCGATAGCGGTCGCCCCCCGCCGCTCCGCCGACGGCTACACCCGGCTGGCCGTGAACTCCCACCAGCCGTGGGCGGGCCCCGTCGCCTGGTACGAGGTGCACCTGCGGAGCGAGCAGGGTTGGGACATGGTGGGCGGGGTCTTCCCGGGGGCGCCGGTCGTGCTCCACGGCCACAACCGCGACCTGGGCTGGGCCCACACCGTGAACCGCCCCCGCCTCGTCGACGTCTACGTGCTGGAGACGAACCCCGCCAACCCCAACCAGTACCGCTTCGACGGAGCCTGGCGGGACCTCGAGGTGCGGACGGTGCCGATCGAGGTGAAGCTCCTCGGCCCTCTTCACTGGACGTTCTCGCGCGAGACCCTCTGGTCCGTCCACGGGCCGGTGGTGCGCCGACCCCACGGCACCTACGCGATCCGCTTCGCGGGCATGGGCGAGGTCCGGCAGGTGGAGCAGTGGTACCGCATGAACCGGGCCCACAGCCTGGAGGAGTGGCACAGGGCCATGAGGATGGGCGCCCTGCCCATGTTCAACTGCGGTTACGCGGACCGCGAGGGCAACATCGAGTACCTCTACAACGCACGCCTGCCCCTCCGCGAGGGGAGCGACGAGGGGGCGGGCTATCTCGCGGGCGACACCTCGGCCACCCTCTGGAGGGAGTACCTTCCCTTCGACGAGCTGCCCCGGGTGACCAATCCCCCCTCGGGCTTCGTCATCAGCTCCAACAGCTCTCCCTTCCAGGCCACCCTCGGCCCCGGCAACCCGGACCCCGCGCGCTACCCGCCGAGCTTCGGAATCGAGACGCACTTGACCAACCGCGCGCGGCGCGCCCTCGAGCTCTTCGGGGGGGACCGCTCCGTGACCCGCGAGGCCTTCGACCGCTACAAGTTCGACACCGCCTATTCTCCCGACTCGACGACGGCCCGCCGCTTCCACGAGATCGTAGACGGCCGGCTTCCCGACGACCCGCTGCTCCGGGAGGCGGCCGAC
>Ga0210409_10001263_pt1 | contig 33927 bp, 34 predicted proteins | sample IncBWH17MmetaG_FD_161649 | JGI IMG/M metagenome (GOLD analysis project Ga0210409, IMG submission 161649) | Forest soil microbial communities from Barre Woods Harvard Forest LTER site, Petersham, Massachusetts, United States - Inc-BW-H-17-M | ecosystem: Environmental > Terrestrial > Soil >... | reverse complement strand
CATGGCTTCGATCATCACAAGGCCAAACGGCTCTGGCCACTCCACCGGGAACAACAGAGCGGCCGCCTCGCCCAGGAATTTTGCTTTCTCGCGCTCGTTGATCTCCCCGATGAACTCTACTCCAGGCCCATCGAAAAGCGGCCGTATATCGTTGCGGAAGTAGTCTTCATCGGCCTTGTCGACCTTCGCAGCGATCTTCAGCGGCATGCCGGCGGCGCGCGCTATTCTGATCGCGCGATCCGGGCGCTTTTCCGGCGAAATCCGCCCCAAGAAGGCAAGGTAACTGCCCCGCCCTAGCGAGGGCAGATGCAGGTCAGCCGGAATGCCGTGGTATACCGTCGCAACAAAATGGGCGTGCGGCAGTGGTTTGCGCTGATCGTTGGAGATGGAAACCAATGGCATTTCGCTGAAGCGGAAATAAAATGGTTTTAGATCGCCCAGATCCTGCCGACCATGAAGCGTAGTCATTGTCCGCGCTGCCAGTGAGCGGAAAAGCGGAAAGTGAACCACATCGATGTGAAAATGAAGAATGTCAAACTCGTGCGCGCGCTCTCGGACCTTATCAATCATCAGCATGAAGTGCGGAATGATGTCGCCCACGGTAGAATCCAGGCGAAGCGCACGAGTGCAACAGGGAGCCAACTCGGCGCTGGTGATGGAGTCTCCGCTCGCAAAGAGCGTCACATCGTGGCCGATTCTGGCGAGTTCTTCGGTCAAGTAGGACACGATCCGTTCAGTGCCGCCATACAGACGGGGAGGAACGCGCTCAATAAGTGGAGCGATCTGGGCGATCTTCATGACGACCTTTAGTCTCCCTGAAGGCAACAAAAACGCGGCCCGCTGCCGGGAGCTTGGGCGGCGGGGCGGACAACCGGAGCCGGGCTGGATATCGGCGTGATGCCGGATCCAGATTCGCAATTTTGCCGATCCCAGCGGGATAGAGTCTGTTCTATTTTGACCACTCCATCTATGACGATGTCGATATCTTTCAGCGTATGGCGATTTTCAAGCGCTGAAATCGCACGTCCCGAGAGCGGGAACTAAACATTTGACACCGTCGTTACCTTCCTAGCTAACCCACAGCACTCTTTATGGAATGGAGTTTCACTGGATGTACAGATCATCCGTCGCAGGCCATCTTCGAGTGGAAGTAAAACACCGGTGTTTGTCGCCGAAACGATATACCTGGGAAATTTTTTCCGAACATAAAGTTCTTCCAGTGGAAGAAGCCCGCGACCAGTTCGGCTCTTGGGAAGAGGCGAGTCAAGTCGGGAAAAAGGCGTTGAAGGCATTGCTGGCAATTTGGGACTAAGTCCCACTGCAGCATCGCCACGTGAGGCGTCGAGCACAGCCGCCTCCTATGGCCTTATTAGCTTCGATGCTCGCCTATTTGGGAGCCGCCACGGCGATTGCGGTCGCACTGTTGATGGCCACAACCGCATTTCTTGCTACTCCAGACCAGCCGACAAGCACGCTGCAAACGTTAGCGATGGCGTCAAGGCCAATCGCACCGGGGGCTACGACAAATGCAACAACGAAGCCGACACCCATGATCGGTCGATGGTAGCCGCGCGTTCCGCTGCAGCTTTTGGACAGCGGGACGGCTTCAAAAATAAAGGGCGGCGCTTATACCCGCCCAAGGCCGCATACCGCGAATGCGAGTTTGCGAAAACAATTTCTGCATATGCTGGCGCGGCAAGAGCGCACGAGACGTTGGGCTAACCAACAAGAGCCCGACTTTGGGTCTCGCTACATGGGCTATGTCGATGATCCGTCCGCCGATTACCGCCTGATCGAGAGGGGATCGTCGGAAAGTGCAGTCGGTAAATCCTCGCCGAAATGATCGGTACGGTCCGATCGCGCATCAGCCATTTCATGAACGAATTGGGCACATTGGGCTATATGAAATGCGAGGGGAAAGCCGGAAATCCGAAAATTCCTATCGATTGCACGACAAGTCCGAGATCGGTGGTCGGCTCCGTGCGATCGTGGCAAAGCCTAAGGCGAAGTTATTTGCGCTTATCCGCCATCGAAACAGAGTGAGCTATTTTATACGGATTTAGGGAAGCAGGCGGCTCAAGGTCGAAAAGGCCGGACTTTTTTGCCGCCGGCCCGAGGCGCCCCGCGTATATACGTAGGTACGTGCCTAGCGGAGGCACTGGCAATGAGAACCGAGAGCCAAGACTACAAGGGGTTTGAAATCCAGGTCGCGCACAATCCTCCAATGTGGCAGGTGAGCATCTTCTACCCCAAATCGCCTCGGGTATTTCCCGTGAACCGAGCCGTCCAGCGGATTTCTTGTCAAATCAAGGGCGACGCATTCGCAAAAGCTCGCGAACGCATAGACGAAGTGCTCAAGGCGGTCGCTCTCACAATTCCCGTAGCATTTGGGCCATAATACCGCGAGGGCCGACGTCTGATGCTGCTGCTAGGGCGCGCTAGCTTACAGAGTGAAGCGAAACACGCAGCGTCGGGACTCAAATTATGTCGAACGATTTGCCGCCTGTACTGATAGCCAATCGCAGCTAGAAGAGGCGCGGCGGCAAAATGAGCACATATCAAGCCCCGATGTGCGGTTGGTCGTGCAGAATGACGTTCAACAGCGAACTGTGGACCTCGATACTTCCGTTGTACCTAATGAAGCCGAGTTTCCTAAATTTGTTCATGAAGAAGCTCACGCGCGACCGTGTCGTTCCGATCATTTCCGCCAGCGTCTCCTGGCTAATTTTCGCGATCACGGGCTCGGGTGTCCCTTCACTTGCCGAAATTTGCCAACAGCAGTAGTAGGCGGGCAAGACGCTTCTCGCTTGAATTGAATAGTTGATCGATAAGATCTGCTTCGACACGGATGCTCCGAGCCAGAAGATGGGCAATGAGCTTTTCGGAGAATGCTGGTTCCTGATGGATTACCTGGATAATAGTTGATTTTTCCAATCGAGCTATGACGGAGTCTATCATGGTCGTGACCGTCGCTATGCGCTGCGCCTGCCCGGCAAGACATCCCTCGCCGAAGAACTCCTCCACTCCAAGAATTGCGATAACCACTTCCTTTCCATGCTCGGAAACGACGGTGAGCTTCGCCCTGCCTTTCTGGATATAAAAAACCGCATCGCCAGGATCCCCTTGTGAAAAAACGACCTGGCCTTTGGGGTACTTGCGGATGCTCCGGCCGTCCCCGACACGGGCAAGAAACGATTTTGGATCAAATGATGGTCGGTGTTTAGTCACCATGACGCAACCTTCCGTGGGGGATCATAGGCTTTCCGGGGGAAAACGACAAGCGCCGGTCGGGGATCAGCGGGATCAGCACATATGAGATGACGGGGGCATCGATTGCTAGGCGCGCTTTGTGGTCACCGGCCGGGGTTTGTCCGGCGAGGACGCCGTGGGGCTTGTGGGCGATCGTAGAGATGCTGGAAATTGTCGAGGATCGACGGCGCCATGGATCTGTGGCCGTTTGGGCGGCAGCTCGTAGAGGCGAATGGCTTTGGCCTGACAGGCCTGTTCGAACTCGGCATCGAGCTCGGAGCCGCCATCGACCTGGATGACCTCGACCGGGACCGGCATCTCGGCATGACCTTTTCGAGTCTCAAAACGCAATCATTTCAGGCTATTGCCCTCTCATTAGTGGCTCATGAAGCGCGATCTGTAAAAACTCCTGCGGCTTACGACTAACTTTCTCGCATTTGGATCATATATGCAGGAAAGTAGCTCGAAAGCATTCAAGAGATACCTCGACCTCTGATTTGGAGATTAATCAAATGACAATAGCATCTGGGGTCGAAAAAGCCGTAGCATCTGGGGTCGAAAAAGCCGTTATCGGATTTGATTATCGCGCCGAGGCGGAGCTGTTCCCCAACCGCAATCGGAAACCCAAGCGGCATCCAATTGGATACAGACGGTTTGCGCATGCGGCCGACGCCATCCGCTTCGCGATCGAAGAACTTCCACCTGAGTTTCTCCTGGGGGCCCTTCTCGAAGTCGACGAAGAAAGATACGACGAGGACGGAATTCGCCGGCTGTACGAGAGCATGGACTATCCCTTGGCCCGTCGCGCGGCGGCTTAGCGATGACCCCTCGCTCGCACAGCAAATCTGTCGTCTTCAGTCATCCGTTTGAGTTGAAAGGTGTCGATCGTATTTTGCCGGCCGGTGACTATCGGGTTGTGACCGATGAAGAGCTGATTGAAGAATTGTCGTTTCCCGTCTATCGCCGCATCTCGACGATGATTTTTTTGCCGGGACAAGGTCGTCAAGCGTCTTCGCTGGAGATGGTGACTATAGATCCTCGAGATCTCGAAGCCGCGCAGGACCGAGACAGGGCAACGAATCAACTTCCGGCGGGGAATGCGAACACGCTGGCGAAAGGTCCTAGCTAGGCTTTCCAAACGAAAACCGACGCGCCTATGAGCGCACGGCCATGACCGGCAAAAGCATCGTTTTCGATCAGCCTCTCGCGGCATGGTGGTCAGAAAGTCTGCGGCTCTCCGTCGACTGTTGGCGTGGTGCCGGCTAGCAAAAAGGCCTTGCAGCTTCGGCAGGACGAATTGACGACGCAGATGGTCGCGGCTCAGACGGCGAACTGGTACGAAGCTCCCCGAGGGGCGCGCAACGGCGCCGCCATGGCGGTGCAGTACGGAGGACGATATGGCGAAAGGGCAACTCAGAAGCAATCGCGAGAAGAAGAAGCCGAAGGCTGACAAGAAAAAGTCAAAAACCTCTATTCCGGCGTCGCCGTGGGCTCCGACGCAGTTTCAGCCAACGCCAGCAAGGCCCTCCACCGGCAAGAAAGTCCCATGAGGGCTGAGCGTGACGATGCGGGCAACCTGGCGGCTTCGATCTGGAGCGCGACCGATCGTGCTTAGTTTTCCAAATCAGAGCCGCTTCTATGATGCGACCCGGCGCGCGGTTCGGTTTTGGGGACACGATAGCGCGATGGAGGCTTCGTTTTTCGTGAACGAAGACGCATTGAAGCGCATTCAATCCGACATGGGCTTCGATGAGGTGGGTGTGCTCAGGGCCTTCGATTTGAACCGCGAACGCATCTACACAGTCGCAACCAAAGTGTATGGGCGCGGTCACAAAGGTTCTTATGACCTGCTGCTCCGCGACTTTTGAATGTGTCGACACAACACAAACCGACATAGCATGGTCAGCTCAGGGCTGCAGGGGCGCAATGGAGTTTTGGCGGGGGGCCGGTCGGCCAAGGCAGTGGCGTGATCGACCACGACAGCGCCCTTGGGCACGGCTGTGAAAGAGCACCGTCCTTGTTCCGGTACCACTCGCGTAAATCGTCGTCGTTGCCGACGCAGGCCATGATGAAAGTCCTGGCCTTGGACCGCCTGCTTCGCTTCGGCGCGCTTCACGGCGGACTGGGCAATCAATGCATCTTTCGACCTTGGCGGCGGTGCAGGCGGGTGGATGTGAGCTATTTTGCTCAGACTCCGGGCGGACAAAGGCGCAGCCTAAATCGATGATCGAAACGCCAACCTAGAGTGTTCGGTCGCTAATTCAAGCGGAACTGGAAAACCCATCCGGGTTTCCGTGGCCTCGCTCCGAAACATGTCGGGCGAAAGGAAATACCATGCAAATACCTTCCATCCTCCAAGGAGAATCGCTGACGCGTCTGCTGCAAGGCGCAGCCGCCGGTGCCGTGGCAACGATCATCGTTGGCTTTTACTGGGGCGGCTGGTCGCTCGGCAGCACAGCTGACAAGATGGCGAAGGAGCAATCTAATCTGGCGGTCGTAGCGGCGCTGGCGCCCGTGTGCGCCGACAAATTCCGCGCACAGCCTGAAGCCGCAGCGAAGACTGTGGCGCTTTCGAAGGTCGACTCGTGGAAGCGTGCGGAGGAATTCTCCAAGGAATCGGTGACCCTCCCGGGTGAAACGTATCCGAGTTCTGCCCTGGTGGCTGCCTGCTACGCGCTGTTGATGGCACCGAAGTCAGCTGCGCTCCAGTAAGAGGCGCGCGCGGCGTAAAAAAGGAGCGATCGTGACTACCGATGTTCTTCAGGATCGGATGATGCGGGCAGTATATTGTTTGCTGCTCGCCGCCATCGCTGTGTTCGCTGGCATGTTGTTGTTGACCACCTTCCATCCCTAGGAAACTCGGCACCATGACCATTCCCTACTATATCGGTGAAGACAGATCCGACATGCGCGGCATCAAGCCCGGCTGGTACGCAATCGAGGATGACGGCAACCTCACCTCCGGACCTTTTCCGAGCCTCGAGGAATGCATCACGAGAATCACACAGTCGTCGATCGCGCCGATGCCGCCCAAGTCGTAACGAGGGCCGGGCTGAACCACTTCCCTACCAAAGTCCGACGTTGAGGGCGGCGTCAGAAGGTCCATCCAAAACCGTCCTCTAAGGAAATTCTCCGAGGATAAGTGTCATGGACGAAATCACGACCAGCGCTACGAAAGCCAAGACAGCGAAAAACATGACTGACTCGTTTGGACTGTCGAAGAACGCGATGCCGCAGTTGGAAGTGCCGGCGGAGTTTCGCCAGATGATCGATAAGGGCGTCGCGCAAGCCAGAGACGCCTACGCGAAGGCGAAGGCGGCCGGCGAGGAAGCAGCCGACTTGCTCAAAACCACCTATGCGACCGCCGCCAAGGGCGCTACAGGCTACAATCTCAAGCTGATCGAGATCGCCCGAGCCAACGCCGGCGCGGCCTTTGACTACGCCCATGAGCTGTTGGGTGTGAAGTCCCCGTCCGAGTTTATCGCGCTGTCGACGGCGCAGATGCGCAAGCAATTCGATATCGCTTTCGCGCAGAATAAGGAACTTTTCGCGCTCGCTCAGCAGGTCGCGACCGAGGCTGCCGAGCCAATCAAGACAGGCGTGTCCAAGGCATTAAACAGGGCCATCTGATCGCGAGGGGCCACAAAAATATCGAAGCGGAAGCGAACATTTTTCGACACGATCAAGGCAAACCGCCAGCTGAACTGATATTTTTGACCAGAGGTATGACGGCACGCCTTGTTTGGACTTCTGCTATTGGCCATTTTTGTTGCAAAAGTCATTTGAGGTAAACAGTCGCGCGCGGTCCAATAGCTCTGCCTCACCGGACCGCAGTTCTTTGGAGGTGTTAAATGTCAAGAGCACGCCGTGTTGCGCGGCGACAGACTGGCGCCGGCGAGAGCGTCGGCGACGGTCGCATCTCCAAGGTATAGCGCGACCCGGTTCACGAAGCCGCTCCGAATATGTTTGATTGGCGGGATCCGCCAGGATAATCGGAGACGCAACGATGGCGACAGGGAAGCAGCTCAACGCGGCCATCCTTGCCAGGAGGTCGGCGAAGGGACCGCGCAAGAAACGCACGCGGCCGGAGCCTCGGCAGTACACCGTTGCCGATCTGGAGCGCGCGCGAGACCGGGTAGCGGCGGCATTGCGCCGAATCGACAACGACCGCAGAAGCAATCCCAACAGGGGACGCGCGGGGTTGGAGCGGGCGCAGCTGGGACTGTCCGTCATCGAGTCGCAACTACGCTTGCGCGGCCTCCTTGAGTGATGGCTTGACCAAGCCCTGCCGACCCCGGTGAGGACGTGGCGGGACCGCATCGTCGACTTTGGATCTTGGCGATCCATAATAGCTCTCTACGGCGAGCGATGATCCCCAACTACGTCAAAGGGCTGAAGGAGTTCGAACATTGGCAGAGCTACACGCACAATCCATCCTCTCCCGTTCGAACAGCTTTAGCCAAAACGCTTCGAAAACTTGGCGTGCCAGCTGGCCTGTGACTTCCGGCCATGGCGGCAGTTGAACCGACCGGTGGGGCTGGTTCCGACGACGGATTCGGTCAGCGTTACAAAGTGACAGCGTTACATACGTGACGGCGTAACGGTAACGCCGTCACATCGCGTGTAAGCTGCCACTGCCGGCCCACTTCGACAGGACAAACCTAGAATATAAATTTTGCTTTATTTTCAAAGCATTAGTAGCATTAGGATGACTGCCTTCATAGTAAATTGGCGGTCTCCCTTGAAGAGTGCCAAAAACCGACCAATTAAGGAAGAAGAGAAGAGGCTGTCATCTTGCACTTCGTAGTGCGCGTCTGCCTTTCATCAGAAAGCAAACAGCAACAGATACTTAGGAGGATTGATATGAAGTTTCGGCCGCTTCACGACCGCGTCGTGGTTACGCGCATCGACGCCGAGGATAAGACCGCAGGTGGAATCATCATTCCGGATACAGCCAAAGAAAAGCCTTCCGAGGGAGAGGTGATCTCTGTCGGTCCGGGCGGCCGCGATGAAGCCGGGAAAATCATCCCCATCGACCTCAAGGTTGGCGACCGCGTGCTATTCGGCAAATGGTCGGGCACGGAGGTCAAGATCGACGGCGTCGAATATTTGATCATGAAAGAGAGCGACATCATGGGCGTGATCGAACAGACCGCTGCCCGCAAGAAGGCTGCCTAGGGGCTGTCGCGTCAAACATTGGAGAACAAAAATGGCTTCTAAAGATGTAAAATTCGGCGTTGATGCGCGCGACAGGATGTTGCGCGGCGTCGACATTCTCGCCAATGCGGTTCGCGTGACGCTAGGCCCCAAGGGGCGCAACGTTGTGCTGGACAAGTCGTACGGCGCCCCGCGCATCACCAAGGACGGCGTCACCGTCGCTAAAGAGATCGAGCTCGAGGACAAGTTCGAGAATATGGGTGCGCAGATGGTGCGCGAGGTCGCGTCGAAGTCATCCGACTTCGCCGGCGATGGCACCACAACCGCAACGGTTCTGGCGCAGGCTATCGTGAAGGAAGGCTCGAAGGCCGTGGCCGCGGGTATGAATCCGATGGATCTCAAGCGCGGGATCGACCTTGCAGTTGAAGCGGTAGTCGAGGATCTGAAGAAGAACTCGAAGAAAGTCACCTCCAACGAAGAGATCGCCCACGTCGGCACGATTGCCGCCAATGGCGATGTCGAGATCGGCAAGTTCCTCGCCGATGCGATGAAGAAGGTTGGCAACGAGGGCGTGATCACGGTCGAAGAGGCGAAGTCCTTGGAGACTGAGCTCGAAGTGGTCGAAGGTATGCAGTTCGATCGCGGTTATATCTCCCCCTACTTCGTCACTAACGCCGACAAGATGCGCGTCGAGATGGATGACGCCTTTATCCTGATCTACGAGAAAAAGCTGTCAGGCCTACAGGAACTGCTTCCGCTACTCGAAGCGGTAGTCCAGACCTCGAAGCCCCTCGTCATCATCGCCGAGGACGTCGAGGGCGAGGCGCTTGCCACGCTCGTCGTCAACAAGCTGCGCGGCGGACTGAAAGTCGCGGCAGTGAAGGCTCCGGGCTTCGGTGACCGCCGCAAGGCGATGCTCGAAGATATCGCGATCCTCACCGGCGCTCAGGCGATCAGCGAGGATCTCGGCATCAAACTCGACAAGGTTACTGTGAACATGCTCGGGCGCGCCAAAAAAGTGGTGATCGAGAAAGAGAACACCACGATCGTGAACGGTGCCGGCAAGAAGACCGACATCGAAGCGCGTATCGCCCAGATCAAGACGCAGATTGAGGAGACCACGTCCGACTACGACCAGGAGAAACTGCAGGAGCGGCTAGCCAAGCTCGCCGGCGGCGTTGCAGTGATCCGCGTCGGCGGGGCCAGCGAGGTCGAGGTGAAGGAGCGCAAGGATCGCGTCGACGACGCGATGCACGCGACCCGTGCCGCAGTCGAGGAAGGAATCCTGCCAGGCGGCGGCGTCGCACTCCTGCGCGCCAGCGACGTACTGAAGAAGGTACGCACACAGAACGACGACCAGAAGACCGGCGTGGAGATCGTGCGCAAGGCGCTCTCCTGGCCGGCGCGCCAGATCGCCATCAATTCGGGCGAAGACGGCTCGATTGTCGTCGGCAAGATCCTCGATAAGGACCAATACTCGTACGGCTTCGATGCCCAGAACGGCGAATACGTCAATCTCGTCACCAAGGGCATCATCGACCCAACCAAGGTTGTGCGGGCGGCGCTGCAGAATGCAGCGTCGATCGCTGGGCTCCTGATCACGACGGAAGCCATGGTCGCCGAAAGGCCGAAGAAGGAAAGTGCGGCGCCCGGTATGCCTGGCGGTGGAATGGGTGGCATGGGCGGTATGGACTATTGATTCTACCCTCACAACCGAAATGACGAAGGCCCGGGATTCTTCCGGGCCTTTCTTTCTTGTGCCGCAAGCCACGAGATCAAGGCGCGCAAACGCGCTTTGGAGTTGTGGGGAGATTACTCAGTTGTAGGAGTAGTTCGTCACTTTCCGAGGACGGTCGACGTGCCTGCCGGTTCCACAAAATCCTAGAAAGCCGGTGTGCTGTCTCTGGGCTGACGCCACGCAGGCATCAGTTGGTTTGGCGGAGCCAAAATAGATCAGTGATGCCGGCAAGAAAGGCGTCAAATTATCGTTTCTTTTTCTTCGCGAAAATCGCGTTCCAATTGTCCTTATAAGCTTTAGAAACCGGTTTCTGGCCCTCGCCCCTGCTATAGTCGGAGGGTGAGGTGTCAGCAATCTTGGCGCCCTCAGCCTCGGATGTGCCTACACCTGAGTCACTCTTGTCCTTCGAAGGGGCCTCATTTTTGGAAGCGGGATTAGTTTTGATTTTCTTGTCGTCGCTGGCCATCGCCTTTCCTAACGCTGATTTGTCTGATCGAGTTGACCCGTCACTGAGTTTCATCCGACGGCGATTAGATCCCTTTGGGTCGATACGCCTTGGCGCATTGAAGCGATTATTGCAGTGTAATATTATGACAGCTCGCGGACGAAAACGAAATGTTTTTCGATCCGTCGTGATCGAGGCTCGCATCGAAAGTAGGCTGGCCGCCATCCTCGCGGCTGATGTCGCCGGTCGTATCGTCAAGACAGCGGTGACGGTGCCCTGGTCGGATTTGCGAGCGTTGTCGACGCCACGCGCTGCGCCATGGAAATCCAGCGCGCTATGGCCGATTCGCAATCCCGACGATCGCCGTATTGAGTTCCGCATCGGCATCAACGTGGGCGACATAATCGTCGACGCTTGTGCGACTGTGAATGCTGGCAAGGAGCATTTTCGGAAGTCGCCGGACAAACTCACGTTTGAGCATGTGCGCGACACACAGCGTCAATTCGTTTACACGCATCCCTGGCCGTCCACGACCTGGTCATTCGGGACAATCGGTGCACGATGCACCGTGGAACCGAGTTCGACGACCTGCGGGCGGCAGACACTGGTGAGAAAATGATCATCAATCCGGGCAGTGTCGGATTGCCGGCCTACGAGGATCCGTCCCCGCCTGCACATGTTTCCGAGTCGGGGAGCCCCGCCGCCAACTACGCCGTGCTACAGCTTAGTGGGGATCAAGCCAGTGTTGAGCACATCGCTATCCCCTACGACCATGCCGCTGCAGCACGGCGCGCGGAAGAAAATCAGAGTCCTGCCTGGGCGCATTTCCTCTCCACGGGATTTGCGCGAAACCTTGCGAACTTAGCGTGAGGCCGACCGTCCTTATCAATCACTCTGATGCGCCTCCATAACTGGGTAGGCCATCAGCCTGCTCAAACTAGCACACCCGGGCTGTGATGAGTTGTCAGCGAATATCGCGCGCACCTAACCGGTTGTGCGTTCGATCACCCTCTTTTTATTAGCCGTGAGACGCGCGAACGCAACGTCATACTCGGTCGATATCAATTGATGTGCGGGACAGCGGGAGAAGGGCGAAGGCTCGCTTGGGGACGCGGATCCGCGTGCAAGAAGTTCGGCGTTGCGGCTGGACATAACCCGCACATTGGCGAAGCAACGCTTGGGGGCGCTCAGGTGCACAAACTTTGTGCACGGCAAATCGCGCGTTTGCACGGCGCTTGCATGCATGGATGTCGCGGCAGGCCCTAGCCATTGGGCACGCGGAACGACTCCATGAACCTTCTCAGCCTTGATATCCGCATGCTGCGATCGCTGATATCGGTCGCCGATACGGGCAGCGTCACCGAAACCGCCCGCCGGCTCGGCCGCTCGCAACCCGCGATCAGCCTGCAGATTCAAAGACTTGAAGATATTACCGGCAAGGCTCTGTTCCATCACGAGGGCCGCCGCATGCAGCTTACTCCTGACGGCGACATGGTCTTGGCCTACGCCAAATCCATATTGCGCCTGCACGACGAACTTCTGTCGCGGCTATCTTCACCGGAGGTCCAGGGCCATGTCGTGCTCGGCACGCCCGACCTCTATGCCGCCTACATGCTGCCGTCGATCCTCGCGGTATTTAAAGAGACATTTCCACGGATCCAAGTCGAGTTGCGCTGCGCGCTATCCACACCGACCGTGGACCGCGTGCAAAAGGGCGAAGTCGACATCGCGCTCGTCACTCGCATGAACAATTTCACTGGCGGCTTGGTCGTGCACCAGGAACAGCTGGTATGGATCGTCGGCGAGCACTCGCAAGCCCATTTCGAGGATCCTGTGCCGCTCGCTTTGCTGCCGCCGGGCAACATCTATCGCGAGCACGCGATAGAGCACATCGAGCGCGCCGGACACAAATGGCAGATCGCCTGCGTCAGCGAGAGTGTGGGCGGCCTGCAGGCCGCCGTATTTGCAGGCATGGCGGTTACGGTTCTCTGCCGGTGCGCGCTGGTGCCAGGGATGCGCGAACTTGCACCGAGCGAAGGTTTTCCGACGCTGCCGAAGGTTGACCTTCTGCTCTACAAGGCGCCGGGAGCGGCTTCGCCGGCAGTCGACGCGTTGCACGACTATCTCGCCCACTATATCGGGTTGTCCGCGGCCCGCGTCGGAGAGGAGCGAAGAACCCCGCCAAAGCTGCGGAACGCGCCCGCCGTGCAGGCCGTCGTTCCGCCGCAACGCAAGCTCCGCCGCGCTTTTTCAGAATAGGCGTTCGATTCTCGCGATTCTCCCCCCTCAGCGGATTTCTAGCGGTGGACAAATGGGGGCCACACATTGGTCCAAGGGTGCGCTTGTTCGAACGCCGCGGCGATGGAAAGAATTGTGTCCTCCGCGAGCCACGGCGCGACAATCTGCATTCCGATTGGCAGGCCGTCACGATCGCATCCGCAGGGCACAGTTGCGGCCGGTAAGCCCGCCAAGTTGATCGGCCAGCTGAACGGCGACCAGCCCAGATGGCGGTCGATCTTGCGGCCGTCGATTTCGTCGACGCCAATGCTTCCCGCAGCAAACGCAGTCACGGCCACGCTCGGCGTAACAAGGGCGTCAATGTTGCGGAACAACTCGGCGAAGCGGCCGCGCATGATCATTCGGCGATGCGTCGCGACCATGTAGTCAACGCCGCTGTAGGTCCGTCCTCTCGCGATTACGTCGCGATAGTCCTGGTCGGAGCCAGCGAACAGAGCGGGGCCGCGTGCCGACGTTGCTGCCGCCTGCTCGGTGAACGCAATCGGCTTCAGCACGCCCTCGAGCAAGTCGGGATCGACGCCGGGTTCGGCGGCCCTGACGTCGGCGCCGAGATCCGCCAACGCATCGATCGCGTGCCTGAACGCGGTGCGCACGTCACTGACCACCGCCGCATAACCGAAGTCCGCGCTGAAGCCGATGCGCAGGCCATCGAGCCGGCCGACTCTCGCCGCGAAGGAGCGGCGCTCAAGCGGCAAGCTACCGGGATCGCGTCGGTCGTGGCCGGCGATGACGCCGAGGAGGAGTGCTGCATCGGCGACCGTGCGCGCGATCGGCCCTGTATGAGCGAGCGACGGCCAGGACGGCGGGAAGAAGCCTGGCGAGCGCGGTACCAAGCCATAGGTCGGCTTGAGACCAAACACGCCGCAAAACGAGCACGGCACGCGAATTGAGCCAACCCCGTCGGTGGCGATGGCTAGCGGACCGCAGCCGGCGGCAATCGCCGCAGCGGCGCCGCCGCTCGAGCCGCCGCTGGTACGACCAAGGTGCCAGGGATTGCGGGTGATACCGGAAACCGGGCTGTCGGCGGTGAGTTTGTAGCCCGACTCGCAGGTCGTGGTCTTGCAGGTGATGATTGCGCCTGCGTCCTTGACCGCCGTGACCACGGCGGCGTCCACATCCGGAACGAAACCGTCGAGCGCCGGCGCGCCGCCCTTGGCCTCCGTTCCAGCGACATAAATGAGATCCTTGACGGTGACCGGAACGCCCGTCAGAGCCTTCGCGTCGCCGGCTTTCCAGGCCGCGGTGGCGTGATCGGCACTGACGCGAGCGGACGCGAACATATCCGTGGTCATTACCTTGCACAGCGCGTCCGTGCTTTTCAATGCGCCTATCACCTCGTCGATGACATCGCGCGGCGTGAATTTTCCGGCACGGTAGCCGTCGAGCATCTCGAGCGCAGAGAGGCGTGCCAAGCTTTGCGGCGCGTCGAGTGCGGCAGTCTGCGAAAGGCTGCTCATCGGACCCTGCGGGTTGGCGGTCAAGCAGCGGCTGGCGCTGCCAGCGCGGCAGCGACGGCGCGCTTGGCCATCACGACGATCAGGTGGGCGCGAAACGCCGATTCAGCATGAATGTCCGAATTTAATCCCGCCGGATCGACGCCATGGCCGTTGACGGCGGCCGACTGAAAGCTGGCCGAGAGCGCGGATTCGAGCACCGGAACGCGAAAGACCGCCGGCCCCGCCCCGGTCACTGCGACCCGCACGCCGGTCGCGAACTTGGCGACGAAAACACCGACCAGCGCGAAACGTGACGCCGCGTTCGGCATTTTGGCGTAGCCCGCGGCGATCGGCAGGGGAAATCTCACCGCAGTGATCAATTCGCCCGGCGCCAGCGCAGTCTCGAACATGCCGCGGAAGAACTGCTCGGCCGGGATCTCCTGTCTGTTGGTCATTACTGTTGCGCCCAAAGCGAGAACCGCGGCCGGGTAATCGGCGGCCGGATCGTTGTTGGCGAGCGAACCGCCGATCGTACCGCGATTGCGCACAGCCGGGTCGCCGATGCCACCGGCGAGCTGTGCCAGCGCCGGGATCGAATTCGCCACCGCCGGCGAATTGGCGACATCGACATGACGGGTCATGGCGCCGACGGTGATTGCGCCGGCGCCGGCCTCGATCCCTTTCAACGCAACAATACCGGAAAGATCGATCAAGACCTCCGGGGCCGCGAGCCGCTGCTTCATGGTCGGCAACAGCGACATGCCGCCGGCGATGGGTCGGCTGTCCTTTTCGTTGGACATCAGCGCGACCGCTTCGGAGACGGAATTCGGCTTGTGATAGTCGAAGGTTTTCATCGCCCAGCCTTCTATTCGGTCGCTTGCAATAAGGATGCGCTTTTCATGACCCGCCAGACGCGGTTCGCGGTCGCCGGCATGTCGACGTGGTTCACGCCGAGATGGGCGAGCGCGTCGACGACGGCGTTGGCGACCGCCGCCGGCGAGCCGATCGTTCCGACTTCGCCGCAGCCCTTGACGCCCATTGGCGTATGCGTGCACGGCGTACTGTGGGTCGCGATCATCATGCGCGGCAGGTTGTCCGCCCGCGGCATGCAATAATCCATGAACGAGCCGGACAAGAGCTGTCCCGACGCGTCGTCATAGACGCAGTTCTCGAACAGCGCCTGGCCGATGCCCTGCACGATGCCGCCGTGAAGCTGGCCCTCGACGATCATCGGGTTAATGATGGTGCCGACGTCGTCCACCGCCGTGTAGTTCACAAGACTGACGATGCCGGTCTCGGGGTCGATCTCCACCTCGGCCACGTGGGCGCCGCCCGGGTAGGTGAAATTGATCGGATCGTAATATGCCTGCTCCTCGAGGCCGGGCTCGAGCACTTCAAGCGGATAGTTGTGTGGCACGTAGGCAGCAAGCGCGATATCGGCGAACGCCTTCTTCCGATCGGTTCCGGCTACCTTGAACTCGCCCGCCGCGAATTCGATGTCTTCCTCGCTGCTTTCGAGCAGATGAGCGGCGATCTTCCTGCCCTTCAGGATGATCTTGTCGCTGGCCTTCGACAGAGCGGCACCGCCCACCACCAGCGAGCGCGAGCCGTAGGTGCCCATGCCGAACTGCACTTTGTCGGTGTCGCCATAGACCACGTCGATGTTTTCGAACGGCACGCCCAATTTTTCGCAAACGATTTGCGCATAGGTCGTCTCGTGTCCCTGGCCATGATTGTGCGTACCAATCAGGACGGTGACTTGACCCGTTGGATGCACGCGGACGGTTGCGCTTTCGTAGAGGCCGCCTCGAGCGCCGAGCCGGCCGGCAATGCGCGAGGGGGCCAAGCCGCAGGCCTCGATATAAGTGCAAAGCCCAATGCCGCGTAGCATGCCGTTCTTGGCGGACGCCTGCTTACGCAGGCCGAAATTGGCCCAGTCGGATGTTTGGAGCGCCTTTTCCAGGCAGCCCTCGGGATCGCCGGAATCATACTGCACCATGACCGGCGTCTGGTAAGGGTATGCCTCCTTCGGGATCATGTTGCGGCGACGAATCTCGGCGCGATCGATACCCATTTCGCTTGCCGCGATATCGACAAGCCGTTCCAACACAAAAGTCGCTTCCGGCCGACCGGCACCACGGTAGGCATCGACCGGCACCGTGTTGGTGAACACGACCTTCACTTCGCAATAGATCGCCGGCGTGGTGTAGACGCCGGCCAGGAGCGGCCCGTAAAGGTTGGTAGGAATGTTGGGACCGAAGGTGGAAATATAGCCGCCGATATTGGCGATAGTGTTGACGCACAGCGCCAGGAATTTTCCGTTCTCGTCGAGCGCAAGTTCGGCCTCCGTCACGTGGTCGCGCCCCTGCGCGTCCGAGACAAAGCCTTCGCTGCGTTCGCAGACCCATTTTATCGGCCGCCCGACCTTGGGTGTTGCCCAGGTGATCACCGCTTCTTCGGCATAGTGGAATTGCTTGACGCCGAAGCCGCCGCCCACGTCCGGCGCCACCACCCGCAACTTGTGCTGCGGAATGTTCAGCACGAAGGCCCCCATGAGGAGGCGCACGACGTGCGGGAATTGGCTCGTCGACCACAGCGTATATTGGCCGGTCGCAGCATTGTATTCGGCAACGGCCGCGCGCGGTTCCATCGGATTGCCGACCAGGCGATTGTTGACCAGGCTGATGCGCGCCACATGGGCGGCTTTCCGGAAGGCGGCGTCGGTCGCGGCGCGGTCGCCGATCGCCCAGTGGCAGCAGAGATTGCTTGGCACGTCGTCGAAGAGGAGCGGTGCATCTCGTTTGATCGCATCGAGGACGCCGACGACGGCCGGCAACTCGTGATAGTTGACGATGACAGCCGCAGCGGCGCTTTGCGCCTGCTCGTAGGTCTCCGCCACCACGAAGGCAACCGGATCGCCGACATGCCGCACTTTGCCCTGCGCGAGCGCCGGGTGAGGCGGCTCCTTCATCGGAAGTCCATCCTTGCCGGTGATGCCCCAACCGCAGGGAAGGCCGCCGACCCCCGCCGCCTTCAAATCTTCGCCGGTAAAGACCGCGAGAACGCCAGGCATCGCGAGTGCCGCCGCAGCGTCAATCGACTTGATGGCTGCATGTGCATGGGGCGAACGAACGAACGCGCCAACGGTCATGTCGGGACGCTTGATATCAGCGACGTAGTTGCCGCGGCCGGTGAGAAAACGCCGGTCTTCCTTGCGTAGCGGTCGAGCGCCGATACCGATGACGTTTGACATGACTTACGCCCCCTTCGCGGCATGCATAGCGGCCGTGCCTCGGAGGACCGAGGTCACGATGTTCTGGTATCCGGTGCAGCGGCAGAGATTACCTTCGAGCCAGTGCCGCACGTCCGCTTCGGCCGGATGCGGATGGCGTCGGGCGAACTCGACCGAACTCATCAACATGCCAGGCGTGCAAAAGCCGCACTGCAAGCCGTGATTCTCATGAAAGGCGAGCTGCATCGGGTGCAGCGCCTCGGGCGTGCCCAGGCCTTCGACGGTCGTCACCCGTGTGCCATCGACTGCAACGGCGAGGAGCGTGCAGCTCTTCACGGAACTGTCGTCCACGTGCACTACACAGGCACCGCACTGGCTTGTGTCGCAACCGACATGCGTGCCCGTCAGTCCAAGCGTCTCGCGCAGGAGATCGCATAGCAACGTTGACGGCTCGACGTCGATGCTGACCAAATTTCCGTTAAGGACAAAATCTATCTGCATTGGCTGTTACCTCTCGCGCCATCAGTGCAACAGACGCGCAACATCCACCGGCCAGGTCGCGAGCACGGCGTCACCCACTCCCAAAGGGTTACCGAAGAATTTCCGCTCTGAGACGTAGACGACGAAGTCCTCATCGCCGCCGGCGTCGAGCATGACTTTCACGAAGTAGCCCTGATATTCGATCGCGGTCACACGGCCCGGTACCGATGCCGTGCCGTCGGCCGCCGCGGCGCCGGGTCGGACGAGTTCGACATCGTCGCGGCGCACGGCGATGGCGATCGAGTCTCCTTTGTCGACGTGGATGCCAGGCGTGAGCGGCACGGTGATGCCGGTGCCGGTAGGCGCCGCCACCACGGCAACGTGACCGTTGACGGTCTGCACCTTGCCGCTGAGAACGTTCTGGCCGCCGAGGAATCCCGCAACATAGCGATCCTTGGGGCTTGCGTAGACGTCGCGCGCCGGGCCGGCTTGCCGGATTTTCCCTTTCTCCATCACCACCACGAGATCGGCAAGCGCGATCGCCTCCAGCTGAGTATGGGTCACGTGTACGAAAGTGATACCAAGCTCGCGCTGCATGTAGCGCAGCTCTTGGCGCATCTGGATGCGCAGATGCTCGTCGAGCGCGGACAGCGGCTCGTCGAGCAGCAGCACCCGCGGTTCGGTGATCGCGGCCCGCGCCAGTGCCACGCGCTGCTGTTGGCCGCCGGACAGTTGCGCCGGCAGCCGATCAGCGAACTCGGTCAGCCGCACCTTTTCCATCATGGCGTCGCTGGCCTTGTGGCGTTCGGCCTTAGATATTCCGCGTACCCGCAGCGCAAAGGCGACGTTGTCTCGTACCGAAAGGTGCGGAAACAGCGCGTAGGACTGGAACATCATTGCGGTGCGGCGTGCGACCGGCGGCAAGCCGACGACATTCTCGCCGCCGATCAAGATCTCGCCCGCGGTCGGGTCTTCATGTCCGGCGATCATGCGCAGGATGGTGGTCTTGCCGCAGCCGGAGGGGCCGAGCAGACAGCAATACGACCCGTCCGGGATCTTGATGTTGACGCCGTCGACCGCGCTGACGAAGCCGTCGAAGCTCTTGACCACACCGGCGAGTTCGATGTGTCCCGGTCCCAAGTCCATGTCGTCCTCCTTAGTAGGCCGGGACGCGGCTGGCGCGCCGCTTCTGGATGAGAGCGATGCTGCCGAGGCAAGCAATGATTATTGTGAACGAGACGATCGTAGTGATGGTGCCGAGTGCGTACAGCGACGGCGACGTGACGTTGAGGGTCATGGTCCAGATTTCAAGCGGCAGCGTGTTGAGCGAGCCCGCGGTCTGCAAGGTGCGGGCGAACTCGTCGTAGGACAGGGTGAAGCCGAACAGCGCCACTGCCACGATGCCGGGCGCGAGGATCGGGATGACGACGAGCCGGATCGCCTGCCAGCGCGTCGCGCCGAGATCGTAGGCGGCTTCTTCCCAAGCGCGGTCGAAGCGCGACATCACCGCGAACATCACCAGCACGCCGAACGGCAGCGTCCAGGACAACTGTGCGCCAACAGCCGTGGTGTACCAGCGCCCCTCGACGCCGATGAAATGCATGAGGAGGCCGACGCCGATGCTCAGCACAAGCCCCGGCGCGACTAGGCTTCCGATCATCAAGTAGAACACGATGCCGTCGCCACGAAAACGGCGGCGGAAAGCCATGCCGGCAAGAAACGAAACGACAACGGTGATTACGGTGACGATCGCCGCGAGCTTGACCGAGCGGTCAAATGACCCTTTGACGTCGCCGGTGCGCACCTGAGTGAACAGATCCACAAACCAGTGCAACGAAAATCCCTTCATGGGAAAGACGAGGCCGCCGCGAACATCCTGAAACGACAGGATGTAGATGCATATCATCGGACCATAGAGCGCGAGCACGTAAAGCACGAACACGGTGAGGAGGACGTAGAACGTCCAGGGCCGCCCGCCGGCGCGCGGCGCGATCGCGTGCGCCACCATGGCCTTCGACACGGCGCCTGCACGCACCGCGTGATCGGCCGCCGTCATCGCGCGATCTCCTTACGCACATCCACGGTCCGCAGGATCGCGGTGACGAGCAGCGTAACCACGATCGTCAACAGTACGGCGCTGGCGGCGGCGGAGGGATATTGCAGGACGCCGACATCTTCGTAGAGCGCGCCCACCACGGAAGCCGACCCGCCGCCACTCATGACCTTGATGACGAAGAAATCACCCATCACGATGGAGACGACAAAGATCGACCCAAGCGCGATGCCGTTTTTGGAGAGCGGCAGCACGATGAGGCGCACGATGTCGAAGCGACTGGCGCCAGCGTCTAGGGCGGCTTCGACCACGCGTTTGTCGATGCGGGCCATGGCATTGAAGATCGGCACGACCATGAAGATCGTGAGCTGATGGACATAGGCGACCACGACCGAGAAGCTGGAGAACAGCAGAAATTCCAGCGGCTCGTGCACGACGCCCAGCTTGATCAAACTCATGTTGATCAGTCCCTCCTTGCCCAGCAGCGGGATCCACGAAATCATGCGAATGATGTTCGAAGTCCAGAACGGCACCGTGCAGAGGAGAAACAGGCCTATGCCCAGCAGCGGGCTGCGCACGTGGAAGACCAGGAAATACGCGATCCAGAAGCCGATGATCAGCGAGAAGAACCAGGTCAGGACCGTGAACTTGATGGTCTCCAAATAGAGATTGAACGTCAGCGCTGAGGTGAAAATATCAACGTAGTTTCCCAGCGTCGGATTGGCGATGAGACCGCCGAAACCGTCGCTCTCAAAGAAACTGGCGGCGATCACCACCAGGAGCGGCGCCACGAAGAACGGCACCAGCACCAGCAGCAGTGGTGATACGTAGACCCAGCCAAAAATGCGGTCGCGTGCGGCCACGATGTCGCCTCACCGGAATCTTCGAAGCAGGAAGCAAGCTTCGAGCAAGGCTCGAAGCAAGAAGCGGGCCGGTCGAGGACCGCCGACCCGCGCGCGCGTCATGCGACCTTGAAGTCGTTCCAGCGCTTGCTCATGTAGGCCGCCTCATCCATCAGCGTGTTCCAACAGGAGATGTTGGTGACGCGGGTCACAAACGAGCCGCCGTCGCGCACCGTTCCGGTTTTTTCCATGGGTACGCCGTAGGGATCGCTGATTGGGCCGGGAGCGGGCTTGCCTTCGTACCAATAAGCCCATTCGGTATCGGTCATGAACTTCTTTGCGGTCTGCGGCACCGGACTGTAGTAGCCGTAGCGGCTGACGAAGGCGCCCTGCCATCCCGACAGATACCAGTTGAGATACTCATACGCGGCGTCGAGTTTCTTGCCGCTCAGATGCTTCATGAGCGCCATGCCGTTGCACCAGCCGCGATAGCCTTCCTTGCCGTTTTTCACGTTGACCGGAGCGTAGATGCAGGGGATCTCCTTCACGCGCACGGCGGCGACGGCTGGCGACCACATCGACTGAATGATGACCTCACCTGCCGCCATCAGCTGCACCGATTGGTCGAAGGTTGTCCAGGTAGCGCGGAAATGGCCGCTTTTCTTCAGCTCGATCAGCTTGTCGGCGGTGAAGTCGATCTCCTTTTTGGTCATGTTGCCTTTGTTGCCGTAGGTGATCAGCCCGGCGCTTTCGAAGCACAGCGCCGCATCCATAATGCCGATCGCCGGCACGTCGAGTATCGCCGCTTTACCCTTGAACTTGGGATCGAGCAGCTCCTTCCACTCCGTCACTTCGTGACCGATCAGGTCGGGCCGATAGCCGAGCGAGTCGGCGTTATAGACTTGCGGCAAAAAAGTCGCCCACTCGGTGACGCCATCATGCAAGTCCGTCGCCGTCGGCGTGGAGATGTACATCGCCTCGTACGGCGAGATCCCTTGCCGCGGAATTTTGTGACCCTCGAGCTCGCCTTTGGTAAAGATCGGAAGGATGTTGTCGAATTCCTTGATCTTCTTCACCTCAATGCCTTGCAATATGCCGCGCCTGGTGGCGAGCTTCGATTGCCAGCCTTCGACGTCGGCGATATCAACCGAGTCGGGCTGGGTGATGAAGCGATTGATCGCGGCGGACGTGTCGAGATTCTGCATCGTGACCTTGAAGCCGAGGTCCTTGGCGGCCTGGTCGCCAATCGCCTTGACCACAGAATAGGACACGCCCACGTGGCGCAGCTCGATGTCTTTGATTTCCTGCGCCCAGATGGTGGGAAATCCGGTGACTGCGCCGGCTCCTGCAGCGCCGCCCAAAAGGGCGCCACCAGCTTTGAGCAGCGCGCGTCGGGATGGCCCCTTCTTCACCATCGGACTCCGCGTCGGCTTGTTCGTCACTTCGCTCATTTTAGTCATGACTTATCTCCCTGTGCGCAATGAGATGATCGCGCGCTAGTGAAATGCAGATCGACCGGCAACGGATTTTTTTGATCTCGCGCTTGCAGTAGCAGACCTTCGCAGCGCAAAAAAATTGGAAATTTAAATTCGCGTCATAAGGTCTGCTGATGTGCAAAAGTCATTGTCAGTCGCTGCCTATATTGTCGCCACCAACGCCCGTTTTTGAGGCGCATTCAAAATTGCATCCATCTGCAGCGCAACCGTCGCGATGACCATCGCCAAGTTTTCCGTCGAAATCGCTGGTGCCATGACGCGAGCGATTTCCATTCCCGATGGTGTGGACGGCTCTTTTCGCCGGCACGGCGAGTACCATGAATGTGAGCGCTGCTGGAGGTTCCGTGAGATGAGGAGGCAGCAAGCAACTACGACAGTTCGGTCTCGATATCGCGAAGTCGATCTTTCAGGCGTACGGCGTTCCTGCTGCCGGCTAGGCGGTAGCCCATCGATACTCAAAGCGTCGTTATGTTCTTACGGTCTTTCAGAAACTGCCGATTTGTTGTTTGTGTTGAGGCCAGTTCCTCGACTCACATTGATCGCTGGAACTTAAGGTGACTGGCGGTAGTTGCTGTCAGATGTCCGGCCACGTTCTCCGTGCTCGGTTGACAATGGGCGTATCAGTGGACTTGTGGCGTGTTCACCCAAAGGATGCGGGCTATTCCGGAGCTGAGATTTCGATAGCCGTTGGTCAAATGATTTTTGAAAAAGAATGAGTCCCCTTCGTTCAGCTGATAGGTCGTCGTCTCGATGGTCAGCTCGAGCTGACCTTCGAGAATGAAACCCAATGTCTCACCCTGATGCGTGATCGGATCGCGCTTGGAGCCGTGCGGCTCGATGACATGGACGTTGCCCTCGAGCAGATTGCCGGCGCCGAATGGCACTAGGCGCTCATAGCTCACTCCATGGCCTTGCCTGATGGGATCGGTGGTCGTAACAGCACGTTGCCCGCGTCGCTGGATCACGCCCGGCGAATTCGGATCCGAGCCGAAAAATGAAGGAAGGTCGCGGCCAAGCGCGTCCACAATCCGTTGCAGCATCGGCAGCGACGGCATCACCCGGCCGCTCTCGATCTTGGAAATCATGCTTTCCGTGCAGTCGACCTTGGCGGCGAGTTCGCGCATCAGCACGCCCGCCAATATGCGCGCATGCTTGAGCCGGGCGCCGATCTGCAGCCGGCCAGCTTCAATCGCGTCCTGCGATTCTCCAGGAGAGCGGCTTTTCGGCCGATCCGACGCTTTGGCCGATCGACTGCGCCGCTTCGCTGATTTTCTTGGATGGTTCCCTGGAGTTCTCATCAGCCGGTCCTTCTGTCCGCCTTCGTAGCGCCGACCGCGCGCTTGCTCGCTTCAAGTGCCGCTCAATTTGCTGCTCGACCACGATTTCCACGGCAGCGCACGTTCTATTGCCGCGCAAAGCGAGAGGACGCCCACATCGTCGAGCTGGCGCCCCATGACCTGCAGTCCGACCGGACGGCCGTCGCGGGTCGTGCCGACCGGCACCGACGCCGCCGGCAAACCGGTGAGGTTTGCAATGGCGGCGAGCGGCGCGCAGCCCGCACCACCGCTTGGCATTCCGGCGATCGTTGCCGGCGCATCAAGATCAGCGGCGAACGCCGCGGTTGCAACAGTCGGGCTCAGAAGAAAGTCAAAGTCGCGCATGAAGCGCCACATCTGATTGCTCAATTGCTTGCGAGCGAGCAGCGCCGACGTAAATGCATCAGCGGACCAATCACGCTCCAGCACGCGACGCAACGCGGGACCGAACGAAACACCCTTGGCGTTGGCCATGCGGCGAAGACCAACGCGATCGGTGTCGAGGGCAACCAGGGCCTCGAAACAAGCCTGAGGGTCGGACACGTCAGGGTGAGCGTCCTTTGTCTGCTGTCCGAGCTCACGGCTGAGCCCTTCCGCAGAATGGCGAGCAATGGAAGCGATCTCGCTATCGACGGGCGCGAACCCCATGTCCGCGCTAAATGCGATACGAATGTCGCGCTTCACCGCGCGAGGCCGCCAGTCGGCGATCTCGAGTGGAAGCGACTGGCGGTCCTGCGGGGCAGGGCCAGCCATCACCGCCATGGCAAGCGCAGCGTCATCGGCGGATCGCGTGAGCGGACCGATATGCTCCAACAGCTCCCAGCCTGACGCGCCTGGCAAACGCTCATCGCGGCATCCCGGATAGAGCGGAATCCTTCCAAAGGACGGCTTCAATCCAAACACGCCGCATAGCGACGCCGGGACCCGGATCGATCCACCGCCATCACTGCCGAGCGCAAGCGGCACCATGCCGGTGGCGACCGCTACTGCCGATCCCGCGCTCGAGCCTCCGGGTCCGAGTGCTGTATTCCAGGGATTGAGCGTCGCCGGAAACAGAGAATTATAGCCAACAGCGCCGTAACCGAATTCCGAGGTGTTGGTCTTGCCGACAATCACCGCGTCGGCCGCTCTGAGCCGGGCTACCGCGATATCATCCTCTTCGGGAACATAGTCGGTGTAGGCCGCCGAACCGAAAGTCGTGCGCAGCCCGCGAGTGCACAAAAGATCCTTGACCGCCACCGGCACCCCGGCGAGCGGACCCACCGCGTCTCCCCGGTATAACCGCTGGTCGATGCGTTCTGCGACATCGCGTGCGGCGTCGGGATCGACAGTGCAAAAGGCATGAAAGCGCCCATCCAGCATCGCAATCCTGCTCAGTGCGGCGTCTACGGCTTCGCTAGCGCTGAACTCCCGGCGGCGGATCGCGGCCGCAAGATCGCAAAGGCCCAATTCGAGAAGGCTGTCCCGCGGTTCCGCGCTCACCGAGGTCATAGTCCCACTCCCAAATCCGCGACCTCGAATGGAGCTGGATTCTGTGCAGCGCGATCGAGGAGACCACCGGCCTCCTGAAGACCGCGCGTATAGGGATGCGAGGAAGCCTGATAAAGCCGACTGGCGGGCCCGCTTTCGACGAGCGTGCCGCGATGCAGTACGGCAATTTCGCTTGCCACATAGCGCGCGGCGGCAAGGTCGTGGGTAATGAACAGCGCGGAAAATCCCACCTGCTGCTGCAGGTCCTTGATCAGGTTGAGGACCTGCGCCTGAACGGAAACGTCGAGCGCACTCACCGCCTCATCGAAGACGATAAGCCGCGGGGCCGTGATCAAGGCGCGTGCGATGGCAACGCGCTGGCATTGTCCACCGGATAATTCGTGCGGGTAGCGGCGCTCCATTTCCGCGGGCAACCCGACCGAAGCCAGCATCTCGGTCACCTTCGCGGACACTTCGCGTCTCCCGGTAGATCCGCCGACCACCAGCGGCTCGGCAACCGAAGTGCCGATGCGCAGGCGCGGATTGAGCGACCATCGCGGATGCTGCAGAACAGTGGCTAGGCGTCCACGGAGCTTGCCGCGCCACGCCGAGAATGGCCGCCCTTCAAGCAGCACCCGCCCGGCGCTCGGCTCCAGCAGTCCCAGACACAGACGGCCGACGGTTGTCTTCCCTGATCCCGATTCACCGACAAGTGCGAGAGTCTCGCCATTGCCGATGGCAAGATCGATTGCGTTCAACGCGGTGACGGCGCGCCGGGCCCAGGGTGGCCCGCTGGCATAGCGCTTCGTCACCTTCTCAAGGCTGATCAAGCGATCCGCAGTCATGACGCCCTCACGCCCGCAATCACAGATTCAGCGCGATGACAAACAACCTCGCGGCCCGCGATGAAGCGCGCTTCCGGCCGGACCGCGGTGCACCGCTGCTCAGTCCACTCGCATCGCGGCGCGAACGAGCAACGCTCGCAGCGCCCTTCCAGGACGGGCGGCGCGCCCGGGATCGGCTCGGCTCGTCCGCCTATCGGGACGTCGGCGATGGACGCTCGCAGCAGCATCGCAGTGTAGGGATGGGCCGGTCGTGTGAAGATGATGCTGGACGGTCCCGTTTCCACCAACCGACCGCCATACATGACGGCGACACGATCGGAGTATTTGCGGATGGCATGCAGATCATGGCTGAGCAGGATCAGCACCGCGCCCGTCGCCCGGCAGCGCCCGGTCAGTAGATCGAGGATTTGGCTCTTGATCGACGCGTCGAGGGCGGCGGTCGGTTCGTCGGCGATCACGATCTTGGGCCGCCGAGCGAGAGCCATGCCGATTGACACGCGTTGCGCCATGCCGCCGGAAAGCTCGTGCGGATAGCTGCGCGCCACCCGGCCAGCGTCGGAGAGGCCGACCTCGAAGAGTACCGCCTCAACTTCGCGGTCCGTCCCCCTCCCCGGCAGCGCCGCCTTGACCTGCAACCCGATGCGCCGGGTCGGATCAAGCGTTCCGATCGGGTCCTGAAAGACGAAGCCAAGCTCCTCGGCCCGCAGCGTTCGCAGCGCGTCGTCATCGAGTGCAAACACGGAACGGCCGTCGACGAGGATATCTCCGGTGACGCGAAGCGCCCCCGGCGCCAGCAGCCGCCCGATGGCCATACCGAGGGTGCTTTTGCCACAGCCGCTTTCGCCGACGACACCAAGGACCTCGCCGCAAGCCGCGGTCAGAGCCGCGCCATCGACGGCACGCACGTGGCCGCGCCGAGAGCGGAAGTCGATCGCCAAGTCGTTAATGGCAAGCGCAGGCGTCATTCGATCAACGGATCGATGGTCCGGCGCAGTCCGTCGCCGACCAAGTTAACCGACAGGATAGTGATCGCGAGAACAATGCCAGGCACAAATACAAGCCAGGGCGCGACCGAGAGATAAACGCGGCCGTCGTGCAAAAGCGATCCCAGGGATGCCTCCGGCGGCTGCACGCCGAGGCCAAGAAAGCTGATGCCGCTTTCGATGATCATGCCGAATGAGATCGAGTAAGCCGCTTGCACGATGATGACGCTGGCGACATTCGGCAACAGGTGCAGCGCGAGAATGCGTCCGAGCCCCGCTCCGGCAATGCGTGCCTGGATGACGAAGTCCTGTTCCGCCACCGTCAGCGTCGCCGCGCGCACCACGCGGATCATCACCGGAAGCGTGACGATGACGATGGCCGCAATCGCGCTAGGGGTTCCCGGTTTCAGGATTGCAGAGATCATGATGGCGAGAAGGATTGCCGGGAACGAAAACATCAAGTCGGCAAGCCGCGGCACAATCTCATCCATCAGCCCCTTGAAATATCCTGAAAGCAGGCCGAGCAGGGAACCGATGGTGGCCGCAATCATCACCGCGAATGCGGAAAGCAAAATCGTCACGTGGATACCCGCCACAACCCGCGGCATGAGCGACCGCCCGAGTTGGTCGGTGCCTAGCGCATGGCCCGGTCCGGGGACAGACAGCGCCGGTCCCCCGAGCGTGGTCGGGCTACCAAAGATGTTCGTGGTCAATCCTACAATGCTGAACCCAACAAGGACGACAAGCGCTATCGTGCCGGCTTGAGCCAGGGGATCTCCATGGAAGGGTATGCGAATGCCTGCTGTCATACGCGAATGCGTGGGTCGAGCGCGGCGTAGACAAGGTCGGCCACGAGGTTCAACCCGATGAAGACAGAGGCCGCGAGCAGAACGCCGGCTTGCACGACCGGATAGTCGCGCAACTGGACTGCCTCCACGATGTAGCGCCCGATGCCGGGCGCCGTGAACAGCGATTCCACGACCGCGGTACCCCCAAGCAGATAGCCGAGATAGATTGCGATGATGGTAACGACCGGAATGGCGGCGTTCTTGACGACATGCTCGCGGACGATGGCGGGCGCCGTCTTGCCGCGGGCGACAGCGGCCAAGAACCAAGGCATGGCGCGTATCGAGATGGTGGCGTGTCGCGCTGTGGTCATGACAAAGCCGACGCCCAATGCAGCCAGCGCGCAAGATGGAAGCAGAGCGGCCGATATGTTCCCCAAAGGGTTGCTCGTGGCCGAGACCCATGTTCCTACGGTGAGACCGAGGCGATAGTGCGAGAAAACATAGATCAACAGGCTTCCGATCACGAAGTCTGGGACGCTGATCGCAAGGGATCCGCAGAGCCGGCTGAATCGGCTGACGAAGCGCCGCCGTTCGAGCCCGCCCCATATGCCGAGCGGAATGCCCGCAAGGATTGCGATGGCCGTCGCCATTACCGCAAGTTCAGCTGTCACTGGAAGCCGCAGGGCGAATTCCCCTGCGACCGGCTTCTGCGTGACCAGCGACACGCCGAAATCGCCGCGCGCCGCAGCCGCTATCCATTTCGCATACTGAATCGGCAGCGGCCGATCTAGGCCGAACGTCTCCTCGATGCGAGCCTTGACCTGCGGGGTCGGATGCGCACCGAGGAAGACATCGGCATAGCTTCCCGGCAGCGAATGAATTGAACCGAAAACGGTCACGGACGCCAGGAACAGCGTCAGTATCGCACCCGCAAGCCTGCGCGAAGCAAAAACCAGGAAGGCGGTCATGAACCTGTGGCTGCGTTGCCCTAGACGCGGCTGAACTCCGCAATATGGCGGAGCGTGTCATTGTAGCCTTCGAAGGGATGAATGTCCGCCTGGATGCGATCCGAACGATAGCCGACGGTGACCGGCTTGGTGACGAGTGGGATCATCTGCGCACCGTCATCGACAAGCGCGCAGATGCGTTTGAGTTGCGCGGTCCGCTCCGCGCCGTTAGGTGTACGCCGTTCCGCATGGACGAGATCGTTGAGTTCAGGCACCGAGACGACGTATTTTCCTGTAAAGCCGGAAACGCTCGGTTCCCACCATGCCGCCACCATTCCGGGATCGGCGTAGGCGGACCAGAAGAATGGGCTCGCTTGAAACTTGCCGGTGACGAACACCTTGTCGACAAACACGCCTTCATCGACGACGTTGAGTTCGGCCTTGATGCCGGCTTCGGCGACGTTCTGCTGGATGACCTGAGCGATCCGCTGAATTGCCTCGCTGGTCTGTACGACCATTGCAAACGAAAGCCCTCCAGCGCTGGCCGCGAGCTCCTTGGCTTTGGCCACGTCGCGGGCGATGGTCGACGTACAGCCGTCCTTGAAGACGGCGGCGGCGACGCCGGAAACAGTGCCCTGGGCGCTGAGCGCGACATCACGGATTTGCTCGCGGTTGAGCGACAGGTTGACCGCCTGTCTCAGCCGCTGATCCCGGAACGGCGATTGGTCCCACACCGGATTGAGCGCCAACGTGTACAGATCGCCGGTCTGCTGAATGGCGGTTTTGACGTTCGTGGCGCCCTGCAGCAGTTTAGGTGCGTCCGGATTTTCGAAGTTAGCGATGTCGATGGCGCCGCTTTGTAACGCCGCCAGGCGGGCGCCGTCGTCGGTGATGATGCGAATCGAGACTTCGTCAAACTTGGGATAGCCTTTGCGCCAGTAGTGCGGATTGCGGGTGAGGGTCCAATAGTCGTTCTGTTGATGGGCGGTCACCATGAAGGGCCCTGTGCCCATCAGCTCTTTCGACGGATTGAATGTTCCCTCCTGCAGCTCCTTCATCGGCAATATTGCCGTCATGCTGGCCGCCAGCGACGGCAGCAGCGGCGTGAACGGCTCATCCAGCTCGATTTTCACCGTTTTTGCATCGACGGCCTGAACGCTTTTGACCGAACCCATCTGGCACGCCCACCAAGAGCCGAATTTCGGATCAACCACGCGCCCGATGCTGCCGGCGACATCAGCCGCCGTCATGGCTCGGCCGTTGGAGAAGGTCACGCCCTCGCGCAGGTGAAACACGTACGTGCTCGGCGTCGGCTGCTCCCATGATTCAGCGATGCCCGGTTGGACCTCGAAATGATCCCCCATCGTCACCAGCGTGTCGTAGACAAGGTATTGGAGCTGCCATGCCGAGCCGACGAGCGCCGTATGCGGATCAAGCATCGTCATTTCCAATGACTTGCCCCAGACGAGCGTTCCCCCGGTGGCGGCCCGCGCCCCGCTGCCGATAAAGAGAGGGACCGCCAGGCTGGCACCGGCCGCGAGAACATTGCGGCGCGTCAGGCCGCACAGACTTCGGGATTTGCGGTCAAGCATGGCGTGTTCCTTTCGCATTGACCTTACTGGCGACTCAAGGGCGTCGTTGTAAACCAACGTGCCTCAAAATGACTGTCGCAAGAATTGGGCCAAGGCGATCCAGTCCTTGAGCTTGTCGAACCAGTACCCCCGCAATTCATTGGGAAAACGTCATTTTCTGCCTTCTCTTCGGAGAACGGGGCAAAGAACGGTATATGACCCTGGATCAAGTCACTTGATTATGCATGCTTATCGGTTAATCGACAATGCTGAAAATACCGGCAGCAATGAACGCGGCCGGCACCGCCAACGCCGTCCGCCGACGTTGGTCGCAGCGACGGCACCGCAGATACTGTGGTCAGAGCTTGCTGTCGTACAGCGGTCAGGAGCGCCGCCGATATCCGGCGATGGCGTAGAAGTACCAAGGGCGAACTTAGCGAATAGTTCTCGAACCCGTGTTGAGCTGCGTGCGATTCTCAACGCGCCGAGGCATTTTGAATAAGCTCCCGGTGTGCCGCACGAGGAATAGCCGCCACGAGCTCCTTGGTGTAGGGATGATCGGGTGCGGTGAGCACCTTTTCCGTCATGCCGCTCTCTACGATCTGCCCGGAGCGCATGACCATCACGCGCTCGCAGACACGGCGCACTACCGCCAAATCATGGCTTACGAAAAAGTATGTCATTGCGAATTCATCGCGCAGTTTGGCGAGCAGGTCGAGAATAACCGCCTGCACACGGACATCCAACGACGCTGTCGGCTCGTCAAGAACGAGAAGGCTAGGACGTAGCGCAATTGCGCGCGCGATTCCGACGCGGGCTTTTTCGCCGCCCGAAAGCTGGTGCGGCAAGCGACTGAGTAGGGCAGCGGCCAATCCAACCATTTCGGCGAGCTCATGCACCACTCCCGCGAGCGGTCGAGCGCGCGCAAGAGGACCGAGTCGGCGAATTGGCTCGGCGATCGCGTCGAACGCGGTATGCCGCGAGTTGAGACTGGCGGACGGGTCTTGGAAGACCATCTGGATTTCTCGGCGAAATGCTGCTCGGGCCGCGTGTCGTGCCGGAATCGCGCCAATGTCCTCGCCGCGAAAGCGGATGCGGCCCGCGGTCGGATCGATCAGCCTGACGATTAGCGCAGCCAAGGTGGATTTCCCCGAGCCGGATTCGCCGACAAGCCCGACACTCTCTCCAGGCGATAGGTCAAACGTCACATTGTCGACGGCCCTCAAGATGTCGATCTCGCGCACGTTACCCGGACGCGATATTTGCCCCCAGGCGCGCGCCGCCATGCCGCCGGCCGCACGCAAACGATAGTCGCGGCACAAGCTTTCGACAGCAAGCAGCGGCGGCGCGACGGCAGCAGGCGCTCCGCCCGTGCGCGTTGTTGTGTCTTCATCCGCGCGCGGTGTAGCTGCTATCAACGATCGCGTATACGGCTCGCGCGGCTGGCGCAGTATTTCGACGGTCTCGGCGATTTCGACCACTCGGCCGCCTTGCATGACCGCAAGCCGCGAGCAGCGTTCGCTGGCGAGAGCGAGGTCATGGGTGATGAGCACAGTCGCCATGCCGCGCTCTGCCGCGAGCGCGACCAAGAGATCGACGATCGCCTTCTGCGTCGTCACGTCCAGGCCGGTCGTCGGTTCGTCAGCGATCAACAGACGCGGCTTGCAAGCCAGTGCGATCGCGATCATTGCACGCTGGCACATGCCGCCCGACAACTCGAACGGATACGACCAGAATCGCCGCGCGGGCTCGTGGATGCGCACTTGGCCCAGAAGCTCGACCGCAGATACCGCGGCCTGACGCGCGGAAAGCGGGGAATGAGCGCGCAACGCGTCGACGAGCTGGCGTCCGACGGGACGGATCGGGTCGAGTGCCGCCCGCGGGTTCTGGAAAATGATGGCAAGACCCTCGCGATCGCCGCGCCTTCGTCCCGTAAGATTGAGCGCGCGGCCGGCGAATCGGATGCTGCCGTGGCCGACGCGAGCTGCCGCCGGCAGGATGCCCATGACCGCAAGCGCGGTGACTGATTTGCCCGAACCCGACTCGCCAACAATTCCCAGGATCTCACCCGGTGCGACCGAAAACGAAACGTCGCGAACTGCCGCAACCATTCCTCGCCGCGAGGCGATCTTCACCGACAGCTCCTCGATCTCGAGCAGCGGCTGGGGTGCGGCGATACTGTTCATGATCGCCTTTGGGGATCGAAGAAGTCGCGCAATCCGTCGCCTGCGACATTGAAGGCAAGAACGGCGCCTGTCAGCGCGAGACCTGGGAACAGCCAGACCCACCATTCGCCTGATATGATATAGGCGGCGCCATCGGCGACCATGATGCCCCATTCCGGCGCGGGCGGGCGCACGCCAAGCCCGATGAATGAAAGTCCGGCGGCATTCAGGATCGCATAGCCCATGTTGAGCGAAGCCTGAACGATCAGAGGCGCTGCAACGTTTGGGAAAAGATGGAAAGCCAACACGCGCGCGGGTCCGTTGCCTGCAAGCCGCGCCGCCTGAACAAACGGCGCTTCGCGGCGGACCAGAACTTCGGCGCGCGCGACGCGCACGTAGGTTGGAATATTGATAACCGCGGTCGCATAGATGATGTTGGCGACCGTGTTGCCAGCCGCCGCAACGATGCCCATCGCCAGCACGAACAGCGGAAACGCCATGATCGTGTCGGTAACGCGGCCGATTGCCGCATCGATCCAACCGCCGAGGTAACCTGAAATGGTGCCGGCGGTGGCACCGACAACAAACGAAAGTGCGACCGCGACGACGGCTATCGACAGGTCGAGGCGGGTAGCAACCAGAACACGGCTGAACAGATCGCGGCCGACGGCATCGGTCCCGAACCAATGGGCGACCGACGGCGGCTGCAATGCTTCGGCGACATTGGTGGCGAGCGGATCGTAGGGCGCAATCCAAGGCGCTATCACGCCGGTGAGCGCCAGCACGGCGACAAGGATGAGCGATCCGCTGCCGGGAGGCAGCCGCGCGGAGCGCACGCTGCGTGCGAGGTCCATTACGCGCCGACCGTGCGCGGGTCCGCCACGATTACCGCAATATCGATGAGAAGGTTGAGCAGGATATAGAGGATGGCCATGAGGAGGACGAAACCCTGCACGGGCGCGTAGTCGGCCGCTATCAGCGCATCGATGGCATAAGAGCCGATCCCGGGCCAGCCGAATACCTTCTCGACCAGCACATTGGCGCCGAGCAGGAAGGAAAATACCATCCCAATGGTCGTTAGTACCGGCAGCAGCGCGTTGCCGAATGCATAGACAAACAGGATTTTCGCGCGGCTCAAGGGAATGGCGCGCGCGGTACGCACGAAGTCGCTCGCCAACACCTCGAGCATCGCGGCACGGGTCGCCCGGGCTAGCGGTGCCACTGCGAACAGCGACAGAGTGAGCGCAGGCAGCGCAAGCTGGAAGGCCGCGGCGGCGAAGGTGGCAAGGTCCCCCGCAAGCAAGCTATCGATCAGATAGAAGCCGCTCACCCGGGGCGGCGGCGCCGCGAATGAGCTCAGCCGGCCGAGCGGCGCCGGCGCCCAGCCAAGATCGAAATAGAACACGTGAAGCAGCA
>Ga0210409_10001262_pt1 | contig 33934 bp, 36 predicted proteins | sample IncBWH17MmetaG_FD_161649 | JGI IMG/M metagenome (GOLD analysis project Ga0210409, IMG submission 161649) | Forest soil microbial communities from Barre Woods Harvard Forest LTER site, Petersham, Massachusetts, United States - Inc-BW-H-17-M | ecosystem: Environmental > Terrestrial > Soil >... | reverse complement strand
TTGACGAGGCGCTCGCCCATTTCACCACCGACGATTTCAGCGAGACCAGCGCCGGCATCGGCGCGGTCGCCTTAAGCGGCGACCCGCGCGCCGAAACCATCATCCGGGCGCTGCAGGACGGCCGCTTGATGTTCAGCGCCGAGAGCAAGGCGGTCTATATTAAGGACGAATCCGGCAAGCTGACGAATGCCGCCACCGGAGGAGCGATCGCCGGCGACGCGCCGGCCGATCTCGACAATGTGCGCGTCAATAATCGGCTGCGTGGCGCGATCGATGCGGCGCTCGGCGGCCTGACGCTACTCGCCGGCGATCCCGGCACGCGATACGAAGCGGCGCAGGCCGTGTTCAAATCGCGGGCGGCGAACGCGTTGCCGACGCTCGAGACCGCACTCGCCAAGGAGCAGGATTCGCGGGTCAAGCGTGCGCTGACCGAGGCCAGGGCCGCCGTCATCCTGGCCGGCGACAAAGGCAGCGAAGAAGAAAAGATTGCCGCCGTGGACATCGTCCGCCAGCGCGGCGACCAGGACGCACTCGCGCTCCTTTCCAGCCTTCCCGCCGACACCTCGCCGGCCGTCATGAAGGCGGCAACGGCGACGATCGGGGCGATCAAAAACCGGCTCGTATTATGGGAGGCGGTGCAGAACGCCTGGTACGGAATCTCCCTCGGCTCGGTCCTGCTGCTCGCCGCCATCGGCCTCGCCATCACCTTCGGCGTCATGGGCGTGATCAACATGGCCCATGGCGAGATGGTCATGCTCGGCGCCTATGTCACCTTCGTCGTGCAAGACGCGATCCGCGCGCGCAACCCGGGATTGTTCGATTATTCGCTCGCGATCGCCATTCCGCTCTCGTTTCTGTTCGCCGGTGCCGTCGGCATATTGATCGAACGTTTCATCATCCGCTTCCTCTACGGCAGGCCGCTGGAAACATTGCTGGCCACGTGGGGGCTGTCGCTGATCCTGCAGCAGGCGGTGCGGACCGGCTTCGGCCCGAACAACCGCGAAGTCGGCAATCCGTCGTGGATGAGCGGCGCTTTCGACGTCGGCGGCATCACTATCACTTACAATCGGCTATGGATCATCTGTTTTGCGCTCGCGGTGTTCATCGCGCTGCTGGCGCTGCTGCGCTTCACCCGCTTCGGTCTGGAGATGCGGGCGGTGACGCAGAACCGGCCGATGGCCGCCTCCATGGGTATCCGCACCGGCCGGATCGACGCCCTGACCTTCGGCCTCGGTTCCGGCATCGCCGGCATGGCCGGCGTGGCGCTGTCGCAGATCGACAATGTCAGCCCCAATCTCGGCCAGGGCTACATCATCGACAGCTTCATGGTCGTGGTGTTCGGCGGCGTCGGCAATCTGTGGGGCACGTTCGTCGGTTCGTTTGTGCTTGGCATCGCCAATAAATTCCTCGAACCCTATGCCGGCGCCGTGCTCGGCAAGATCGCGATACTCGTGCTCATTATTCTGTTCATTCAGAAGCGGCCGCGCGGCATGTTCGCGCTCAAGGGCCGGGCGGTGGAAGCCTGACGATGAGTTCGCACTTCCTCATCCGTTCGCTCGACCGCGGCGCGGTGGCGTTCGTGATCGTGATCGCGGCGCTGGCGGTGATCGTGCCCGCCCTCAATCTCGTGGCGCCGCCATCGTCGGCCTTGCACCTGCCGACCTACCTCGTGGCGCTGTTCGGCAAATACGCCTGCTATGCGCTGCTCGCGCTGTCGATCGATCTGATCTGGGGCTATTGCGGCATCCTCTCGCTCGGTCACGGCGCCTTCTTTGCGCTCGGCGGCTACGCCATGGGCATGTATCTGATGCGGCAGATCGGCACTCGTGGCGTCTACGCCAATCCGATCCTGCCGGACTTCATGGTGTTCCTGAACTGGAAGGCGCTGCCGGTCTACTGGTACGGCTTCCAGTATTTCCCCTATGCCGTGCTGATGGTGATGCTGGTGCCGGGCGTGCTCGCCTTCGTCTTCGGCTGGTTCGCCTTCCGCAGCCGCGTCAGCGGCGTCTATCTGTCGATCATCACCCAGGCGCTCACCTTTGCGCTCATGCTCGGCTTCTTCCGCAACAATTTCGGCTTCGGCGGCAACAACGGCCTGACCGACTTCAAGGATATTCTCGGCTTCAACGTCCAGGCGGAGACGACGCGCGCGGCGCTGTTTTCGATCTCCTGCGTGGCGCTGATCCTCGCCTTCCTGCTGTGCCGCGTCATCGTCACCTCGAAATTCGGCAAGGTGCTGATCGCCATCCGCGATGCTGAAGCGCGCACCCGGTTTCTCGGCTATCGCGTGGAATCCTACAAGCTCCTCGTGTTCACGCTCTCCGCCTGCATGGCCGGGGTAGCCGGCGCGCTCTACGTGCCGCAGGTCGGCATCATCAACCCGAGCGAATTCGCGCCGGGCAATTCCATCGAGGCGGTGATCTGGGTGGCGGTCGGCGGCCGCGGCACGCTCACCGGCGCGGTGATCGGCGCCGTGCTGGTCAACTACGCCAAGACGTTCTTCACCTCGGGAGTGCTCGCGCCGTATTGGCTGTTCATGCTCGGCAGCCTGTTCATCGGCGTGACCCTGCTGTTGCCGCGCGGCGTGGTCGGCACGTTCCGGCATTGGACCGGGCTGCAGCGCGACCGCGCTTCGGCGGCTGCCGAGGACGGCGTCACCGAACCGCTTCCCGCGGAATGAGGATGAGGCGATGGAAGCGCTGACCGCCGCACTTCTCTACCTCGACGGCGTCACCGTCTCGTTCGACGGCTTCAAGGCGCTGAACAATCTCTCCCTCGCCGTCGAGCCCGGCGAGATGCGCGCCATCATCGGCCCGAACGGCGCCGGCAAGACCACGATGATGGACGTCGTCACTGGCAAGACCCGGCCCGACACCGGCGACGTCATGTTCGACGGCCTGCACAATCTCACGCGGCTCGACGAAGCCGAGATCGCCGAGCTCGGCATCGGCCGCAAGTTTCAGAAGCCGACGGTGTTCGAGAGCCACACCGTCTTCGACAATATCGAGCTCGCGCTCAAATCCGACCGCCGCGCCCGCTCGGCGCTGTGGTGGCGCGAAACTGCCGACGAGCGCCGCCGCATCGACGAGCTGTTGAACATCATCCGCCTGACCGCGGTGCGCGACCGTCTTGCCGCGAGCCTCTCGCACGGGCAGCGGCAATGGCTCGAAATCGGCATGCTGCTGGCGCAGGATCCGAAGCTGCTTCTGGTCGACGAGCCGGCCGCCGGCATGACCGACGCGGAAACACGGCAGACGGCGGAGCTGCTCAAGGCGATCGCCCGCGAACACACCGTGGTGGTGGTCGAGCACGACATGGCGTTCGTGCGCGATCTCGGCGTCAAGGTCACCTGCCTGCATGAAGGCTCGGTCCTCGCCGAAGGCACGATCGACCAGGTTTCCGCCAACGAGCGCGTGGTCGAAGTGTATCTGGGAAGGTGAAGGGCGAATGCTCGACGTCAACGCCATCGATCTGCACTACGGCGCCGCGCAGGCGCTGCGCGCGGTCTCGCTCAAGGCCGAGCCGGGCAAGGTCACCTGCGTCCTCGGTCGCAACGGCGTCGGCAAGACGAGCCTGCTCGACGCGCTAGCCGGCCTGCATCTGGTGAGCCGCGGTACCGTTACCTGGGAGGGCGAGAACATCACCGCGCTGCGGCCGCCGGAGCGCGCCCGGCGCGGCATCTCCTACGTGCCGCAAGGCCGCGAAATCTTCCCGCTGCTGACAGTCGAGGAGAACCTCAAGACCGGCTTCGCGCCGCTCAAGCGCGACGAGCGCAGCGTGCCCGACGACGTGTTCTCGCTGTTTCCGGTGCTCAAGGACATGCTGCGCCGGCGCGGCGGCGACCTGTCCGGCGGCCAGCAGCAGCAGCTCGCCATCGGCCGGGCGCTGGTGATGCGGCCGCGTCTCCTGCTCCTCGACGAGCCGACCGAGGGCATTCAGCCCTCGATCATCAAGGACATCGGCCGCGCCATCACCTACCTGCGCGGGCTGGGCAGGATCGCAATCGTGCTGGTCGAGCAATATCTCGACTTTGCCCGCGAACTCGGCGACCATTTCGCCGTCATGGAACGCGGCGCCATCGTCTACGCCTGCGACCGCGACAACCTGGACGAAGGGGCGCTGCGACGGGCGATGGCGATTTGATGTCACCTGAGCTGGCAGTCGGGACGCGGGCACGCGATGACGTGTTCGCCCGCAATCGCGCGGTTGGACGCCTCGCCTTTGCGGTTGCCGCCGCATCCGGGGCGAGCCGGCGAGCGCGCGTGCACGAGGCGGGTTCGCTGCGGGTCCGCTTCCCCAACGCCGACCGCGGCAACGCGCTCGAGGCCGTCATCGTCAACACCGCCGGTGGCATGGCCGGCGGCGACCGCTTCGCCATCGACATCGAGGTCGGCGCCGGCGCCGCCTTGACCGTTACCACCGCGGCCGCGGAAAAAGTCTACCGCTCGCTCGGACCGGATACGTCGATCGACGTGAAGCTTGAGGTCGGCGCCGGGGGCGCGTTAGCTTGGGTGCCGCAGGAGACCATCCTGTTCGACCAGATGCGGGTCGCCCGCACCATCGACGTCGAGCTCGCCCGCGGCGCGAGCCTGCTCTTGGCGGAAGCCGTCGTGTTCGGCCGCTCGGCCATGGGCGAGACCGTCACGTCCGGCAGTTGCTTCGACCGCTGGCGCATACGAGTGGACGGCACGCTCGTTTTCGCCGAGACCATCCGTCTCGGCGGCGCGATCGCGCCGCGGCTGGCGGAGCGCGCCATTGCCGATGGCGGCGTGGCTATCGCCAGCGTCGTCAAAATTCCGGGCGACGAGGCCAGCGTCGCGGCGGTTCGGGCGAGCAACGACAGCTTTGCCGGCGAGGTCGGCGCATCCGCCTGGAATGGGATCGCGGCCGCGCGTCTCGTCGCCGTCGATGGCGCGGCATTGCACCGCGATCTCGTCCGCGTATTGATGGCGCTCGGCGGCGCGCCGCTGCCGCGGTTGTGGCTGAACTAGAGGACGACGATGCACCTGACTCCGCGCGAGAAGGACAAGTTGCTGATCGCCACGGCGGCGATGGTAGCGCGGCGCCGGCTCGAGCGCGGGGTCAAGCTCAACCATCCGGAAGCCGTCGCGCTGATCTCCGACTATATCCTTGAGGGCGCGCGCGACGGCCGCACCGTCGCCGAGCTGATGGAAACCGGCGCCCACGTGCTCTCGCGGGCGCAGGTGATGGACGGCATCGCCGAGATGATCCCCGATATCCAGGTCGAGGCGACGTTCCCGGACGGCACCAAACTGGTCACGGTGCATGAACCGATACGATGATTCCCTTCGTGTCACTCCGGTCCCGTCATTCCGGGGTGCCGCGCCGCGGTGAGCCCAGAATCCATATTCTCGGACGGTGGGCATGCCTCCGGGCCCCACCCTTCAGGTCGTACCGAAATGACGAACAGCGAAAGGCCAATTCATGATCCCCGGCGAATATTTCATTGAGGACGGCGAGATCGAGCTGAACAAAGGCCGCAAGGGCGTGACGCTCGCGGTCTCCAACACCGGCGACCGGCCGATCCAGGTCGGCTCGCACTATCATTTCTTCGAGACCAATCCGGCGCTGAAGTTCGACCGCAAGAAGGCCCGCGGCATGCGCCTCGACATCGCCGCCGGCACCGCGGTGCGCTTCGAGCCCGGGCAGACGCGCGAGGTCAACCTGGTGGCGCTCGCCGGCGCGCGCACCGTCTACGGTTTCCGCCAGGAGATCATGGGGAGGCTGCAAAAATCATGACGGGCGAGCTTGCGCAAGCCCGCCCGTCACATTCTCAGCGCTGCTACCTTCGCTGGGAACCAGGATCAAATCCGCGCTCGGTGCGGTGCCGGTAGCGACCGCAGCACCCAGGCCAACCTGATCTTGGCGACCACTCGCGTCTGGCAGAACCAACCACGAGCAATCTTGAAATGATGATAGCGCACTTTCTTCCGGCCGCAAGCTAAAGCGTGGGACGGCGCGGCGGGAATGTGTTTGGGGATAACATTGGGGATTGTTTGTTACGGAGAAAATCATGCCAGCGAGAATAAGCCGCTCCGTCTATGCGGATATGTTCGGGCCGAGCAAAGGTGACCGCGTCCGCCTCGCCGACACCGATCTCGTCGTCGAGGTGGAAAAAGATTTCACCACCTACGGCGAGGAGGTGAAATTCGGCGGCGGCAAGGTGATCCGCGACGGCATGGGGCAGAGCCAGATCACCAACCGGCAGGGCGCCGCCGACACCGTGATCACCAACGCGCTCATTCTCGACCATTGGGGGATCGTGAAGGCCGACGTCGGGCTGAAGGACGGAAATATCGCCGCGATCGGCAAGGCGGGAAATCCCGACATCCAGCCTAATGTCACCATCGTCATCGGGCCGGGCACCGAGATCATTGCCGGCGAAGGCAAGATCCTTACTGCCGGCGGCTTCGATACCCACATTCATTTCATCTGCCCGCAGCAGGTCGACGACGCGCTGATGTCCGGCGTCACCTCGATGCTCGGCGGCGGCACTGGTCCGGCGCACGGCACCTTCGCCACCACCTGCACGCCCGGTCCCTGGCACATCGCCCGGATGATCCAGGCGGCTGATGCCTTCCCGGTCAATCTCGGTTTCGCCGGCAAGGGCAACGCCTCGCGCCCGGCGGCGCTCGAGGAGATGATCAAGGGCGGCGCCTGCGCGCTTAAGCTGCACGAGGACTGGGGCACGACGCCGGCGGCGATCGATTGCTGCCTCGCCGTCGCCGACGACTACGACGTGCAGGTGATGATCCACACCGACACGCTCAACGAATCCGGCTTCGTCGAGGACACGATCAAGGCGTTCAAGGGCCGCACCATCCACGCGTTGCATACCGAAGGCGCCGGCGGCGGCCACGCCCCGGACATCATCAAGATCGCAGGGCTCAAGAACGTGCTGCCGTCCTCGACCAATCCGACGCGGCCCTATACGCGCAACACCATCGACGAACATCTCGACATGCTGATGGTGTGCCACCATCTCGACCCGTCGATTGCCGAGGATCTGGCGTTTGCCGAAAGCCGCATCCGCAAGGAGACGATCGCCGCCGAGGATATCCTGCACGACATCGGCGCGCTGTCGATGATGTCGTCGGACTCCCAAGCCATGGGCCGGGTCGGCGAGGTGATCATCCGCACTTGGCAGACCGCGCACAAGATGAAGACGCAGCGCGGGCGGCTGAAGGAGGAGAAGGGCGACAACGACAACGCGCGGGTGAAACGCTACGTGGCGAAATACACGATCAATCCGGCCATCGCCCACGGCGTATCGAAGCTCATCGGCTCGGTGGAGAAGGGCAAGCTCGCCGATCTCGTGCTGTGGTCGCCGGCCTTCTTCGGCGTGAAGCCCGATTGCATCATCAAGGGCGGCTCGATCGTGGCCGCGCCGATGGGTGATCCGAACGCTTCCATCCCGACGCCGCAGCCGGTGCATTACCGGCCGATGTTCGGCGCGTTCGGCGGCGCGCGCACGGCATCCTCCGTCGTATTCGCCTCGAAGGCTGCGGTGAAGGCCGGCCTCGGCAGGAAACTCGGCATCCGGAAAGAACTCGTCGCGGTGGCGAACACGCGCGGCAAGATCTCGAAGAAGAGCATGATCCACAACGACGCCACGCCGGCGATCGAAGTCGATCCGGAAACCTACGAGGTGCGCGCCGACGGCGAGCTCCTCACCTGCGCACCGGCCGACTCGCTGCCGATGGCGCAGCGTTACTTTTTGTTCTGACTTTTCATCCGCTGCCCTGTTGGAGCGTCGTACTTCCCGTCCCCCTTGCGGGGGGGTCGCATAGCAAGGCGCAGGCGTCCCCTCTCGCGTCACCTCACGCCCCCTCCCCCACGGGGAGAGGAGCCGTCTATCCCTTTTTCCTCTGGGAGTGAGGCTTGACAGCATACCGTCTAGTCGGTATCGGTCATACCGACTGGTAGGTATGACATGGCCGAGACCGAGCACGAGTCCAAGATCAAACTTGTCGACGCGGCGGTAAGCGTTGTCCGCGCCAAAGGCTATGCGGCGGCGCGCGTCGACGACATCTGCGCCGCCGCCGGCCTCACCAAAGGCAGCTTCTTTCATCACTTCGACAGCAAGGAAGACTTGGCGCTCGCCGCCGTCGAGCGGTGGGGTGCGACGACGGCCAACCTGTTCGCCGCGACCGCCTACCGCGAGCTGCCTGATCCGCTGGACCGCCTGCTCGCCTACGTCGATTTCCGCAAGGCGCTCATCCGTGGCGAGCCGCGCGAGTTCACCTGCTTCGCCGGCACCACGGTGCAGGAAGTCCATGAGACGCATCCGGCCATCCGCGATGCCTGCGGCGAAACCATCCTCGGGCACGCCGCAACGCTCGAGGCCGACATCGCGGCGGCGATGCGCCAATACGGCGCGGCCGGGACCTGGACCGCACGCAGTCTCGCGCTCCACACCCAGGCGGTGATTCAGGGCGCCTTTGTCCTCGCGAAGGCGACGCAGGACCCCACGATCGCGATCGCCTCCCTCGATCATCTGCGCCGCTATCTCGAACTGCTGTTTCGCCCACCCCAGCCGAAGGAGAAGACACCATGACAACCGCACCTCTGCGCAAAGCGACTTCGCGCGACGAGGACGAGATCCTGGCGCTGTTGGATGCGTTGCGTCAGGCCCAGCCCATCACGACAAGGATGCCGCAGCGATCGCCGCCGCCTACACGGACGATGCGATCATCTGCGATCTGGCGCCGCCGTTGTATCATCGCGGCGTCGATGTGAAGGAGAAGCAGGCATGGCTTGACAGCTGGGAAGGACCGATCGACCTCGAGCCGCGCGACTTCTCGCTGACCATCAGCGGCGACATCGCCTACACGCAAGGCTACCTGCGCATGTCGGGAACGCCGAAGGCCGCCGGCCGGCCGGTGAGCTTCTGGCTGCGCGACACGATTTGCGTCAATCGCGTGAACGGGGGCGTGGAAGATCGTCCATCTGCACTCGTCGGTGCCGTTCTACATGGACGGCAGCCTGCGGCCGGCGTTCGATCTGCAGCCGTGAAGACAGCATCGATGCGATAACCGCGCGCCGATCCCCATCGCCGCCGCCCTGATAGGGTCCGGCACACAAGCAGCCGGCGTAAGCGCGGCGCTACGCGCAAGCAAAAATCCCGGATATCGCTTCGCTTATCCGAGCTGCGCGGACGTTTCTAACAGGGAGAGAGACATGCGCTTCATGATGATCATGATTCCCGAAGTCTACGGCAAACCCATAGCGCCGGACTTCATGCCTGACATGGAGGCCGTCAAGAAAATGGGGGAGTACAATGAGGCGCTACAGCAGGCCGGCGTGCTGCTGGCGCTCGACGGCCTGATGCCGCCGTCCGCCGGCGCGCGCGTCTCGTTTGCCGGCGGCAAGGCGAAGGTGACGGACGGGCCGTTTCCGGGGAGCAAGGAAGCGGTCGGCGGCTTTTGGATGATCCGGGTGAAATCGCGCGACGAGGCGATCGAGTGGGCCAAGCGCTGCCCGGCGGGCGCCAACGACGTGATCGAGATCCGCCAGGTCCACGAGCCGAAAGATTTCGGACCGGAAGTCGCGCACCAGGAGCGCGAGCTGGCGGAAAAGCTTGGCAGCAACGGGTAGCGCCGCCGTCGAGCAAGCTGTCGGCGTGAGCGCAGCGGCGTACCGGCCGACAACACTCGCGGAGGCAAGTGCCGTGTGCGCGGGCGGCGCTGCCGCCGCCCGCCTTTGAGACCATCCCCGATCCGATCAGCGACATCGCCGATATCGAGCGCTTGATCGGCCGCGCTCGCCGGAGCTCAGCGGCCGCAGGTCCTGGCGGAATTGGTGCGCTGCATCGCTAAGCGATTTGCGCACCACATTCTTCTTCACTGTAGCAAGGCGGCCACAGGCGAGCTGATTGACCGAGGCTATGGTAGGTTGTTGGGTTCCGACGCTGAGGGCGCTCGTATGAAGAAGTTGTTCGCCGCAATCGTTGCTGTGAGCGCATTTGTCGGAGCGCCCGCTCTCGCAGCCGATATGCTGCTGAAAGCGCCGGCGGCGGCCCCTCCCCCCGCCTTCAGCTGGACAGGCTTCTATCTCGGCGGCTTCGCAGGTGGCGCAGGAACCCGTTCCGTGTCCAACCCGGACGCGACCAATCCTGGGACTGTCGGACCATTTCCGCCTGGCACGCCCGTCACGGGGTGCAATTTCGGCGCTGGTCCGGGACTGACGCCGGCTGTTTCGCGACCTATGGCCTGAAGCCGAGCTTCATTGGCGGCGGTACCGCCGGGTACAATTGGGAGTTTGGAAAACTCGTGACCGGGATCGAGGGCGAGTATGGATATTTGCACCTCAAAGGGAACGGTCAGTTGCCCTTTATCGGCGGTACTCCCTGTGGGAGCGCGGCCAATCCGTGCGATGTGTTCTTTTCTACACAGGCTGGGAATTGGTTTGCCACCATTACCGGCCGTCTGGGCGTGACCGCCGACACTTTGAACCTACAGTGGCTGGGGGGCGCCCACACGTTGTTCTATGGGAAACTCGGCGCGGCGGTGAGCAGGGTAGCCGTGTCGGAGTTCAGTCCCGGGAGCGCCGTAACAACTGCGGTGCCGTTTTCATTTTCCGGGGCGAAGAATGTCTGGGGTCTCGCCGCGGGCGGCGGTGTCGAATGGGCGTTCAATCAGAGTTGGAGTCTGAAGGCCGAGTATGAATACCTGGGACTGAGAAAAACGGTAGCGGCGTGCGGCTCGCTGCCACCCTCGGCCGCCGGCGCCGGCGGCCCGTGGTGCACCCAGGGCGGCATCGGTGGCGTCCAGAGCTTAAAGGCCGGGATCAACTATCGCTTCAATTCGTGGCCGATGGCTGCGCAATAAGTCATCAAGCGCTGGCCGCAATTCGTTCGACAATCAGATTCACGGCAAGTCAGCCATTGGGCACGCCAGCCCCTCGCGTCATTGCGGGCGGGTTTGCGGCGACTGCCGCGGGTGAGGGAACACTCACTGTCTTCCCCGGCCATTTGCACAGATCGGCGATCAGGCATTTTTCGCAGAGCGGCCGGCGCGCGACACAGACATACCGGCCGTGCAAGATGAGCCAGTGATGGGCGTGCAGGCGGTAGCGCTCGGGCACGACTTCCATCAGCTTCATCTCGACGTCGAGCGGCGTCTTGCCGACGGCGAGCCCGGTGCGGTTGCCGACGCGGAAGATGTGGGTATCGACGGCGATGGTCGGCTCGCCGAAGGCGACGTTGAGCACGACGTTGGCGGTCTTGCGGCCGACGCCGGGCAGCGCTTCGAGCGCGGCGCGGTCGTGCGGGACCTTGCCGCCGTGCTCGGCGACGAGCTGGCGGGACAGCGCGATCAGGTTCTTCGCCTTGGTGCGATAAAGGCCGATGGTCTTGATGAGCCCGCGCACCCGCGCTTCGCCGAGCTTGATCATCTTCTCCGGCGTGTCGGCGAGCTTGAACAGGGCCGGCGTCGCCTTGTTGACGCCGGCGTCGGTCGCCTGCGCGGAAAGCACGACCGCGACCAGCAAGGTGAACGGGTCGATGTGCTCAAGCTCGCCGCGCGGCGCCGGATTGGCGGCGGCGAAGCGGCGGAACGCTTCAGCGATTTCTGCCGTTGACCATTGCGGCAGTTCGCCGTGGGCGGCATTCGTGTCGGCCTTGGCCTGCGCCTTGCCGCTTTTGAGCTGCGCCGCCCTGCCCGCGCGGGCGGCCTTGAGCCCTTGTCCGGTGGTCCTGCGCGCCATGTTTCCCGTATAGTGAGAGGCATGAGCGGCGACAACGCAGCAGTTCCCGAACCCACCATCTTTTCGGCGACCATCACGCCGCATCGCTCGCTCGGCTCAACCGGCTTCCTCGTACTCATGCTGGGCATCGGCGGCGTGAGCTTCGTCGCCGGGGTGATGTTTCTGCTGATCGGCGCCTGGCCGGTCTTCAGTTTCCTCGGCCTCGACGTGCTGCTGATCTACTGGGCGTTCCGGATCAACTATCGTGCGGCGCGCGCCTATGAGGAGGTGACGGTCACGACCTCGGAACTCACCGTGCGCAAGGTCAGCCATCGCGGGAGCGTGCGGGAATGGACCCTCAACCCGCTGTGGGTGCGCCTCGAGCGCGTCGCCCACGAGGAGTTCGGCATCGAACGCCTGTTCCTGATCTCCCACGGCCGGCGATTGTCGATCGCCGCCTGCCTGGGGCCGGACGAAAAGGCGAGTTTCGCGGGCGCGCTTTCGACCGCGCTGAGCGAAGCCAAGCGCGGGCCGACGCGAACGGTGCCGTAACGAGCCCGAATGGCGAATGGTCCGAGCAAATGGCGGGGAACCGTTCCATTCGCTCCTCGCTATTCGCCATTCGCCTCTCCAGAAATCGGGTGGTTGCGGTGCTGGCGGCGGCCTAGATGGGGAGCAGAATGATGGAGGCATCCATGCTGTCGCCCGATCGATTGACCGACTTGACCCCGCTCGCCGATGCCGCCGCCGACTATGACGTGGTGCGCCGCGCCATAGGCCATATCCGCGGCCACTGGCGCGAGCAGCCCGAGATCGAGGCCATCGCCGAGGCCGCGGGCGTCACCCCGACCGAGTTGCATCACCTGTTCCGCCGCTGGGCCGGGATTACGCCGAAGGCGTTCTTGCAGGCGCTCACGCTCGATAGCGCGCGGCAATTGCTGCGCGATTCGGCGAGCGTGCTCGACGCCACCTACGAGGTCGGCCTATCCGGCCCTGGCCGCCTGCACGACCTTTTCGTCACCCACGAAGCGATGTCGCCCGGCGAGTGGAAATCGGGCGGCGAGGGCCTCACGGTGCGGTTCGCGTTCCATCCGTCGCCGTTCGGCAATGCGCTGGTCATGGCGACCGAGCGCGGGCTCGCCGGGCTGGCCTTTGCCGATCCCGGCGCCGAGGAAGCGACGCTCGCGGAAATGAAAGCGCGCTGGCCGAAGGCGAGCTACGTCGCCGACGCGGCGCGGACCGCGCCGATCGCGCGGCGCATCTTCGATCCGACCTTGTGGCAGGCGGAGCAGCCGCTGCGCGTCGTGCTCATCGGCACCGACTGGGAAGTACGGGTCTGGCAGGCGCTCCTCAGGATACCGATGGGCCGGCTCGCCACCTATTCCGGCATCGCCGGCAAGGTCTGCTCACCGACGGCCGCGCGCGCCGTCGGCGCCGCAGTCGGCAAGAACCCGCTCGCCTTCGTCGTGCCCTGCCACCGCGTCATCGGCAAAGCCGGCGAGCTCACCGGCTATCACTGGGGCCTCACCCGCAAGCGCGCCATGCTCGGCTGGGAGGCGGGCAAGATGGCCGCTGCGGCGTAGACGCTCTTTCTCGTCATTGCCGGGCTGACCCGGCAAACATGCGGCAGCGCCGCACCAGCGGCGATTAGGCTATGGACCCGCGGGTCAGCGGGGTGCCCGTCCCGCGGGTGACGATCGAATAGATTGCTATGCCGCTAGGTCCTGCTTCTCCGCCACGGTCGCATCGGGGTTGAGCCGGTAGATCTGGGGCGCCCCGGTCGCCAGCTCGCGCGCCACGATCTCCCTCGGCGAGAGGCGCTCGAGCACCATGATCAGCGCCCGCAGCGAATTGCCGTGTGCGGAAACAAGCACGTTCTCGCCGCGGAGCACGCGCGGCAGGATCTCCTCGATGTAATAGGGAAGGACGCGCGCCGCGGTATCCTTGAGGCTCTCACCGCCCGGCGGCGCCACATCGTAGGAGCGGCGCCAGACGTGCACCTGGTCGGCGCCCCACTTCGCCCGCGCGTCGTCCTTGTTGAGGCCCGACAGATCGCCGTAGTCGCGCTCGTTGAGCGCCTGATCTCTGAGCACCGGAATATTCTTCTGCGCGAGCTCATCGAGCATGAGATCGAGCGAGTGCTGCGCGCGCACCAGCGCCGAGGTGAAGGCGACATCGAAGCGAAGGCCTTGCGCCTTCAGCCTGCGCCCGGCCGCTTGCGCTTCCCTGATCCCCTTTTCGGTCAGACCGACGTCGCGCCAGCCGGTGAACAGATTTTTCAGATTCCACTCGCTCTCGCCATGACGCACGAGGACGAGAATGCGCTCACCCATCGGTTTTCCTTCTACTGCTTTCCCATCATCCCGAGGTGCGCGCGAAGTGGGGATCACGGAACAAGTCAGATATCGCCCAATCCCAACACGTCTGCCATCGAGTAGAGTCCCGGCTTCTTGCCGCGCGCCCACAGAGCCGCGTGCAGGGCGCCGCGGGCGAAGATCATGCGGTCCTCGGCGCGGTGCGTGAGCTCGACGCGTTCCGCCGGGCCGGCGAAGATCACGCTGTGCTCGCCGACGACAGTGCCGCCGCGCAGCGCCGCAAAACCGATATCGCCGGCGCAACGCGCACCGGTCATGCCGTCGCGGCCGCGCACCGAACGCTGCCCGAGATCGACGCCGCGGCCGGCGGCGGCGGCACGGCCGAGCATGAGCGCGGTTCCGGACGGCGCGTCGATCTTCCTGTTGTGATGCATCTCCAGAATTTCGATGTCGTAGTTCTCGTCGAGCGTCCTGGCGACGCGCTTGACCAGGGCGGCGAGAAGATTGACCCCGAGGCTCATGTTGCCGGATTTCACGATCGTGGCGCGGCTCGCCGCCTTGGCGATCACCGCCTCCTCCTCGGCGGAATGGCCGGTGGTGCCGATGACGTGCACGATGCCGGCGGCGGCGGTCAGCTCGGCCAAGGCAAGCGTCGCGGCTGGAATGGTGAACTCGATGAGCCCGTCGGCGGCCGCAAGCAGCGGCGCCACGTCGCTGACGACCTTGATCCCGTTCGGCCCCAGCCCGGCAAGCTCGCCGGCGTCGCGCCCGATGACGGCGGAATCCGCGGCCTCGGCAGCGCCGGAAAGCGCGACGCCCTTCGTCGCCGCGATCGCATGAATGAGCGTGCGCCCCATGCGCCCGCCGGCGCCGGCGATCACCACGCGCATGTCCGAATTCGCCGCCGACATCGGGACTGGTCTCCGGTTGCCGCGGATATAGCGGGGCCGCCGGACGCCAGCAACACGCGCCCTGCGTCGGTCCGCTTGCGGGAGAGCGAGCCTACGGCTGCGGGCCGTCGTAGCCCTCGATCACGATGATGTCGGCGGTCGCGTGCGGCAGCCGCACCTTGATGTTGGCCTGGTATTCGGGCGAGCGATAGCAGGCGAGCGCGGTGGCATAATCGGGAAACTCGATCACCACGTTGCGCGAGCGGCTCGCGCCCTCGACGCCCTCGAACTTTCCGGCGCGCACCACGAAGCGGCCGCCGTATTTGCGGAAGATCGCGGCATTGGCGGCGGAGTAGGGCTTGTAACCCTCCTCGTTGGCGACGTCGACGCGTCCGATCCAGTAGCCTTTGGCCATATCATTTCTCCTTGTTCGCCTGTTGCGCAATTTCCCCGACGATCGCCTCCGCCGCCGTCCTGGGATCGGCCGCGGCGACAATGGGCCGGCCGACGACCAGATAGTCCGCGCCGGAAACAATGGCCGCAGTCGGGGTCATGATGCGTTTCTGATCCCCACGGTCGCTGCCGGACGGGCGAATCCCCGGCGTCACCAGCGCGAGCTTCGGGCCGATGATCGCGCGGAGCCTCGCCGCCTCCTCCGCCGAGCAAACGATCCCGTCGACCCCGATCTCGCGCGCCTGCGCCGCGCGCCCGGCGGCGAGCTCCGGTACGCTCGCGGCGTATCCCGCCGCCTTGAGGTCGCGATTGTCGTAGGAGGTGAGCACCGTCACAGCGAGGATGCGCAACAGCCCCTCGCGCGCTTCGACCGCCGCCTGCATGGTCTGCGGATAGCCGTGCACGGTGAGGAAGCTCGCGCCGAGCCGCGACACGCTCTTGACGCCTTGCGCCACCGTGTTGCCGATGTCGTGCAGCTTGAGATCGAGGAACACGCGCTTGCCGGCGCCGGCAAGCGCCTGCGCGTAGCCAAGCCCGCCGGCGAAGGCGAGCTGATAGCCGATCTTGTAGAACGATACCGCATCGCCCAGCCGCGACACCATGGCCTGCGCTGCTTCCACCGAGGGCAGGTCGAGCGCAACGATCAGGCGGTCGCGTGGCTGCAGGCGCGTGGCTTCTGCCTGTTTCACTCCGGCCCTCGCGGCATGAGCGCCGCCATCTCGACGAGGCGGCGCGCGAGGCGCTTCAACGTCGCCGCCTGGCTCTCATCCTTGAGATTGTCCATGTCGTCGAACGCCTCGGCGGCGCGCCCGACGGTAAGCTGTTCGGGGATGACGAGCGCGCCGCAGCCGAGCTCCAGGATCTGCCGCAGCGCGATCAGCGCCCGCAAGCCGCCGGCCGCCGCCGGCGAAGCCGCCCCGACGGCGAAGACGCGGCCCTTATACGCGGCGTAGCTCGGCTCGCCGCGCTCGTGTCCGCGCGACATCCAGTCGATCGCGTTCTTGAGGAGCGGCGGCACCGAAGCGCTGTATTCCGGCGTGGCGATGAACACGCCGCGATGCGCCGTGAGCATGCGCTTGAGCTCGATCGCGGGGGGCGGCAGGCCGCTGTCAGCCATCAGATCGGCATCGAAGATCGGCAACGCGTAGTCGGCGAGGGAAATGCGAGTGACGTCGGCCTCGGCGAGCGTGAGCTCCTTGGCGGCGAGCGCGGCAAGCCGGGCGTTGTGCGAGCCGGCGCGTAGCGAGGCGGCGATGATCAGGATTTTCGGACGCATGGAATGTCGGATGCCGAGGTCTGTCGTCCGCCGTCAGTGCTTCCGATAGACCCAGACGCGCGCCGGCGGGATGTTCATCCAGATGCGCTCGGAGGCCTCCACCGAAAAGCCGCCGAGCCGCCGCGGCAGCGGCGAGGCAACCGAATAGGTGAACTGCACGAACGGCGCGCCGGGCAGCATGAGATCGAAGGCGTCGCGAATGAGCCGCAAGCGCATCTTGAGCGGCTTGGTGACCAGCGGCAGCCCGGAAACGACTGCAGCGGCGGGTTGCAGCAGCAGCGCTTCCAGCAATCGGCGCAGACTGTAGGCGTCGCCCTGCACCAGCGTCGCGTCGGGGAAGCGCGAACGCAGGATGCGGCAGAAGCTCGCGTCGAACTCGACGAGAACGAGGCGCGACGGCGCGACACCCGCCCGCACCAGCGCTTCGGTCACCGGGCCGGTGCCCGGCCCGAGCTCGACCACCGGTCCGTTGCTGTCCGGATCGACATAGCGCGCCATGGTGCGCGCCAGAATTTTTCCCGAAGGCGTCACCGCGCCGATCGTCAGCGGCCGCTCGATCCACGAACGGATGAAGCGCACCTCGTCATCGATCCGAATGCCGCGCTTGCGCTCGAACTGCCGGATCTGCTCTTCGATCTTCTTGCCGATGCCGCCGCGCTTCTCTTCGAGCACGCGGATCTGGCGTTCGATCTTGCGCTCGATGACGATCTTCCTGACCTCCAGAAGCCGGAGCTGGCGCTCAATCCCTCGTTCAAATTTCTGCAGGGCCGGGAGCGGCATGGCATCAATCGCATACGACCAAACAATGCTTGTTCTAGAACATTCACCGACCCAAGGCCAGCGGGGCCCCGGATCGGGACCTTTATGCGGAATTCGCGCGGCTCGCGCTCAATCCGTCGAGAAATTCCTTGACCTTGCCGAAGAAGCCCGACGCCTCGGGCTGCGTTTCCTCCGACGACAGGCGGTCGAATTCGGCCAGCAGCTCGCGCTGCTTCTTGCTGAGATTCTGCGGCGTCTCGACGGCGACCTGCACGTACATGTCGCCGGTCTGCCGCGCCCGCAGCACCGGCATGCCTTTGCCCTGCAGGCGGAAGCGGCAGCCCGACTGCGTGCCTTCCGGAACTTTGACGCGGGTCTTGCCGCCATCGATCGTCGGCACCTCGAAGTCGCCGCCGAGCGCCGCCGTCACCATCGAGACCGGCACGCGGCAGTGCAGGTCGGCGCCCTCGCGCTGGAAGAACGGATGCGCGCCGATGGAAAGGAAGATGTAGAGATCGCCGGCCGGCCCGCCGCGCACGCCCGCCTCGCCTTCGCCGGCCAGGCGGATGCGGGTGCCGTCCTCCACTCCGGACGGAATATTGACCGACAGCATGCGCTCGCGCGTGACGCGGCCCGAGCCGGCGCAGGAGCCGCACGGATTGTCGATGACCTGGCCGCGGCCCTGGCAGTTCGGACAGGTGCGTTCGAGGGTGAAGAAGCCCTGCGAGTGGCGAATCTTGCCGTGGCCGGCGCACATCGGGCAGGCCTTCGGCTTGGTACCAGACCTGGCGCCGCTGCCGGAGCACGCCTCGCAGGTGACCGAGGTCGGGATGCGGATCTGCGCGGCCTTGCCGGCGTATGCCTCCTGCAGCGTGATCTCCATGTTGTAGCGCAAATCCGCGCCGCGCTCGCGTCCGGAGCCGCGGCCGCGGCCGGCCGACATGCCGAAAATTCCTTCGAACAGATCGGAAAACGTCGTGCCGAAATCAGCGCCGAAACCATGCGCGGCGCCGCCCATGCCGCCGTGCTCGAAGGCGGCGTGGCCGAAACGGTCGTAGGCCGCGCGCTTGTCGGGGTCTTTGAGGACCTCGTAGGCCTCATTCAATTCCTTGAAACGATGCTCGGCGTCCTTGTCGCCGGGATTGCGATCCGGGTGCCACTGCATCGCCTGCTTGCGAAAGGCGACCTTGATGTCGCCGTCGCTCGCCGTGCGTTCAATCGAAAGCGTCTCGTAGTAGCAGCGCTTGACCATCACTCCCCACCCGATGACGTCCAATCATTTCGAGCTGAGACGCCTACCGCCAAAAACGTGCACCCCCGTCTTGCGTCCGGGGGTGCAATTCTGACGGACCGTAGCGGCATTGAAGCGCCTCCGCCCGATCAAGCGGACTTCTTGTTCTTCTTGTCGTCGTCCACCTCGGTGAACTCGGCGTCGACCACGTCCTCCTTCTTGCCGTCCGGGCCGGCTCCGGCGTCGCCAGCCGGCTGCTCGGCCGATTGCTTATACATCGCCTCGCCGAGCTTCATGGAGGCTTGCGCCAGCACATTGGTCTTCGCCGTGATCGCGTCCGCATCGTCGCCCTTCAAGGCTTCCTTGAGGTCGGCGATGGCGTTCTCGATCGCGCGCCGGTCGCCGTCGCCGATTTTCGAACCGTGCTCGGCGAGCGTCTTCTCGGTCGAATGGACCAGAGCCTCGGCGTGATTCTTCGCCTCGACCTGCGCCTTGCGCTTCTTGTCCTCCTCGGCGTGAGCTTCCGCATCCTTGACCATACGCTGGATGTCGGCCTCGGACAGGCCGCCCGACGCCTGGATGCGGATCTGCTGCTCCTTACCGGTGCCCTTGTCACGGGCCGAGACGTTGACGATGCCGTTGGCGTCGATGTCGAAGGTCACCTCGATCTGCGGAATGCCGCGCGGCGCCGGCGGGATGCCGATGAGGTCGAACTGGCCGAGCATCTTGTTGTCGGCCGCCATCTCGCGTTCGCCCTGGAACACACGGATCGTCACCGCGGTCTGGCCGTCCTCGGCGGTGGAGAACACCTGGCTCTTCTTGGTCGGGATCGTGGTGTTGCGATCGATGAGCCGCGTGAACACGCCGCCCAGCGTCTCGATGCCGAGCGACAGCGGGGTTACGTCGAGCAGCAGCACGTCCTTGACGTCGCCCTGCAGGACGCCGGCCTGGATCGCCGCGCCGACCGCCACGACCTCGTCCGGATTGACGCCCTTGTGCGGCTCCTTGCCGAACAGCTGCTTCACCACTTCCTGGACCTTGGGCATGCGGGTCATGCCGCCGACCAAAACCACTTCGTTGATCTCGGCGGCGGAGAGACCGGCATCCTTGAGCGCCTGTCGGCACGGCTCGATCGTCTTGCGCACCAGGTCGTCGACCAGCGCCTCGAACTTGGCGCGGGTAAGCTTCATGGTCAGATGCTTCGGTCCCGAGGCATCCGCGGTGATGAACGGCAGGTTGATCTCGGTCTGGGTCGTCGAGGAAAGCTCGATCTTGGCTTTCTCCGCCGATTCCTTGAGCCGCTGCAAAGCGAGCTTGTCGCGGCGCAGGTCGATACCCTGCTCCTTCTGGAATTCGTCGGCCAGATAGTTGACCAGCCGCATGTCGAAATCCTCGCCGCCGAGGAAGGTGTCGCCGTTTGTCGACTTCACCTCGAACACGCCGTCGCCGATTTCGAGAATGGAAATGTCGAACGTGCCGCCGCCGAGATCGTAGACCGCAATCGTGCCGGTCTTGCCCTTGTCGAGCCCGTAGGCGAGCGCCGCCGCGGTCGGCTCGTTGATGATGCGCAGCACTTCCAGGCCGGCGATCTTGCCGGCATCCTTGGTGGCCTGGCGCTGCGCGTCATTGAAATAGGCGGGCACCGTGATGACCGCCTGCTCGACCTTGCTGCCGAGATAGGCCTCGGCGGTCTCTTTCATCTTCTGCAGGATGAAGGCGGAAATCTGCGAGGGCGAATAGCTCTTGCCCTCGGCCTCGACCCAGGCGTCGCCATTCGAGGCGCGCACGATCTTGTAGGGGACAAGCTTCTTGTCCTTCTCCACCATCGGGTCGTCGTAGCGCCGCCCGATAAGACGCTTGACTGCAAAAATGGTGCGCTCGGGATTGGTCACCGCCTGGCGCTTCGCCGGCTGACCGACGAGCCGCTCGCCCTCGTCCGTAAAAGCGACGATCGACGGCGTCGTGCGCATCCCCTCCGCGTTCTCGATGACCTTGGGCGCCTTGCCCTCCATCACGGCGACGCAGGAATTCGTGGTCCCGAGATCGATCCCAATGACCTTGGCCATGGTTATTATTCCTCTCCTTAGCGGCAGGTCGGGTAGGCCCCAACGGCGCCCCTCCCCGACCCCCTTCAGTTCTCACCGTACCCGGCGCGATTTCCGGGCAATTTCCCTTGGCTCATATAGGAGGGCGTGATCAGGCCGCAAGACAAGATTCCCTCGCAGCGATGCGCCAGGATTAAACAATCGCGCGCCAGCGGCGGGGCTTTTCGGACCGCGCCTCCACGGTGAACCACGGGTTGATTGCCGATCCGCGCAGGTATAGGCCGTCTCCGCCGACCGCGCGCTCTTGGCACGCTCTTGGGGCGCTTCTTGGTAGGGAATGAAAGCGCAAAAATGGACGCGACGACAGACATCACCGGACTGCGCGTCTATCCCGGCTATCTCGACGGCGACCGCCAGTGGGCGGTGCTGGCGGCGATTGAAGAGGTCCTGATGACGGCGCCGCTCGCCACGCCGCGGATGCCGAAATCCGGCCGTCCGTTCACCGTGCTCATGTCGAATTGCGGGCCGCTGGGTTGGACCTCGGACGAGAGCGGCTACCGCTATCAGCCGATGCATCCGGAGACCGGCCGGCCCTGGCCGCCGATACCGGCTCCGGTCGCCGCCATATGGGATGCGGTTGCGCGATACGCGCACGCGCCAGAGTGCTGTCTCATCAACTTCTACGCCCCGACCGCGAAAATGGGCTTGCACCAGGATCGCGACGAGCAGGAATTCCATGCTCCCGTGGTCTCGATCTCGCTTGGCGATTCGTGCCTGTTCCGCGTCGGCGGACGACAACGCCGCGACCCTACCCGCTCCTTCCGGCTCAATTCCGGCGACGTCGTCGTTCTCGGCGGCGGCGCGCGGCTTGCCTTCCACGGCGTCGATCGGATCTATGCCGGAACATCGACCTTGCTCCGGCAGGGGGGACGGATCAATCTCACTATGCGCCGGGTTACAGCTCCCGCAGCCGAGCGGGCCGGCGGATAAGTGCCCACTGCAGAGGCTCCACACGATGCGCAACAGACGTTTCCGCTCGATCACGGCCGGCGCCGGCTTGGCAGTTCTGTTGCTGTCGTTGGTCCTGGCGACGCCGTCCCGCGCGGCCGAGCCCGCATTCCCTCCAGGCTCACGCATCGGCCTTGTGCCGCCGACCGGCATGGTCATCAGCGATGCCTTTGCCGGCTTCGCCGATCCAGAAAAGAATGCGGCCATACTGATCGCGACGTTGCCAGCGGCGGCGTATTCGCAGCTCGACAAGACGCTCGACACCGAGGAGCTGCGCAAGCAGGGCATCACCCTGGAGAAGCGCGAGCCGATGCGGCTTGACGCCGGCAAGGGGTTTCTTCTGACCGGCCGGCAGGTGGCCGGCAAGGAACGCTATCGCAAATGGCTTCTGGTGTTGGCGTCCGGCGACATCACCGCACTGGTCAGCGTCCAGGTTCCCGAGTCGGACACCGCCTATCCCAACAACATCGTGCGGACCGCGCTCGCCACGCTGGCGGTGCGGCAGAAGGTGCCCGAGCAGGAGCAGCTTGGACTCCTGCCGTTTACGGTCGGCGACCTCGCCGGCTTCCGCGTCGACGCCGTCCTTCCAGGCCGCGCCCTGGTCTTGAGCGCGGCCGCCGCGGAAACGCCGAAAGACACTTCCAAGGAATCCGAGGAAGCACCGAAAGAGCCCAAGGAAGCAAAGGACTCCAAGGAAGCTCCGAAAGACACTTCCAAGGAGGCACCGAAAGAGCCCAAGGACGCGAAGGACTCCAAGGACGGTCCGAAAGAGACCTCCAAAGAAGAGTCGAAAGCACCCAAGGAAGCGAAGGACTCCAAGGAAGCTGCGAAAGACTCTTCCAAGGAGGCAGCCGCTCGCAGTTTCGACGCGCGGCTGCTGATCGCTGCTGCGCCCGGCGGGCCGGCGGAAGCGGATGACCGCGGCAGTTTCGCCCGAACCTCGTTCGCCGAGATTGGCGGAATCAGGGATGTCCGCATCACGATGTCGGAGCCGCTGCGCATCGGCGGACAATCGGGATATCAGACCATGGCGGAAGCCAAGGACGCGCGCAGCGGAGCCGATCTGATGGTGGTGCAATGGCTGCGTTTCGGCAGCGGCGGGTTTCTGCAGATGACCGGGATCGCGCGCGCCGACGCATGGACCAGCACGCTCTCGCGGCTGCGCGCCGTCCGCGACAGCGTTCAGCCGAAGTGAGCCCGGCGATCCAGGCCGCCGCGAGGGCGAACGCGCCAAATACGCCCTATTGCGCAAAGCCCGGCATCGGGCTTGAATAAATCAGTTGCCCAGCCGGGCGCGAACATCCTGTGGAGGGGAATATGCTCCATTTGCAGCGACGTGAGGTACTCATCGGCCTGGCCAGCGTGACGCTGGCCCAAGCGGTGTTCGGGCGGACCGGCGCAGTGCTCGCCGCCGACAAGATCAAGCCCACCGCGTCAAGCGCGCTGATCGTGGTCGACGTGCAGAACTGTTTCCTGCCTGGCGGCAGCCTGGCGGTGAAGGAAGGCGACCAGATCATCCCGGTGATCAACCGCATCGCCAAGGGCTTCGAGAACGTGGTGATGACGCAGGACTGGCACACCCCGCATCACATCTCGTTTGCATCCACCCATGAGGGCAAGAAGCCGTTCGAGGTGATCAAGCTCGCCTACGGCAATCAGGTGCTGTGGCCGGACCATTGCGTGCAGGGAACCGAGGGCGCGCAGATCGCCAAGGACATCAATATCCCGCAAGCCGAGCTCATCATCCGCAAGGGCTATCACAACGAGGTCGACAGCTACTCGGCCTTCCTGGAAGCGGACAAGGAAACCCACACCGGCTTGGGCGGCTATCTCAAGGAGCGCGGCATCGATACCGTGTTTATCACCGGGCTCGCGACCGACTTCTGCGTCGCCTGGACGGCGGTCGACGCGCGCCACGCCGGCCTCACCACCTATGTCGTGGAAGACGCGTGCCGCGGCATCGACGTCGGCGGCTCGCTGGCGAAGGCGTGGGCGGACATGAACGAAGCCGGCGTCAAGAAGATCCAGTCGAGCGATCTCGCGGTCTGAGCAACCGCGCAGTTCGGGATTCCGAAAGCCGAGCGAAGGCTGCGATCAAGGATTTCCCGGTTCGCCGGCAACGGCCGGCGCGCCGGAATGATAGTCAATGATCTCGGCGGATCGGTATCAAGAATCCTTGGCGGCCTTTGCTGCGTTGTCGTTGACGGCGGCCTGCCCGCGTGCGGGAGCGGTTTTTGGGCCACCCTTCGACACGCCGACCAACGCCGGCCGCAGCATGCGCTCGCCGATCATGTAGCCGGGCTGCACGACCTCGACGACGCTGCCCGCCGGCACCGCCGCGTCGGGCACTTCGAACATCGCCTGGTGGACATTGGGATCGAACTTCTCGCCGCGCGGGGTGAACTGGCTCACGCCGTTCTTTTCCAGCGCTTTCTGCAGCTCCCGCTCGGTCAGCTCGACGCCCTCGATCAGCGCCTTGACGCCCGACTCGGCGCTTGCGCGCAGTTCCGGCGATATCGCGTCGAGTGCCCGGCGCATGTTGTCGGCGACGCCCAGCACGTCGCGCGCAAATGCCGCGACGGCGTAAGCGCGCGAGTCCGCGATTTCGCGGTCGGTGCGCTTGCGCAGGTTTTCCATCTCCGCCAGCGTGCGCAGCAGCCTGTCCTTGAGCTCGGCGGCATGCGCTTCCGGATCGGGTTGAGTCGGGCCCGGCTGATTGGCTAACGGGGCGGCCTCCGCCGGGGCCGCGGCGTCCTCAGCACGCGCGGTCTGTTCGGTCATATCCATTCCCATGGTCTCGCTGCCCGGCATATCAGGCGTCAAACCACAAAAATCAAGCGCCGGGAATGGGCTGGCTATCAGCCCACGGGAACTTCGGCGGCCGCCGATAGCGCGATATCAGCCGGCCAGCAGCTTGCTGACGACCTTGGCCGTGTAGTCCACCATCGGAATGATGCGCGCGTAGTTGAGCCGGGTCGGGCCGATCACGCCAAGGACACCGACAATGTGGCCGGACGCGTCGTGGTAGGGCGCGACGATGGTCGAGGAACCCGAGAGCGAGAACAGCTTGTTCTCCGAGCCGATGAAGATGCGCACGCCTTCGGCCTGCTCCGCCCGGCCCAAGAGGTCGATCACGTCGCGGCGCGTTTCCAGATCGTCGAACAGGAGCCGGACGCGCTCGAGATCGGCGAGCGCCTTGAGGTCCTCGAGCAGATGCGCCTGGCCGCGCACGATCAGCTTCCGCTCGTCGGTTTCGCCGCCCGACCAGCTGGCGAGGCCGGCGGCGATGATCTTCTGAGTGAGCGCATCGAGCTCGGCCTGGCCCTCCTCGAGCCGCCGCTCGATCTCGGCCTTGACCTCGGGCAGAGTACGGCCGCGGATGCGGGCGTTGAGGAAATTGCCGGCCTCGATCAGCGCCGACGTTGGCAGGCCGACCGGGATGTTGAGAACGCGATTTTCGACCTGGCCGTCCTCGGCGACGAGAACCACGAGTGCGCGCTCGGGCTCGAGCCGGACGAACTCGATGTGCTTCAATCGCTGGTTCGATTTCGCGGTCAGCACGACGCCGGCGGCGCGGCTGAGCCCGGAGAGAAGCGCAGACGCTTCGGTCAGCACCGACTCGACCGACTTGGCCTGACCCGAGCCGGCGACCTGCGCCTCGATCGCCTTGCGATCGCGCTCGGTCAGATCGCCGACCTGCATCAGGGCGTCGACAAAGAAACGCAGCCCGAACTCAGTCGGCAGCCGCCCGGCCGAGGTATGCGGCGCATAGACGAGGCCGAGCTGTTCCAGATCGGACATGACGTTGCGCACCGAAGCCGGCGACAGCGTCATCGGCAGGATGCGCGACAGATTGCGCGAGCCGACCGGCTCGCCGGTCGCCAGATAGCTCTCGACGATCCGGCGAAAGATCTCGCGCGAGCGCTCGTTGAGCTGAGCCAAGCTCAGCTGGCTCGCGACCAATGGCAGATCGTGGCTGGCCAAGGTGAACTCCCGTGCTGGCGCAAGATTTGTCCATTTGACGCCTCGGTTTCAAGCCGCATAGGACGGCGCAAGGACCGCAGGCCTCGGCACGCGAACGCCTCGGCGACCCCTGGCACCCTTGTCGGTTCTCCCGCCCGCCCGTACAAGACGGGGCACCATCTGCTTTGGCTCGTGCGGCGCCGGCGCCGCAGCGAGGGAGAATTTTATGCGGCCGAGCCGCCGACAGCCCGACGAATTGCGCCCGGTCTCGCTCGAGCGCGGCGTGGTTAAATTCGCGGAAGGATCGTGCTTCGTCCGGTTCGGCGACACGCATGTGCTGGTTACCGCGACGCTTGAGGACCGCCTGCCGCCCTGGCTCAAGGGGCAGGCGCGCGGCTGGATCACCGCCGAATACGGCATGCTACCGCGCGCCACGCTCGAACGCACACGGCGCGAGGCCTCGGCCGGCCGGCAGAATGGCCGCACCGTTGAAATTCAGCGCCTGATCGGGCGCAGCCTGCGCTCCGTAGTCGATCTCAAGGCGCTGGGCGAACGGCAGATCACCATCGACTGCGACGTCATCCAGGCTGACGGCGGGACCCGTACCGCTTCCATCACCGGCGCCTGGATCGCGCTCTACGACTGTCTTGCCTGGATGAAGACGCGGCAGATGATCGAGCATGAGGTGCTGCGCGACCACATTGCGGCCATCTCCTGCGGCGTGTGCTCTGGCGTCGCGGTGCTCGACCTCGACTACGCCGAGGATTCACAAGCGGAGACCGACGCCAATTTCGTCCTCACCGGGTCCGGTAACATTGTCGAGGTGCAGGCGACCGCCGAGAAGCTGCCGTTCTCCGAGGAGCAGCTCACAACCTTGCTGGCGCTGGCGCGCAAGGGCGTCGCAAAACTCATCGACCTGCAGAAGATGGCGGTGATGTGAACGCACGACGGATGACAGGTGACGGAAGACGGATGGCCGGAAATAACACGTTGAAGGGCTCCTCGCCCGGCGGCATCCGTCATTCGTCGTCCGTCATTCATCGTCCGCTCGCGGGCCGCCTCGTCATCGCGACGCACAACCCCGGCAAGCTCACGGAGATGCGCGACCTCCTTGCGCCGTACGGCATCGACGCCACATCGGCGGGCGAACTGGACCTTGCGGAACCGGAAGAGACCGGCATGGCCTTCCGCGCCAACGCGCGCATCAAGGCCGAAGCCGCCGCCAAGGCCTCGGGACTGCCGGCCTTTGCCGATGATTCCGGACTTGCGGTCGACGCGCTCGGCGGCGAGCCCGGCATCCATTCCGCACGCTGGGCCGGGCCCAACCGGAACTTCCGCCGCGCCATGGAACTGGTCGAAGAAAGATTGCGCGAGCGCGGCGCGACGACGCCGCAGCAGCGCAAGGCGCACTTCGTGTCCGCGCTGAGCATTGCCTGGCCGGACGGCCACATAGAGGAGTTCGAGGGCCGCGTAGACGGTACGCTCGTCTGGCCGCCGCGGGGCGACAAGGGCTTTGGGTACGATCCGATTTTCCTGCCCGACGGGCATGCGCGCACGTTCGGCGAAATGTCGAGCGAGGAGAAGCACGGCCTGCCGCCGCGCGGACTCGGGCTGTCGCACCGCGCCCGCGCCTTTCGCAAGCTCGCAGAGGCTTGCCTTCGTTCTCGTCCCCCGTCGGCCGCGGAAGCCGGATCGCGGCGCGATCCGGGAGCAGGCCGACCGTGAGCGCCGCGCCAACCACGCCGCCGGCAGCGGCGAGCGAAACGGCGTTCGGCGTCTACATCCATTGGCCGTTCTGCCTGTCCAAATGTCCCTATTGCGATTTCAACAGTCACGTCCGCCACTCCGGCATTGACGAGGCGCGCTTCGTGCGCGCGTTCACGGCGGAGATCGCGGCGATTGCTGCGCGCGTGCCGGGCCGGACCGTCTCCACGATCTTCATCGGCGGCGGCACGCCCTCGCTGATGCAGCCGGCGACGGTTGCCGCGGTGCTCGATGCCGTCGCGCGGCATTGGCGCATCGCGCCCGGCGCCGAGGTGACGCTCGAAGCCAATCCGACGAGCGTCGAGGCGACGCGTTTCCGCGGCTACCGCGCCGCCGGCGTCAATCGCGTATCGCTCGGCGTGCAGGCACTCGACGACGGCGCGCTGGCCGAGCTCGGGCGTCTGCATTCGGCGCGCGAGGCGCTCGACGCGGTCGCCGTCGCCCGCGGCGTGTTCGAGCGCTATTCGTTCGATCTTATCTACGCGCGGCCGCGGCAGACGCCGCGCGATTGGGCGAGCGAGCTGAGGCGGGCGCTCGCCGAGGCCGGCGAGCATCTTTCGCTTTATCAGCTGACCATCGAGCAGGAGACGCCGTTCGCAGCGCTCCATGCGGCCGGCAAACTCAAAACGCCGGACGAGGACGTCGCGCGCGCTCTCTACGACACGACGCAGGAGGTCTGCGCCGCGCACGGCCTGCCCGCCTACGAGGTTTCCAACCATGCACGGTCCGGCGGCGAGTGCCGGCACAATCTCATCTACTGGCGGGCGCACGAATATGCCGGCGTCGGGCCCGGGGCCCACGGGCGCGTCGACATTGCTGGCGAGCGCCACGCCACCGCGACGGAGAAACGCCCCGAGGCATGGCTCGCGCAGGTCGAGGCGCGCGGGCACGGGCTCACCACCGACGACCTGCTCACGCGCCAGGAAATTGCCGACGAGTTCCTGCTCATGGGTCTGCGGCTCGCCGAAGGCATCGACATGGAACGCTACGCCGCCATCGCCGGCCGGACACTCGATCCGGACCGCATCGCCGCGCTGCGCGAACACGACCTGATCGAAACGACCGCCGCCGGCCGCCTGCGCGTGTCGATGGCCGGATTTCCCGTGCTTGATGCGGTCGTCGCCGACCTCGCGGCATGATCAAGACGTAGATCGCGAGCGATGCACCGGCGAGCAAAGTTCCGCCGCTTCGCCGCGCATCGTCAGATTGAGGAGCCGAAGCTGCGCGGTGGGGGCGAGATGACCTGCGCTCCCGACGACGTGACGCGCAGCACCGCGAGACCGCGCTCGTTGGTGCCGTCGGCGCGGAAACGGAACAGCCCGTCGATGCCGGAGAAGCCAGAAGGGTTGGTCAATGTTTCCGGCGAGAACCGCTGCGGGCCCTGGGTCTTCACCAGGGCGGCGATCAGCGCGACCGCATCGTAGGCGAGCGTTGCGGTGCGCACCGGGTCCTGTTTGTAGCGGGCGCGATAGCGCTGCGCGAAGTTGCGGTAACCGGCGGAATCGGGCGCCGCGTACCAGCCGCCGTCGACCGCCGGGACCGAGTAGATGCGCGGATCGTCCCAGAGCCCGGTGCCGAGAAGCTGGACCTTCTTCGTATTGACGCCGTTCGCCGTCAGCGTTTGGACCACGTCGGGCAGAACATCCCCGCTGTCGGGAATGAAGATCGCGTCGACCCGCGTCGCCGCCTGTGCGACGTTCTTCACCGGCCCGGCCATGCCCGTCTTGTCGTGCGGGTAGCGTTCGATCGCGACCACCTGTCCGCCGCGGCGCGCGACATCCTGCCTGAACGCCGCTTCGACCACGGTGCCATATGGATTGTCGGGGATGAGCGCGCCATAGGACCGCTTCCCGGCCGAGCCGGCATATTGCACGATGCGCGCGACATCCGATTCCGGGAGAAAGCTCAAGAGATAGACGCCGCGCGAGGCGACGTTGGCGTCGGTCGAGAAGGCGATCACCGGCACGTTGCGGGCACGCGCCACCTGGCCGACGGCGCTGACCGATTGCGCAAAGAGCGGCCCGAGGATGATGGCCGCCCCCTCGTCGAGGGCCTGCTGCGCCCCTTGCCGCGCCGCGTCGGTGTTACCCGCGTCGTCCTTCACCAGAAGCTGGACATTGGGAGCGTTGAACTCGGCGAGCGCCATTTCCGCGGCGTTACGCATCGCCTGGCCGGCGATCCCGGCATTGCCGGTCGCCGAAACCGGCAGGATGAGAGCGGCTTTGACTTCGCCGGCGCCGACCGTCCCGCCGGGTCCCGGCGGCGGAGCCTCCGTCGTCTGCGGCTGCGTCTGCGGCGTCGGCGTCGACTGGAAGAAGGTCGAGTTGCCGGAGCAGCCGGCCAGGAACGCGCCCGCCGTCGCCAGCAGGCCTGCAACGGATCGGCGCCGCGACGGCAGGGCGGCCGACGGCAGAACCGGCAATTCCGCGGACACTGCGGTTCTCCTCACGGCCGCCTCAGCGCCGCAGCCCATAGGGCGGCGCCAATCTGTCATTCTGGCGGCGAATGGTTAACCGAATGGAAAGGATAAGGAATCCTTCAGAACCATGACGGCCGCGCGGCCCGGCGTTAAGGTGACGACGATGAAGCATGCGCTTTCGAGCCCGCCCGGTCGAGATGACCGCCCGCAACGGTCCTACACCGTCGCCGGCCATTTGGTCGAGGTGCCCAGGCTCGCGCCCGGCTTGCATATCGTTGCCACGCCGATCGGCAATCTGGGCGATATCACCTTGCGCGCGCTCGCTGTGCTGGCCGGCGCCGACCTGATCGCCTGCGAAGACACGCGCGTGACGCGCCGGCTGCTCGACCGCTACGCCATGGCGACCCCGCTGACGCCGTACCACGACCACAACGCCGAGACGGCGCGGCCGAAGCTGCTGCGGCGTTTGGCGGAAGGCGCCGCCATCGCGCTTGTCTCTGATGCCGGCACGCCGCTCGTGTCCGATCCCGGATACAAGCTCGCGCGCGCCGCCCATGAAGCCGGATCCGCGATCACCGCCGTACCCGGGGCCTCAGCGCTGCTCGCCGCCTTGACCGTGTCAGGCCTGCCGACCGATCAGTTTTTCTTTGCCGGGTTCCTGCCGCCGAAGGAAACGGCGCGCCGTAGCCGCATCGCCGCGCTCGCCCGGATCCCCGCGACTCTCATTTTGTTCGAAGGCGGGTCGCGGATCGCCGCGACGCTCGCCGACCTCGCCGCCGAACTCGGCGCCCGCGAGGCCGCTCTGTGCCGCGAGCTCACCAAGATGCACGAGGAAGTCCGGCGCGGCGACCTCGTTGCCCTGGCGGAGAGCGCCGCGAGCGGCGAACTGCGCGGCGAGTTCGTGCTGGTCGTCGGACCGCCGGCCGCGGAGCAACCCAGCGCCAGCGATGCGGATTTACTGTTGCGGCAAGCCCTCGCCCGCGTCTCCGTGAAGGACGCCGTCGGTGAGGTCGCGGAAGCAACCGGGTTGCCGCGCCGCAAGATCTACCAGCGCGCGCTGGCGCTCGCCAAGGAAGCGGATGGGAAGGCGGATCATGGCGCAGCGGATTGAGCCGTCCAATCCCCGGAGCGGGCCGCGGCAGGAACGCGTCGCGGCATTCAAGTTCGGCCTCTCCGCGGAAAGCCGCGCGGCCATGTTCCTCATCGCCAAGGGCTACCGCATCGCGGCGCGGCGCTGGAAGACGCCGTTCGGCGAGATTGACATCGTCGCCCGGCGCCGCCACGCGCTCGTCTTCGTCGAGGTCAAGGCGCGCGAGCGCATCGACGACGCGGCGGAAGCGGTGACCGAGCGTGCCCGGCGCCGCATTCTAGCGGCCGCCGAGCTTTGGCTCGCTCACCATCCCGACGATGCCCGGCGCTACATCAGCTTCGACGTCATGTTGGTTGCGCCCGGCAAGATGCCGCGGCACATCGCCAACGCCTTCGACACGAGCCGCTGAATGCCGTCGCGCGCCATGGCGACAGCCGGCAAAATTGCGTAGACGTTGACGACGAGATCGCCGGGGGTGCGCATCGATCTATGAGCCTGAACGTCGCAGTGCAGATGGACCCGATCGAGCGGATCAACATCCGCGGCGATTCGACGTTCGCGCTGCTGTTGGAGGCGCAGGCCCGCGGCCATCGCCTCGCCTACTACACCCCCGACCGCCTCGTCCTGCGCGACGGCAAAGTGTCCGCGACCGTGCAGGCGCTCGAGGTGCGCGACGTTGCCGGCGGCCATTTCTCGCTCGGCGAGCCGCGGTCCGCCGATCTCGCGTCGTTCGACGTCGTGCTGCTGCGGCAGGATCCGCCGTTCGACCTCGCCTATATCAGCACGACGCACATGCTCGAGCGCATCCAGCCGCAGACGCTGGTCGTCAACGATCCGGCGCAGGTACGCAACGCGCCGGAAAAAATTTTCGTCACCGAGTTTCCCGAGCTGATGCCGCCGACGCTGATCACCCGCGATCTGGCGGCCATCAAGGCGTTCCGCGCCGAGCAGGGCGACGTCGTGATGAAGCCGCTGTACGGCAAGGGCGGCGAGGCGGTCTTCCGCGTGGCGCGCGAAGATCTCAATTTCGGCTCGCTCTACGACCTTTTCGCTACGATGTTCCGCGAGCCTTGGGTAGTGCAGAAATTCTTGCCGGCGGTGAAGGACGGCGACAAGCGCATCATCCTGGTCGACGGCGAATTTGCCGGTGCGGTCAACCGCGTGCCGGCGCCCGACGATCTGCGCTCCAACATGGTGCGTGGCGGCGTGCCCAAGGCGACCGACCTCGCGCCGCGCGAACGCGAGATCTGTGCCCGCCTCGGGCCGGCGCTGCGCGAGCGCGGCCTGCTCTTCGTCGGCATCGACGTGATCGACGGCTTCCTCACCGAGATCAACGTGACTTCGCCGACCGGCATCCGCGCGGTGAAGAATCTCGGCGGCCCCGACATCGCGGCGCTGATCTGGGACAAGATCGAGGCGAAGCGGAAATAAGAGCTTTCCTCAGCTGAGCATGATCTTGTCGGAAAATCGGCTTCCACTTTTCCGGATCATGCTCTAGCCGCGGGCCGGCGCTGGCGCGGCGCCGACGGCGCCCGCCGACGACGGCTTGGCGATGGTCAGGACCAGCATCGCTGCAACGAGGCACAGCATCCCGGCGACGAAGAAGGCCGGCAGGTAGCTCGCAAATTCCGTGCGCGAAAACCCGGCGCCGAAGGCCGCCGTCGCGGCGCCGATCTGATGGCCCGCAAAGACCCAGCCAAACACCATTCCGGCGCGCTCCCGGCCGAAACGGTCGGCGGTGAGCTTTACCGTGGGCGGAACGGTCGCGATCCAGTCGAGGCCGTAGAACACGGCAAACAGCGAGAGGCCGTAGAACGTGAAGCTCGTGAACGGCAGATAGAGCAGCGAAAGCCCGCGCAGCCCGTAGTACCAGAACAGCAGCCAGCGATTGTCGTAGCGGTCGGCGAGCCAGCCGGAGCCGATCGTGCCGATGAAATCGAAGACGCCCATCATGGCGAGCACGCTCGCCGCACTCACCGCGGTCAGCCCGTAATCGCCGCACAGCGTGATGAAATGCGTCTGGATCAGCCCGTTGGTGCTCAGGCCGCAGATGAAGAACGTGCCGAACAGCACCCAGAACAGCGGCACGCGGGCCGCATCGCTCAGTACCTCAAGCGGCGCCGTCAACAGTGACATGAGGCCGGCACCGGCCGGCGGCGGCGGCAGCACCGCGCTCTCGCCGTAGGGCGGCAGATTGAGATCGCTCGGCCGGTCGCGCATCAGCGCCAGCGCGGCGAGGGCAGCCGCCGCCAGCAGGCCGCAGACAAAGACGAGCGCGATCCGCCAGCCGAAGCGCTCGGTCAAATCCGCGATCAGCGGCAGGAATACCAGTTGCCCGGTCGCCGAACTCGCCGAGAGAAGGCCCACCACCAGCCCGCGGCGCTGGGTGAACCAGCGCGCCGCGACAGTCGCGGCGAGCACGATCGCGGTGAGGCCGGTGCCGACGCCGATCACGACGCCCCAGAGGAGCACCAGTTGCCATACGTGCGTCATCGCCAGCGAGGCGACAAAGCCGGCCACGACCAGACCGAGCGCGCAGATCATCACGCGGCGCAGTCCGAAGCGGTTCATGAACGCCGCCGCGAACGGGCCGAACACGCCGAACAGCAACAGGCGCAGCGCCAGCGCGCTCGAAATCTGCGCGTTGTCCCAGCCGAACTCGCGCTCGAGCGGTACGATGAGCACGCCGGGCGCGCCCATGGCCCCGGCGGTCACCAGCATGGTGAGGAAGGTGACGGCGACGACGATCCAGCCGTAGTGGATGTTGCGGCGCGCCAGCGCCGCGGCGAGCGCAGATGACACCATGGCCGTCATCGTTCTCCCGGACGTTAGATGATGATCATCATCATTCTTGCGTATTGATGATGGGCGTCATATAACTTGTCAACGGTGCGCCGCGCATGGCCGGGCTGCAGCATGAGAGTGAGCCGGGAGAAAGCCGCCGAGAATCGCCAACGCATCATCGATGCAGCCGGCGTGCTGTTTCGCGCCAAGGGCTTCGCCGGCATCGGCGTC
>Ga0210409_10001261_pt1 | contig 33936 bp, 31 predicted proteins | sample IncBWH17MmetaG_FD_161649 | JGI IMG/M metagenome (GOLD analysis project Ga0210409, IMG submission 161649) | Forest soil microbial communities from Barre Woods Harvard Forest LTER site, Petersham, Massachusetts, United States - Inc-BW-H-17-M | ecosystem: Environmental > Terrestrial > Soil >... | reverse complement strand
GCAAATCGAGCGAGGTCAGGAGGTATCGCGACTCGTCGAAAATGAATGTGGTTCCGCCGAGGTCCTGCGCGCTTTCGCCCCTGCGCGACTACGGCGAGGCTCGGCTCAGCAGCAAGCTGGGAATGTCGGTTATCAGTTTCTCTTTTGACCCAACGAAAGAGGCAATCCTACTAGCCAGCTCCGTCCGCAATGCGCGGACTTGATCTGGTGGCGGAGTGGCGTTTTTACTGTTGTTTTCACTGTAAAAGTTCGTTTGTCCTATTCCCAAGATAGTTTTTGGCTTCGGATACACCAAGGATTTGTCACATAGCGAGAGGAATAGGCAGTAAATCGGTAGGATCGGGCTACCGCTTGCACGGCGTTTGATCCGAATCTCGGGATGAGAGAACGGTTCGAAAGGAGAAACAATGCAAAAGCGCAAACTTGGAAAAAGCAATTTGGAAGTTTCGGCAATCTGACTTGGCTGCATGGGAATGAGCTTTGGCTACGGTCCTGCCGGAGACAAGCGGGAGATGATCTCGGTCATCCGGGCAAGGCAATGCGAACACAACATCCGTCGATCAGACCTTCACCGGGAGTAGTAGGCCCTCTTCACAGCCACGACGAGCCTGAGGTCTTCTACGTGCTTGAGGGATCGTTGGAGGTCTATCGGGAGGGCGATCAGTCACAAGGATGGTCCGCCACTCAACCAGGTGGCGTGCTCGCGATTCCTGGCAAAGTGAAGCACGCTTTACGGAATACTTCTTCGACGCCGACGACTGTAATTCTCGTGACGCAAGAAGAACTGTACCACTTCTTCTGCTCGGTAGCGAAACCCTTCGAGGCTGGGCAGATGCCCGCGCCCCCGTCGCCCGACGACATGCTGCAACTCTTCGCTGCTGCTGCCAAATATCGCTATTGGATGGGCTCGTCTGAAGAGAACGCAACAATTAGCATCTCCCTTGGCTGGACGACATCGCCAAACAGGCGGGTGTTGGGCCGGGGACTTTGTATCGCCACTTCCTACGCGGGAGGAACTTCTACAGGCGGTTTATCGGTCTGAGCTGGAAAAGTTAGCCGCAGCGGAGCGAAAGTTCGCCCAAACCATGACACCGATCGAAGCGTTGCGAGCCTGGCTGCTGCTCTTCGTTGATGCCATCGCAGCAAAAGAGCTCATCGCCCCTGCGCTCAATACGCTGGTCGGCGATCACAAGAAGATGTTCGAAGCTTCCTACGCTCAGATGCACGAAGCGATTCGCTCCCTAGTGAAGCGCGCGATCAAGAGCGGCGATGTACGCAGGGACCTCGATCCTATCGATCTCCTTCGGGCGCTTGTCGGTGTCGCCAACGTGGCGACCAGCCCTGACTGGCAGCAAAGCGCAAAACGACTCGTAGATATCCTCATCATCGGTTCGCGCCCGATCACGTAGCTGGAAGCACAGTCGGAGTCCGCTGCCTGCACACACCTGGCCCGTGACAAGCTTGTCGAATGCATAAGCCGTGATTCATACCGGGAACCGCGCTGCTGGTCAGGAAATCGAGGACAGAATAATGCTTTCGCCACGGCAATCTGCAGTTATGAACAGCCTGACGTCGGCGAGTTCAAAGCACTCCTACGATCATGCGATTCGCGAATTCATCGAACTCCAGAGCCTCGACTCGCCTTCAACAGGACGGTGGTCACACGAAACCGGATTGCCATTGAACAGCATCCATATGCTCCGTCTCCGTCGACGATGAACCTGAGATTGGCGGCGATACGTCGGCTGGCATATGAAGCGTCGGACTGCAGGCTCCTGTCCCTGGCGAATTGTGGCAAGTTTTTGAATGCAATGTAACAATGTTACATTGGTGAAAACCGCTGAATGGGTTTTCCCGTAGGCACTCGAGCTGCGCGAATTTGACGAGAGATCGATCGAAGAAACCGCTCGCATGATGGGAATTTCAGTTGAGAATGGAGAGTCTCGAGTGTTTCGAGGCAGAAGAAAATTGCGCTGGCTACTGGATCGTCCGAAGCCCGGCCCGATGTACGGATATGATCCACGGCGCCTAAGTCGCGGGCGTAACTGCGGTGGAAAAAGAGTTGCTCCCTTCATTCGTTGAGGAGACGCTGCCATGAAAAAGTTCATCAACCGTCCGGAGAATGCCGTCGAGGAAATGCTGCAAGGAATGACGGTCCTCAGTCCCGGATTAGATCGTTTGCCGGGACACCGGGTCATGTTTCGCGCAGACGCCGAGCAGATCCGTGACAAACGAGTAGCTATTATCTCTGGTGGTGGCAGTGGACACGAACCCGCGCACACCGGGTACATCGGCGAAGGCATGCTCAGCGCGGGAGTCGCGGGTGAAGTTTTCACTTCGCCGGATACGGATTCCATTTTCGCAGCCATTAAAGCCGTCGCGGGAAAGCCGGGAGCTCTTCTAGTAGTCAAGAACTACACTGGCGATCGCCTGAACTTTGGACTTGCCGCGGAAATGGCACGGTCAGAGGGCATTTCTGTCGAGATGATCATCGTCGACGACGACGTTGCTTTGAACGGGACCGGATCTGCCACGGGCGCACGCGGTCTGGCCGGAACTATTTTTGTACACAAACTGGTCGGGGCTGCCGCCGCGGAGGGAAAAACGTTAACCGACCTCGCCTCATTGGGCGAAGCCGCCGTTCGCTCGCTCGCGACGATGGGTGTTTCGTTCTCCGCTGGGATTTCACTGGCCGTCGGAAAGCCCAGTTTTGAGTTGGATGAGGACGAGATGGAGCTAGGACTCGGCATTCACGGGGAACCGGGAGTAACCCGTACCAAGCTGCAGCCTGCAGACCAGCTGACGGAAACTCTCCTGACCCGGATTCTGAAAGATCGGAACTTCGGCGCTCAAAAACGAATCGCCGTGTTGATCAACAATCTCGGCGCCACCACCGAAATGGAACTCGCTATCGTGGCGCGACACGCCGCACTATTCCTTGACAGGAGCGGATTCACCGTCGAGCGACTCTATGCCGGAACGTTCTTGTCATCGCTCGACATGGCGGGAATCTCCATTTCGGTCCTGGGCCTGAACGACGAGTGGCTGCGCTGGCTCGACGCACCAACCACCGCTCCTGCGTGGCCCAATGCCGCGAAACAACGTCCTCGACCTGTAAACCTTCGATCAGCTCCGCCAGCTGGTGCAAATATGGTATTCACGGCCAGTGAATACCCCGAATCGGATCTCGGAAAGAACGTCGAGAGGGCCATCAAAGCTGCTTGCGAGGCACTGTTCCAGGCCGAACCCCAGCTGACAGAACTGGACCGCATCACCGGGGATGGCGATATGGGCGCCAGCATGAAGCGCGCCTCGATTGCCATAAAGGAAGCGATCCCCTCCTATCCGCTCAACGATATTTCCGCAACCCTGAAGGCACTCGGTCATACGCTGCGCCACGAGCTAGGTGGATCCTCAGGACCGCTGTACGGAGTATTGTTTCTGCGCGCCGGCAATGTTCTCGAAAATTCGGGTCGGATCGGGCTCGCAGAGTGGGCCACTGCCTTGGACGAGGGTTGCCGCGCGATCAGCGAACTGGGCGGAGCAAAACCTGGCGATCGGACCATGCTGGACGCCTTCGATCCCTTTTTGAAAACACTGAGGGAAGCTGGAACCGGCACTCCTCGCGAAGCACTTCTAGCCGCAGTCGACGAGGCGCAACGCGGCGCGGAAGCGACGGCTCAGATGAAGCCTCGGCTAGGCCGGTCCAGTTATCTTCAGGACCGTGTGCTCGGTCATCCGGATCCCGGCGCAATCGCCGTTGCTATCTGGCTGCGTGCGGTCGCGGACGCTGTGATCGGCACACCGACAGCCGTCTGACCGCTGTCGCTTTGAAAAAGGAATGTGCCATCCTACACTTTCCACTGCAGCAACCCCTCGTTTAAGCTGTCTCTCGACCATAGCGGTAAACGGGCCCCTCGCCGTAAAGGGTTTTTTGTCGACGTCAAAGATAAACCTGATTTCTAAATCTTCTACGATGGCGGAGGAAACGCACAGCTCGAGGCGGGGGTGCGGGCAAAGCCGTACACACGACGTAGCGCACGTCGCGACGTGAATCACAATTTCCAACCGCAACGTTCGCACTTAAATCGTTCTTCGGGCTTCTCCTTGGAAGCTGTGCTTCCGCAGCGTGGACACTTCATCGTGCACATCTGTGTCAAAGGGCCGTCCGGAGTTACTTTGAAGATATGGAATGTGGACTCCACGGTAGCCTCCTCCAATCGACATCTCATCGGCATCCATCGGGATGCTATTCGGTTTCTGTGCATTTCCGGTTCCACGACGCTAATGGAGAAGTTAGCCCAGCAAAATCAATCAGTTGAAGGTTCCAGAGTGTTACGTCGAATGCAGAAGCAACGTCACGATATCAGGTAATTTCTTTCAGCGACACTGCCACCTGTCGTACCAGAACCAGAAGACTCAAGAAAAACTGGTTGGCCGGATTACTGAGGGCATGAATCAACGCTGCGGAGACTACACCGAGCAGGATTTCTTCACTGTTAACGAAGGTAGTTCCAAGTTGGCGGCCTTCCAAAGGTACGCCCTAGATGTTCCGCCGCTCTATCTTTTCCTTGTTCGATATCCTCCACAGTTTTCGGAGGGCGCAATCCAGTTCCTTGCATTCATGTTGTATACGGTCGCCTGCACTCCGAGAGCACTCTCTTCCGAGAATAGTCGCAGGTGTTCGCCACCCACTTTAGCTTTAACTTCAGCCCAGACACCTTGGTCCAACATTGAAGAACTTCTGAAAGCCGCGAGACTAAACGCTGGCAGCCCAATCGGCAGGTGGAAACGCGAGGTGCCAGAAGCCCGGTGCGGGTCGTGTGAATTCCACTGCAACCTTTGGCGGTCCCAGCAGCTCTTTCGATGCTTTCGAATCTGAAGTGAGCTTCCAAAGAGAAAGATGGGGCTGCAGTGGAAACCACCTTGCCGGAGCTGTCGCGATCTCATTGTCACCGCAGTGATTGGTCGTGTGGATTGAGCTCGAGCGCGAAAATAATTCCTACCAGGGCAACTGCGTCATGGGCACCGCGCTTGCCTCAAAATTATTTGTTTTTTTCGCAAACTTGTTCGAACACCAGAAAAGTCCAAGGGCCAGAGATCAGGTGTACTTCACCGTGTGATTCAAGAGTCGCAGGCGTCTGGCTGCCTTTCCCACCCCACTGCTCTTCGGCTGAGTCCAACTTTTTGGACCAGCGCCCTTGTGATATTGGTATCGTCAGTTCCGTCGGCTCTTCGCTGAAGTGAAACGCGACAAAGACTCGGCTGGAAGCGTCGTCCCACCTCTCCACCACAAGGAATTTTTCGTCACGGAGGAACACGGGCTCCAAGGTGTCTTTATCCCGCCGCGCTAGCGATGGTATGTCGCGTCTCAAGCGAAGCAGTTCCTGGTAGAAAAGCCAAAGGGTGCGATGTCGCCCGCTGTCCTTCAACTCCCAGTTCAATTTGGCGCTGAAGAAAGTTGCTTCGGCCTGCGGGTCGGGAATGTCAGCGCCCCAGGCGAAGCGCGCGAATTCCTCACTGCGGCCGCGACGCACGGCCTCAATCAATGCCTGATCCCCGTGGCTGACAAAGTATGGGAAACGCGCTAGTTCGCCATACTCTTCGCCCATAAACAGTAGAGGGATGTAAGGAGAAAGCAACACGGTCCCGGCCGCCAGTTTCAATTGCTCGAACGACACGATTTCTGCCAGGCGATCACCCACGCTCCGATTTCCTACCTGATCGTGGTTTTGTGCGCAAACTATGAAGCGCTCGGCCGGAATACGTTGCGAAGAATTTCCGTGGCGTCTTTGTCGATACTTGGAGTATTGCCCAGAGAACAAAAAACCGTTTCGATAACAGCCCGCCAGATCCTTGATCCCTTGGAAGTCCTCGTAATAGCCGGCTTGTTCTCCGGTCAACAGAACGTGCAAAGAATGATGAAAGTCATCATTCCACACCGCGTCGCATCCGAGCCCGCCCAACTCTGGAGGGCTAACAACGCGAGCATCGTTTCGATTGCTCTCTGGGAACGCATATACGCTGCGGCCCAGTTTCTTTCCTGCTTCGTGGAGCGCAGTAGCAAGCTCTTCCAAGAATGTCCGCGCGGAGGAATCCACAATCGCGTGGACAGCGTCGAGGCGCAGAGCATCGATATGGAATTCAATGACCCATTGCAAGGCATTCTCGATGAAGTAGCGCCGAACCTCATCGCTCCCGGGGCCATCGAAGTTAATGGCTTGGCCCCATGGCGTCTTGTAGCGATCCGTAAAGTAGGGGCCGAAATATGCCAGATAATTTCCCTCAGGACCCAGGTGGTTGTACACCACATCAAGAACTACTGCGACTCCATTTTGATGGCAGGCATTGACCAATTCCTTGAGCGCCAGCGGGCCGCCATAGGTGGCCTGAACAGCATAAGGATAAACTCCGTCATAACCCCAATTGCGATTTCCGGGAAATTGAGCGACGGGCATCAGCTCAATCGCTGTTATACCGAGTTGCCGCAACGCCGCAATCCGCGGAATAATCGCCTCGAAAGTTCCCGGTGGCGCAAATGTCCCCACGTGAAGTTCGTAAAGAACGTATTTCTCTAGTGGGAGACCTCGCCGCGAGGAATCGTTCCATGTAAACCGAGTGCCCACAACCTGAGAGGGCCCGTGGACGCCCTGTGGTTGATGCCGGGAGGCGGGATCTGGCAGCTCTTTATCCTTGTTCAAACGGTATCGGTAGAGCGCTCCGGCTGGAATACCTTCGGCAACGGCATGGAAATATCCGCATGACGTTGGATGCATAGCAATTCTGCGTTCTTGAGGTTCTATGATACACACTTCTACTTGACGCGCCCGCGGAGCCCACACCAGAAAGCTGCATGTATTGTTGTCCCCAAGGGACGCGCCAAGAGGTTCTTTGTGTTCCGCGGTCACCGTGTCTGCGCTCGCTTTCGTATCCCCACTAGCCAGTATATATGTAGCGCATACTGTTCCAGAGATACCCTGGCTCAAGCCGATCATAGCGGAGTATTATGCGCCAATGCCGCCGCCCACGCGCCTGAGGTAAGCGGGCCCATAAGGTGGATGGCTGGAGCTTGTATGCCTTGGGAGATGTGGAATGCCATCTGTCCCCTTGAATCGAGGCGCATCAGGAAATGACATTCCGAAGTGGCGAAAATCGACCTCCGGTGCATAGCGGTAAGCGAAAAGTTTTTGAATGAATGTCCAAGAGCCTATGGCACATCCACAGATACCGCTCACTTGCTACCGGCTTCAATTCAACCCGGATTTGACGTTTCAGAAAGCATCCGGAATTCTCCAGTACCTCTACCGACTGGGCATCACGGATGTCTACGCGTCTCCCTTGCTACAGAGTCGTTCTGGCAGTCAGCATGGATACGACGTCACGGATCCTACTCGCATTGACGGCGAGTTAGGGAGCGAAAAGCAGTTCCAGGCTTTCCAATCGGGCCTTCAAAAACGGGGCATGCGCCTGCTTCTTGACATTGTTCCCAATCACATGGCAGCGAATCACGAAAATCCCTGGTGGATGGATGTTCTGGAAAACGGATCCGGCTCTGCTTACGCGGCTTATTTCGATATCGATTGGCATCCGCCATCACTAACGGTCGAGAACAAAATTTTTCTGCCTGTGCTCGGCACTTTTTATGGTAAGGCTCTCGACAACCTGGAACTGCAGCTTGACTTCCAGCAAGGTCGTTTCTTGATCCGATACTACGACATGGTCTTTCCTCTCACTCCGAAGTCGTACCGCCGGGTTCTCAAGCATCGAGAACACGTTCTGGAGAAGAGGCTTGGCGCAAATTCGCATTCTTTTCAAGAATACCTGGGAATCGTCGCTGCGTTGGCCGCTTTGCCGGAACGGGGGTACTTGACCATCGACGCAGCCGGCGAACGGCGCCTTCAGATCGAAGGTATTAAAGAGCGTTTGCGCCGGCTTCATGACGCAAACCGCGAAGTTGCGCGATTTGTGAAGGAAAACCTGAAAATCTTCAACGGACGTCGCGGCCATCCCCGCACTTTTCGCAATCTCGACCGCTTGTTGTCTGAACAAGCCTATGTTTTGGCCTACTGGCAAAATGTCAATGAAGGAATCAACTATAGGCGGTTCTTCAGCATCGCGGACCTCGTCGGAGTGCGCATCGAAGACCCGATGGTTTTTGAGGCGACGCACCAGGTGGTCTTCCGCTTGGTAGAAAGAAAAATCGTTACCGGGCTTCGAATCGACCATGTTGACGGACTTCGCGACCCGTTAGGCTACCTTCGGCGGCTACAAGCGCGGATCTCAGGTCGTCATGAAAAGGAAAACGAAAAAGGCTTCTACTTAGTTGTCGAAAAAATACTCTGTGCGAACGAAAAACTGCCAGCGGAATGGCCGGTGCAAGGGACCACCGGTTATGAGTATCTGAACGCCGTCACCCGGTTATTTGTTAACCCCCAAGGCGCGTGCGCCATCGAGGAGAACTATTTTCGCTTTTTAGGGTGCAAGCTGGTCTACCAAGACGTAGTGCATCGCAGGAAAAAGCTAGTCATGTCGACGCTCTTTGCGGCCGAGATGAGGTACTTAAGCCACCAACTCGCCGTCTTGGCCCAGGGCGACCGCTACGCGCGGGAACTGCCGCGCGCTGAACTTGCGCAAGCGCTGATCGAAACGACTGCGTGTTTCCCAGTTTATCGAACGTACATTCGCAGCATGGATGTAGCGGACGACGCGAAACGTCACATTCGTCGCGCGGTGGACGCCGCTCGCGCTCTTAACCCGAATCTCGCTTCAGCTTGCTTCGACTTTGTCGAAGACGTGTTGCACTTGAAAGATACCGGCCATCTTTTCGCGGAACAGAGGGAAGCACGTCTAGCTTTCGTGATGCGCTGGCAACAATTCACAGGCCCCATTTTCGCCAAAGGTCTGGAAGATACCGTTCTGTATGTCTACTGCCCCCTTCTTTCTCTAAATGAAGTGGGCGGTAACCCTTCACCAAAGGCTGACTCCGCAATCGATTTCAACCAATTGGTACGTGAGCGGCAGCGTCATTGGCGATATGCACTGAATTCCACTTCCACCCACGATACCAAACGTGGCGAAGATGCGCGCGCACGAATCAATGTGCTCTCCGAAATTCCCCGCAGGTGGCAAAGACACCTAAACGCGTGGGCGAAATGGAATGCGAGTAAGAAAGAGATCATTGCATCCCACGCAGTTCCTGACCGCAACGAGGAAGTTTTCTTATATCAGACGCTAATTGGCGCCTGGCCATTGGAGGACACGGGGATGCCCCAATTTCGCGCGCGCTTGGAGGCTTACATCCTCAAGGCAATTCGTGAGGCCATGGTTCATACGCGTTGGAGCATGCCGAATACGGCTCATGAGCGAGCAGTGATCAAATTTCTCCAGGCCATACTCGAACCCCGCCGCGATAATTCATTCCTTAACGATTTCTTGAAATTTCAGCGGAACATTGCCCGTTATGGGATGTCGAACGGTCTGGCACAAGTTTTAGTGAAGATGACAAGCCCGGGAGTGCCGGACTTCTACCAGGGATGCGAACTTTGGGATCTTCGTTTTGTGGATCCCGACAATCGGGGACCTGTCGATTTCGAACGTCGGGCCGCTCTCCTCCGTGAAATCGAGACACGAAGTCGGGAAGACGCTTTGCGGTTTTGTCGCGTTCTAGTTCGGAACTGGCACGACGGCCGTATAAAGCTCTATCTTATCTGGAAGATCTTGAATCTCCGTCGGCAACATCGCCAAATCTTCCTCGAAGGACAATTCCTTCCGTTGAAGGCTTCGGGCAAGAGGGAAGCGAACGTGATGTCCTTTGTACGCCGCAAGGGTAATTCCTGGATGGTGACCGTCGTGCCAAGATGGCTGGGGTTAGTCAGAGCACCAATCAACTTGACCCGTACCGAAGGGTTCTGGCTTGGGTCGCACCTCATTCTTCCGATGAATGCTCCGGAGTGCTGGGTGAACGCCCTCACGGGGGAGACGCTCAAAACGAGACACTTGCGACTAGGACCATCGGTGTCTTTGAGGGATGTTTTTCGGAACTATCCGGTTGCCCTCCTGCAAAGTCAAACCTGAGGCAAGGGAATCATGTATTGTATCGGTGAGTCCGAACGATAGAATGGGATTGCCTTCCTAGCATGCATGGGCGGTTGGCGCGGGGTTCTTTGTGATCTGCTTTTAACTGGTATTGCGTCGAAAGCTGCGAATGATCATTTCCCCCGGTCCAAAGTCACAGGAGGGAGTCTGAGGCAAATGCCGCAACAGGCAGCGGATGGACGACGCCGAGTCGTAATTGAGCAAGTTTCGCCGGAAATCGACTGCGGCCGGTTTGCCATTAAGCGCGTTATCGGAGAGACCGTGGTCGTAGAAGCTGACGTCTTCGCCGACGGTCACGATCAAGTCGTATGCCAAATTCTGTACTCGGATGATAGCGAGAATTTTCAATCGTCACCGATGAAGCCGCTCGCCAATGATCGCTGGCGTGGTGAATTTACGGTTCTCAAAATGGGACAATACCAATATACGGTGGAAGGTTGGATCGATCATTTCCAAACCTGGCGATTTGCTCTCGAAAAAAGAATTGCCGCAGACCAGGATGTCCATGTTGAATTGCTCATTGGGGTCGAGCTAGTTGAAGCTGCCGCTATGCGAGTAGCGCAACACGATGCAGCTCTTCTTCGGCAATGGGCGAACCGCCTGCGGGAAAATAAAGATAACCCAACCGGGGCAAAACTCGCTCTGGACGAGGAGTTGCTCCACGTCATGCAGCGCAGTCCCGACCGCAGCTTCGGCAGCCGATACGAAAAACAATTAACCGTCGTCGTTGACCGTGAGAAGTCGCGTTTCTCAACCTGGTATGAAGTCTTTCCCCGATCCTGTTCGTCCGAACCCGGACGTCACGGGTCGTTCCGCAATTGCGAGGCATGGCTTCCCTACATTGCCTCGATGGGTTTCGATGTCGTCTACCTTCCGCCCATCCATCCGATTGGACATACGTTCCGAAAAGGCAAGAACAATTCCGTCGTTGTTCAGCCGGGTGACGTTGGCAGTCCTTGGGCCATTGGGTCGAGAGAGGGCGGTCATACGAGCATTCATCCCGAACTCGGCACGCTGGAAGACTTTAGCCGGTTCCGCTCGAAGGCTGCTGAGCACGGACTTGAAGTCGCTCTCGACATTGCCTTTCAATGCTCGCCAGACCACCCCTATGCGACGCAGCATCCGGAATGGTTCCGAAAGCGACCAGACGGCACAATTCAGTATGCGGAGAACCCGCCAAAGAAGTACCAGGATATTTATCCGCTGGATTTCGAAAGCGCACAGTGGCGGTCGTTGTGGGATGAATTGAAGAGCGTTTTCCAGTTCTGGATCGACCAAGGGGTTCGTATCTTCCGTGTAGACAATCCTCATACGAAGCCGATTTCCTTCTGGGAGTGGGTGATTGGTGAAATTAAGGGACGGTATCCCGATGTGCTCTTTCTTTCCGAGGCATTTACTAGGCCCCACGTCATGTCTCGGCTCGCTAAGGTCGGCTTTTCTCAGTCGTACACCTATTTCGCGTGGCGCAATACGAAACATGAGCTCACAAGCTACTTCACAGAACTTACGCAAACCGAAATACGAGAGTACTTGAGGCCGAACCTTTGGCCGAACACACCGGACATCCTTCCAGAGTTTCTTCAAGTCGGTGGAAGGTCCGCGTTCATGGTCCGGCTCATTTTGGCGGCTACCCTTGGTTCTAGCTATGGAATCTATGGCCCTGCTTTCGAACTCTGTGAAAACATTCCCCTCCAGCCCGGAAGCGAAGAGTACCTGAATTCCGAGAAATATGAACTGAAGCACCGCGATCTCCATTCAAGGGCGAGCCTGAAGGAGCTCATTTCCCGGGTCAACCGCATCCGTAAGGAAAATCTGGCGCTGCAAAGCAATAGCAACTTGCGCTTTCACGAAACAGATAATCCATCCTTGGTCTGTTACAGCAAAACAACCGACGACTTCGCCAACGTGATCGTCGTTGTCGTCAATCTCGATTGCGTTCATACGCAGTCTGGGTGGGTCCATCTCGATCTTGGGTCGATTGGAATGGATGCGAATCGTGCGTTTCAAGTTCATGACTTGCTGGGTGACGGCAAGTATCTGTGGCAAGGATCGCCGAACTATGTGGAGCTGGTGCCGGAGAGTCTCCCCGCGCATATTTTGCGTTTGCGCCGATGGGTCCGCACGGAACGGGATTTCGACTATTACTTGTAAGATGATCTTTGAAACATGGCGATTGAGCCAGCGACGAGCGGTGTAAGGAAAAAGGAATGCATCATTTGGAATCAACCCTGAGCGAATTCGATTTGTATTTGATTAGAGAAGGCACACACACCCGTGCTTACGAAAAGCTCGGTGCTCACCTTGCAGAAAGAGATGGACGGCGCGGCGTGCATTTTGCGGTGTGGGCCCCCAATGCAAGGGTAGTATCAGTGATCGGAGACTTCAACCTATGGGATCCGGCTGCCAATTTGATGCTCCCGACCCCGGCGGGGATTTGGGAGAGCTTTATACCCGGGGCCGACCAGGGAACGGTGTACAAGTACCACGTGGAATCCAACTTTCAAAACTTTAAAGTCGACAAGGCAGATCCCTTTGGATTTGCGACCGAGATTCGCCCCCAGTCAGCTTCGCGCGTCTGGCATCTCGAAAGCTACTCGTGGCAGGACAGTGCATGGATGGCCGCTCGGGGAAGAAACAATGCTCTCGATTCTCCGATATCCATTTACGAAGTCCATCTTGGCTCTTGGAGACGCGTGCCAGAAGAGCGCAACCGCTGGCTAACGTATCGCGAGTTAGCGCCTCTGTTGGCTGATTACGTCCATGACTCAGGATTCACTCACGTTGAACTTCTTCCAGTAACGGAGCACCCTTTTGACGGGTCCTGGGGATACCAGACGACCGGCTACTTCGCTCCCACGAGCCGGTTCGGCACGCCTGCGGACTTTATGTATTTTGTAGACTATCTCCATCAGCATGGCATCGGCGTAATTCTGGATTGGGTGCCGGCCCATTTTCCAAAGGATGAGGCCGGACTCGGCTATTTCGATGGAACTCATCTGTATGAGCATGCAGACCCGAAGCAGGGAGAGTATCCCGACTGGAGCACGTTTGTTTTCAATTATGGTCGCAATGAGGTCCGAAACTTTCTAATCAGCAACGCGCTGTTCTGGCTGGACAAATATCACATAGACGGCCTTCGCGTTGATGCCGTTGCCGCGATGCTATATCTCGACTATGGCCGGCGCGAAGGTCAATGGATACCGAACCGCTATGGCGGCAAGGAAAACATCGATGCAATTCATTTCTTGAGATCGCTGAACGAGCGAGTCTACGCTGAATTCCCGGATGTGGTGATGATTGCCGAAGAATCGACCGCTTGGCCACAGGTGTCGAGACCGACATACGTCGGTGGTCTCGGCTTCGGTCTCAAATGGAATATGGGTTGGATGCATGACGTGCTCGACTATATGTCGCAGGATCCGGTGTTTCGGTGCTATCACCACAATCAGATCACGTTTAGTCTAATCTATGCCTTCAGCGAGAATTTTGTCTTGCCCTTCTCACACGATGAAGTGGTCTACGGCAAGGGTTCTATGCTCCGCAAAATGCCTGGTGACGAATGGCGGAAATTCGCGAATTTGCGGCTCCTTTACGGCTTCATGTTTGGTCATCCGGGGAAGAAGCTTCTGTTCATGGGGGACGAGTTTGGCCAATGGTCCGAGTGGAACCACGACGCAAGCCTCGAATGGTACCTGCTAGAGGACCCTTTCCACGCAGGTCTGAAGCGCTGGGTCCGCGATCTCAATACCCTGTACCGCGGTGCTGCCGCGCTACACGAACTCGACTTCGACCCGGCGGGTTTCGAGTGGGTAGATTGCAAGGACTTTCAGAGGAGCATCATTAGCTTCCTGCGCCGTGGCCGAAACCCTGATGATCATCTCCTTTTCGTGTGTAATTTCACTCCAGTCGTTAGACAAAACTATCGTGTCGGTGTCCCACGGGAAGGATCCTGGGAGGAAGCGTTGAACAGCGATGCGCCTCTATACGGCGGCAGTGGCCAGGGAAACTTCGGTGGATTGTCGGCAGTCCCGCTTCCGATTCATGGACGGCCCTTTTCCTTGAACATGACGCTTCCTCCTCTAGGAACAGTTGTTTTCCGGCCCGAATCGCGCCGGGCCACCTGAGGCGCAAGGACGGGGATATGGCAAAACGGCCGGGTAGCGCAGCGGATCGGCTTTGGTACAAAGACGCGATCATTTACGAGTTGCACGTGCGAGCGTTTAAAGACGGTAACGGCGACGGGATTGGCGATTTTCCCGGCTTGATTCAGAAATTGGACTACGTGCGAGATCTTGGAGCCACCTGTCTTTGGCTATTGCCCTTCTTTCCATCTCCGCTCAAGGACGACGGCTACGACATTTCTGATTATCTCGGCGTTCACCCCATGTATGGCACCATCGAGGATTTCCGCAGTTTTCTTGATGCCGCGCACGACCGTGACCTGCAAGTCATGATCGAGTTGGTTGTGAATCATACATCCGATCAGCATCCGTGGTTTCAAGCAGCTCGCCGGGCACCGCGCGACTCGCCGGAACGAGATTTTTACGTTTGGAGCGACACAGAACAGAAATACAAAGGCGCGCGTATCATTTTCTCCGACACCGAAAGATCCAATTGGACTTGGGATCCAGTCGCCGAGCAGTATTATTGGCATCGGTTTTTCTCGCACCAGCCCGATCTGAATTATGACAATCCCAGAGTCGTCGACGAAATTCTTAAAGTCATGCGCTACTGGCTGGACATGGGCGTGGATGCACTACGCGTGGATGCGATCCCCTACTTGGTCGAGCGCGAAGGAACCAGTTGCGAAAACCTGCCGGAAACCCACGCCGTGATCAAAACACTCCGCCGGGAGATTGACCTGGACTATTCAGGCCGAGTCCTCCTGGCTGAAGCGAACCAGTGGCCCACGGACGTCCGTCCCTATTTTGGCGACGGAGATGAGTGCCACATGGCGTTTCATTTTCCGCTGATGCCCCGCATTTATATGGCCTTGCGCCAGGAAGACCGCTTGCCAATCACCGATATAATTTCTCAGACACCCGAAATTCCGGAGACCTGCCAGTGGGGCCTGTTCCTGAGGAATCATGATGAACTTACGCTCGAGATGGTAACCAATGATGAGCGCGACTACATGTACATCGCCTACAGCGCCGATCCTCGCATGCGCCTCAACCTCGGCATTCGCCGCCGTCTCGCGCCCTTGGTAGACAATAATCGCCGACGCATTGAGCTGCTCAATAGCCTGCTGCTTTCCTTCCCTGGTACCCCGATCCTCTACTATGGGGACGAGATTGGAATGGGAGATAATATCTACCTCGGCGACCGCAACGGCGTCCGGACACCGATGCAATGGAACGCGGATCGCAACGCTGGCTTTTCGACAGCCACCCCCGCTCGGCTGTACAGCCCCGTTATCATGGACCCGGTGTGGGGCTATGAGGCGATCAATGTGGAAGCTCAACAGGGCGATCCATCGTCGCTCTTAAGCTGGATGCGAAACATGATCGCCCTGCGAAAACTTTTCACCGTGTTTGGCCGCGGCGGAATCGAGTTCCTTGATCCGTCGAACCGCAAAGTGTTGGCCTATCTTCGGCAGTATGACTCCGAGCAAATTTTGTGCGTTGCGAATCTTTCCCGTTTTGCTCAGCCGGTTGACCTGGATTTATCAAAACTGGAGGGTATGACGCCCGTAGAGATGCTCGGTTATGTGGAGTTCCCAGCGATCGAGCGGCAGCCTTACCGATTCACGTTGGCTCCGTACAGTTTTCTCTGGCTGGAACTTCAGCGCCGGGTCGAGCTCGCCGAAACGAGCGCAGGCCTTCCAGAGCAAACGCCAATCAATGCAACAGCTGGCTGGGGAGATATCTTAGAGGGCGCAGGCCGCCTGCGGCTGGAGACTGTGAACCTCCCGGAATATATTGCCAAGCAACGGTGGTTTGCAGGAAAGTCGCGTCGCATCAAATCGACGCGCATTCTCGATTGGGTTTCCTTGAACGCCTCGCAATCGGTTCTAGCGACGATCGAAGTGCAGTTCGAGAGCGGAGCACCCGACGTTTATGTCACGTCTCTGGCAATGACCTTCGGAGACGCTGCAGAAGAACTACGACGAACTGGGCCAAACGCAATCGTTGGCTCAATTATGTCAGGGAAGGTGTCCGGCGTGTTGCACGACGGCGTCTTTGACGATAAGACGTGTGCCGCCTTATTGTCGCTGATTGAGAAGGAGATGGAATTGAATGCGCGCCACACGCGCATCTTTGGAGTGCAAGGCAAGGTCTTTCGAGATATTTTGGGCGCGGCAGAGACTCCGCTGCCGGTACGTCGCGGCTCAGCCGAGCAAAGTAACACCTCGATTCTGTACGGCGACCGTTTCATATTGAAGCTGTTCCGCCGCCACGAGCCCGGCTTGAATCCAGATGCTGAGATCGGACGATATCTTACCGAGAAGACCAACTTCAACCGGATTCCTCCCTTTGCGGGTTCGATTGAATATGCTCGAGGCGCGGATGCCGAGCCCGCGACCTTGGCAATGCTGCAAGGCCTGGTGACGAACGAAGGCGACGGCTGGAAATGGACCCTGGAAGAGCTTGATCGCTACTTCGAAACTTGTGCTCCCATTGCCTTTCCAGAAGGAATTACCGACGAGCTCAAGAATCCTGTGGATCTGTCCGAACGCCCTACCTCCCCATTGGCCCGGGATCATGTCGGCATCTATCTCGACTCTGCCGCCACGCTCGGGCGGCGAACCGCTGAGTTGCATCTAGCGCTGGCCTCGCCGACGGGCGATCCGGCATTTGCTCCGGAGCCACTAGCGGCGCAGGATTTTGAAGCCTTGCTTAGGGACCTTCGCGAGCACGCTTCGCGTGTTTTCGACCTGTTAAAAGAGCGCGTGTCCTATTTGCCCGATGAAGTAGTTGAAAGTGCCGCCACGGTTCTCAGTAGGCGTCGCCGGATTCTGGATCATTTTCATGGGCTTCGATCGGATAACGTTCGAACGCAGCGAACCCGAATACACGGGGACTACCACCTGGGACAGGTCCTCAAAGTGAAGACTGATTTTGTGATTCTGGATTTCGAAGGTGAACCTGCGCGGCCTTTGGCGTATCGGCGTGCCAAGCAATGCCCGCTAAAGGATGTGGCGGGAATGTTGCGCTCTTTCAGTTACGCCGCTCATGCCAGCCTGATCAACTATACGGCGCGGCACTCCGAGGATATCGCTCGTCTCGAGCCTTGGGCGTTGCTCTGGGAACGTTCAGCGGCTGCGGAATTCTTGCGGGCTTATCGCGAAACCGCTGGAGATGGGGAATTTCTGCCTCGAAATAGTGCCGACTTTCGGAGGCTGCTCGATATCTTTCTGCTGGATAAGGCGCTCTATGAAGTGCTCTATGAGATGAATAGCCGTCCGGCATGGGTGCGTATCCCCTTGATGGGAATTCTGTCGCTGCAGGCATAAATCTTTGATATTAGGGGTCTGACGATAGAGAGCTCAAAAGGGGACTGAAGAGTGGAAGTTGATTCCATCCCGCAGCAAGCGCAAGAAACGATCGAAAAGATTGACCACGCCGACCTGGTAGTAGGCATTCTCGCAGACCTCGATTCAGAGGGCGTTACCATGCTGTGCGAAGACCTTCAAACGCTTGCCGGATCTACTCGAATCGTTGTGTTGCAAAACGCTAAAGACAGCAGTGTAACTCCTACGCCTTCGGAAGCCGCTGCGAAGAGTGCATTTCCGTTTTTGGTCCCCTGGCCGCTATTGCGCCCGGACCCTGCCGGTCCCCCGATGTTGAGCGCGTTCGCCGCATATCAAGCTGTCTTTGCCGCCAGCGAAAAGCTTGGAGCTCGAGCCTGTTGCATCGTCGCTTCCAAGCTCGAGAACGCAGTACCGCGGTGGATTTGCCAACTGGCGCAGCCTATGCTTCAAAACAATCTTGATCTCGTCCTACCGCGTTACGCTCGCCGCAAACTCGAGGGATTGCTAAATAGCAGCGTGATCTCTCCGATTACGAGCTGTCTGTACGGGAAGCGAATCCACAATCCAATGGGACCGGATTTAGGGGCGTCGCTGCATCTTTTTCGGAAGATTCTGGGGACCCAACGGAACGCTAGGGTGAACGCTATGCATCCACTGGCTTCGCTTACGCCTGCCGCTCTTTGCGATAACATGCAAGTTTGCGAGGTGCACGTCGGAGCCCGTAGTTACCCGCCAACGGATTGGACGAACATCAGTTCCCTGATAGCCCAGGTTTTGGGTCCCGTCTTTCTAGACATGGAGCGAAATGCCATCTGCTGGCAAAGAACGCGCGGTTGCGTCCCTGTTCCAGTGATCGGCGAGCCCGTGTTCGTCTCTCAAGACACCGCAAGTCTAGACATCAGCCGCATGGTCGAATCATTCCAGCTCGGAAATCGAGACCTCCAGGAGATCTGGAGCTTGGTGCTGCCGCCCGCTACCCTATTCGAGCTGAGGAAGCTGTCGCGTTTGTCACTGGAGCAGTTCCGCATGCCTGATGAACTGTGGTCGCGAATTGTCTACGATTTTGCGTTGGCCCATCGCCTTCGCACCATCAATCGTGATCATCTGCTCAAATCCATGACACCTCTGTATCTGGCGTGGGTCGCGTCGTATGCGCAGGAGTTGAGTACGGGCGGAGAGGCTGCTGCATCAGAACAAAGACTCGAGCGTCTATCGATCGCATACGAATCCAGCAAACCGTATCTCGTCTCCCGATGGCGATGGCCGGACCGTTTCAACCCGTAGTTCTCTGCGAGCTCTACCGGAGGCATGTATGTGGGATCAAGTCAAGCAGGCATTGATGCAGTCGACGACACGGTTCTTGACCAGATTTGTGAGCCTGTTGCCCGGTATGGTGGCTCTGATCTTGGCACTGTTGGTCTCGGTCGTGCTAGCCTTTATCCTTGCGTATGTCGTTCGGCGGATGCTCACCAGGCTGCGATTTGGAGAGCGGCTGGTCCAATGGGGCTTCTCTTCTCCAGCGGAGTCGCGGACAAGCAACCCCGTCCTGCTTGTGTCGCGAGCGATAGCCGGTCTGGTCATCCTGGTAGGATTTTTGATCGGTATTACAGCGTTCGACGCCGAATGGACGTCGCAGCTTGCGCGGAGCACCCTCGCCTATATTCCCAATTTTGTGGCTGGTGCATTGGTCCTCCTGGTCGGTATCGTCGTCGCCCGCTTTCTTGCACGAAGTGTACTCATCGGCGCGGTTAACATGAACCTTCAGTATGCACGGGTGCTAAGTATAGGCGTGAAATGGCTCGTGATCGTGCTCGCGGGCGCGATGGCACTCGAACACCTAAGAATTGCTCCTGGCATTGTTCAGCTTGCCTTCGGCATTCTTTTTGGCGGAATTGTATTCGCATTGGTGCTCGCCGTTGGGCTGGGATCGAAGGATCTTGTCACCAAGTCGCTCGAGCGGGACATAAAAAAACAACCCAGCGAGGCGATTGAGGACCCGCTCCGTCATCTATAGCGTGTTGGAGGCGGCAGTTGCACCGATAATTTTGCAAAGCGGCATACCGGTCTGCGCTTCGCTCCAACCAAGGCACGAGGAATCGGAAAAGACTTGAGTAGCGCGCTTGCTCAACCAGTTCTGCAACACCGTGGCCAACGAAACGCCCATTTTCCCACATGCCAAGCCGCACTTCCGCTGCGATGCATCGCTCGCGGCGAATAATGAATGAGCTTCGTGTCCGATACTCAAGCAGTTCCACCAATTCTAATTTCTCGTCCGGGGTCATCAGCGCTTCTGATTCGGAAACTGCTGCCGTGCGATGGTGTCAAGCGCGGTGGTACTCGGATCCGTCGTGAATTTCAGTGTTTTCGTTCGAAACGGCCCGAAAAAGCGGCATTTGTCTCCAAAATATTGCAGCAGTCGCTGATTTTTAACAAACGCAGGTTCAGCCCTCCAGGGGTTTTAGTCTACGAATCCCATGGTGGTTGCGCCGGGGATAGCGCAAACGCCGAGTTAGGAAGCGGCGCAATTGCAGCATTCGAATGAATTCGCCGAAAAACAGGACTCCGCCATAGTGAGTCAAACCCGCATGGCCAAAGGCGATTTCTATATTTCTAGGTGAATACCGCATGCTGACTAATTTCTAACAGACCGTTAGGATTTAGTCAGACCAAGAACGTTAAGAAAAACTGCGTAAAATACGGCGAAAAATCATATTCACCCTACGTTTTCACGGCGGATTCAGGTGGTAGAACACATAGCAGAGTGCTACACTTGCTTAACCCTCAGTTCTGTTCCCCTGAAATTAACGGCAGGTCAACATGAGTTCAGACCCAAAACTTGATGTGGCGCTGAAAATTCTGAAGCTTGCTGGTCATCAGATAGGCGACGCACATATTCCTCCACCGCTGCACGGAGCAGATGCAATGCGCGTCTGGATTGACGGTGTTCCTTGCACTTTTGAGGATGTCTTCAAAATGGCTGAGGAAGAAATAGAGGAATCTGAGCGTGGCTAGGCTTGCCTAGAAATCAGGGTAAATTCTTTGGCTGGTGTCAGCGGTGAGTCAAGGCCACCATCGTCCCACCTCGTCCCACCTGATGCTGACAAAATCATCCCCGTTGGAAGCCGTTCTAAGGCTGGTCACCGTTCCCGGTTGTCCAAATTCATTCTTGACGTAATCGCCCGGAACAGTAGTTTCGCCATTTGCGTATGGCACCGTCACCTCTGATGAATAGGCGGGGTCACGCAGCAGCCATTCCTGTGGGTTTAGTCAGGTCACTGGGTGGCCCCTGAGCTATGCAAGTAGGGCATAGTTACTCCGCTGGCGTTGCTTGGTAAAGTGAGGAATTACAAACTGCTGGCAGCCCTGGTATTGAACATTTTGCAGTCGGGTCACGCACCTTTTCGAGAGACTAAACTGTATTCGGAAGCAGCAGAAAAGAGAAGGCAAATCCCACCGCCCTTCCACATTATGCAGACCCGTTCCTGCTCGTCCTGTGCTGCGTGAACTCTAGTCACAGTGCCCGGTTGTTCCCATTGGTTCTTAATGTAATCACCGACTTTAGGAGTTTCGCCACTGGCGTATGGCATACTTACCTCTGACGATTGCCATCGGTGGGCTTGATGGAAATCTTGTGGCCTGTCTTTTGGGAGAAAATCAAATATTCACAAGGTTTGGCCCGCGTCAACGCGGCCACACGTGCCTTGGCAATGTCAAGGTCAGCTACAGCTTCAATCCACAGCATTTCATTGGATGTATCAAACCTGAAGATATCAAAGCGAGTAATCACGGCTAACGTTCCTGACTAGCTGAATCTGGTAGCTATGAGTGAAACACAATGGACAGTCTGTGTACAGCGAAAGGTTATATGGTAGAGCATCCTACGGGCGCGGGCGGTGGCAAAGCGGCGTTCTAGTACCAATCACGGGGAAGTATCTTCGCATAGGACTAAACATCTTTGCAGGAACTAGTGCGCGGCACGCGGCTGACTTCCCGAACGTTGCTGAGTGGGTAGACAGCCCCGTGAGAGCAACTGTGGATAGTGCGGAGAACGCAAAAGAGACTCAGCGCAAATTAGCGGAACTTGGCATAGAGACGCACCTTGGGTCCCTCCGATAAAGCAGCCGCTCGGTTTGGAAAGCAGAAGCCTTCGCTTCCGGGTGCAAACGGGTAGCCTTGCGAATGCCGCGGTCTGCAACATTTGCATTACTTCCGAGTTGCTCGTCATCCGCCCAGAATCCGAAACCAGCCGGTCCGGGTCGTGAGCGTTATCGCTGTTTACGTCAGGAGCGCATTATTAAGACCCGCGATAGCGCAATGCTGGCGACATAGCAGGCCAAAGAAATGCTGATACCTGTGAGAGGCACACTGAAAAAATAAACCTTGCCGAGCACAACAAGACCACCAAGCATTGCCACCCCGACAACGAGCAGCAACGGTGACTGAAAGAGGAGTTGGCCATGGGCCAATGCGAGAAAACCGAAAACCAAGCCGAACAGAATAAGTCCCATGCTGTGGCTGGCATTGAAGCCCACCCAACACCGCCACATTGTTGTTTCTTTCGTAATGACAGGTGCAACCTGGCTCATGCTGATCTGCAGTGCGGAGTCACGGGGCGTGAGCTTTGACCCCCAGAACGTATAGACGAGGTGGGCGACTCCGAGCGTAAAGATAATGCTCGCACTAAGAACCATGAGAATTTTTGCGGCCAAGATGCCCTCTCTATTTTGCGGGCGCATTGCTGATCCCTTTCAGCTTTGCAATCGATTTCTCCACTTGCTCGTGATGCTCCACATTCTAGATTCTATGCCGCATCATTCTTTTGATGAAATACAAAGCCCGGCACACGCCCAGGGGCTCTGCGCTTACCGTTTTGACGGATGGTCGGCGATAAATCGCAATAGCAGTGACAACCCCGAATCGCCTCGTCACTGGGCAGCTGGTCGGCAACTCTTACCTTGGGATTACTTCCTGCTTGCCCGTCATCCGGGAGCAATCCGGCTTTGGCCCCTTGGGGAACCATACTCGCCCAAGTGACAGGACTTTGACTTCCTCGAGACAACTCGCCCGCGCCTCGCGGTTACAGTGAGCACGACGTTGCAGTAGACGGAAAAACTCGGGGTTGCTCGCATGGTCCCTTCCGGGCCTGGCTACACACCGCAAGGTCACCTCAACCAGTCTTTCTGCACGCACCACATCAATTCATGGAGGATGAAAAAGAAATGAGATTGGCAATAAAAGCCCTTCTTGCTGTCGTTCCATCGATCGTTCTGCTTCCGACTGTGACCTCCGCGCAGTATACTCGCACCGATCTGGTCACCAATTCTGGGGAAGGCGGCACCGTTCAGGATCCGCATCTTGTCAACGCTTGGGGATTGGTTTCCACAGCCGCAAGCCCCTTTTGGGTGAGCGACAACGCCACGGGACTCTCCACGCTTTATTCCATCGGCAACACAAACGGCGTCAGGGCTACGACCGTGGGACTGGTGGTGAGCGTCCCGTCGACGACCGGGGGACAGGGAACCCCCACCGGAATCGTAGCTCCAGAAACTCCCGCGGGGGTCGAGGCTTTTGTCATTTCCGGCGTCAATCCGATCACTGAAAAACAAGCCTCCGCAAACTCACTTTTCATTTTCGCCACGCTGGATGGCACGATCAGCGGATGGAATCCGGCAGTCGGGGGCATTAGTTCGACGGGCGCTAGTGTCGCGAATATCGCCGCTGACAGATCCTCGGTTGGCGCCACGTACACCGGCTTAGCCATTGGCATCAGCAACGGGCAAAGATTCTTGTATGCCGCCGATGACGGACCGAACCGTCGCGTCGACGTGTTCAACTCCAATTTCCAACTCACCGATCTCGGTCCGAATGCTTTTGTCGATCCCAGGATTCCCCAGAAATTTGCTCCCTATGGCATTCAGACCATCACCGCGGCAGACGGTACGCAAACGGTTTGGGTGACCTACACAGCCCTCGATAAGTCGCAGGGCGGTTTTGTGGACGCCTTCACCCCGGGGGGCGTTCTGCTATCTCACCTTGATCTCCATGGTCCTCTTCATTCGCCCTGGGGCGTTGCCCTGGCGCCGCCCGACTTTGGGCCCATGAGCAATGCGCTGCTGATCACCAACAACACTTCCCGCGGACGCATCAATGCGTTCGATCCCAAGTCCGGCGCTTTCCTCGGCCCGCTCCGCGACGCCGCCGGGAAACCCATCGAGATCGACGACATCTGGGCCATTCAGTTCGGTCAAAGCGGCGTAGCTGGCTCCAACGGCAATACCAATCAACTCTTCTTCACCGCCGGCAACAACAATTACGGAAGCGGCATCTTCGGGGTCATCACTTTCGGCCAGTAAAACGACTCTTTGTTGGCCAGGCCTGAAAGAACGAGCCCAGAGAGATTGTTCCCTCTGGGCTTTCGTGTTCTGGGTCGCTGCTGACATGTAGGATACCGTGCCCAACGCCGTCCCGGGGCTGGTCAATTGCGCCTGTATATGGCGAATTGCTACGGTGGCTTGAAACGATCGGATCTGCGAAACTCGCTGCAACTTTCCAGATCATGTGGAAGTCCATGTGAAACTCCGCGGCGGTTACGATGTCGCCTGGCGCTTGGCGTCAGCGACGAGTGTCAGAAGTAACGGCGGGTTCACCGGACCAATACCTGCAACTGGGAACGCAAACGCCGGATGATTTCTTTGGAAGTGTTGCGAGGTTGACCGGATTTGATGTGGCCCTGACGGTTTCCGCGATACGTTATGGACTTGACCTGCACCTGGGAAAGGTAGATCCCAAGGTTCTTCACAAAGATTTCGATCCGGATGTCCCACAAACATGATCCCGGAGCGTACCTCCGGAAAAACGTGGTGGGAGCACAAGCGTGAAGGAAGCCCTGGCGCCGATCCTTCGTACCCCCGTTACCAACGCACGCTGCTGGTGCTGCAGAAATATACGCAGATCGAGAAGGAAGAAGTGGCTGATCCTCTGCCGCAGGTGAAGAAACCGGTCGCAGCGCGCCAGCAGTACGAGGCCACCGGGAAGCTGGTGCGCAGGCTGCAATTCCTGGGCGACCTGCCTCCGTCGTTGTCGGTGCCCGAAAATTCACTGGATTATTCGGGCGCGGTGGCGGAAGGCGTGAAACACTTTCAGCTCCGCCATGGATTGGACAGCTCGGGCAAGCTTGAAGCCCAGACCATCACGGAACTGAACCGGCCGATGAGTGACCTGGTGGAACAGTTGCGGCTGATGCTGGAGCGCTTCCGCTGGATGCCGCACAGCTTTGCACAGCCTCCGATTATCGTGAATATCCCGGAATTTGTTTGGCGCGCACACGACTCGTCGTTGCACCCAGCCAGCCCTGATCATGCCTGTGGTCGTCGGACGCGCTCTGCGCACACAGACGCCAGTACTCAAAGAGGAAATGAAATACCTGATCTTCTGGCCCTACTGGAATGTGCCCCCGAGCATTTTGCGCGGCGAGATCGTTCCGAAAATTACAAAGGATCCCGAGTATCTGCAGAAAAACAACTTTGAAGTGGCCACATACTCCGGAGAAGTGGTCACGGACGGCGGCGTCAGCGAAGAAGAGCTCGCGCAATTGCGCGCCGGCAAGCTCATGGTCCGGCACAAACCGGGACCGAAGAATGCGCTTGGCCTGATCAAATTTGTTTTTCCCAATGCCGACAACATCTACTTGCACTCGACACCGTCCCAAGCCCTTTTCGGCGAGAGCCGGCGCGATTTCAGCCACGGCTGCATTCGAGTTGAGGATCCCAGGGCGCTAGCCACGTGGGTGCTCCGAAATAATCCCGGTTGGACACGAGAGCGGGTGGAAGCGGCGTTTCAAGCGCAGAAGCAGGAACAAGTAAATCTGGCGCACGAGATTCCCGTACTGATCCTCTACGGCACCGCGATTGCCAAGGAGGACGGCCAGGTTTTCCTTTTCGAAGACATCTACGGGTACGACAAAGCTCTGGCTAAACTGTTCGCCCAAGCCTACGCGTCAAAACACTGAGTCGCTGAGCGACCCTTCTGCAACAGTCAACTTTAGTTGCTCCACTTGCATAAGTTATTCTCTGCGGGGCTCCACCTCGCCCCTCGCCACAACTTGCAGCAAGCCGCGGAACAGTTACGGCTGTATTTGCCTGTGTTGCGGCAAATATCTAAGGAACTCGAGAAATATCCCAACGCAGAATTAGTGGACGTCACCGATAACAGGGATCACATGCGCGCCGCCATGGTCAACGGCAAACTGCGCATTGACGCCAACGAAGATCGGGAAACCGTGGTCCACATCGTCGTTCCTGTCGAAACCATCCGCGACGCCGTCAATCGCCTGGAAGAAGTCAGCCCGGGAATTTGGTAGAGCGTGGCTTGGGCCAGGAACTTCCGGACATCCTGGCTTTCGCTTCCCGCATCTAAAGCTATATCGGATCTAGCATTTCCTTGTGCCCGAAACGGCTTTGCACTGCCTCCAACGCAGCTTCTTTCTGGCCTGTTTAGTTAACCGTTACCTCCTGCCTCAGAATTACATCTAAGCTAATAGAGGGTAGAAAGAAGGTGCAATATGAGGTTCTCTAGGTTTCTGAAATTCTTGAGTTTGTTTTTGGCACTAGGCTTAGTACCGGCGTGGGCCGAGGCCGACAACCCAAGTACCGCCAACTCTAGGAGCGCTCGACCGGGAACGGTCAACTACGTCGAAGGACAAGTCTCGCTCGACAATCAAATCCTGGACGAGAAATCCGTTGGGTCGACCGAGGTAGACGCTGGCCAATCGTTGACCACTGAAAACGGCAAAGCGGAAGTCCTGCTTACTCCAGGCGTGTTTCTCCGGCTCGGCAGCGAAAGTTCCGTGCGCATGATCTCCTCCAGCCTGATCGATACCCAAATCGAGCTCAGCCACGGTAAAGCCGTGGTCGAAGTCGATCAAATCTATCCCCAGAACAACATTCGTGTGCAGCAAGACGGTTCGACCGCCCGGCTGTTGAAAGCCGGCCTATACGACTTTGACCTGAACAGGCAACAACTCCGCGTCTTCGACGGGAAAGCCGAAGTCACCAACGGCGGAAAGACCACTACCGTGAAAGGCGGGCACGAATTGACGTTGCAAACAGACTTGGCTCTCAAGTCTCAGAAATTCGACCGCAACTCCGCCCAGGACGATGACTTGTACCGCTGGAGCAGTTTGCGCTCCGCTTATCTCGGCGAAGCCAACGTCGACCAGGCAGGCTACTTCGCGAACTATAGCTGGGGACCGTGGGGCGGGCCAGCGTGGGCCGGAGGTTGGTGGTGGGATCCCTGGTTCAGCGCATTCACATTTATCCCTGGCGATGGAATCTTCTACAGTCCTTTTGGCTGGGGCTTTTACTCGCCATTTTACGTTTACGGTGCGCCTGGCTTTGGCTATGGGTACGCACGCTACTATCATCGCTTCAGCCCCGACTACCACAATTGGGGCCCTGGCACTCACTATCCGGGCGATTCCCGCTATGCGACTGGACTGCACAATATGTCAAACTCCACAGCTCATAATTTAGGTTCTCCTTCCGCAGCGCGCGTCGGTAGTCTGGGCTTCCACTCCGGCCCACGCGGCTCCGTAAGTTCGGGCGGCGGGGGATTCCATGGCAGCTCAGCCGGAGGCTTCCACGGTGGTGCGGGCTACGGTGGAGGGTTCCACAGTGGTGGTGGCGGCTTTACGGGAGGCGGCCACGCAGGCGGCGGGGGCCACGGTCGCTGAGTCCAACAGGCAGTATTCAGCTCGATCCTGCTAAATCCAAACGGGCAAGCTGGGCCAATCCTACCGTTGGCCCAGTTTCGTCTTAATCTCAGTTCTCCTCGTCTTTTCGTTGCTGTCATTTCCGCCGCGCGCCGTTCGTATCTGAGTTCGACGGGAATTTAGGAGCATCGTGCTATGCCTTCTTCTGGTCGAATGGCTCTTGGTGTACTGCTATTCCTCACTGAGTGCGCTGCGAGTCCGGCCGGAAAATGTAACCTGGCTGAACACAGCGGGCGTGAAGGCGTTCCTCCCTGGTTTTCATTCGCCCGAGAATCGCAAAGACGGGAACTGCTAACCGCCCGAAGCCATCGGCTTTGCCGCTCTGCGTTGAATGTTTGCGACTTCCCTTAGAAGAAACAGATCCGTGAGCAGAGCGCGGACATGGATGGAAACGTTCAGGTTGTCGATCAATTGGGAGCTGAGGGTGGGTTGTTGCGAGAACCAGCTCAACCGCGGCGAGCGAGTCATGGGCGTCGCTTGCTTTGCGAAGCATAGTTACTCTGGGGCCGACGCATCGATCCACGCGCACGCGCAATTCGGTCGGATCTTGGACCAGCAGGCTTCTTTCCTGGCATCCCTCGATTGCTTCTGGCTGCTGGGCCGCGCGTGTCTTATCCGAGCGCCACTGGCTTTCTTGACGCGCAAATTCAAGTCGGCTGGTCCGCGCGCCGGACATTAAGGGCTGATACCGTAAGTCCTGAAGAAAGCGCCCTGGCTTATGCACCCATCAACGCTCGTAAAGCCCGGTGTACGGTTCCACGATTTTTCAATTACTGACTGCTGTGTCGTGTATTAGTGTCGCCGTTCCAGCGGAAGAGTTGGCCAGAAAGGCATGGCGAGGAACTGACCGAAGTGCAAAGCGGGTGCGCGCTACACGGTGTGCCGAAATACAATGGGGCTGCCAGAGGACAGAGTCTTAGGGGAGTCGGCTTATGAGATTCGCAATCCGGAAAACATTCAAGATACTTGCACCGGGAAATTCTCTGCGAAAGCGAGTGGCGTACAGTTTGGCCATTGCGCGGTTGATTTTGGTCCCGGTGATTTTCCTCGCGGTCTATTACCTGTTCGAAATGGGGTGGATCGTGGACCGGATCGTCAATTTGGATGCGCCAGCGGCGAAGCTGGCGCAGGGGGCTTCGATTGAGATTTTGGAAGCGCGGCGCGCCGAACGAAATTATCTGTTGCTCCACGACCCGATCTATAGAGCGGCGAACCGCGAGTCACTGGCCAGAAGCAGGGAGATTTTGAGCCAGATACAGGACCTAGAGCCGCAAGACTCGGCAGAAGCGCAGTCGGCGTATACGAACAAAGGTTCGGTGCGGCGGAATCCGCGATGGCGCAACCGGGGCAGGGAGATGCCGACCGCATCCAGGCCGTGGTGCGCGCTTATGAAAAAGATTTAAACGATTTACTGCGAGGGGCGAAGTCGAAGAGACGCGAGCAGTTGATCGTGGAGCTTCGGAACCGCGTCGGGTCGTTTGATGCGTAGATATCCGCGACCGTTCAGGAAGGCAACCCGGCCCTGGGGCCGGTGACTGCGGATTTGCAGACTTCTAACCAGGAAGTGCTGCGACTGCTCTCCGAGCTTGAAACACGTAACTGGAAGCGGGTGGAGAGCGATCATAGAGAGGCGCGGCGGCTAATGCGATCGGCGGAATGGGCATTGAGTATCGTGTCTGCGATTACGCTGCTGTTCAGCGTTTTGGTGAGTTTTATTTTGCCGCGGCAGGTCGTGAAACCGCTGATCAGCCTGCGAGAAGCGGTAGATCACGCGGCCCAGGGGGATGGCGCGATCGATCTGGAAATTGCGGGGCGCGGAGAAGTGGCGGATCTGGCGCTCAGCGTGCGCAACCTGATCGTGCAGTTGCGACAGAATGCCTGAGTGGGTTCTTGTGAGAACAACATATTGCGCGTCCAGATCCTTTTCACCCAGCTGCATTCCCGGCATCAACGCCCCGCGGCTTGATTCAGTCGCCATTCTGAACCCAAGTTCGGTGGTTCTCGGGAGCATTTGGCACAGCCCGGAGGATAATCGGAAGCAGGCCTGAGAAATTCACCCGGCCCAATCTGGGTACAATCAATTTCTTGTCACTTTACGATCGTGGAAGCTCGAGGTTGATCGCCACAGAAACAGCCGAATTTCAATGTGGTGCCTTGCGGCAAACGGGAGCGTCCACCGGCATGGGCCTGGCCACGGCCAAGCGCTTCGTCGAAGAAGGAATGGATCATGTGTTTATCACCCGCCGGGGTAAGGACGCGTTGGACGCGGCGGCCGCTGAGATTGGCAGGAATGTAACCGGAGTGCAGGGCGATGTTGCCAACCTCAACGATCTTGATCGTCTGTACGAAGCCGTCAAGAGTCGGTACCGACAAATCGATGCGATCTTCGCGAATGCAGGAGTGTCACAAATCGCCACACTCGGGACAGTTGAGGAAACATTCTTCGATCTGCACTTTGATGCGAATGTGAAAGGGCTTTTTTTCACGGTGCAGAAGGGGCTTCTGCTAATGAACGACGGTGGGACGATTATCCTGAACGCCTCCATCGCAACGTTCAAGGGGTTCCCAGGTATTAGCGTTTACAGCGCCACGAAAGCAGCCGTCCGGTCATTCGCGCGCACCTGGACGAACGAACTCCGCGAGCGCCGCATTCGCGTGAACGCGATCAGCCCCGGCCATATCGATACTCCGATTTTTGAAAACTGGCAGCAAGGCGATGCGCTCGTGAAGATGAAGGCCGACCCCACAGAATCCGTTCCGCTGGGCAGGATGGGAGACCCAGACGAAATCGCCAAAGCCGTCTGGTTCCTCGCTTCCGATCAAGCGAGCTATGTCTCGGGCATAGAACTCTTCGTCGATGACGGCGTGGCGCAAATCTAAGCTCTGTAATGCTGTGATATCTGTCATGTCGAAATGCAAAGGAGAAGGTAATGGCAAGTCTTCAGTCACATTTAGATGAATTCAAGCACGCCTTTGAATCCGGAGCTCCTCCATATGATGTGCCGCGCGAGGCCATCGAAACGATGCATCGAGCGACAGCCGAGCTCAAAGCTACGGGAATAGAAAATCGTTCGCTAAAAAATCGGGGATCGCGCGCCGGAATTCAGTCTCTTCAATCAAGATCATGTCCAAGTGAATTCTGCCGACTTACTTCGCCAGGGCCCGGTGGTCGTTAGCTTCTTCCGAGGCCACTGGTGACCGTACTGCAATATAAAGCTGGAGGCTCTACAGGATATCAATTCAGAGGTGAAGGGAATCGGGACGGGCCGCGCGCTTCCTGGCTATTTTGTCGATGCGGTACGCGAGGGCGCGTCCCGCTAAAGCAATCCGAGATGGTCGGGATACTTGGCTTGCAACGAGCTCACCAGAACCTCAAACTCTGGTAGCTCGCGTAAGTTTTTTAGGTGAGGGTCCTTAAGGAAAAAAGGCCAGCACGCGAACCCACTCGTGACGCTCCGCTCCAACCACTCAAACCCAGCTTGACGCCGCTCCAACAATGCAAGTATGCAGGCGATTTGATAGTAGCTGTGGTGCGCATGCCCAAAGGATTTTGGGCTCGCACAAGCCGTTGTCAGGCAGTCGAGCGCCTTCCCGGCTAATCCGTTCGACGCGTAGTAGACGCCCTCCAAACTGACAATGAGCGGTTCTTCCGGCAACAACTGAAACGCTTCGTCCAACAGGGCTCTTGCTGCTTTCAAATCTCCTGTCAGCAAGGCCAGTTGAACAGCAAAGTAGACAGGATACTTGTTCTCTGGATTCTCGGCGCGCCAAGCTTCGATCTCCACGCGTGCCAATTCGTATTCGTGGTTCCAAACGTACACTTGTACGATGCTGTGACTAACAGCTTTTCTGGGATGAAACGGCCGTGCCCGCTCGTACATTTCACGGGCGTGCTCGAGTAGCCCGATGTGAGCCAGGATCGTGCCCAGACGGTTGTACGCTTGGGGCTGATTGTTCTGCAGAGCCAAGGCTCGCTTGAGTTCGTCAATCGCTTCGAGGTGCTGGAAGTTCCTGGACGGCCCCCAAAAGAGAAACGCGCGGGCGACGTGCCCCTCGGGCAAATCCGGATCCAGATCCAGCGCGCGGCAACAATGAAACTCGGCTTTCTCCCACCACGCGCTCGATGGATCAAGTTCAAAGTGACGGGTCGCACAGACCACGGAAAGTGCGGCGTGCGCCAGGGAAAATGCTGGATCTCTAGCAACCGCATTGCTCAGGTGCCGAGCAGCTTCGTCCAGCATCGCTGGATTGCCGGAGGAGCTGAGCTTGTAACCCCGCATGAACTCCGCATAAGCCATAGGGTCCTTGCTATAGCGCGGGGAGCGTTGAACCATCGCTGCAGCCAGCGGCCGGTTCAGTGCCACGGCGATTTGCTTGGCGATCTCATCCTCGAGGTCAGATAGGCGCTTGAGGTCCAGATCGCGTTTCCTCGTGAAGCAGACGCTTTGCAGATGCGTGTCGAACATTTCCAGTGAGAGGCGCCAAAGTCCCTTGGATATTTGTATGCCACCGTGAACGACAAAACGCACGCCAAGTCGCGAAGCGGCGTCCACAGGCATCGCCCCGGCCGGCACGCTAAGCACTGCGGAAGTTGGAAGGACGTCCACGCCCGGCAAATTCCCTAGGCGCACGACCAGTGCATCGGCAAATCCCAGGCCCACGCCATAGTCATCCGTGGCCCTGCCGAGAAGCATCAGGGGCAAGACGGCCAGAGAAGTGCGCTCGCTCCACCCGCGCGTCTTCTCCGGGACGGCCGCGCGTACAACACCCGATCCAAAATCGGATTGTGGATAACGCGCGTCCAGCACTCGCACTGGTCCAACAAATCTGTAACCTTTGCCTACTACGGTTTCGAGAAAACGAGGCTTAGCGGAGTCGTCACCCAGAGCGGAGCGGATTTTCCGCACAATGTTGTTGATGTTGGGCTCGGTATCGAGGAACAAATCCGAGCCCCACAATTTGCTTACGATTTCCTGGCGCGAAACCAATTGATCTCGGCGGCTCACCAGAAAAATCAGCAGTTCCATCGGCTTCTTTTCGAGTTTGACTCGCTGGCCCTGGCGGCGAAGCTCATAACGCCCCAGATCCAGTTCGATCTCGCCCGTCGCCGATCGTGTGCTTCGCATAAGGCTCTCAAAGGGCATTATCCCCTAGGAATCAGTAATTTGCGACGATATAGAAAAGATAGGCAATCTGTATAAACACTTCATTGGAATAGTCCTCCGCTCAAGACATGATTCCCGCAGTTCGATACCAAACGATGGAGGTTTGACAATGAAACGATACTTCTTCCAAGCTGTTGCAGTGGCTGGAATATTCTCTTGGGCGGGGCTGGCATTCAGCAGCGCCGCGCACGATAACTCGCACGAAAAGAACGCATTCACCCCGGATACCATTTCCTGGGGGGCGGCACCGCCCGTTGTGCGTCCTGGTGCGCAGTTTGCCGTACTCGAAGGCGACCCGACCGCCTCTACCGGCAACTTCACGATTCGGTTGAAGATGCCCGATGGGTTCCGTATCGCGCCCCATTGGCACCCGAACCGGGAAAACGTCACGATTATCTCCGGGACGTTCAAAGTCGGCATGGGCGATGAGTTCGACCCCAACAAGATGAACGCGTTCATCACCGGTAGCTTTGCCTTCCTCGATCCCAACATGCACCACTACGCCATGGCCAGCGGAGAAACGATTGTGCAGGTCCACGGACAATCTCCGCTTCAGTTCAACTACGTCAATCCTGACGACGACCCCAGCAAGAGTAAGTAGTCGGTACTCGCGCACCTCAGGTGAGCACACGAACCGGCTCAGGAAGCGGCAGCAATCGCTTCCAGGCCCTCACCCAAGCGAGCGGCATGGTGAGAAACCCGCAATAAAGAATCACTGATTAACGACAAAAGAAATCGCATTTACAAAGGAGAATTAGAATGGCACTCGATATGGACAAACTGAATGTGTTCGTAGGGCAATTCGTTGGAGATCTAGGCGCGGCAGTCCACTCTGGCATGGTGGTGATTGGCGAAAAGCTGGGGTTGTACAAGGCTCTCGCCGAAGGCCCGCTGACTTCAGCCGAACTGGCCGTTAAAACCAGAACAGATGAACGTTATGTGCGCGAATGGCTGAGCTCACAAGCTGCCGGCGGCTACGTCACCTATAACGAGCAGACTCGCAAGTTCAGTCTGAGCGAAGAGCAGGCATTTACGCTCGCGAACGAAGACAGTCCCGCTTATCTTCCCGGCGCCTTCCAATTGGCCCTCGGTTCTCTGGCCGCAGTTCCCAGGATTACCGAGGCCTTCCGATCCGGCGCAGGCATGGGATGGAATGAGCATGATGAAGACGTGTTTCATGGCTGCGAGAAGTTCTTCCGGCCGAGCTATGCGGCAAACCTTGTCAGTTCTTGGATTCCTTCCCTGCACGGCGTTCAGGCTAAGCTCGAAGCCGGCGCGCGCGTCGCCGATGTTGGGTGTGGCAAGGGTGCGTCCACCGTGCTGATGGCTAAAGCCTTCCCAAAATCGCAATTCTTTGGCTTTGACTATCACGACAAATCCATCGAAGGCGCTCGCGCAACCGCCGCTAAAGAGGGTCTCGAGGTTCGCCTCAA
>Ga0210409_10001260_pt1 | contig 33941 bp, 40 predicted proteins | sample IncBWH17MmetaG_FD_161649 | JGI IMG/M metagenome (GOLD analysis project Ga0210409, IMG submission 161649) | Forest soil microbial communities from Barre Woods Harvard Forest LTER site, Petersham, Massachusetts, United States - Inc-BW-H-17-M | ecosystem: Environmental > Terrestrial > Soil >... | reverse complement strand
TCCAACTGGCCCATCGAGCTTGGTACCAGACACCGTCGATCTTTGCTACTTCGACGGATTCGACAACACCAAGATTTATGAGTTGATCTACCAGGCCAAGAACCCCATCGTGATGGGGTTGGGCTTCGCTACCACGCGCGATGTTGCCTCGTTCCTGCGCTACGAGAGTCAGGACGATGCTGGCAATCCGAATCCCATCGGGGCGGACATGCGGCGGGCCTATGCGGCCGGCGGGTCCCAGACCGGCGGTTACTTGCGTGACTACATCTATCTTGGCTTCAACGAGGACGAAGCGGGGCGCAAGGTGTTCGACGGCATCATTCCTTGGATCGCGGGCACCGACCGGGTATTTATCAACGTCCGGTTCGCCGACCCCAACACCTATTCGGAGCAGGACCGCCAGCACAATTACCTGCAGAGCAGCTATCCGCCATTCACTTACGGGGTCACCACCGACCCCATATCGGGTATTCGAGACGGCATTATGAAGCGCCCGCAGACCGACCCCCGTGTCATGCAGGTGGATTCGGAGAGCGAATTCTGGCAGCTGCACGGCTCTTTGAACGTTGTCGATGGCCGCGGCAAGCCAGTCGACATTCCGTCAAATGTGCGCCTGTATTTCGTCGGTAACACAGCACATGCCTTCATTTCCGGCGATTTCATGTCTCCGACACCCGGCTCGAGCGCGCTTTGCTCGAACCCAACCCCCGGAAGCGGGCTGAACTGGGAGACACTCAGAGCAACCCTGCGCAACTTGGATCGATGGGTGGATGCCGGCAGCGAGGACGAGGGCCTCGAGGACGAGGGGATTGCCCCGCCGCCCAGCAACTACCCCAGCCTCTTGAATGGCACGCTGGTCACGCTCGCTGAGGCCGCGTCTGCTTTCCCGAAGATTCCTCAGGGCAGTTTCCCGACGGTACTGGATACTTACGAATTACTGCTCTTCGGGCCGTCGTTCAATTCACTTGGCGGTGTATTGACACTTCAGCCGCCGCAGAACGGGCCGAGTTACGTCGTTCTCGTCCCGAAGACCGACCAGAACGGAATCCAGATTGCCGGCGTGCATCAGCTCGAGTCCCGGGCGCCAGTCGGAACGAGCACAGGATGGAATATCCGATTACCAGCGCATCGGGGCCCAAATCTGTGCATACTCACTGGTTCGTACTTCCCGTTTGCGACGACTGAGGCTGAGCGCCTGGCGACGGGCGACCCGCGTACATCGCTGCAGGCGCTCTATGGAAGCCACGAGGGATTCGTGCGGGCCGTGGAGAGAGCCGCGCATATGCTCACGGAAGAGCGATTCCTGCTAGAAGTGGATGCGGAGACCGATATCGAAGCTGCAGAAGCGAGCGAGGTGTTGAAGTAACCTCGACTCGGGGTCGTGAAAGAGCAGCTTGGCCGATGATGGAAAACTGGAGGATCGAGAGCGAGGGGCGGGGCGAGCCCCTCCCCTCTTCCAACCAATGATCGATCAAGATGTCGTATCCATCACTTAGGACACCCCAAAGACGCTGATGCACCTGACCCCGTTGATCGCTAAGGATGAGCATTGAGAGGCGGCAGCTCCAAGCGATAAAAGTCGACCGCGTTGTCTCGGTAGAATTGCGCCAAGTAGCGCGGATGGACGCCGGAGAAGGATCGATCGAGCAGGCCGACCCAGTCGGAAATCGCGGTTGCCTGCAGGCACACTGGCCAATCCCCGCCGTACACCAAGCGCTTGAAGCCGAACGCCTCCGCCGCTGCGTCGATGTAGGGTCGGATCTGCGCCTCGGTCCAGTCGCGGTGGTCGGCTTCGACCGGCAAGTCGGACAGCTTGCACATCACATTCGGGTACGTGGCCAGTGTGCGCATCTGCGCTCGCCAGGGTTCCAAGCGGCCTTCGCGGATTCCTGGTTTGCCGCAGTGGTCGAGCATCAACGGAATCTCGCCCACGCGATCGACGAAGCGCAGGACGGGTTCCATGTGGCGGTAGTTGACGGTAATCTCGAAGGACAGGCCGAGACAACGCAGGAGCTTGACGCCTTCGATGAACGCTGGCCGTAGGCAGAAATCGAGTTCCGGCTCGAATTCAACGATCCGCCGAATACCGCGCAATAGCGGCGTCGTCGCCTTGAGGTGCTCCAGATACGGCAAGACCGCTGCGCCTTCCTCGAGGCTCACCTGTGCGACGATCGCCTTGATACGCGGATCACTCAGAGCCTGTTCCTCGACAAACCGAATCTCCGCCTCGAACAGCCCGCGGTCGACGAGACACTCGACGAAGACCATCGCCGCGACGTCGATATGGCCGCAGGCCACGCTATAGTCCTCAATGAGGTACGGGCGGGCAAGAAGATCGTAGCCGCTCTGCCACCCGTAAGAGAGCCGGCGGGGATCCCACAGATGCAAATGGGTGTCGACGATCCCAAAGTCTGGCATGTGCATCTCTCCTGCGCTGGGTGGTCAACTACGCTTATTCGACCTTATCCAAACACGCCACCAGCCTATCTTGCTGCTCGCCAAGGTGGTCCTGCCGCGCCGGCGCCGGATGCGTGTTTCGGGCGCATCACTACGACGATCACGGCTATGGCGATGAAACAAAATGCTCCGGTCAATGCAAGCTTGCCTACGCTCCCCACGCCCCTATCACGGCTTGCCCGAACTGCACTACCCGTTGAACGAGCGCGAAGTCCTCGTGACCGCCTGCAGCCGCATCCGCATGCACCAGAACAGGATCAACATCTGCACTGTACTGGCCGGTCAGCGCGTCGGTATCAAGGAGGTCGCTGACGACGTCTGGCTCGTCACCCCAACTTCCGCTTCGAACTTGCACTCGGCCTGCCACTCTTGGTGGTATTGCGAAGATAGCAAAAGCGTAATACCATGGATCAAATGAAAACCATCACGGTAAAGCTTCCTGAGGCGCTCGCGGCATGGCTTTCGCGCTACTCGCGCAAGCTGGGCCGGCCTCAGTCCGACGTCGTCCGCGAGGCTCTTCAACGGGTCAGTACGGGCGAAAGTGGCGCGAGCTGCCACGACGTATTCGCGGATGTGTGTGGCGTCGTCGAAGGCCCTAAAGACTTGTCGACCAATCCGAAGCACTTCTCGGGATTCGGTGAGTGAGCCGGATCATCGTCGACACTGGACCTCTTGTTGCGTATTTTAATCGTCGTGATCGATGGCACCGGTGGGTGGTCGATCAGATGGCGGCGCTGAATCCTCCGATGGTGACTTGCGAGCCGGTCCTCACAGAGGCTTGCTTCCTGATCCAACGTGCCGGCGGCAGGCCTGCGGACCTGATACGGAAGGTCGCTCAGCGGAACCTCGAGATCGGAATGGACCTCGCGGCCGACGCATCCGGCATCGAATCCTTGATGCAACGGTATGCAGACACGTCCATGTCCCTGGCAGACGCCTGCCTAGTACGTCTGACGGAGCGGCTGCCGGATTGCCGATTGTTTACGCTGGACGCCGACTTCGAACATTACCGCCGGAACGGGCGACACCTGATCCCGCTGCTGCACCCGGCCTGATTGCGCGGACTTTGGAACGGCTGAGTTACTTGCATTCATTCGACACAATCACGAATGTGAAGGAGTTCTCCGATTGCCGAAAACTCCGCCTTGAGATCCGGGACAATTCGTGAGGCGATCCAATCCTTCCAGAATTTCGCGGTTCTCTTTCCCCTGAGGCGCAAATGAAGCTCCGAACTTTGACCCGACACAATTTCTGGAGGTGACAGGAATTCGTCGGTGTACTTGAGTATCTGCTCTTTGCTCGTCGCTAGATTCACGCCTGTTCGCCAGACTCTTGTCCGTTATAGGCCAGGCGCATCCCAGAGTCGATCGACGGCCGCCGGCAGCCCGAGGCGCGCACGGTCTTCCTCGAAGCCGACAGCGAGGCTGAGGCAGATCATGCCGCGCCAGAGCGCGGTCGCTGACTCGTCATTCATTCGTCTGCTCCCGGTTCTCGATCCGCGTTTTCGGCGCGTGTTTGTTCTCGACCAAAGGCAAACCACCACGCGGCCCATAGCAGCGCCAGAATCAAGGCGACACCGAATAGCGCCAAGCGCTGGTGGAGCTCGTCAAGCTGCCGCCACCAAGTCGTCTTATAGAGGACGAAAACTACGATAGCGATGAACACCCAGCCCCACACCCATCTCAAGATCTTCTTAGTCGTCTTATTCATCGTCTGCTCCTGGTTCACGCTCCCAGAACGCGCATCCCTGCGCCGGCACGCCGATCACCGGGGGTAGTTCAAGCGTAAGCCCCGCGAACGGCGCTTCGTTCGGACCTCAATACGGACGCAGCCGCTAGTGCGAATCCGGAAAAGACTGCAAGCAGTGGCGGGAGTTCCTCAAATGAAAAGCGGTAGTACAAATTCGGTTGAAACGAGCAATCCCAAATTCCGCGGAGATTCTGACGGGCGTAGTCCAAGCACGAATAGTGCGACAGAACGGCATCAATAAATGGTAGGCACGGTAATGAAACGATTAGACCTCCGAGGCACCACCAGACGGTAACTCGCGTCGGTCGAGCGAGCCAGCGGAGGGTTATCCACGACCATGCCAGCGAGAAAAGAGCGAGTCCGGCTTTGCCGATCGCTTCGTCGAGCTCGAGGCGGCCTGTCCGAATCTCGATAAACGGAAAGACGTACACGAGAGCCGCGAGAGCCGGGATCATGGCTATTCCCGACACGAGTGCGACGATCCTCGGGGTGTAGTTCATAAGAGTCCCTCATTCGTTGTAACGCGGCGTCGAGCACGATACCGCCGCATCTCCTGAGCAGAAAGCCCGCGGCATGCCGTGACGATCACTCGTCATCCGCACCCGGCTCTCGTTCCCAGAATGCGCAACCCATCGTAGGCACGCCAACCACATGCCGGCCACCATCGCGTTCGCACAGAAGATGCGAGGCGTAGAACTGCCCGTTGAAGTGCGTGCACGTCAGGCACGGGGAGATCCGAGGTTCTCGCTGGCCAGGCATTCGTTCATCGCCTCGGCCTTGGCGGAGTGACGATAATTCCGACAACGAGTCCGGCGCACAAGGCCGCGAACAGCATCGGCCCACCGCCGATCCAGCCGATCACGATCACGGCATTGCGCAGGCACGAGCCGAACTCGCGCGGCGGGCACCAGGTCCAACTCGTCAGCATGGCAAAGGACAGCCAGGTCAGCAGCATCACCAGGGCGCCACGGGACACTGATTCACCTAACCGCCGGATCTTGCGGTCGGCGTTTTGGAAGATGAACATCGCGAACAGCATCGCCAGCAACGCCGGGACCATCGCGAAGACCCAGCGGTTCACGCCAACCTCCTCGGCAAAAGCGCGCGTCAGATATTCGACGGTGGCCGTCGCGATCAGCGAGAAGACGAAGAACACCACGGAGGCGAGGCTGGCGGTTGACATAGGCCACTCCATTCGTTACCAGGCATGTCGCTCACTCGTCATCCGCTCCCGGCTCCCGCTCCCAGAACGCGCACCCTTGCGCCGGCACGCCAACGACGTAGCGCGCCCGGTCACGTTCGCACAGCACATGGCCGCAGTAGAACTGCCCGTGAAAGTGCGTGCATGTCAGGCAGCCGCGCGCCCTTGCCGGCGCGGTGGCTTGGAACGGGGTGAAGTAGGCGAGGCCGGCGGTCGGCATGATGGAGAGCCTATAGGCGCGCCATCATGAGCATATGCGCCATCCAACGGAGGAACCCGGCTCCCGTGTTCAGATAGAGGACCGCAAGGGGCATTGTCGGCGCCTGAATTTCGGTGTCGCCTTGCGCGTGGCGGTAGGGGTGGCCGGCGTCGGCCCAGGCTGCGAAGCTGGACAGCATCCGGCCGGCGTGTTGTCGGATCGCTTGGTCAAGGCTCCCGTGTAACCCGTCCACGATCGGCCTGAGCGTCGTGTTTACGTTCTGCTTCGACAGGTCTTGGCCGGTCTGGGTCAGGAGCTTGAACAGGTTCTCCGCCGCGTCGAAGCAGTGCCGTACGGCCCCGCGTGTGTCCGGTGGTTGTTCCTCCAGCGCGTCCATTGCGTCTTCGAAATGCGTGCGGGCTGCGTTGAACGTTTCGCCGCCAAGGGCGCCGATGACGGAGATTCGCGCGGCCTCGAACGCCTGATCAACGAGCGGGTGTACCACCCCATCATCCCCGATCCGGTATGCCATGTGCTCTTCGGCGAGGATCTGGCGCACTAGATCGAGCCACCCATCGAAATTCCTCGGTTGACGGATCGCGAAGAAGCGGGCGATCGCAGTGATGCTTTCGAGAACGTCGTGGATGCTGGTCCCGAGGAAGAAATCCTCGAACTGGAATACGCGACCGCCCATGGCTTCATAGTGGTTGACGTCTATCCCGAACGCCGACGCCATCCAGCGGCCGAGTTCGCCTCGTTCTTCGAATGTCTTGAACCAGAATTCCGGGACGATCGTCGCCAGCCGACGACGGAAGCGGGGGCTGTCGGGGAGCGGGGTGTCGGGCCGTAGGTACAGGCGCCTGAACGATGTCTGCTGGGGTTCGGTTGCCATGGCCCGCGAAAAACTGCTGCCTACGGGTCGCCTACAGGCACCTTTTTCGGAGGTTTCTCAAACCCTCAAAAAAGGTCGATCCTCAGAGGGTGGAGGCGGGGGTCGGAATCGAACCGGCGTACACGGATTTGCAGTCCGCTGCATGGCCACTCTGCCACCCCGCCGCACCGTACGATCGCGCAAGATCGTTCATCGGCACAGCCTTGCGCAACGCGAGGCCGCAAGAAAATGGGGAAGCCCTCTTTCGGCTTCCCCGCCTGCGCTCTGGAGCGGGAAACGAGTCTCGAACTCGCGACCTCAACCTTGGCAAGGTTGCGCTCTACCAACTGAGCTATTCCCGCAGGTTCTGAAACGATTATATCCAAACCGTGTCACGCCCGGAATGCGCCGCCCGTCAGCGCCGCCCGTCGAAGTGCGGCCAGGCGAGCTTCAGGTAGTACAGCATCGAGTAGGTCGTCAGCACCGCGGCCAGATAAATGAGCGCGGTGCCGATCGGCCGCAGGTCGATCACGCCGAACAGTGGATCGTGAAACAGCAGCACCGGGATCGCGATCATCTGGGCAACGGTTTTCACCTTGCCGATCGAGCTCACGGCCACGCTGCGCGATGCCCCGATCTGGGCCATCCATTCGCGCAGCGCGGAGACGGCGATTTCGCGGCCGATGATCACCAGTGCCACCAGCGCATCGATCCGACCCAGGCCCAGCAGGACGACCAGCGCAGCGCACACCATCAGCTTGTCGGCCACCGGGTCCAGGAAAGCTCCCAGCTGGCTGGTCTGCCCGTAACGGCGCGCCAGGTAACCGTCGAAGGCATCGGTGATGGCCGCCAGCGTGAAGAGCGAACACGCGGTGACGTTCTTCCACGACGGGGCGATCCACGCGTCCGGCAGATAGAAAACGCCCACCACCAGCGGCACCATTGCGATGCGCGCCCAGGTGAGCAGCATCGGCAAGCTAAGTGGGCTCGCCATGTTCTATCGGTTCGGCGAGTCGCGCCGTGCCATGAAGCTGCGCATGTATCCGTTCGGCAAGCTTACGCGAGATGCCCTTCACGTCGGCGATATCCTCTATCGAGGCGGCCATCAGGCCCTTCAGGCCGCCGAAGCGCGTCAGCAGCCGCTGGCGCCGTACCGGGCCGATCGCTTCCATCTCCTCGAGCTGGGAAACTTTGCGGGCGCGTGCGCGCCGCCCGCGCATGCCCGTGATGGCGAACCGATGGGCCTCGTCGCGGATCTGGGCGATCAGCATCAGCGCCTGCGACTCCCGACCCAGCACCAGGGGCGGCCGGCCGTCGGCGAATACCAGGGTTTCGAGTCCGACCTTGCGCTGCTCGCCCTTGGCCACCCCGACGATGATCGAGGGATCCAGTCCCAGCTCGCCGAAGACCTGGCGGCCCACCTCGACCTGGCCTGCTCCCCCGTCGATCAGCACCAGGTTGGGAACGGGTCCGTCGCCCCGGGCGACCGCTTCGTAGCGGCGCGCAAGCGCCTGCCGCATCGCGCCGTAGTCGTCGCCCGGCTCGATGCCGTCAATATTGAAGCGGCGATACAGCGCCGGACGCATCTGGTGCTCCTGAAAGACGACGCAGGATGCCTGAGTCGCCTCGCCGGACGTGTGACTGACGTCCAGGCACTCGATACGCAGCGCGTCCGGATCGTCGATTTCCAGCCCGAGCGCCTCGATCAGGGCGCGCGTGCGCAATTGCTGGGAGCCGTGCTCGGCGATGTGGCGCGCCAGTGCCATCGTGGCATTGGCCTGCGCCATTTCGAGCCAATGGCGGCGCTGGCCGCGCAGGCCCGCGTCACGCGGACCCAGGATCTGCACGCTGCGGTCGGGCCCGGACAGCGCCGGCACCAGTTCGGCCGCGTCCACGTCAGCCCCCACCAGCACCAGGTCCGGGCAGCGCTGCTCCGCGTAATGCTGCGATATGAACGCCTCGATCAGATCGGCCGGCTCGGCCTCGGGAGGGCCGCCAACCGGGAAATACGGCCTGTCGCCCAGGTGCCGGCCGCCCCGGATCATCGCCAGGTTCACGCAGGCGTGAGGCCCTTCGATGGCCGCGGCGATCACGTCGACGTCGCGCCCGCCGGACTGGCCGCTGCTGACGTCGACCGACTGCTGGTGCTGCACCCGCGCGATCGCGGCCAGCCGGTCGCGCAGCTCGGCTGCTTCCTCGTAACGCAGCTCCCCGGCCGCCTCGTTCATCCGCTGTTCCAGCTCGGCCACGACCTCGCTCTCGTCGCCGTTGAGGAATCGCAGCGCGCGCTCGACGTCCTGCGCGTATTTGTCCTCGCCGATCAGACCAACGCAGGGGCCGCTGCAGCGGCCGATCGGGTGCAGCAGGCACGGACGCGAGCGGTGACTGAACACGCTGTCCTCGCAGGTGCGCAGGCGAAAAGCCTTCTGCAGCTGTTGAATGGTCTCCTTCACGGCCCAAGCGTTCGGGTAGGGACCGAAGTAGCGGGCGCGCCGGTCGATGGCGCCGCGGTAATAGGAAATGCGCGGGAAGGCGTGGTCGCTGAACTTAAGATACGGATAGGACTTGTCGTCGCGGAACAGCACGTTGTAGCGCGGCGCCAGCGTCTTGATCAGGTTGTTTTCCAGCAGCAGAGCCTCGGCCTCCGAGCGGGTGACGGTGATCTCGATCCGCGCCACCCGCTGCACCATGTGCGCGGTGCGTGGCCCTACGGCGCGCCCGAAGTAGGAGCCGACCCGCTGCTTCAGGTCGGCCGCTTTGCCCACGTACAGCACCGCGCCCCGTGCGTCGAGCATCCGGTACACCCCCGGCAGATGCGGAAGGGTTCCGACAAAGGACTTCGGGTCGAAGCGCGGCGGTTCCGTCACGGCCGGCTGCTGTGATCGCAATATAATGAGCGGTTTTTCACCGCGGACGCCGGGTCAATTGTAAGGCCCGGGCGGTCCGTTCCTTGAACCGGGGCGACGCGCCCCCCGAAGCAAACCAAGCGACTGGGCAGGAAACCGAAATGACCAAGATCCTCGCGACCGAGATCCGCGCGGGCAATTTGCTCGAATGGGACAAGCGACTGTGGCGCGTGCTGAAGTCCTACCACGTCCACGTGGGCGGCCGTGGCGGCGCCTACATGCAGATCGAGATCAAGGACATCGAGTCTGGCCAAAAACGCAACGAGCGGGTCGCCACCGACGAGAAGGTCGAGCGGCCGGTGATCGATCAGCGCCAGATGACGTACTCGTATCAGGACGGTGACAGCTACGTGTTCATGGACAACGAAACGTACGAGCAATTGACGCTGCAGGCCGAGTCCCTGGAGGGCCAGACCGGCTACTTGCTGCCGAACCTGGAAGTGCAGATCAACTTTCACAACGGCCGCACGATCGGCGTGCAGCTGCCCACCAGCGTCGTGCTGGCGGTGGTCGAGACCGAGCCGGGCATCCGCAATGCGACCGCCACCAGTTCGTTCAAGCCGGCTAAGACGGAAACCGGCATCACGGTGCAGGTTCCCGCCTTCATCAGCGCGGGCGAGAAGATCCGCGTCAGCACCGACAGCGGCTCGTACCTGGAGCGGGCCTGACGGCGGCGCTCGCCCCAACGTTCCGGGCTGACCGGGGGCGTCGATGCCTTCACCGGGCTCATTCGTTCTGTTCGAGGACATGCTGGCCGGCGCCGAGGCGCGCAGCCGCCGGTACCTGGGTGCAGCCGGCGCGGTCCGGTGCGCCCACATCGGCGAACTGGGCGAGTTCTTCGGGCGCATCGAAGCCTGGCGCCGCGGCGGCCTGGCGGTTGTGCTGCTGCTCGACTACGAGTTCGGCGAGCTGCTCAATCCCGCAACCGGCCCGCTGGCCGGCGCGCGCGCCGGCTACGCGCAGGCGCTCGCATTCGAATCGGTGCAGGCCGCAACCACGCGCGAGGTGGACGACTGGATCGAGCGCGAGCTCACCGAGCGGGGCGCCCAGGCGGCCCCGGCCGGCGTGGCCGCCGTCGAACCGGACGTCGACCGCCAGCAGTACGAGCGGCGCTTCGAGCAGGTGCAGCATTTCATTCGGGACGGCCACACCTATCAGATCAACCTGACCTTTCCGCTGCATTTTCGCTGGTACGGCGATCCGCTGGCGTTGTACCGGCAGCTTCGCGCCCGCCAGCGGGTCTCCTACGCGGCGCTGATCGAGGGGGCCGACCGCACCCTCGTGTCGCTGTCGCCGGAGCTGTTCATCCGGCGCTGGGGCGACACGATCCAGACGCGGCCGATGAAAGGCACCCTGCCCCGGGGCCGCAACGCCGACGAAGACCGGCGCCTGGCCGAGCAGATGCGGGCCGATCCGAAGTCGCGCGCCGAGAACCTGATGATCGTCGACCTGCTCCGCAACGACCTCGGCAGGATCTGCGAGATCGGCTCGGTGCGGGTGCGAAGCCTGTTCGACGTGGAGACTTTCGACACGGTGCTGCAGATGACCTCGACCGTGCAGGGCCGCATCTTGCCGCAAATCGGGCTGGAGCCCGTGCTGCGGGCCCTGTTCCCGTGCGGCTCGGTCACCGGAGCTCCCAAGCACCGCAGCCGCCAGATCATCGCGCAGCTGGAGCAGCGTCCGCGCGGCATTTACACCGGATCGATCGGCTACCTCGACCCTGACGGAACGCTGTCGTTGAACGTGGCGATCCGCACGCTCGAGCTTCAGCCCGACGGGCGCGGCCGGCTCGGAATCGGCGGCGGCGTGATTGCCGATTCCACCGCGCTGGGCGAATGGAACGAATGTTTCGTCAAGGCCAGGTTCCTGACCCGGACCGACCCTGGATTCGAGCTGATCGAGACGATGCGGGCCGAAGTGCCGGCGGACCTGTCGGAGCGGGCCGTGGCCACGCCGCGGTCGGTCATCGATTTGTGGGACGATCACGTCGGAAGGCTGCAGGCCTCGGCCGCCTACTTCGCCTTCCGGTTCGAGCCGGACGAGATCGCCGCCTGCGTGGCGAGCGCACTGGCGGCGCTGCCGGCCGGCGCCCACCGGCTGCGCCTGCTGCTGAACAAGGCCGGAGCCGCGGGCTGCTTCTCCGAGCCGCTGCACCCGCTGGCCGATCTTCCCGCGATCCGTCTTGCGAAGGCGGTCGTGCGGTCCGAGGCCTGGCACCAGGCGCACAAGACCAGCTACCGGCCGCAGTATGACGAGGGTCTGCAACAGGCGCGCTCCGAAGGGCTGTGGGACGTGCTGTTCCTGAACGAGCGCGGCGAGGTCGTGGAAGGCGCGCGCAGCTCCGTGTTCGCGCGCCTGGACGGCCGACTGGTGACTCCGCCCCTCGACTCGGGCGCACTGCCCGGCCTGATGCGAGCCCGGCTGCTGGCTGATCGGTCGCTCGGCGCGATCGAGCAGACGATCCTTGCGGGTGAGCTGCGCCGGGCTGAAGCGCTGTACGCGTGCAATGCGGTCCGGGGCCTGTTTCAGGTGCGGTTGATTCAGGCCGGCAAGGACATCAGCTGATCCAGGTCCCGCAGTGCCGCCCGGTAGCCGGCGCTGCGGCGCCACTGCTGCGGGTCCTCCGGCGAGCCGACGGGAGCGATGCGCTCCAGGCGCTGGGCGAAGGTGCCGCTCGCCTGCCAGCGCAGCTCGCCGAGGAGCCGGTCCACGCCCTCCGGGTCGTTGCACACCAGGATGAAATCGCATCCGGCTTGCAGCGCCGCAGTGGCGCGCGCGGCCAGGTCGCCGGCAACGCCGGCGCCTTCCATCGACAGATCGTCGCTGAAAACCGCACCGGCAAAGCCCAAATCGCCCCGCAGGATCTCGCCGATCCAGCGGCTTGAGAACCCGGCCGGCCGCGCGTCGACCTGCGGGTACACCACGTGGGCGGGCATCACCGAACTGAGCGACACGCCCAGCCAGCCATAAGGCGCCGCGTCCTGCGCCAGAATCGTCCGCAGCGGGCGCGCATCCTCGGGTACCTCGTGGTGCGAGTCGGCCACCGCCCAGCCGTGCCCCGGAAAGTGCTTGCCGCAACTGGCCATGCCGGCCAGGGCGAAGCCGTGCATCAGATGGGCCGCCAGCAGGGTCACCACGCGCGGATCGGAGTGCAGCGCCCGGTCGCCGATCACGCCGCTGCGGCCCCAGGCCAGATCGAGCACCGGCGCGAAGGTCAGATCGACGCCCTGGCTGCGCAGCTCGCTCGCCATCACGTGGCCGATCGAGGTCGCGCTGCGGCACGCGGCCAGCACATCCCGGTCCCACAGGGCGCCCAGCCGCGACATCGCCGGAATCGCTGAGAAGCCCTCGCGGAACCGCTGCACCCGCCCTCCTTCGTGGTCGACGCAGATCCGCAACGGTGGATCCCGCAGCGAGCCGATCTCGGCCGTGAGCTCGCCGAGCTGGCGGGGCGAGGCGAAGTTGCGCGTGAACAGAACCACCTGCCCCACCAGCGGATGGCGCAGGCGCTGCCGCTCCGGCGGCGTCAGCGACGTGCCTTCGATATCGATGACCAGGGGCCCGAGCACGTCCCGCGCCGTTCGTTCAGCCGTCGACCGTCTCGGCCACCGCCTGCGCCACGGCGAGGTTGGCCAGATCGGCCACCGACACGTGCAGCCGCAGGCGCCGCTCCGCCAGGTAGGCGGCGAAGCGTCCGTTGGCGACCGCGCAAGGCCGGCCCCCCGGCTCGTTGACGATCTCGACCGAGCGCCAGCTCATCGGCTGGCGCATGCCCAGGCCGACTGCCTTCGAGATCGCCTCCTTGGCGGCGAACCGCGTGGCCAGAAAGACCGTGCCGCGCTGCGGCCAGCGGCGCCGGCGCGCCTCGTACACGGCCAGCTCGCGCGGGCCCAGGATGCGCGAGGAGAAGCGCTCTCCATGACGCGCCAGGGCGCTCGCCACGCGTTCGATCTCGATCACGTCCTGGCCGATGCCGAAGATCATGCAAGCTCCCGCTGACTGGACTCGGCCAGGCGAATCTCGGCCAGATACAGGCCGACCGTGCGCTGCAGACCGAACTCCAGCGCATCGGCGATCAGCGCGTGGCCGATCGATACCTCGAGCACGCCCGGGACCGCGCGCAAAAACGCCCCCAGGTTGGCCCGGTTCAGGTCGTGCCCGGCATTGATGCCCAGGCCGACCCGCAGCGCGGCGCGCGCCGCTTCCTGGTAGAGCTGCAGGCTCGCCGACTGCTGCGGGGTCGAGAATGCGCGCGCGTACGGCTCGGTGTACAGCTCGACCCGATCGGCCTGCAACTGGCGCGCCAGTTCCATCTGGCGCGGCTCCGGATCCATGAACAGGCTGACGCGGCAGCCGAGCGATCGGGCCTCGGCGATCAAGGGGCGCAGCCGCTCGCCGTCTCGCGCGAGGTTCCAGCCGTGATCGGAGGTGGCGGCCCCGACCTCGTCCGGAACGAAGGTGCACTGGTTCGGGCGCACCGCCCGCACGTGGTCCATCAACTGATGCAACGGGTTGCCCTCGATGTTCACCTCTACCGCGGGCCACGACTTGAGCAGCGCGGCCAGATCCCGCACGTCCTGCGGCCGGATGTGACGTTCGTCGGGGCGGGGGTGCACCGTGATGCCGTCGGCGCCGCCCTCCATCACCAGTACCGCAGCGAAAACGGGACTTGGGATATCCAGCGCTCGCGCGTTGCGCAGCAACGCGACCTTGTTCAGATTGACGCTCAGCGAAACCATTTATAGCCCGCGCAGGTCGAGCAGCACGCGGCGCGCGTTCAGCGGCCTTCCGTCCAGATGGTAGCCGATCAATCGTCGCAGCACGGGTTGCGCCGCCGCCAGAATCGAAGGGTCGGAAAGGTCGCGCCGGGCCAGCGCCATCACGGTCAAGCCGGGCAGGCGATCGGGGTCGCCCGGATGCAGGCTCCGCTGCAGTCCGCGCTGCAGATCGACGCAGTACCACTGACCGGCCTGGACCGGCTCGCCGTCGCTGCAGAACTGGAACGACGGCGCCACCCCGAGATCCTGCAGCAGATCCAGCTCGAAACGGCGCAGGACCTGCTCGCGCCCGCCGTCGTGTCGGGCCAGCGCCGCCAGCGCTTGGACGTACGAGCCGAACAACCCCGGGTGCGCATCGGCGCGCGCCAGCAGGCGCACCAGCAGCTCGTTCAGATAAAACGCCGCCAGCAGGCCGTCACCGCGCAGCGGTGCCAGGCCGCCCTGCCACTCTGCCCGCACCAGCGTCTTGAGCTCGGAGCGGCCCGACCAGGACAGGGCCAGCGGCGAAAACGGCATCAGGATGCCGCGGAACTGCGACGTGGGCCGCTTGGCCCCGCGCGCCACCAGGGCCATCCGGCCGAAATCGCGGCTCAGGATCTCCACGATCAAGCTGGTTTCGCGCCACGCGTAGCTGTGCAGCACGAAGCCCGGCTGGTGGTCCACGCGCGCTTCGTTCGTAGGCGGCCGTCGCGGCGGCGCGCGCTCGGACGGGTCCAGCGGGCCGCCGGCGTCGTTCATTCGGGCCGTCCGTATCCCAGCCGCGCCATCTGCGATGCATCGTCGCGCCAGCGTCGGCACAGCTTCACGTGCAGATCCAGGTGAACCGGCTTTTCCAGCACCGGCTCCATCTCCAGGCGGGCCGAGCGGCCGATGTCGTGCAGCTTGGAGCCGCCCGCGCCGATCACGATGCCGCGATGCGATTCGCGCTCGACCCAGATCGTGGCGGCGATGCGCGCGTTGGCCTGTGACTCGGACCATTGCTCGATCGTGATGGCCAGGCCGTACGGAATCTCGTCGCCCAGCAGGCGTATGGCCTTTTCGCGGATCAGCTCGGCGCACAGGAAGCGCACGCTGCGGTCGGTGACCTGGTCCTGCTCGAACAGGGGCTGGCCCGGGGGCAGGTGCGAGCACAGTACCGTGAGCAGATCCTCCAGCTGATCGCCCCGCTCGGCGCTGACCGGAACGATGTCGGCGAACGGATAGCGTTGGTGTGACCGCTGCATCAACGGCAGCAGCTGATCGCGGCTGCGCAGCTGGTCGACCTTGTTGATGATCAGCACCGCGCGGCCGCCGCCATCGTCGGGGCGGGGCAGCAACTGGATGATCCGATCGTCGTCGGTATGCCATCCACGCGCGTCGATCAGCAGCGCCACCACGTCGACCTCGCCGATCAGCGATGCGGCCGCTGCGTTCATCCGCTTCGACATCAGCGAGCGGCGCTGCCACTGCAGGCCGGGCGAGTCGACGAACACGTATTGCGCATCCGGCCGGCTCAGCACGCCGCGCACGCGGTGCCGGGTCGTCTGGGCCTTGCGCGAAGTGATCGAAACCTTCTGTCCCACCAGCGCATTGATCAGCGTCGACTTGCCGACGTTGGGCCGGCCGATCAGGGCGATCAGGCCGGTTCGAAACTCCGGCATCGTCGGTTCGGACTCCTCAGGCCTGGCCGGCCGGCTCCGTTTCGGCCGATTCGGTGCCGGCTTCGGCGCCGGGCTCGGCCGCGGCGGGCGCGGGCTCGGAGGCCGGGCCGGTCTTGCGGCGCGCGCGCCGCATCGCCTGCGCGACGGCCTGCGCCGCCTCCAGGGCCTGCTTGGCGGCCGATTGCTCGGCCGCGCGCCGGCTGCGCCCGCTGCCGCGCACCCCCACCTCGAGCTTCGGGATGGAGCACTCGACCTCGAATTCCTGGTTGTGCGCGGCCCCGCGCGTCTCCACCACCGTATAGACGGGCAGCGGCAGGCGCTTGGCCTGCAGGTACTCCTGCAGCAAGGTCTTGCTGTCCTTGCCCAGGGTTTTCGGGTCGACCGTCTTCAGCACCGGCTCGAACAGGCGCGCGATCACATCGCGCGCCCCTTCGAACCCGCCGTCGACGAACACGGCCCCGAAGATCGCCTCGATCGTGTCGGCCAGGATCGACGGTCGGCGGAACCCGCCGCTTTTCATCTCCCCTTCGCCCAGGCGCAGAAACTCGCTCAGCCCGAGCCGCTCGGCGATCTCCGACAGCGACTGCTGCTTGACCAGGTTGGCGCGCAGCCGGGAAAGATCGCCCTCGTCGAGCCGGCCGTACTTCTGGAACAGCAACTGGGCGATCACGCAGTTCAGGACCGCGTCGCCCAGGAACTCCAGCCGCTCGTTGTGCACCGAGCCGTGCGAACGGTGCGTGAGCGCCTGCTGCAGCAGCGCCGCACCGGCGAACCGATACTGCAGGCGTTGTTCAAGCGCCTCCAGGTCCATTTTCCCGCCCGTTCACGGTGCCTTCCCACGCCGTTCTCGCGTGGAGCCCGAGTAATCGATCACCAGGCGCACGTTCTCGGCGATCGGCACCGAGTAGGAGTACGCGAAGGAGATCACGACGCCGTCGGCATCCTTCGTGATGTCCAGGTCTTTGCTGCCGATGGACTTGATGTCCTCGATAGTCGCGGCGCGGTCGAACGCCGACCGGATCTCGCGCACCGTCGAGCCCTCGTTCTTGATCCGTTGCACGGCCCGATCGATCGCCAGGTACTCGATCAGCGACGGCACCAGCTTGAAGCCGATGGTCAGCAGCAGGATCGCGATCAGCCCGAGAAAGATCAGGCTCACCAGGCTCAGCCCCCGCTGGCGGGCGGGCATCGCGGCGCGCCGTTCAATGAAAGCGACCGATTCGTCCGACATTGCCGAAATTCATCCAGATGAAGAAAGCGCGGCCGACTATGTTGCGATCCGGAACGAAGCCCCAGAAGCGGCTGTCCTCGCTGTTATCGCGATTGTCACCCATCACGAAGTAGCTTTCCGGGGGCACTGTACAGGCCACGCCGCCAGCACTGTAGACGCAGGCTTCCCGGTTCGTATGTTGCGCTGCGGGATGAATCGGGGTTCCTTCCCCCTCATTGAAGATGGCCTGGTGCTTGACCTCGCCCAGGGCCTCGATGAACTGCAGGTAGCTCTGAACCCGTCCAGGATCGAAATAGGGCCCTGTCTCGTGCATTGGGACCGGCGCTCCGTTAATCGTCAGGCGTCGGTCGTGATAGTCGACCCGGTCGCCCGGCAACCCGACTACCCGCTTAATGTAATCCTGGCTGGGCTGGTGGGGGTAGCGAAACACGATCACGTCTCCCCGGCGGGGGCGCCCAAGATCCACAACGGTGCGGTTCAGCACCGGCAAGCGGATCCCGTACTCGTACTTGTTCACCAGGATCAAATCCCCTATCTGTAGTGTGGGAATCATCGATCCGGAAGGAATCCGGAACGGCTCGAACAGAAACGAGCGCAGCACGAACACCAGCGCGATCACCGGGAAAAAGCCCGCGGTGTATTCGACCCACCAGGGGCGGCGCGACATTTCCTCCTGCAAGCTGGCGCGTTCCTTGACCAGCGCCTCCGGGCGCGAGGCCGCGGCCTGCTTGTTGCTGCGATCGAACTCGAGCAAGGCGCGAACCGTGCGCTCGCGACGGCGCGGCGCGAACCACCACAGCTCGGCGGCGAAGTACAGGCCGCTCACCGCCGTGCAGATGAACAGGAACAGCGCGAAGTCCGTCGGTGCCTGCCCGCCGATCATCGCCAGCACGTACAGGCCAAGCGCGCCCAGCACCACAGCGGTCAATGCGCTCATCACAGTCACTGATCCTCCACTTGCAAGATGGCCAGGAATGCCTCCTGGGGGATCTCGACGTTGCCGACTTGTTTCATCCGCTTCTTGCCGGCCTTCTGCTTCTCGAGCAGCTTGCGCTTGCGTGTGATGTCGCCGCCGTAGCACTTGGCCAGCACGTTCTTTCGGAGCGCCTTGACGTTTTCCCGGGCGATGATGGTCGACCCGATCGCGCCCTGGATCGCCACATCGAACATCTGGCGCGGAATGAGCTCGCGCATCTTGGACACCAGGTCGCGCGCGCGGCGGGGGGCGTTGGAACGGTGCACGATCACCGACAAGGCGTCGACCCGGTCGCCGTTGATCAGCAGGTCGACCTTGGCGACGTCGGCCGGGCGGCTTTCGCGTATTTCGTAGTCCATCGAGGCGTAGCCGCGCGATACCGATTTGAGGCGATCGAAGAAGTCGAGCACGATCTCGGACAGCGGCAGCTCGTAGCTCAGATGCACGTGCCGCGCGTGGTAGCTCAGGTTGGTCTGCACGCCGCGCTTGTTGGTGCACAGCGTGATCACGGCGCCCACGTACTCCTTCGGAACGAAGATCGTGACCTCCACGATGGGCTCCCGGATCTCGGTGATCCTGGCCGGATCGGGCATCTTGGACGGGTTGTCGACCCGCAACACCGAGCCGTCGCGCAGCACGACCTCGTACACCACCGAGGGTGCGGTGGTGATCAGCTCCATTCCGTACTCGCGCTCCAGCCGCTCCTGCACGATGTCCATGTGCAAGAGTCCTAGAAAGCCGCACCGGAATCCGAACCCCAGCGCCTGCGACACCTCGGGCTCGAAGTGCATCGCCGAGTCGTTCAGCTGCAGCTTGTTCAGGGCGTCGCGCAGGGCCTCGTACTGGTTGGCCTCGACCGGGAAAAGCCCCGCAAACACCTGCGGCTTGATCTCCTTGAATCCGGGCAGCGCGTGCGCGGCCGGGCGGGCCGCATGCGTGACCGTGTCGCCGACCCGCGCGTCGCGCAGGTCCTTGATGCCGGCCACCACGAACCCCACTTCGCCGGCGCTGAGCACCTCGCGCGCCTGCGCCTTCGGCGTGAACACGCCCACCTGCTCGCACAGGTGGGTGGCGCCGGTGGCCATCAGCAGCACCTTGTCCTTCGGCTTGAGCACGCCGTTGACCATCCGGACCAGCATCACCACGCCCACATAGTTGTCGAACCACGAATCGATCACCAGCGCCTGCAGCGGCTTGGCCGGACCGCCGGACGGGGCCGGAATGCGCTCGATGATCCGCTCCAGGATCTCGTCGACACCCTGGCCGGTTTTCGCGCTCGCCAGGATGGCATCGTGCGCATCGATCCCGATCACGTCCTCGATCTCGGCACGCGCCTGCTCCGGATCGGCCTGCGGCAGATCCATCTTGTTCAGCACCGGCAGCACTTCAACCCCCAGTTCGATGGCCGTGTAGCAGTTGGCCACCGTCTGCGCTTCGACCCCCTGCGAAGCGTCCACCACCAGCAAGGCGCCTTCGCACGCCGACAGCGAGCGGCTCACCTCGTACGAAAAGTCGACGTGCCCGGGCGTGTCGATCAGGTTCAGGTCATAGACCTGCCCGTCCCGTGCGCTGTAGCGCAGCGCCGCGGTCTGCGCCTTGATCGTGATGCCCCGCTCGCGTTCCAGGTCCATCGAGTCGAGCACCTGTTCGGCCATTTCCCGGTCGGCCAGACCGCCGCAGCGCTGGATCAGCCGGTCGGCCAGCGTCGACTTGCCGTGGTCGATGTGCGCGATGATCGAAAAATTGCGGATATGCTGCATTCGAATGCAGTAAACGCGCAAAGGGGGTGAATCCCTCGGATCACCCCCTGCGTGGGCTGGCTGATAAAACGGCCGATTGTAACCCTCCTTCGCTGCTTCGCAGCTACGGAGGGCAGGCCCGGCCCCTCGGTGCTGCCCCGGCGAAGGAGGGCCCGCCCTCCGAAGGGCGAAGGAGGGTCAGTGCTCCGACGGGCGAACGATCACATACCGGCTCTGCTCACCGGTGCGCACGAGCAGCGCCGCCGGCTTGGTCAGATCCAGCTTGGCCACCAGCTCGGCGTAGTGCTTGGCGCCGGAGATGTCCACATTGTTGATCGAGACGATCACGTCTCCCTGCCGGATGCCCGCCAGGGCCGCCGGCCCGTCGACGCTGTCGACCTGCGCGCCGCCCTTGACCTTCAGCTCCTTTTGCTGATCGGCCGGAATGTCGGACACCACCAGGCCGAGCGCATCGGCGGCGGGACCGGCGCCGTGACCCTGCTCGCCGCGCGTCGGGTGCGCCTGGTCCGGCTGCATTTCGCCCACCGTGAGCTGCAGGTCGCGCGGGGCGCCGTTGCGCCACACCGTCGCGCTGACCTTCGAGCCGGGCTTGGTCGAGGCCACCATGCGGCGCAGGTCGCTGGAGCTTTCGACCGGGCGGCCGTCGTACTTGATGATCACATCGCCCGGTTTGACGCCGGCCTTGTCGGCCGGTCCGTCGCCCTCGACGCTGGACACCAGCGCGCCGGCGGCCTTTGGCAATCCGATCGCATCGGCCACTTCGCGCTGCACCTCGCCGATCAGCACGCCGATGCGGCCGCGCACCACCTTGCCCGACGTGCGCAGCTGGTCGCTGATCCGCATGGCCTCGTCGATCGGGATCGCGAACGAGATGCCCGCATAGGCGCCCGAAGTCGTGAAAATCTGCGAGTTGATGCCGACCACTTCACCGTGCATGTTGATCAGCGGCCCGCCCGAATTGCCGGGGTTGACGGCCGCGTCCGTCTGTATGAACGGCAGCAGCTCGCCGGTCTCGCGTCCCTTGGCACTCACGATGCCGGCCGTGACCGTGTTCTGCAGCCCGAACGGCGAGCCGATCGCGATCACCCACTCGCCGACCTTCAGCTTGGCCGGGTCGCCGATCTTGCTGGAGGGCAGCGCGCCGCCGTCGACCTTGACCAGCGCCACATCGCTGCGCTGGTCGGAACCGACCAGATGCGCCTTGAACTCGCGCTTGTCGGGCAGCGTCACGGTGATCTCGTCGGCGCCTTCCACCACGTGGTGATTGGTCAGCACATAGCCGTCGGGCGAAATGATGAAGCCCGAACCCTGTCCGCGCGGCACCTCGCGGTCCGGGCGCGGCATGCGCGGCGTCGGCCCCTGGTGCGGGTTGGGCTGCGGACCCGGACCCGGCTGCGGGAAAAAGCGCCGGAAGAACTCCCACCCGGGGTCGTTCTCGTCCATGTCAGGGAACTGCTGCATGCGCTGCGACAGCCGTGCCGTGGTGCGGATGTTCACCACGGCCGGCGCGGCGCGTTCGACCAGGTCGGTGAAATCCGGTGGCTGAGCGGCGCACACCCCCGATATCGTCAGCGCCCCGGCGATCGACAGATTGCGTATCAGTACCTTCAACATGTTGTCTCGACTCTTCTCATGCGGCGCGCACGCGCCCGGTTCGGTGCAATTGCGATCAATGGGCAGCCACGAAGCGCACGGAGTTGGCGATCGACTGCGCCGTGGTCGCCGGCACCTCGCCCACCACCGTCACCCGCGCATCACCGACCCGGCGCATGAAGGCGCTCCACGGCCCCCGATGCTGCAGCGGCACCGGATCGGCCGTCGCGGCGCCAGGCTCGATGAAAACCGAAACGGTGGCCAACCCATCCGAGTACACCGCTTGCAGCGCTGCCGGCCCCGGTTCGTCTCCCAGATTCCGTTCGACCTCTGTCAGCACCGAGAAGCCTTCCGGCGCCGTGATGCTCCAGCCTTGCCGGCTCAGCTCGATCTGATGGGAGGGATGGCGCACCACCTGCCAGCCGGCCGTCGACCAGGACGGATTCAGTTCCGCCATGTCGACCGGTTCGCCGATTCGCACGTCGCTGAACGCGATCTGTTCGATCATCACATCGTCGCCGCCAAGCACCTGAACCTTCAGCAGAAGACCGCTTTGGGGTTCGACCCACAAACGATAGCCGTACCGCAGCAGATCGCGCGGCTCCAGCTTGAGCACCCGGCATTCGATACCCGCAACCCGCTCCACATCGCCCACGGCCAGTGAATAGTGCTCCAGAACCCGGTTCAGGCCGACCTGACCCAGAGCCGGGAACGTGGTGCGTGGTCCGGTCTGCTCGATCACCACGCGGCGGGCTTTAGGATACAGGCACTGGACCTCGTCGCCCCGACGGATGAATTCGCGCGCCCGGCCATCAAGCGTCAAGACGCGCTCGCGCGGGACGCCGCCGTCGAAATAGTGCACGATGTGTGACGAGCGCACCTCGTCGCCGCGCTGGTACACGACCGTGCCGGTGTAGTTGGCGCGCTGCGCGGCGCTGCGGATCGCCCGCAGCCATTCGATCGGGCTTTTATCGTCAGCGGCCTGCGCGACGGGCCATGCCAGACAGAGCGCCGTGCCCAACAGTGATGCCCCCAGCCACCGGCGGCATCCCAAGCCGGCCAACCTCACCGCTCCTGCTCCCCCGCCATCTTGATGTAGCCCGCAGCCTCCGGCATTACGCCAGTGGCCGCCAATCCCCCATGCGCCTGAAAATACCGGTCCAGTTGCGAGCTGCGAGCCGCCTTCGGCTTGGTGGCAGGCGCCTGGGCGAGCGCCGGACTCGGCGCAGGGATCGTGCTCGTCACCATCGGCGCCGTAACCGGGGTCACTTGCACCCCACCCGGGCCGCGCAGTTGCGGCAACGCAACCACGGCCAGCATTCCGGCCGCCGCAGCCACCGTGACGCCGGTGGCGATGTGGCGCCGCAGTTTCGACCCCGATATCGCTCCGGGACCGATCCTGACCGGCTCGGCCTGCAGCGCGCGCCGCACCTGTCCCACCAGCGCCGGATCGTCGCAGGCGGCCACTTCGTGCGAACGCAACGCGTCCCCGGCCAGGTTGAACCATTCGAACTGGGCCCGCAAAGCCGGATCCGTCTTCAGCCGATCCAGTATCACGTTGTACTGACCCGGCTCCAGCTCGCCGTCGAGCCATGCCGACAACAGTTCCAGCTCTGCGTCGGCGGAAACCGGCTTTCCGGCCCCCTGCGTCGTACTCATCGAACGATCTCCTTCACCAGCGTTGATCCTCCCGAGTGCCCAGCAGCGGCCGCAACTCGGCCGCCACCGCCTCGCGCGCCCGGAAGATGCGCGACCGCACCGTACCCACCGGGCAATTCATGGCGGTCGCGATTTCGTCGTAGCTCATTCCCTCGAGCTCGCGCAGAACAATGGCCGTGCGCAGATCTTCCGGCAGCCGTTCGATGGCCCGGTTGACCGCTTCGCCGACCTGCTTCGACAGCAGCAGCGCGTCCGGAGTTGCAACGTCGCGCAGCGCCATGCCATCGTCGGCGCCTTCGGCATCCTCCAGCTCGCTGCTGGAGCGGGTGGCAGCGCGCCGGCCCTGGGCCGCGAAATGATTCTTGGCCGTGTTGATCGCAATCCGGTACAGCCATGTATAAAACGCACTCTCGCCCCGAAAACTGGGCAACGCCCGATACGCCTTGATGAAGGCCTCCTGGGCGACATCTTCGATGTCGGACGGGTCCCGGATGATGCGGGACAGCAGGCGCGTGATTCTGCGCTGGTATTTCGAAACCAGCAATTCATACGCGTGCTTGTCTCCGCGCTGCACGCGACTGACCAGTTCCCAGTCGACATCGCGCTCGCTCATTGGCCCCGAGGCCTTCTGATCCGCGGAACCGACTGCTCACCTCTGACAGTTCCCCGCGCGATAAGTTCGAATGATTCGGTCCGATCCGGCCGGGCGCCGCGCCGCCACAGGCCATAGGCCGCGATGCGCCGGAAACCGTCCTCGGAGAGGCTGTCGCGCCAGACCGCCCAAGTGGGCGCGCCCGGGCCCCACCCCGTCAGGCAGATCAGGTTGCGGGTGATCCCTACCGCCCGCAACTGCACTTCTGCCGCGCTGCCGCAATCCAGCCACACGGCTCCCTGGGGGTCCAGTCGCAGCGCTGGCCGATCGCGGCGCGCGCGGCGCGCCTGCCCGACCAGCGCAGCGGCTGCAACCGCTGCGGCGGCAAAGCCGCAGACCGGCGCAGGCTCGTTCCTCGCCAGTGCGGTTGCCAGGCAGAACGCAGCCAGCGAGCCGCTGAACGCGGCCGCCGCCGCGATCGCGCGCTGCCGCAGGCCCGAAGGCGCGGTCTTAAGGAGCACGTCCGAATACCAGCGTGCCGTTGGTGCCGCCAAAACCGAACGAGTTCTTAAGCGCGTAGTCGATCTTCAGCTCGCGCGCCGTGTTGGCACAGTAATCGAGGTCGCACTCCGGATCCGGATCGGTCAGATTGATGGTCGGAGGGGACACCTGGTGATGGATGGCCAGGGCCGTGATCACCGATTCGATGCCGCCGGCGCCGCCGAGCAGATGGCCGGTCATCGACTTGGTCGAATTCACCACCAGGCGGCGCGCCGCATCGCCGAACACGGCCTTGATCGCATTGGTCTCGTTCAGGTCGCCCAGCGGCGTGGACGTGCCGTGCGCATTCAGGTACGAGACCTGGGCTGCATCGATGCCGGCGTCCCGCAGCGCGAGCTGCATGCAGCGGCGCGGCCCGTCCACGTCCGGCGCCGTCATGTGGTAGGCATCGGCGGTCATGCCGAATCCGACCACCTCGCAGTAGATGCGCGCGCCGCGGCGTCGCGCACCCACGTAGTCTTCCAGCACGACCACGCCCGCGCCTTCGCCCAGCACGAAACCGTCGCGGCCGCGATCGAATGGCCGGCTGGCGGCGGCGGGGTCGTCGTTGCGAAGCGACAGCGCCTGCATCGATGCGAAGCCGCCGATCCCGAGCGGACAGATGGTCGACTCCGCCCCTCCGGCCAGCATCGCATCGGCGTCGCCCCGCTCGATGATCCGGGCCGATTCGCCGATCGAATGCAGTCCCGTGGTACAGGCCGACACGATCCCGAAATTCGGGCCCCTTAGACCGTACATGATCGAGACGTTGCCCGAAATCATGTTGATGATCGCTCCCGGAATCAGGAACGGCGAGATGCGGCGCGGTCCGCGATTGACCGCTTCCGAGTGGTTGTCCTCGATCAGCGGCAGGCCGCCGATGCCGGATCCGACGACGCAGCCGATCCGGTCCCGATTGGCGTCGGTCACTTCGAGGCCGCTGTCGGCCATGGCCTGCACCGAGGCGGCCACCCCGTAATGGATGAAGGTATCCATGCGGCGGATTTCCTTGGCCGCCACGTAGCGCTCCACCTCGAAACCCTTGACCTCGCCGGCGATCTGGGCGCGATAGGTGGAGGCATCGAAGCGCGTGATGCGCGCGATCCCGGAAGTGCCGGCCAGCAATTGCTGCCAGGCGGTCTGCAGATCATTGCCGACGGGGCAGACGATTCCGAGCCCCGTGACCACGACGCGACGTCGTGACGTCATCGGTGCTTAACCTCGAAAAGGAAGGATTGCGCGGGAGACTGTCAGGCCTTCTTCAGGTGCGCGTTGACGTAGTCGATCGCCTGCTGAACGGTGCGGATCTTCTCGGCCTCTTCATCGGGAATTTCGCACTCGAACTCGTCCTCGAGGGCCATGACCAGCTCCACCGTATCGAGCGAGTCAGCGCCCAGATCGTCGACGAAGGCCGACTCGTTCTTGATGTCGGCCTCGTTGACACCGAGCTGCTCAGCGACGATCTTCTTGACCCGCTGTTCAATGCTGTCCATGTGCTCCTCCTGCGCCTTGTTGGACCATCGCCGGAGCGGCGACACTCGTACTGGTCGAGCCCTCAGCGTCCCGGACCAGGCTCTCGGCCCGCCGCATGCTCGCGGACGCATTCGTCATCGCCGAGAAATGCCAGCATCTCCCAAAAGCGGGCCGCATTCTATCAGAGCTCGGTATCAAGACCGCGCGCACATCAGGACATATACATGCCGCCGTTCACATGCACCGTCGACCCGGTGATGTAAGCGCCGGCGGGTGAAGCCAGAAACGCCACGATGGCGGCGATTTCGTCGGCCTGTCCAAGCCGGCCCAGCGGGATCTGGGCCAGAACCGCCTGCGACTGGGCGGCGCTCAACGCGCGTGTCATGTCGGTATCGATGAATCCCGGCGCCACGCAGTTGACCGTGATGCCCCGGCTGGCGAGTTCCCGAGCCAGGGCGCGGGTCATGCCTTCCAGGCCTGCCTTGGCCGCCGCATAGTTGGCCTGCCCGGCGTTGCCGCTCGATCCCACGACGGAGGAGATGTTGATGATACGGCCGTGTTTGGCTCTCATCATGCCGCGCATCACGCTGCGCGACAAACGAAACGCACCGGTCAGATTGGTGTCGATCACCTCGTCCCACTGCTCGTCGCGCATTCTCAGCGCCAGCGTGTCGCTGGTCACGGCGGCGCTGTTCACCAGCACCGACAGCTTGCCGTAGGCCTGCACGATCGACTCCACCAGCGGATCGATCTGCGCCGCCTGGCGGACATTCAACACGGCTCCGCGGCCGCTGGCACCCAGCTCGGAGATCTGTGCCGTGATCGCCTCGGCGCCGGCCTGCGACGTCGAGGTACCCACAACCTGCGCACCCGTGCGCGCCAGGTGCACCAAAACGGCCCGTCCGATTCCGCGCGAGGCTCCGGTGACCAGCGCCACTTCACCCTGCAGTGCATCGGCGCGCAGCAGCGGCAGCTCGTTCAACTCAGCCTCGCAGCGCCGAAAGCACCTGGCCCAGCGTGACCGGGTCGCTCACCGAAAGACTCGCCAAGCCCGGCACGATGCGGCGCGTCAAGCCGCTGAGCACCTTGCCGGGGCCGCACTCGACCACGTGGGTGATGCCGCGCTCGCTCATCGCCTGAATGATCTGGGTCCAGCGCACAGGGCCGGCGGCCTGGCGCGCCAGCGCGTCGCGGATGCGGTCCGGCTCGGACTCCTCGCGCACATCGATGTTGTTGATCACGGGCACCTCGGGACGGCGCACCGTGACGGTGGCGAGGCGCTCGCGCAGCCGCTCGGCGGCGGGCCGAATCAGGCTCGAGTGGAACGGCACTGACACGGCCAGCGGCACCGCCCGCCGGGCGCCCAGGCGGCGGCTGATCTCGCAGGCGCGGGCGACCGCGCCGCAATGCCCGGCAATCACGATCTGCGCCGGCGCGTTGAAGTTGACCGCCTCGACCACCTCCCCGCCGGCGGCCTCGGCGCAGGCTGCCTCCACGCCCGCTTCGTCCAGCCCGAGGATGGCCGCCATCGTGCCCACTCCGACCGGAACGGCCTCCTGCATCACCTGGGCCCGAAACCGAACCAGCGGCACGGCCTGCTCCAGCGAGACGGCCTCGGCCGCCACCAGGGCCGTGTACTCGCCCAGGCTGTGGCCGGCCATCAGGGCCGGCTGCGGGCCGCCCGCGGCGCGCCAGGCCGCGTAGATCGCGTAGGAGGCCGTCAACAGGCACGGCTGCGTATTGACCGTGAGCTCCAGCTGCTCGGCCGGGCCGTCCTGGATCAGCCGCCCGATGTCCTGCCCCAGCGCATCGGAGGCGCGGCGCACGATGCCGCCGACCACCGCATCGGCGGCAAAGGCGTCCAGCATGCCGACCGACTGGGAACCCTGGCCTGGAAACACGAACGCCACACGCATGGGTCTCACATTCTCAACAGCACCGAGCCCCAGGTCAGTCCGCCGCCGACCCCCTGCAGCAGCACGCTGTGGCCGGCGCGGATCTTGCCGCTTTGCACGCCCCAGTCGAGCGCCAGCGGCACCGAGGCGGCCGAGGTGTTGCCGTGACGGTCGACGGTGACGATCATCCGCTCGGGGGGCACGCCCAGCCGGCGCGCGGTGGCCGCCAGGATCCGGATGTTGGCCTGGTGCGGGATCAGCCAGTCGAGCTCGCTCACGCCCATGTCGGCCGCCTGCAGCACCTCGCGCGCCGAACTCTCCAGCACTTCGACCGCGATCTTGAACACGGCCGCCCCGTCCATCCTCAGAAAGGGATCTCCCTCGACCTTGCCCTGCGCCAGGCGCCCCGCCGTGCACAGGATACCGGCGCGCGCGCCGTCCGAGTGCAGGCGGCACGCGAGCAGCCCCGGCCGGTCGCTCGCGTCCAGCACGACCGCGCCGGCGCCGTCGCCGAACAGAACGCAGGTGGACCGGTCATTCCAGTCCAGGATGCGGGAAAAGACCTCGGAGCCGATCACCAGTGCCCGGCGGTGGGCACCGGTGCGCAGCAGCGCATCGGCCACCGCCAGTGCGTACACGAAACCGCTGCAGACGGCCTGAACGTCGAAAGCGGCGCCACCCCGGATGCCCAGTTCGGCCTGGATCAGGCAGGCGGTGCTGGGAAAAATCTGATCCGAAGTCGAGGTGGCCAGAACGATCAGGTCGATCGAATCGGCCGACACGCCCGCCGCCGCCAGTGCCGCTCGGGCCGCCCGCAGGCCCAGCTGCGCCGTGGTGAGCCCAGGCTCGGCGATGTAGCGCTGGCGGATCCCGGTGCGCTCGACGATCCACGCATCGGAGGTCTGCACGCCGTGCGTGGCGAGCTGCGCCGCGAGCTGCTCGTTCGTCACGGGCCGCGCCGGCAGGGCGCTGCCGGTGCCGATGACGCGTGATCCGGTCGCTGTTCGCATCAGCCGTTCAAAGCGCCCCGGCGCTCGCTTCGGCCGGCCGGTTCAAGCGATTGGCCACCAGCGGAGCCACGGCCGCTTCGGTGCGCGTGAGCAGCTGGTGGCGGGCCGCCTCGACCGCGCGCCGGATCGCAAAACCGAACGCGTGGGCGTCGGCCGAGCCGTGGCTCTTGATCACGATGCCGCGCAGGCCGAGCAGGCAGGCCCCGTTGTGCTGCCGGTGATCGACGCGCCGCCGAAAACGCAACAGCACCGGCAGCGCGATCAGCGCGATCAGCCGCGCGAACAGGTTGCGGGTGAACTCCTCGCGCACGAATCCGGCCAGCATCTGCGCCAGTCCTTCCGAGGCCTTCAGCGCCACGTTGCCGACGAATCCGTCGCACACCACCACATCGGTCGTGCCCCGGTAGATGTCGTCGCCCTCGACGTTGCCGTAAAAATTCAGCCCGCTCGAGCGCAGCAGTTCGGCCGCCTGCTTGACCACTTCGTTGCCCTTGATCACTTCTTCGCCCACGTTCAGCAGCCCCACGGTCGGCCGCTGGGTCCCCCGCAGCGCGGACACCAGCGCGCAGCCCAGTATCGCGAACTGCAGCAGTTGCTCGGCGCTGCAATCGACGTTGGCGCCAAGGTCCAGCACGGTGGTAAAGCCGGCCTTCTCGTTGGGCAGCAGGTGCGCAATGGCCGGCCGGTCGATGCCATCGAGCGTTTTGAGCACGAAGCGCGCAATCGCCATTAAAGCCCCGGTATTGCCGGCGCTCACGCAGGCATCGGCCTGCCCAGTCTTGACCAGCTGCAAAGCCACCCGCATCGACGAATCGCGCTTGTTGCGCAGCGCGACCGCCGGCGGATCGTCCATCTCGACCTGCTGTTCGGCGTGCACGATGTGCAGCTGGCCCGGTGCCCGGCTGGCATCGGCCTGGCGCAGGGCCGCCTCGATCTGGCTGGAGCGACCGACCAGCAGGAACACCGTTTCGGGATCGGCGCAGGCGCTGCGCACGGCGGCCGGCACCGTGACCGCCAGGCCCTGGTCGCCACCCATGCAATCGATCGCGATCCGGACGGTCATCGGGCGTCCGGCTCCAGGCTACTCGTCGTTCTTGGTCTGCAGAACCTTGCGCCCCCGGTAAAACCCGTTCGGGCTGACATGATGGCGGCGATGCACTTCGCCGGTCGACGGCTCGTTGGCGAGCGGGGGAGGAGTGAGGAAATCGTGCGCGCGGTGCTGGCCGCGTCGCGAAGCCGATTTCTTGTTCTGTTGAACAGCCATCGTGACACCAGGTTCACTAAGTTGAACTGGTTATTGTATATCGGTTCGACCCCGCTTGAGCGCGGCCAGGGCCGCAAAAGGCCGGCTGGCGCCCTGCTCCGGCTCCTCGGCGCCCGGCGCCGTCTCGCATAAGGGATGGCGCGGTGAAATCGGCAAAGCCAGGATGGTCTGCTCTTCGACCAGATCCTGCAGATCGAACTGGTGGCTCCCGAGCAGCGGTTCGTCGCCCTCGGCCGTGATCGGAAGCGCGGTGAGTTCCCGTTCGTCGTCGACGAAGAAAAATCCGCTGCTCTCGTCCAGCGGCCACTCCAGTCGGCCGCCGCACAGGTCGCACTTCAGGCCCAGGCTGCCTTCGAGCCGAAGATCGGCCGCGCTGCGGCCCTTGTCGTCGATGCGGCCTTCAAAGTGGAAGTGGATGCTGCCCATCGGCGGGGCCAGCAGGGCCGACAAGCGCGGCAGCTCGGCGGCTGCGAGCTGCCCTTCTACACTGCCGGCGTCGCGCGCCAGCTCGAACACATCGACGGTCCGTTTCATTCGGCACCGCTACACTCGACAGGATGCCAACCTCCATCGTACTCGCGTCCAGCTCGCCGTACCGGCGCCAGCTGCTGCAGCGGCTGGGCCTGCCGTTCGAGGTGCAGGCGCCCGGCGGCGAGGAGTCCGCGCAGCCCGGCGAGGCGCCGCTGCAGCAGGCGCGTCGGCTGGCCCTTCTGAAAGCCGCTTCAGTGAGCTCGCGCCGTCCCGACGCCATCGTGATCGGATCGGACCAGGTGGCGGTGCTGGACGGCGTTGCGCTCGGAAAGCCGCTCGATCATCAGGACGCCTTGCGGCAGCTGCTGCAGATGCAGGGGCGGCAAGTCAGGTTCCATACGGCGCTGGCGGTGGTGCGCGGCGCCGACGGCCGCAGCGAGCTCGATTGCGTGGACACGCTGGTGCAGTTTCGTCGACTGCCGCCCGAGGCGCTGGAAGCGTATCTGCTGATCGAGCGGCCGTACGACTGCGCGGGTTCGGCCAAGATCGAATCGCTCGGGATCTGCCTGGTCGAGTGGGTACGGTCGGACGATCCCACCGCGCTGATCGGGCTGCCATTGATCCGCTTGACCTCGATGCTGGCCGGCTGCGGCGTCGCCTTGCCGCAGCGCTGACGCCATGGCCGGCACGCTGTTCGTCCTGCCGGTGCCACTGGCCGAGATGGCCGCCTGCGAGGTGCTGCCGCCGCCGGTTCTGCGCGTGGCCCGCGAGGCGCAATACGTGCTGGCGGAGAACGCGCGCAGCGCCCGGGCCTTCCTGAAGGCGGCCGGGCATCCCGGTCCGATACGGCAGGTCCGCATCGTCGAGATCGGTCACGACCCGCAGCGGGCGCAGGCGCTGGAGTGGCTGGCGCCGCTGCGCGCCGGCGCCAGCGACGCGGCGCTGGTGTCCGAATGTGGCTGCCCCGGTGTGGCGGACCCGGGCGCCGCGATCGTTGCGTGCGCCCACGATTTCGGCGTGCCGGTGCGGCCACTGGTGGGCCCGTCGTCGGTGTTGCTGGCGCTGATGGCCTCCGGTATGAACGGTCAGCACTTCCGCTTCCTGGGCTACCTGCCGCAGCCGGCCGGTGAGTTGGCGCAGACCTTGCGGCGCATCGAGCGTGACGCAACGCAAGGCGAAACGCAGATTTTCATAGAGACGCCCTATCGGACCGAGCGCCTGTTCGACGCCATCCTGGCGCACTGCGCCGACTCGACGCGCCTGTGCCTGGCGCTGGATCTGGGAAGCAGCTCGGAAGCGACCATCACGCGGCGCATCGGGCAATGGCGCGCGATGTCGGCAGCCGAGCGCCCGGCGCTGCAGCGCCGCCCGGCGGTGTTCCTGCTGCACGGCGACAGCGCCTCCGGCAGCAGCGCCGGCGCGCCGGCTCAGGCGGTCGGCTCGCCGCGGTCCGGCCGCCAGTAGACCACGCCGTCGATTTCCACCAGCGCCAGCGGCACCAGCGCGCCGCGGCCGGTACAGGGTCCGCCCGCGCAGGCTCCGGTGACGGGCTCGTACAACGCCCCGTGCGCCGCGCAGATCAGCCAGCGCCGCTCGGAGTCCAGGAAGCGCCCCTCGGTCCAGTCCAGCTCCAGCCCCGTGTGTGCGCACCGGTTCAGGTATCCGAACACCCTGCCCCGATTACGCACCGCGAACGCGGTGGGCCCGTTGCGTTGCGGAGTCACGCTGAAGCGCACGCCATCGCCGCCGTCGGTCAGCGCGGCCGACTCGCAGACTCGGATCAGACCGGGGCGCATCAGGCCGGCATCAGCCACCGCTGCAGCTCCTGGAGCGAATCGAGCATGGCCAGCGCACGGGCCTGCCGCAGCAGGCCGGGTGGGTGCGCACCGTGGGTGATGGCGACCGCGGCCGCGCCGGCCGCCTCGGCCATTTGCAGGTCGTGGGTCGTATCGCCCACCATGATCATCCGATCCGGCGCGGTGTGCAGCAGATCGGCCAGTTCCAGCAGCATCTTCGGATGCGGCTTGGGCTCGGTTTCATCGGCGCACCGGCTCGCATCGAACTGCGCCGCCAGCCCCAGGCTGTCGAGCGCGCGCGTCAGCCCCGCGCGCGTCTTGCCGGTTGCGATCGCCAGCTTGCGGCCGCGCGACTTCAGCTCGACCAGCAGCTCACGCGCGTGGGGAAACAGCTGCAGGCGCGACTCGGCGGCCAGATAGTGGACCCGGTAGCGAGCCGCGAATTCCGCCGCCCGCTCGGCCGGCAGCCCGGGCACCGCAATCGACAGCGCCTGAGCGAGTCCCAGCCCGATCACCTCCGAAGCCCGCTGCGGGCCGGGATCGGGCAGGTTCAGGTCGGCCGCAGCGCCGCGAATCGCGGCCACGATGGCCGCGGTCGAATCGAGCAGCGTTCCGTCCCAATCGAACACGATCGCATCGAATCGATCAAGCACGGCGCAGCGCCTCCAGCAGCTTCTCGCAGTCGGCCGCAAGGGGCGAGGCGAGCGCGATCGGCTCGCCGCTGACCGGGTGGCGCAGCCGCAGCTGCCCGGCATGCAGGAACATGCGCTCCAGCCCGAAACCGAATTCGCCCCGTGCTACCCGATGGTTCAGCTCGTGGCTGCCGTAGCGGTCGTCTCCCACGATCGGAAACCCGATGTGGGCCAGATGAACCCGGATCTGGTGCGTGCGCCCGGTGCGCAATTCGCAATCGAGCAGCGCGAATTGGGCGAAACGCTCGCGCAGTTCGAACACGGTGTGCGCGGCCGCCCCGCCCTCGGGGTCGACCCGAACCTTGCCGGCCGCGCCGGCGCCGCCCCGGGACAGCGCCAGCTTCACGTGCTGGCGATCATTGAGCCAGCGCCCCGCCACCAGCGCCAGATAGCGCTTTTCAACCTCGCCGGTTCGCAGCATCGCGTGCACCTTCAGCAGCGCGCGCCGCGATTTGGCCAGCAGCATCAGCCCCGAAGTATCCCGATCGAGCCGGTGCGCCAATTCCACGTACGGCTGATTCGGGCGGGCGGCCCGGATCGCTTCGATCACCCCGAATGAAACGCCGCTTCCGCCGTGCGCCGCCATCGCCGCCGGCTTGTCCACGACGAGCAGGTGCTCGTCCTCGAACACGACCGGCAACATCGATGCGGCCGCCGCCGGCGCGACCGCGCCGCGGCCGCCGGTGCGCATCGGCGGAATGCGGATTTCGTCGCCGGCCGACAGGCGCTGATCGGCCGCGGCCCGCCCGCGATTGATCCGCACCTGGCCGCTGCGAACGATCTGGTAGATGTGGCTCTTCGGAACCCCTTTGCTGAGCCGGATCAGGAAGTTGTCCAGCCGCTGGCCTGCGTATTCGGGGTCCACGGTCACATATCGGACGGCCGCCGTGCCTTTGCGTTCGACCCCCATGTTGCCTATACTTAATCAAGTTGTAATGGACTGCGCCCGATTTCGCACCCGGGTGGCTTATGCACCCTCACAGGGCAGGGGGTCGACCCAACACCGGTCGTGCAGCCTCTGCCGGCTGAGGTCAATGCGGGGATCATTGCGGGTTCACTGCCGGTTTGAACGCGGCCTTTGCTGCGGTGCGGTCCTGTCGGCTGCAATTCTAAGCGGCGCCGCCACGCCCAGTCGGACGCGAGGCGTGCCGGGAGGTCGGATTGTGCAGCCAAAAGGGTGCGTAGCGC